>JABAOF010039044.1_pt1 | contig 10471 bp, 11 predicted proteins | sample 7062171 | NCBI WGS metagenome assembly JABAOF01 (sample SAMN14538628, study PRJNA623070) | marine sediment metagenome | biome: marine biome [ENVO:00000428]; feature: marine pelagic biome [ENVO:01000023]; material: deep marine sediment [ENVO:00002113] | place: India: Gulf of Khambhat ... | reverse complement strand
TGGGAGAAGCCGATTTTGCTGCCATTGAATACTATTCCAGTCCAGTACTCCTCATATGGCCATTCCTGTAGATGGTATCGAGAAGGCGGAAAAGGTGGTTATTCTGCCTGCCTAAAGTAAAGGCAGGCACAACCGGAAACGGCCGAGAGTAAAAGCATAAACAACGTAAAACGGCTCGCTATGGAAAAAGCTCTTTTCATATGGTTTTTGGAAAAATTGACCATGTGAGTAATCCAAAATGGCACACTCCCTGATATTGAGCGTGCCACGATTTTACCTTTATGCTATGTTAGGATCCAGTTGGACTTATCGAATGCATCTTGTACTCGTTGTTGCGATGGTTGAAATTAGAGGTCTTGATTCCTAGACAGTATGGATCACAGCAATCAAGGGTAGGACAACGATGAAACTGAGGCGCAAATGGCAGCGTGTCCCCGCGTTGTCAGTTGAATCAAGTCTCACGCTCGCTCATCCCCACGACCCCAAAGTTACAATAATCCTTCTTGTTCTAATGCAGATCTGAGAGCCCTCTCGTTATATCCATCCATCCGCGTCTCTCCAACAAAGATCAGCGGTACCCCTCGCCCATTCAATTCCCTAAACCGACGGAGTCCTTCCTCAGAGGAGCTGATATCATATTCGAAGTAGTCAATATGGTGTTTGCGTAAGAAGGATTTGGCAAGGTTACAATACTTACATTGAGGGGTCGTGTAAATGATTATACTGGTGGGAGAATTTGGATTGCCCTCTTCATGGTCCGATTGTTTGTATTGATACTTCCAAACAGAGAAGATAGATAAGATACATATCAGACCTAAAAGCAGTGAGACACGTTTAACCCATCTTCCAGTCTTATGGATTGGAGCTGGTGTGGAATCCATATCGTTGTGATCGTGTGAAACCGATTCACGGGGCGCATATTTCTTGTACACGATACCACATTTGGGACATTCCAACCCAGTGCCGTAATCATTTGGTTTGCGGACATAGTGGCATTTAGGACATCGGATCAATTCTTAAAACCTCCGCTCCCCAATGTAAATTCCTGAACTTCGGGTCCCAAGAAAATTTGCGAGGCTCTTTAAAAACTTCCTTGCATCGCTCCTGTCAACTGGATTATGCGACTGAGAAACCATCTTTCTAGTTAAGCAGGAATTGTGCCAAAGTAGTGTTATGGTTAATATTCCTATTATTGCAGGTACTTAGTGTCTATATACTATATACCAGACATTCATATGTGCAGTATGGGTGAGGTTGATGTGGTTGATGGCAGAAACATAACATTTTGAAATTATAAGAATTCCCTTCGTTGGGTGGGAAATATAGCTGAAATCCCCTTGTATATCAAGGGTTGAATTACGATGTGAATGAAGAGAATTTGATTAGCTCATTTGATAAGGATCTTCTGAATCACGTCACAGGTGTCCATCAACAACGGGGTACGCTTGTTTGGGTATACCCATCCTCCTCGGGCGCCAGCAAGTAAATCGAGAGGGCTAGCTAAGGAAGCAAATGAGCGCGGGATAACTTATTCAGATGTTTTCTCATAGTACCTTCGCTCGTAGTAAGAGTTCGTCTCTCTGTCAAACGTGGCTTCATCTTGGTGGATGTACCTTTCGCCTTCCCAATTTCCACAGGCGCGCACTACCAGCTCCCCCAGTTCAAAATTCCTCCCGCAGGCAGGACAACCCTCCGGGTTGAGGGTGTTAAATTTTTCAAGGTCTATGAGGGTCTTAGATCTGCCATGAGCTTTCATTGACAAGTCCTTTGTATGTTCTTAAGCTTAGACTGCTACTATTCATTCCTGTCAAGCGGTTTTGTCGCTACAATAAGATGATGTGAGAAGACGGTTCGGGCTACCCTGTTTTTTGGCGATGAGCTGTCTCAGGGAAGTATCCCTATCCATCATAGCTCCTCCTGCTAGGAACGCATTCTTGACTCAGGGGATTTCCTTTTAATATCTGCACCGTATCAAAAAAGTCAGAAAACCCAAAGCACTATTTCCTCATGATGGGGCTTTATCCGAAGGCCATATCTTGAGGGGGATTGCATTTGAATTTAACACTTGATCTAATAAGAGTTGATTCTGTAGATTACTTGACTCGGCTCTAGTACTTGAACGTAAGGGCTTCCCCTTAACTGGGGCTCTGGAAACCTTTAGCTAGGTAATGCAGTATGAGGAAGAGACTAATCTTTGTCCTTTGGTTGCCTTTGGTTCTTCCTATTAGCCTGTGCTCGAATGTGGAGGCACAAGACGCCCATGGGATCGTGGAGGCAAGTTTCAATTATATGCGGGGTAGGACTTCCATCTCCACTGTGAAAATGACGATTCATCGTCCGGATTGGGAACGGGCCCTCACTATCAAGGCCTGGACAAAAGGGCAGAGTGACAGCATTTTTTGGATCATTGCCCCGCCAAAAGATAAGGGCAACGGCACCCTAAAGAAAAGGCGAGAGATGTGGATGTACAATCCAAAGGTCAACCGAGTAATCAAGATTCCGCCCTCCATGATGTCTCAAGCCTGGATGGGGTCGGATTTCTCCAACGATGATCTGTCCAAGACCGAGAGCATCATCGATGATTATCATCATGAGATTACTGGCACTGAGACCCACGAGGGGAAAAAGGTATACGTGATTAAGTCCATGCCCAAACCTGAAGCGCCGGTGGTATGGGGCATGCAAAGGCTCAAGATTCGGGAGGATCACATCTTCCTAAGACAGGAGTTTTATGATGAGGACGTTAAGCTGGTCAAGTCCCTGACCGCTTACCAGATCCAGATGTTAAGCGGCAAGCTATTCCCCAGGCTGTGGAAGATGCAAAAGGCAGATATGGAGGGTGAGTATACTGTGCTTGAATATATGGAACTTATGTTTGATCAAGACCTGCCGGACAGTCTATTCACGCTGTCGTCGTTAAGGACCCCCAGAAGGTAGCGGACCATGTCCACCGATGTCAAAATGGCCTGGCGGAATATCTGGAGGAATCCGAGGAGATCCGTCCTGACTATATCCGCTATAGCGTTTGCGAGCCTGCTCCTAGTCTTTATGTTGTCCTGGCAGTTTGGGTCCTATAACACCATGATCAATTTCGCGGTAAGGATCCATACAGGGCACCTACAGGTGCAGGCGAAGGGGTATAAGGATAAGAGGAGCATTCGCCTGGTGGTTCCGGATCCAGAGATGGTAGGCGGTATTTTGGATAAGACCCCGGGGGTGGCTGCCTATACCTTTCGTGCCAACGCCTTCTCACTGGCCTCCTCCGAGGAACGGACATACGGCATCATCGTGACCGGGATTGACCCGGCGCGGGAGGCCAAGGTATCCACCCTCGAAAAGCTGATACGCCAGGGGAGCTATCTCTCCGAAGAGGACGGCAATCAAGCCTTAGTCGGAGAACTCCTGGCCAGGAACCTGCAGGTCGGCCTGGGTGATGAATTGGTCCTGCTGGGACAGGGACGCGATGGGACTATTGCAGCCACCGTAGCTAAGGTAAGGGCGATTTACAGTTCCGGCCAGGACGAATTCGATCGTTCCTCCATACATATCCCGCTTAAGAACTTCCAAGACTTATATAGCATGGGGGGCGCAGTCCACGAGGTGGTAGCGCTTTGCAAGTCCCTGGATCGCCTGCCCGATGTGAAAAGTACTGTTGCGGCCGGCATTGAGAAGACCGACAAAAAACGCCGCCTGGCGGTCTTAGATTGGAAGGAACTCATGCCGGGTTTGATCCAGGGGATTCAGATGGACCTAGTCAGCGGGCTTATCTTCTATATCATCTTGATCGTGGTGGTAGCGTTCAGTATCTTGAATACCTTCCTTATGTCCGTGTTCGAGCGGAAGAGGGAGTTCGGCGTCCTTATGGCCATCGGAACTACTCCTCGGAGGTTGACCAAGCTGCTCCTGATTGAATCCACTACCATGACGATGGTGGGCATTATCATCGGCATGATCGCCGGAACCCTTTTCACCTGCTATTTCCAAGTACATGGAATCGTTATCTCCGGTGCGTCCGAGCTGATGAGGCAGTGGGGCTTGCCTGAGCGCATGTATCCCCAGCTCTCCCTGCTCTCTGTCTCAATCGGGCCTGGTATAGTGATGGTCATCACCTTTTTGACCGCCCTGTATCCGGCCCTTAGGGTCAGGCGCCTCCGCCCGGTGGAAGCGATGAAATCCGCGTAGGTATTAGGGGGANNCATGATCTTTTTGGGTGCTCTGATGCGGGGCATCGCTGACCAGATGGTCCGGAACGGTGTAGCTACACTCATCGGTCATCTCCAGGTGCACCATAAGGGCTATCGAGATGACCCGGTTATCGAAAACAGCATGGCCGATCCTGAAGTGGTAGAAACCACCCTTAAGAGGTTTACTCCAGCCGGCTCCAAGTGGACCTCCAGGGTTCTCGTCAACGCCATTGCCAGCAATGCTCGACACTCAGACGGTGTCACCTTAGTGGGCATTGACCCGCTGCGGGAGGCGAGGGTCTCTTTCATCGGGCAAGCGGTCACCCAAGGGCGTTATCTCAGGCCTGATGACAAATACGGGATTGTTGTGGGCAAGGCCTTAGCGGAGAAGTTTGAGACCAAGCTGGGTCGCAAGCTGGTTCTAATGTCCCAGGATACAGGAGGGGAGGTCGCCTCTCGCGCCTTCCGCATTGCAGGGATCTTCAGGGCGGAAATGGAAGCTACGGAGAAACAGTTCGTCTTTGTCACCATGAAGGCGGCCCAGCAAATGCTTAAATTGAAAAACGGTATCTCCGAAATCTCCCTCATCCTGCCAGACCACAAGCAAGCTGAGGAGGTGGCAACCAGCCTGAGGGCTGCTTTGTCCCCTACATATTATGAGGTTCATGCATGGGGAGAACTCCTACCTTTAGTTACTGCATACTTGAAGATTAATCACCAATTCCTCTTCTTGTGGTTTTTAGTGGTCTTCATCGCCATGGGCTTCGGCATCGTCAACACTACCTTGATGGCCGTATTCGAGCGGATACGGGAGTTTGGTCTGCTCAAGGCACTAGGTATGAAGCCATGGTGGATCATGAAAGAGGTTCTCACAGAAACGTGTTTTGTCCTGGTTATTGGTATGGCGATTGGGAACATCTTGGGCATTTTGAGCGTTTTAGCGCTGTCCGGCAGCGGCATCGACCTCTCTTCACTTGCCGCTGGCATGGAATATTTTGGCATATCCCGGGTGATTTATCCCGTCATCCATGGCAGGGACCTGAGCATGGCTAACCTGGTGGTATTTGTTTTGGGTCTTTTGGTGAGCGTCTATCCGGCTCTCAAAGCGGCTAGATTCACCCCGGTAAAGGCCATGGTGCACACGTGATCTAGGTGAGAGAAGTTTGCGGCATGCAATTATCCAAAACTGAATGAAAGAGGGATGGGCCATAATTCCTAAGGCTGAGTATTTGAAATTCGAATATCGAAATCCGAAGCTCGAAACAGTCTTNNACAGTCTTTGAATCTTCACAAGTTCAAAAGATCGAAACAGATGTCTAGCAAATTTACTTTAGAATATCTAAACGTTCCATCGGTTTGGACATTTGAGAATTTGGATTTCGGATTTGTCTCGGATTTCGGATTTCGAATTTGGAATTTCCTGGGCGTATACCCAACAACAGTTCCTAGTGCTGCCATACTTGAAGCACCTTTGTAATTTACTGTGGGGGACAAGATATGAACATAGTGGAATGTATTGATGTCAGAAAGACTTATCGACAGGGAAAGGTGGAAGTTAACGCGCTCAATGGCGTAAACTTGTCCATAGAAAGGGGAGGGTTTATGGCCTTGGCCGGTCCCTCAGGGTCAGGCAAGACCACTATGCTGAATATCATCGGCGGTTTGGACCTAGCGGATTCCGGGCGGGTCACGGTAGATGGAAACGCACTAGACGAAATGACTCAATCCGAGCTTGCCAGCTTGCGTCTGCAAAAGGTCGGGTTTGTATTCCAGGCCTATAATCTTATCCCGGTTCTTACCGCATTGGAAAACGTGGAATACGTGATGCTGCTCCAAGGTGTGTCGAGAGCTGAGCGGCGGGAACGGGCCAAGGCCATCTTAGATGATGTGGGCTTGGAGGGCAAATACGACCGGCGCCCATCCGAGCTATCCGGCGGGCAACAGCAGCGAGTGGCAGTTGCTCGGGCCATCGTGTCCAATCCATCCATTGTGCTAGCGGACGAGCCCACAGCCAACCTGGACTCTAAGGCCGGGACCGGTCTGCTGGAAATGATGAGGCAAATGAACGAGAGGAAGAGAGCCACCTTTATCTTTTCCACCCATGATCAGATGGTCATGGATTATGCACGCCGGCTCGTTCTCATAAGGGATGGCCTCGTAGCTGATGACCAGATCCGCGAAGGGTAAAACCGGGAAAGGTCTTGGGTCAAAAGGCTCTCATATTTTTTGGACTCCTCCTTTTTTGCATTTCTGTAGCGCAAATCGAGGTACCTGCATCCGAAGCAACACCCGAGGAGCAGCCTATGGCCGCTGAGCCCTGGCATGAAAAGGTGGATGGCGAGTGGGGCGGTCATGTCAAGGTCCGAGGTGCCGTGTCATGGCCTGATGAGGAATCATTTTTCCAGCCTGTGGGCACTGATCCTTTCTATGACGGCAGCGCTGAGGTCCGGGTCAATAACAGGCTCTTTTTTGAAGAGTGGGGGATTTTCGAAACCCATTATGAAGCCGTCCTCTCAGGTGGGGATACCCGGCGTAACTTGAGGTCCCAGGAGCGGCTTTATCCGGATCTATTTAACGCGGCTTTTGCGGCCAGCCGGCCCGTGGAAGATGATCGTCGCTTTATGGACTTAACCAAGACTATTGATGAGGATGACAGCCATATCCTGTACCACCGCTTAGACCGGCTTTCCCTGACAATACTGCATAAGTGGACTGTTGTAGGCATCGGGCGGCAGGCGGTGACCTGGGGAAACGGGCTGCTTTTCAACCCCATGGACCTGTTTAATCCCTTTTCGCCGACGGATATCGAGAGGGACTACAAGACCGGGGATGATATGGTGTCTGCCCAATTTTCGTTGAGTAAGATGGGCGACTTCCAGTTCCTGTATGTACCGAGGCGGGACCCGGTATGTCGAGATGTTGAATGGGAGGAATCCTCCCTGGCTGGAAAGCTACAACTTGCTCGGGGCACCACCGAGTTCGATATATTGGCTGCTGAACACTACAAGGACACCGTGGTGGGCTTGGGCTGCGTCGGATATCTTCGGGGTGCGGCCTGGCGCCTAGATGCTACGTGGACTTTTCTGGAAGATAGCGGCAGGGACGGGTATCTTTCGCTCGTGGCCAATATGGATTACTCGTGGACCTGGTGGAAAAGGAATTTTTACGGGTTCTTGGAGTTCTATTTTAATGACCTGTGTGACGACCAGTACACAGACGCATTTGCAGATCCGCAGATCTCCGAGCGTCTTGAACGGGGAGAGCTCTATACTTTGGGCCGGACCTACCTGGACGGCCACATCAGGCTGGAGTTACATCCCCTGTTTAATGTCTATTTGACGCTGATCAACAACCTTGCAGACCCCTCGGGAATAGTTCAACCCCGTGCTGTCTGGGATATTACTCAAGCTATCCAGATAACTTTTGGGGGTACCATCTATTATGGCGGAAGGGGCACGGAGTATGGAGGATCCAGGATACCGGGCCCCAATTTCCTCAATAAGGCCCCAGATAGCGCGTTCCTTTGGCTGACATATTTCTATTAACGCATTGATATCAAAGGGGTTAAGGTTCGGCCAAGGCGATAGCTACTTTTTCAAATCCTCGATCATCTCCTTCATGATAGAGGCAACATTGCGGCCCGTTTTGCGGGCAATACGATGGGCCTCATCAACGAATTTGCTGGCCTGATCCTGAAGTTCTGAAAGAGCAGGTACGCGGAGGTTCATTCTCTGGTACTTCCATACTAAAAAGCGGATCACCAGTTGCTCTTCCTGACGTCTGATGAAGCCCATCGCGCTATTTCCTTTTCGCGCCTTCTTGGTCCCATGCAGGGGACGGACTGAGGCTAGTCCCTTGGCAGGTTCTGTCTTAATAGCCCCAGATCACTGAGCCACATCCATGACCCAGATATCGAAGTTGCCCATGCGGTCGGAGTCAAAGGCAACCCTTTTGCCATCAGGGCTCCAGGCAGGGAACATATCCCATGCCAGGTTGTGGGTAAGTTGCCGGAGGCCACCTCCATCAGCATTCATGAGGAAGACCTCCGGGTTCCCGGTCCTCCATGACCAGAACAGGATACGACTCCCATCAGGGCTCCACCGGCAGGACATCTCATTCTCGGGCGAGGGTGCCAGGTCTTCCTTGGCAGTGCCATCAGGGTTCATGTGCGCCAGGTCATAGCTCCCCTTGATGGGGTAATCACCTCCTATCCACCTGCCCCAGAGGATCTTGGTGCCATCCGGTTTCCACCGCGGCACCACATTGGCACAGGATTCGGGGGAGAGGTGCCTCCTCTCAAGGGTCTCTACATCCACCGTCCAGATCTCCATCCTACCGGTATCCTTGGAGATATAGGCAACCCTCTTGCCATCAGGGCTCCACTGTGGGGTCCAATCCCAGGCATCGGAGATGCTCAGGCGCTTGATGTTGGAGCCATCGGCATCCATTAGGTAGATGTCGCCATTGCCGGTGCGCTCTGAGACAAAGGCGACCCTTTTCCCATCAGGGCTCCAGTGCCCATCGCCATCAAGTGCGGGGTGATCGGTGAGCCTGCGCTTGTTATCCCCATCTGCATCCATCACCCATACATCCTGGTTTCCTCCCTTGAAGGCCCAGTAGAGGATCCTCTTCCCATCAGGGCTCCACACAGGCCAGCCCGCCTCCTCATCTCTGCCGGTGAGGCGCCTCTTGTTATCCCCATCTCCATCCATCACCCAGATGCTCCAGTACCCATCCGCATCGGAGTTGTAGGCAATCCTCTTGCCATCAGGGCTCCAGGCTGACCCCACCTCCCTGGCAGCACTGTCGGTGAGGCGCCTGAGAGGGCTCGAGGGAGGATTTACCATGGAGGCATCAACCTGCATCAGGAGCACATCCCAGTGGCCCCTGATTGTGGAGGAAAACATAACCCACTTCCCGTCCGGACTCCAGTAAGGACCAAGCTCGGCTGCGGGGTGGGTGGTCAGGCGAGTGGGATTGCCCCCATTGCTATCAATGACCCAGAGATCCAGGTTGTCCGAGCTCTTGCGGGAGAAGATGACCCTCTTCCCATCAGGGGCCCAGTGCGGACTTAAATCCTCACCGGGATCATGGGTAAGCGCTTTCTGGCCTGAGCCATCCGCGCTCATCACGAAGATATCCCTATTGCCTGAGCGGTCTGACACAAAGACGATCTTTTCCCCCTTTGGGCTGAAGACGGGATTCTCATCCTTGGCCGGGTTGTGGGTCAATTGGGACACTGCGCCTGTTGAGATATTCATAATCCAGATCTCCTCGTTGCCGCTGCGATTCGACTGAAACACGACCCCCTTCCCATCNNTGGTATCCTCACCGGGGTTGGTTGTGAGCTGGGTTAGCTTTCTTGAGGCAATATCCATCGTCCAGATGTCGTTATTCCCCGCGCGATTGGAGTGAAATACAATGGCCTTGCCATCCGGGCTCCAATCAGGTGCGAGATCGGTTGCAGAACCGGGTAATAAAGGACCTCGATTCTTGCCATCCGCATCAATCACCCAGATATCCCAATCATCCTTGAACAAGTTGATGGAATAGGCAACGCGCTTCCCGTCCGGGCTCCACCCACCTCCTATCTCGTTGATTGGACTTGAGAGGGTTGTCAGCAGACGCAAACCTCCCGGAGGTGTCGTCTGGATTGAGGAGAGGGCCTCTTCCCCTGGCTTTTCCGGCTTCCGCGGTGCTGCGTGATAAGGGATGTGAAGGCATTTGATGCACACAGGGCCCTTATCGGTATCCATAATCTGCCGACGGGCTGGGCGTAGGGGGGGCATTGCCCCCACCTCGAGGATGGCTTCCCCTTTGGCCGCAAGCAATTTCTCTCGTACCTCGCCTAAGTAGGCCCGAGATTCCAAGGGGCTAAGAGCTAGTGATCCAACGATAAGGGCAAGGATAAGGACATAACTCTGAACTTTCATGGTAGGCCTCCTCTTGAGGTATGATTTAGAACGTGCTGACAGGCTCCGTTGCTGCATATCTGTCTATCTGGTAATCTACTATTGGGTGCCGATAGTGTCAAGGATATCCGCAAATTCCAGTTAGAACCCTTCTTCGATGAAGTGCAGGTCTAAGCCCTCCAATGACCGTATCGACTCAAAAGGATATGCGTCCTCACCCTGTTCTACTTGACATACAACCAACGTGGTCCTAAACTGCAGTAATCGAAAAAGCGATTCTTATCGCTCCATTCGTCGAGGCTGGCGAGTGGGGTGAGCGCAAAAGTCCAAGCACATCATCGGTTAACCCAGGCTAGCAGAAATGGATACCAAACA
>JABAOF010005067.1_pt2 | contig 10471 bp, 10 predicted proteins | sample 7062171 | NCBI WGS metagenome assembly JABAOF01 (sample SAMN14538628, study PRJNA623070) | marine sediment metagenome | biome: marine biome [ENVO:00000428]; feature: marine pelagic biome [ENVO:01000023]; material: deep marine sediment [ENVO:00002113] | place: India: Gulf of Khambhat ... | reverse complement strand
GCTTGATGCCCATACAGATTCGGCACTTCAATGAGCAAATGTCCATCTGATGTGATCCATAATCGACGGAGTTCTCGAAGATAAGTCACTGGATCCGGTAAATGCTCCAGCACATGTGAAATCACAACGAGGTCAAAACGATGATGATGTGCTGATCCCAGATTATCCAAGTCAGCGACCGCAGGAATATCACGCTTCCGGCTGAACTCACGATAAGCTTTGCCGGGCTCTACGCCCAAACCCTCGCAACCATACGCACCTTGAAAAACATTCAGCAAGGTTCCTGTTGAGCTTCCGATATCCAAGCAATCTGCCAACTCGGTGATCCATTTCTGGGTGTAGGTGACTAGATGCCGTGCTCGTCCGTATTGCACACGCAAATCCTTCTCTGTCGGTTCCTCCGATCCTTGCACCAACTGACGGTAACCCTCATCGTAAAAATCTTCCAATGCATCATCACTCATTCGAGGGGACTGAAAGACCATCCCACACCGATCGCAGAGGACATATCGATCAACACCGCCCTCCCATCGGTTATCTTCAAATCCCCTGTGGTTCTCGGTGCCGCTTCCACAAAGAGGACAATGATCGACAATCACGATTCTTTCATTTGCTTGCCTATCAACCATCCTCTTGCTCCCCTTGTGCATACCATCCACCGGATTGTTGGCTAAGCAAGCCAAAGAGACGGTTATATAAACCCTGCAGGAACCATCGCGAGGGTCCCCAGCGAATTAGGAAGTTTTTACCGCTGGTCTTGGAAACCGACTCTTGCGCTTCCATTCGAATGCCGTATCGATCTGCCTCTTCCGCAAGGGGTCGACTGACAATGTTGCCGATCAAGCGCGTTGTCCGATCCAGTGTGGTTAATCGTAAGTACCCAGCGGAATCGATGGCATTATCCAATTCGTTCATGCCGCCCATCAACCTTCCAGTCCACTCATTCTGGAGGAACTCTACGGCGACAGATTTGGGAGTGATGAATTGGTTATGACAAGCGGTAGCATATACACGTTGACCATCCTGTTCGATGATAATGTCTTCAAGATCACGAACCTCTTCAAGATACTGGGGGACATCTTTACCAAGTGAAAAAGCCCACTCCTCTTCCCATGACTCGGGGATAGTTTTCCCGTAGCTCAAAGTGACTCCTGGATTCGACTCGGCATATTGAAGGTTACTTTCGATCCCATGATCAAACAGCGTTCGCTCAGGCGAACCGCTCACCATACCTACATTGGGAAAGGAATCCAAGATATTGAGGTGAGCCTCTAACCAGTTAGGATAGAAAAAGGTATCATCATCGGTATAAGCAATCACATCTCCAGGAGCAGCACCGGATATCACCCTCAGCGCACCCAGTTTCCCGATGTTCTCATTAGAAGTGATCAAGTAACGGACTACACCTGCTTCTTGAAGTTCATTAAGGTAGCTCTTCACCTCATCACAACTTGCATTATCAAAAACCATCAGGTCATATGGAACGCTGGTGTGTTGAAGAATGCTCAATATGCACACCTTGAAAACATCTAATCTGTGCTCGAAGTAACCACTCAGATGCGGAATGTACACCAGAACAACCACAGTAACCCTGGAAGGTTCGTATTCAGTTTTCCTGTGGCGCGCTGGATTCATGCCTATCCGAGCCATCTCAACTCCTTGAGTCAATCGATTTGGTCTGTGAGCCTTGGTTTCCGAGCAGTCGATGGTTCACTAACTGCCGCAAGTACAACCAACCGTCACGTGGATGCAGAATTAGGCGGACTGCTCGAGAGGATTTCCCTGCTCCGAAACGTGCGATCATCGATGCTTCTAATCCACGCAGGTTCCATCTCTTGTGTAGTGGTTTCTTCCGTAAACCGTCCTCAGTAATCGTCCAGTCTGCATCATGGAGGGTGAAAATCACTTCCTGGCCGCCAGCAAGCCGAACGTTCTCCTTACTTTCTGGCAGACCATAATGCGGTTGACCGCCTGGTAGGTGCCCATAGTCGTGGTCTTGATGAACAGTAGTGATTGCTTTTGTGGCATCCACAACAGGAACGCCGTTTGAGCGGGCTGCGAAAATCATCCAGTTATCCCAACCGGCTCTTCCCAAAGCAAATGGAGGCATGTTTTCAAAGAGCCCTCGAGGGTAGATGAAATAATCGCTCCCCGCAGGTGGGTGCAGGCTTCCTCTTTTCTGGATTTCCCTTCTCAGGTCATTCTCCCAACCCTCCACGAAGGACAATGGCTCCTCTACCTTCAGATCCCAACGTTGGCCGATGAGTAGAAAGCGCTCAAAACGCTCTGAGACGATGCTGGCAGAAGACAGTAAATCCTGGGTGAAGATCATATCGGCGTTGACGTAACAGAATGTCGAAGAACCACCCTTTGATTCAGCAAGTTGAAATATCGAGTTCACCAGAGGTGTCCCCTGCTCATTCCTTTCGACACCAGACAAGTGGCGTACCCCAAGTTCACGAGCAGTCTCTTCGATCCCTTCTTCGTCGCCAATTAAGAGCACTTCGATATCGATACCAAGTTGAAGCCATGACTTGATGGCATTCCTCTGAATAAGACCAATGTGCCCATCAAATGGTTTGGGTGGAGAGAATATCGTCAGCATCACACACCTAGCACCATGTGTTACCCAACATCATGCATCGTCTTCTGCTGAACCTGTGAATTGATTTTCATAAGTTCAGGCTCTTGCTCAAGGATTGCCATTACCTCCATCCATCCAAAATCATCGCGCCCATGAAATCGCGCATACACCTCACGGATGAATTCAAGATCCTCCGGTGTATCGACGGTCCAACGTAAGGCCCCGTAATCGCCTCCAGAGTCAATCGACATCGTTCGAAACCTGCCCGGTTCTTCGTAGAGGTACGGCGTCACGTGCTCTCGCTCGTGTGCTTTCTTCGCTTCAACATCCGCTCTATTGAGAGCTTCGTTCGACATCACCTCAATATCCATTCCGATTGGAAAGGTCCTTTCCAAACGATCAGTCCCCCGGTTGCTACCAAAGTCGATATCTGGATATCGTGCGAGGAAGGCTTCCACAGTCCTGTCTATCAATTCCGGATCCATTAATGGGCAATCTGCCGTAATACGAACGATAATGTCAGCTTTCGACATAGCAGCTGCATTGGCATAGCGATTGAGGACATCCTCCTCGTCACCTCGAAACCAGGTGTAATCCAAATCCTGGCAATACCTCACAATAGAGTCATCACCTGGATTGACCGTTGTCGCAATTACAACGTCATCCACGGTACGAGCGCGAATTACTCGCTGGATTACCCTGCCCAGCATCGGCACTCCTTGGATGTCCAGTAATACCTTCCCCGGTAACCGGGATGCGCCCATCCGAGCCTGAACAATGGCAACAATCCGAGGTTTACCCGTCATCAACTTCTCTTTCCATGGAGATGCATCGCAAGGTCATAAGCTCTGAGAAGATGTTGGAAGTTCACCTCCCAATCCGCCCTTTCCTCTGCTATTTCACGCGCCTTTCTGCTATAAGCGTTCAATGTTTCACGAAAGTTAACGGCTTCAAGCATCGCTTGTGTAAGCGCGCTCTCATCACTATCCCTGAACCACCAACCATTCGTATTTGGAGTTACCCATTCCCGATTGCCAGGGATATCCGACACGATAGCTGGCAACCCACATGCCATGGCTTCGAGCAAACTTATGGAGCTACCATCAGAATGAGACGCGCTAACATAGATATCCGCTGTTCGGTAGTAGGCAGGCAACGCATCATAATTGATTTGGCCACCAATATGAACCCGATCTTCGATGGATGCCTGATGGATGATCTGCTCAATCTTGTTCCGGAGTGATCCATCACCGATCATGAGCATGTTCAGATCTAGACTCTCTTTAGCAGCCTTAATGAATGCATCCACTAGAAGATCAACACCGTACACACTTTCCAAAGAGCGAGAAGAGAGGAGTATCAACGCATCATCCCACTCTAACCGTGAGCGAATGTAGTTCTCTCGCCCAGGGAAGAAATGATCAAGGTCCACTCCCCAAGGGAAAATGACCGTACGTTCCCGATTCATACCAAGATTCGCTGCGACATCTGCAACTGGTTGGCAATCACAGATAAAAACGGTTGTCCGTGCTAGGGTGAATCGCGCTGCCCATCGCCCTAAACCTGCCTTTGCATCCTTCAACAGATCAGAACCCCAAGACATCGTCACGAGTGGTTGAAAGCCTGTCAATGCTGTAAGTAATGCACAACGCTGAACAGGACCTGCATGCACAAGATCAGGCTTAATCTCGTTAAGTAAACGCTTCAGCTCTCCTCTCAACCATGTGAAATCTGCCCAATTCACAACACCTTTCCCACCCTGCCATTCAACTTGCCGCACTCCCTCAGGGAGAGGCCTGTTCTCACGGGCAAAGGGCCCTGCTTCCAACCGCAAGTAATAGATCTCATGGTCTGTGCGGTTAAGAGCCGATAGAAATCGGTAATCGTGCGGTGTGTAATCGCGAGAAAAATACAGAACTTTCACAGTTATCCCAGCATCCTCCAATTTAGTGCTTCGCCGAATGGTATATCCACGATAGCCTTCATCCCGATAACTTCTTCAATTTCGTAGGGCCGAACAGCATCAACAGGTGCAGGACGCAAGACGTCGAGCATATCGCGAGTGAAGAGTTCACCTGCAGAGATATCCCTCGATGCACGCACACATCGTTGCTGTACGACCACGGTATCTGCTTCGTTCGCGGCAACGTGTTTATTAGGTGAGCCCATCGCTCGTTCCAACTCGCGCGTGCGGTCAACCATTTCGCGCCAGGAAACTGGATCCATGGAGAAAGGATGATCGGGTCCTTCTCGTGAACGATCATCAGTGAAGTGTTTTTCCACAACATTTGCGCCTAATGCCACTGCCCCGAGAACGGTTGCATGCCCAGGTGTGTGATCGGACAAACCAATGACAATATCTGGATAGAGTGCGGTATATGTTTTCAGCACGTTCAGATGTATGTGGTCGAAGTTATCGAGGCTTGCAGTGTAATTTGTGTTGCACTGCAAAAGGATGAGCTCTTGATTAATCATCCGAATCTCATCGACGGCTCGCTGGACGTCCCCAATGGTCGAAGCTCCGGTCGCGAGGATCACAGGTTTTCCTTTCCCGGCGATGTAGCGCAGCATTTCGACCCACGTAATATCTCCCGATCCGATCTTGTAAGCTGGGACATAGGGCTCTAGCATATCAACTGCGCCGAAGTCATAGGGTGAGGAGAAATAATGGATCCCAACCTCGTCGCAAGTTGTTTTCAAATCAGGTGTCCAATCAAATGAAAGGGATGCATCCTCATAAACTTTAAACACGGATTTCGACCACGACGCTTGATGGGACATCTGACCGTCCATAGTCTTGAACCCGTATTCACTGACGATCTTCGCTGCACGAAAGTTCTGGAACTTGGCTGCATCTGCACCTGCCTCTGCAGCCATTTGGATGAGCATCTTGGCACGCCCCAAATCACCATCATGGCTTGCTCCGATGTCTGCAACAAAGTAACAGGGGTGATCTTCACCAACCCAACGATCACCGATTTTAATTTTCTTCATGGCGAAGCCCTCCAGCATATTCCTTCAAGCGCTCTGAATACCCTGATTCCCGCAATGCAGAGAAGCGTTGCAGTCCTTCATCAATCGATGGCAAGGTTAAATTCAACCTATCACGGATCTTTTCTGTCGATAGACAAAGGTCCTTAGATCGGGGGGCATCCAATCCAAGTTGATCAACAGAGATGGGCCTAATTGTGCTCGGATTAAACCCAAATACTTCCGCCACTCGAACCCCAAAATCGTACTTACTGATGCATTCTCCACCAAGGACATGGAAAATGCCGCTCAACCTTTTTTCAAGCATCTGTAAAAGGATGCTGACCAGGTCATTCACCAAGAGAATTCGCACAAAAACGTCTGAAAATCCTTCACATTCCTCACCGCACTCTAACTTGGAGAGGAACCATTCAGCAAGGCTAAATTTGTCGATGGCGTTCCATCCGTAAAAATTCGTCCTTACGACCATAGCCTCCGGATGCTCACTCAATACAGCTACCTCACCATCCAATTTGCTCTGTCCGTAAATTGAGATGGGATTCGCTTCATCTTCCTCCGAACAGCCCCGCCGTTTACCGTCGAAAATTGCGTCCGTCGAGATATGGATGAGGCGAGCTTTGATGCTCCATGCAGCTTCTGCTACCCACCGAGCCATATCCCGATTTAGAAGGAATGCTCGATCCACATCCACCTCACAACGATCCAGATTGGTTTCCCCGGCACAGTGGACCACCCATTCAGGCATCTCTTCCTGGATGACACTCAGCGCTGATTCGCGGTTGCTCAAGTCCGCAGAGATTGTCCTCGTTTCATTGAAGTTCACGGGATGCGAGTGATAGACAGCAGTCACTTGATGTTCTGACGCTGACTCCAGAACCATATTCGCCCCTAGCAATCCACTCGCTCCAGTTACGAGAAGCTCAGCCATCACCAACTCATTTACTCGGAATAAGTCTCTTCAATTGAGTTGAGATATTCCTGCAATTCATCAACTGATAACCATTGATCGTTTGTATTGCTGGCGTATTCGAACCCATCCGGCAGAGGCTTCCCACGTCCGCGCCAAGCATGGCCAAACCAGAGCACTCCAGTTGGTTCAACAACATACATGTCCTCGAGTTCTATGGTGTGCCTCGAATCATCCTCTGAAACGAGGAGTTCATGGAGTTTCTCCCCTGGACGAATTCCGATCACATCAATCTTTGCTTGTGGAGCAATCGCCTTTGCTAGGTCGACGACACGCATGCTCGGGATTTTCGGGATAAAGACTTCGCCACCTTCCATCTGTTCGATGCAGCGGATTGTGAAGCGGACACCCTGCTCGATGGATAGCCAGAAGCGCGTCATTCGCTCATCCGTAATCGTCAATACTCCCTTATCCCTCTGTTTGAGAAATACTGGGACAACGCTGCCACGACTTCCCATTACATTGCCATAGCGAACACAGGAGAACCGCGTCCCCACACCACCAGCGTATGCATTGGACTGCACGAAGAGTTTCTCAGCCGCTAACTTTGTCGCCCCATATAGGTTTACAGGATTTACCGCCTTATCCGTGCTCAACGCCATCACTTTAGATACACCCATGTCCAGTGCAGCATCGATCACGTTTTTCCCGCCCATAATGTTGGTCATGATGGCTTCAGAGGGATTGTATTCGCAAGCCGGTACCTGCTTCAGCGCTGCAGCGTGCACGACAATGTCAACATCATTGAATGCGCGGCGGAGTCGAGATAGGTCTCTTACATCTCCAATGAAATAGCGTAACATCTCATCAACAAAACCTGCTTCCCGCATTTCGTGCTGTTTCAGTTCATCTCTGCTGAAAACGATGAGCTTTTTCGGTCGGTGATCCTTCAAGATCACTTCAACGAACTTACGCCCAAATGAACCCGTTCCGCCTGTGACAAGTACAACTTTGTCTTCCCAATTCATCTACGCTGACCTTTCATGATGTGTATCTGTTTTCTCTGGCTGTGTATGATCTCTGAATAATCAAAATAAAACCAACCAACGATACACTCTTATTAAATCGGTTCACCCACCTTACCCACACTCTCAGATAGTTCTCTCTTAAATGACCCGTTGATACCCACTGGCTTGTCAAAGAGAATAATGGGGTACTGCCCAATGCGACCAAGGAGATGTGGCGTCAATCCTTCCGCCCAATAAATCAATCGAAGCCAAATACCTCCCAATGCCCGGGGATGGATCAACGCTCGGAGGAACGCCGTGCTAACGCTACGCCAGCTCCTGATTTCCAAATTCGGTAATGCTGAAAGGTTTTTCCTGACCCAACCATAATCATGTTTGTATGTATAAGTCCCTGGTTTTTGAATCAGGTTGGATGCATCAGGTTTTGGCTCCTCGATCAAATTTAATGTGCCTTCATCCGATGCTGGCACAAGAGCCATGGAGCCTAGCAGTCTTGTCGCCCAGGCCATCGGGCGTCGAAAGGCTCGCATCAACGACGATCGCGTGCCCCATGTATATACCACCGCAGCACGACCACCGGGTTTCAAAGTCCTGAACAGATCGTGGAAAGCAGCCTTATGCTCCTGTGGAGGAAGGTGGTGCACCGTGTGCAGTGAAACTACCCCATCAAAAGCACCATCTTTGAATGGAAGGTTGGCGATATCCCCAACCACAAAGAGTCCATGCTCACCGATGCGTTCTCTCGCTTCCATCAATGCAAGGATGGAGATGTCGAGGCACACGCGATAGCGGAAGCCTTTCGAATACTCCAAATACTCTGGGTATTGGATCGGACCTGAGCCTGCGTCCAGCAAGAACTTGCCCTCACTGGGCAAGTAATCAGTGACACGCAAATGACACCGGTGAATGTATTCCCTGGATACTTCCCGCAGGTCCTCATAACGCGCATTCTGATAAACTCCTTCGCCGATCTGTTTCCAACCGACGGAGTCATAAAACTCACGAACCTGCTCTTTAATATCTGCTTCTGAGATCAAGTCGCTGTTTCTCCCCATACCCATCACCGAACCTGACGAAGTGGTTCCCCAGCAAGCACATTCACAGTACGCCGGAATTGGGCAATGCTGCCGCTAAATAAGTCGTCCAGCGATCTAGCCTCGATATCCTCCCAGAAGTAAACCAGATGCCAGGGGAACTTGAATGGATAGTCAAAGAAAAAACGATATGCGTAACGCATTGCGAGCATTACCTGATCATCACTGAGTTGGTTCGCTTCCGGATCACGGAGCAGCCTATCGATGAGAGCGGTGTACTCGGACATGGTTTCAGGGTCATACGTGAACCCTTTCTCGCGATAATGGGTCATTCCGCTGACAATGACGGGGATCCCGCCCATTGCCATTTCCATGCCGACTGTGGTCGTATACACCAATCCAAGCTGTGTCAGTTCAATCAAATCATAGGTGTTGATCTTGGAATCTGGTGGAATGACGTTGACGTGCGGCGGCATTTCAGGTAATGCGTCGCGTACGATGTCAACCGAAGGATGGCCAGCGCCTAATAGTTCGCCAGGATGAACTCTGACAATAAGCTGTGCATCAGGGCGATTTGCGAAGTGACGCACGGTCTTCGCAAGCCAATCAGCCATTCCGGCCGTGAAAACTTGTCTTCCCAGGGCCAGGCTATCACCGACCACATTTGTGCATAGAAGCACTACCGGCTTTTCAGGATCAAGGTTCAACTCATCCCTGACATTTTGCGCTCCCTGACTCTCACCAGATTGCCATTGTCTGGCGAAGTTTGACCAGACTTTTCCTCCACGTCGCGCCTCGTAAAGGCTTTTCAGCTCTTCCAATTCAGCATCAGATAGCGGTATCTCACTGAATATTTCCCACATCTCACTGGTGTCCAGACGCATGACTTCATCATCACGAGCCAGCCAGAGCCGCTCCCTTTGCTCACCAAACTCTATGGTGACCGTTGGGATACCCAGGTGTTGAGTCACTCGGTACATAGCTCCAAATTCCAAAATACTGCCGTTGGGAATGATGACGGAATCATATCGACCTCCAGCCAGCAGCGCTACGCCTGCGTTTGCTGCAACACAGTTCCGTTCCTGACGCAGGTGGTAGAGATCGAGATCTTCACCGAACTCTTCAAGATTCAAGGTTTCACGTTGAAGTGTGTATTGGACATCTGTGCGGCTTTGTTCTTCTATCGAACGGCTGAGAACGTCCGTAAGCTGCCAGCATGGATACTGGCAAATGTCCTTTATCTTCACCAGATGCTTCATTGGAGAGAGGATCCCTCTCAAATAATGCCTGTGCCTGCGTAGATCGAAACGGTCAGCTTGCTCCCACCACGTTCGATATGGAACGTAAGCAAGTGTTACATCATATCCCTGGCCCGAAAGCAATAAACTCAATGCCGTACAGTACTCAATCCACCAACGGAGAGAAGCTATGATTAAGATGTGCTTCCTGCCTGTGATTAGCTGATTCTTCCGAGCTGCTTCAGTCGCCTTAATCCAATTTGGAAGTGCTGCCTCCAACTGATCCATTCGGTAGCCGCATGGAAGCTCGCCGGAGACAGGCCGCAGTGTCTGCACGATCTCAGCGGTCAATGGCACCAGTCCTAGAGTCTTTTTCAGACCCTTGACGAAGCCTCTCTCTTTCACCTCACAGCCTCCGAGATCTCCCATTTGAGCATTGGGCGCATTGGACCGCGCCTATGTTCAGGCCAATGACTGCCTGGTGCACCCGTTCCATCTACGTTGAATGTGAGCGCGTGCTCATCGGTGAAGTAAGAACGAATGCGGAAAGAACTCGCATTAACCCCAAGGACAAAGCGCCCTTCGTTGAGAAGATTCGCAGGAAAATGACATCTGCTTACGTGGCTCCCTGCAGACCGGACCGCATGTTGTTCGAAATCCACTGGGTCATCTGTATCAAATGACGTGAA
>JABAOF010001351.1_pt3 | contig 10471 bp, 10 predicted proteins | sample 7062171 | NCBI WGS metagenome assembly JABAOF01 (sample SAMN14538628, study PRJNA623070) | marine sediment metagenome | biome: marine biome [ENVO:00000428]; feature: marine pelagic biome [ENVO:01000023]; material: deep marine sediment [ENVO:00002113] | place: India: Gulf of Khambhat ... | reverse complement strand
TAACATCTCAAGAGAGGGTAGTTGCCTCTTCTTGAGGCCTCAAAGAGCCGTTGCAGTTCTTCAGTTCTTCTCAGTGGGATTCCTCCATCGCCCTCCAGACTCTCGTTCATATCGGACGGGCTAAAGAATGACTCCTGTGCACTCTGATCTGGTCCGATTGAAATCACATCTAGGACTGATGCCTCAGCAATTCTCGCCACACCATGCACTGTTTCTTCAACGGATGGCAGACCGAAATGGTGTCTCAAGAGTGGTATCGGGCTCTTGATGGCGATTCGTGTCATTAGATCTTGAGGATTCTTCTCGCTTGGATGCATATGCATACGTCCTCGGAGAAATCCCAACGCATCTTCATCGGTAGAGAAGCCAGTGAAAATCTCCTCAAACAATCCTGTACTCTCTGCAATTGGTTTGATTGGTGCCGTGCAGCCAAGTATCCATGTCTTCATTTCCAGATCGCTCTTAGCCACGGCTTCCTTCAGGTCCTCGAGGAGCCTTACTGCACTCGCCGCAGTGAGTCTGTAGCTCACACCAACAACGTCAGGGTTGTGCATCTGGACTTGGATTATCAGCTTATCAATAGGGATTGAGGGTCCCAAGAATAGAGTTTCATGGCCTTCTTCCTCTGCCAGCGCGAGAAATCGAAGAACACCTGCCACATGGACGCAGTTCCCGATAGCGGCCCCCAGGATCTTCACGTTTCATCCACCTCCAGTCCTAGGGCATCCAACATTTCATCGAAGTCTGGATAGTCAACAGGCAAGCGACCCGTTCGGACATATTCCTTGACCTCATGAAGACTCAGGCCTTCAAGACCCAGACTCTCTAGATTACGTCCGCTCTCCCAGAAATCGATTCCGTAGAGTTGGCATGCGATGTTGATTACAGAGTCTATAGCTGGAGTTTCAACTCCAATTAGCTTGCCAAGATTGGAAATGGGTACAAGACCTGTGGAAACATCCTCCAGTACATAGCGATGCTCCAAGGATGAAGGGCTTCCAACTCCATCATATGCATCAATGCTCTGAATACACTCACATAGTGTTGCTCCTTTCGCATCATACGTGTTTCTCAGCCATTCCAGTATGGACAAAGGGTGGGTGCAGAACTCGCGGGCAACATTGACTCTCTCAGCGTCCATCTTCTCTATAAGCTGACCCACAGTTTCGGAGATTGCATCATGATAGTGATTATACCCACCTTGCCTTGACTCAAGAAGACCGGCAGATAGGATTGTGGGGGTTGGATGTAGCATGGCGCCAACATTGTTGAGACTGGTTTCCATTACGTCGTCTGCTAGCTCGAATGGGAGAGGAAGTCGATTCAGACTCTTCAGAAACCGATGATTGTCGGACGCTGGAAATGCACTTATTCTGACGCTATTCTTGATTTTGGAAATCAATACCGAGTTCGGCCCAGTAGTCCTTGACACAAAACTGAAGGTCTGCGCCTCTCCCAATAGAAGGTCGTCGACGTCGGAGTTTGATCTCAATATTCCGGCAAACTCAAGAACACCACCAGTTCGACCGGGCATTAGAAGCACTGTCTGCCCCGGTTCAAGGTGGGGGCCCATGGTATCTGGCGAAGAATGTATGTGCCTGGGCTGGGACTGAAACAACGAGAATATCTCTACCATCAATGGCCTCCTTCATATTGTCTGTGACACGCGAGATGTGTGCAAATCCTTCGACAAGACCGTGAGCTTTGATGCCTCCTCTGTCGGATATCCCCTTGACATTCTCGAATGTACGGTTGTACAGAGCAACATCAAGACCATGTATAGAGAGATAGCTGGCCAAGCCTCTACCAGCGTGTCCTGCACCCAAGACAGCAACCCTGACAGGGCCTGATGTGTACTTCTCCGTCTCTTTCCATGGCATGAGGTTCATACCTCCGCCTCAACTCGCAAACTCGGCCCTTATCAGTGGCCCCGGTGAACGAATACACCATAAGTTGGACCGACGTGGTCTAGAAGGACCAAGGCACGTAAATTGTCGATGCGGTCTCTCTATGGACTCTCTTTTGCCATACTTTACGGAGATACCATTATTAGACTTACGAAATCGACAGTTGCCGAAGCGTGGTACGCATTGTTAAGGGAAGAATGGTCGAAGTAGCAGGATTTAGACGGTATAGGACATGGTCAAGCGGCTCATTCATCGTCAGGTCAAAGTACAATCCAGGCTATTGCTTCTTGTAAAGAACAAGAGGGTTCTGTGATGATCCTTTTGTGTTTTATTGTGAAGAGAGAGCACTCTTATAAGGGCTGAATATGAGTAGGGTGTGTCGAGAGATTAAGTAGGAAATGAGTCGGCAGCAATCATGTGTTAATTGCACAAGCGACCACAATACTGACTGGCCCATAACTAACTCTACACGGATCCTACAATTCCGAAATCTCCTACTTTGGCGTCAAGCCATAATGGAAGAAGATGAGTGCAATGACTGAAGACAAGGTCCTAGACATCACACTGCAGACCCCAGAATGGAATGATACAGGAGAAAGAGTGGCCATGTTTGTCAAAATGACCGCTGATAGACGCAATTTCAATGGGCAAATCGAAACTGAATCTCCTCAGAGTGTTGTGCCCATGAGGAGAGCCCCTAGATGAGCTATAACGTTATTTGTGCCTCGCCATCTGAAGCGTGGAATAGGGACTTGCCACCAATCGGTTTCTCAGTGGACAGTTCAGGTACGGCAATGAGTATTTCCAAGTTCCCTGAACCGGACTATTATCTCAGAATGGCAAAACCACCAAGAGGTGTACTGGAGTTTGTCGTCAAGGCATATAGGAGTGGAGAGCATGACCACAACACACTCAAGAAACTGATTCGTGACTTCTGTGAAGAGTCAAGATCTGGTTGTCATATGAGTAAGACCACCACTGCGGAAATCGCTGGAATAGCTCGTAAGTCTCGAGAGTTTCTTGCAGGGCGAAATCTCTCACGGAAGAAGTGGGTAGCTGCTCTCATTCCCTCTCCCGATGGGGGACCCTACGGGCTTCTCGTTATGTTTGGTGCATATGTGGGGCCTCATAGAAATGCAGAACAAGTACGAATCATGGAGCGTCCGGTTTTGAAAGGTCTGATGGAGAGCTTCCAATTGACAAGTGGGCGCCGGAATGGATAGGGAGTAGATTTGCATGGTAAAGCGGGTTGGAGAAAGAAGCAGTCGAGGAATTGACAGAAAAACGTGTCTTAGTTGTGGAGGAAACTTCTTCACAAAGGACCGAACTCGCGGAGAGAGAGTATGCACATCTTGTGGGCTTGTTGCATCAGACCATACTTTTGACAAGGGGCCCGAATGGAGGGCCTTTACCGCAGAGGAGAAACGAGCACGAGAACGAACTGGAGCGCCGATGACCTTTAGAATTGCTGACAAGGGCCTTTCCACTACAATTGACTGGCGGAACAAGGACGCTTCGGGTAGATCCATTACGGGACAGCGCCGAGCTGCATTCTATAGGATGCGAAAATGGCATATCAGAAGTAGAGCCCGTGGTAATAACTATAGGAATCTGACTTCTGCGATGAGCGAGATGGATAGGCTGGCATCACAGCTTGCAGTTCCACGTGATACGCAGGAAACTTCTGCTTTGATCTATAGAAAAGCTCTGAAGAAGAAGCTAGTAAGGGGTAGGAGTATAGACGCGGTTGTTGCCGCTTCAGTATACCTTGCATGTAGGATACATCGAATTCCAAGACGGCTTAGTGAGATTGCGATCGAGTCAAGGGCTACCAGAAAGGAGGTCGGTCAATCTGTACGACTTGTCTTGTCCCGACTGGATGTCAATGTGCCAGTGGCTTCAGCGAGGGATTTGATACCCAGGCTCTCTTCGGATCTTGGATTCAAGGGAGAAACTGTGAAGAAGGCTACGGAGATAATCGTCAGGGCGAGGAAAAGCGGCATCACAATAGGTAAGGATCCGGGGGGTATTGCGGGGGCTGCATTATATATCGCGGGTATTCTTGAAGAAGATAGGCGTACCCAGAGAGATGTAGCTAGTGCAGCGCGTGTAACAGAAGTAACCATTCGCAACCGATACAAGGACCTTGTCCGCTCCCTTGGGATATCATTTGGAGTAGGGTCTACGTAGTGACATCGGAGAAAGCTCTCAAGTGCCAAGCCACGACACCTCATGCATTTGATAGAATAGACTTTGAATTGAAACGTAATATGGGTCACGGAGAATAAGAGGGGAGTTGAAGTTTCCTTCATAAACTCGCCAGAACGAGATGGTCGGGATGGCCGGATTTGAACCGGCAACCGATGGATCTACAGTCCATTGCTCTGCCAGATTGAGCTACATCCCGGGCGATGCAGTGCATCTCTGGTAACCATAAAAGGATTACTCAGTAGTCGAGGCTTTCACGGAATATTCAAAGGGCTCGGTGCCGACAGTGGGAGTATCTCAAACTGAGGAGGACCTATCCTGTCAAGACGGCCAATAGAGATTACGTTTCCAATCTCAGAAATCAATAAGATTGCAGAGAAGGAATCGACTGGTTTTGGCAGACGTCATTATAGGCCGGTATATGTCATGCATAAGTGGTGGGCTCGAAGATTGGGGTCAGTATTCCGGTCTATCATACTGTATAGTTTGGCTGACGAAACCCTAACTAGCTGGGACCAGAACTCTTCAACACTCTGGAATCTATATCCCCATGAAGTGGATCTATCCGGTAAAGTGGTTCTAGATCCAATGATGGGAGGAGGAACCACAGTTGTTGAGGCGCTAAGGTTTGGATGCAAAGTGATTGCTGGAGACCTCAACCCGGTAGCATGGTTCATTGTCAAGAAAGAGCTGGAGGATATCAATCCTCAACTGTTTACAAAGGCCCTTGAGCAGCTGGAAGATGAACTTGGCGCTGAGATTAGGCAGTATTATCGAACGAAGTGTCCCGAGTGTGGAGATTCGGCTGAGGGTATCTACTACTTCTACTACAAAGAGCTTGTTTGCACTCATTGCGTAACTGCAATCCCGCTAATGCGCAATTTCGTTCTTGCGAAATCTCTGACAAATGATGGAGATTCTGTGATTTGCCCTCAATGTTGGGGTGTTTTTGATACAAAGAATGCAGAAAGTGAAACAAAATGCCCCGGTTGTGGTAACACATTCGTTCCTCGAGAAACTTCCTTCACCAATGGTCGGGAATTCTCTTGTCGAAATGAGGAATGTCAAGATGGGAGAATTGTGGACTGGATTAGAAGGAACGGTCGGCCGAAGGAACGAATGTACGCCATTGAGTTTCACTGCAAGACATGTGAGATTAGCAGGAACCTACGACTAAAGAACGGTCGTGGCTACAAGGCGCCAGATGAGTTGGACCTTGGGTTCCTTGAACAGGCAAAGAAGGAATTCATAATGAAAGAGGAGCTCCTTCCGATTCCTGGTACAGCTATACCACTTGGAGTTGAAACAAAGCGGGCACTAAATCATGGATATTCAAGATTCAGGGACATGTTCAACGAACGTCAGCTGTTAAATTTGGGAAAGATCTACAATTGGATCTTGACTATTGACGACCAGAATCTTAAGGAATTCCTAGTCTTGGCATTTTCAAACTCACTGAAATACAACAATATGTTTGCCAAGTACAATGCTACTCGCGGGTTCATCACAGACATCTTTCGAACGCATTCATATTCTCCTTCTATGGCTCCAGTTGAGGCGAACTGTTATGACACGGCGAAGGGGAGAGGTGCCTTTACAGCCTTCGTCAATCTGGTTGTTGAGGGGAAGGAATACTGTCGAGCTCCATTTGAGAGGGTGATTGACGAAGGCTCGGTGGTTAAGATTCAGACAGGACGCCCGATAGCCACTGAATTGGCTTCTGACTACGGGGAAATTGGAGATGATAGAAGGGCTCTGCTTCAGTGTGGTTCGTCAGAGTCTATCAACATTCCAGATGGTGTTGTAGATGCAGTCATCACGGATCCGCCATATTACGGCAATGTGATGTATTCTGAGCTCTCGAACTTCTTCTATGTCTGGTTGAAACTTGCTCTTCAAGATTCATACGAATACTTCAGGGAGAAGCTGGTGCCATGGAAAGAGGAGGTCATTGAGAATCGGGCCCAGAAGAAGGGTGAAGATGAGTTCCTGACCGGTCTCACCAAGTTGTTCTCGGAGGCATGTCGAGTCCTGAGAAACGATGGTGTATTGGTCTTCACATTCCATCACAAGAAGGAGGAGGCTTGGGCGGCTGTATTACAAGCAATACTGGACTCAGGATTCTATGTCACGACTATCTATCCCGTGAGAAGCGAGATGAAAGCCTCAACACATCTGCATGACATGGAAAACATTACCTATGATATGGTCATCGTGTGTCGGAAAAGAGGAGAGAAGATTGCGTCTGCAGAATGGAGTTTCATCAAGAAGACAATCAGTAGGACAACACGCCAGACTCTTGATCATCTTGTGAAGAATGGTGAACAACCGGGTTCACTTGATGTCTTTGTGATGGCACTAGGTAAGTGCCTGGAACACTACTCCAAACACTATCCAAATATCATTCATGGGGGAAGGAGAATTGGGGTACGAGAGGCGTTGGACTCAATTAGAGATGTCATGGGTTCTGAGATTCGCCAAAGGCCATAGGGCACTCGCCGTCGTTCTTAACCAAACCAAACAGGTTTTATCTACTAATAGTAAGGACCCTTTGGGATTCACAATGTCGGGTCGAATATGCAATGTAGAGAAGAACAAGGCAGGTTGTGAGTGTAGCTATCCAGGTTGCTCGCGGAAGGGGTACTGTTGTGACTGCCTTGACTATCACTGGAAACATCGAGAGCTCCCGGGTTGCCTGTTTCCTCCTGAGGCTGAGAAGACGTACAACCGGTCTCTGGAGTATTTCTTGGAAGTCTGGAATGAGAAGATGGGGAAGAAATAGGGAAGAATACGAGAATATCTAGCCAGCGCCTAGCTCTAGACCATCTCTGGTTTCATAGACATACCGTATCACCTTGAGGGCCTCGAGTGTTATCCATTTGCTGGGCTTTCCTTTCTGTTCGAGGTTGGTCTGCATTCGACCGATAGGTGAGCTCTCGAGTATCCAACTGCCATCTTCTTGTTGTTTCTCCAGCAAGATCTGCAGAGCATCATCTATTCGTTCATCATCTGCATACCCAGTCTTACAAACGACAGACAGGCCGCGCAGAATGTCGTAGAAGAACTGTGGGAATCCAAGTTCCAGCCAAGACTCCTTTATCACTCTGAACCCATGATGGTCCGCTTTGAACAGCCTATGCATCAGCAAGAACTCAACGCCTGCCTCAATGGATCTGGTAATTCCCAAAGTTCTCTTACCAGCTGGTAGTTCAGAGAATGCATCTAATGGTGTGATCGTGCCCATGAAACAGCCATGTTTGTCGTTCCTATGAGAACTCCAGTAGGGACAGAGCCATCCTCCGTCTTCGAACTGCACTTCCACAAGCCACTTCAGTGCCTTCTTGACACGTCTGTCAGAAGAGTAACCTAGCCGGATGAGAGCCAGACACATATTCCCAGTGAGACAAGTGAACTGGCATTCGTGTATCCTTTCCGGAATCCACTGGCTTTCTGATGGCGGCTCTTTTCCCTTCTCCAGTGCCCTATTCTTGACCCACTTGTAATCTCTTCGCGCTCCGTCCTCCCCATACTTGGCAAACCCTCCCTCCTCGTGTTGGAATTGGAACACGTGTTCCACGGCCTCCTTGACTCCTGGCATGGTTCGGTCCAGACCTAACATGCCGAGAATCATGACCTGCCAGTAGGATGACTTGTATTTTGTTCGATAGGGTTCGGTGGGTGATTTCCAGTGTCCTTTGGAGCTCTGTTTACTCAGGATTCTGGTCACTTTTCGGTCGGAAGCAATCGCATCTCGTGTTTCAAGGACATCATGATGGTCAAGAGGAAGGTCAAGAAGATGGATGAGCGTATTGTAACGAACTGGAGGATTGTCTTCAGACAACAGCCAATCAAGAGGGTTGGCCTTTAGAACTGTGATCCAATCGCTCAAGTATAGGACTCCGAGCTTCTCAGATTGCCGTCGACGTTCTTAAGCAGTTCTAAACTGACGGTATCTAGAATCAAATGGCGGGCACGCCAGGATTCGAACCTGGGACATCTTGCTCCGAAGGCAAGCGCCCTATCCAGACTAGACTACGTGCCCGAAACCTCGAGCGTCAATCTGTTCTTAAGACCTTCTATGGATGAAATCAAGACTCGAGTAAGGCACGCATCTTTTCTTCATTGGGGCTCTCGACCACTCCCTTGTTTGTGATTATTGCAGTAATCAGTTCAGGAGGTGTGGTGTCAAACGCCGGGTTGTAGACCTCCGCATTGGGAACCGTGACGTATTCATCGTTTATGATTCGAATCTCGTTCGGATCGCGCTCCTCAATCACGACATCTTCGGGGTCGGTTTCCCAGTCAATTGTTGACATAGGAATGGCAACATAGAACGGGATGTTGTGATGCTTTGCCGTTATTGCCATGGTGTAGGTGCCGATCTTGTTGGTAACGTGACCAGTTCTGAAAGTTCTATCTGAGCCGACTACGCAGCAGTCAATCCGACCTTCTTTGAACACGGTCCCTATCATTCCATCTGTGATTAGTGTGGTGTCAATATGGTCTTGCATGAATTCATAGACCGTCAGCTTCGCGCCCTGTTGTCTTGGACGCGTTTCTGCGGCATAGACTTTGATGTCACCATCATACTTTTCGTGGGCAACTCGGACCACGGCACCGACTGTTCCTAGGTGGACTGTTGCCAGAGAACCAGCATTGCAGATTGTCTGGATTGTGAACCCTGGTTTGATGAAGCGTAGGGCATTCTCACCTATGCTCCGGCACATCCTCACATCTTCTTCAGCTATCTCCTTTGCCTCGTCTATTAGTGTCTGGACAATTGCACCCACGGCGCCCTTGGCACCGCGTGCCACCTCCAGCATTCTTGAGGTGGCCCAGACTAGATTGGCAGCAGTTGGTCGTGTGTTGAGAGTCACGGCTGCCTTCTCAAGGAATTGAATCAGTTCCTCCTTGGTCTTGGCTTTGCTCTCAATCGCTGCCAACGCCATGCCCATGCCTGCAGCCGCACCTATTGCTGGAGCGCCGCGAATCTCCATTACCTTGATGGACTTGGCGATGCGTTCATGCTTTGAGGTGACAATGTTTGAGTTCACGAGAGGGAGCTTCGTCTGATCGACGAGTCTGACTTCGTTCGTGTCATCTAGCCATTCAATCGTTCTGAACATCTTCTAGTCCTCTCAATATTGCTTCAGAATAGTTCTCAAGGCGCTAATAATCTTCTCAGCGACCTTCAGAGTGTCTATGAAGGTCACATCTGTTCTCAAAGTCAAGGGGGCTATAGACCTTACCATACGTCGTGTCGGAAGTTTTTTCACGATTCTCAATGGGAGAAGCCCAAGGCGTGAATGACTTGTCTGACAACGGCGACGACGAATTGGAGCATCTGGCTCCGGAAGACCTCGAAGACGAGGAGGTCTTGGAAGAAGTCCTTGAGCCCGAGGAAGAACCAGCTGATAGTATATTCGATGGTGTAAAGGGATACGTCGGTGTCGATGATGCTGACCGAATATCTCAGCAGGGTTTCTACGGTACGCGCCTCGATGATGGTAGGTTAGAACTCGAGCCAGTTGAACTGCTTCATCTGATTGAAAGGAAACGAGTCAATGTCGAAACGCCAGAAGGGAAGACTGTTGACAGCAAACATGTAGTGAATGAGCTTCTGCCTAAGGACCCTGATCTATGGGTGCGATATCTAGTCTTCCGGGATTTGAGAAGCCGCGGCTACGCAGTACGTCAAGGCTTCGGTGGAGGGATTGGTTTCAGGGTATATGCTCGCGGAGATCGACCCGGCGTTGCAGCGGCCAACCAGTTGATATACATCTTGAAAGAGGGTGACCCAATATCCCTTCATGATCTTGACATGGCAACGGAAACTGCCTCTGCTGCCAGAAAGAAACTAGTGTTCGCACTAGTGGATCAGAATGGTGAGGTCAACTACTACAGAGTTGCACAGACTAGACTACAGAATCGAAATGGTGACTCAAAGTGAACGAAGACTGGTACGATGATGATGAAGACCTCGCAGAAGAGATTCTCACATTAGAGGCATTCTTCGACGAAAGGACTATGAGTGTACACCTGGTCGAGAATAATCCACCTCGGGCGAAGAGAGGTGAACCGGGAAACTGGGAGCTAGTCGACCTCTCTGATCGACAACTTACATACGAAGAGCTGGACATCCTAGCGAACGCAATTCTAGAGACCGCAGAGAGAGACAAGAGGTCTTTCATTGAGATTCAAGAACATGGTGCTGCAGTTGTCCAACTGAGAAACCTCAGAATTGCGATAGCAAGACGTCCATTTGCAGACAAGATGGAGATTTCTGCGATTCGTCCAATTGTCAAGCTGAACCTTGACGACTACAACCTCAATGAGAAGCTAATGAAACGGCTCGA
>JABAOF010017462.1_pt1 | contig 10472 bp, 9 predicted proteins | sample 7062171 | NCBI WGS metagenome assembly JABAOF01 (sample SAMN14538628, study PRJNA623070) | marine sediment metagenome | biome: marine biome [ENVO:00000428]; feature: marine pelagic biome [ENVO:01000023]; material: deep marine sediment [ENVO:00002113] | place: India: Gulf of Khambhat ... | reverse complement strand
TCTTGGGTTTGTATTGTACATCTTTTCATCCATGCTGTGGTTAGTCGCATTATCCCAAGAAGAAGTAAGTTTCATCTATCCATTGATATCGGTTGGATATATTATAACAGCTATTTTAGGTAAGTTTCTTTTTAACGAAAATCTGACCTTTTTCAGGTTTTTTGGGATCCTTCTGATATGTGGTGGGGTTTACCTGATTGTCCTAAAGATTTAAGTTTTTTATTCTTTTCTATCATATAGTAGTTTATGTTAAAGAAATATATTTCAGATGTTCGTGCAGTTGCAATAGCTGGTGGAGAGGGTAGAAGACTGAGGCCTTTCACGAATGAACAGCCAAAGGCATTACTACCCGTAGGAACAGAAAAAAAACCCATGCTAGAATTCGCAATGCAACCTTGGTTAAAACTTGGTATAGGGAAATACGTTTTTTGCACGGGTTATATGAGTGATATGATAGAGAAATATTTCGGTAATGGAAGTAAAATTGGGATCAATATCGATTATTCTGTCGAGGATGCAAGGTTAGAAACTGGTGGAGCAATTAAAAGGGCTGTAGAGAATGAAATACTATCCAAAGATCAACCAGTTATCGTTTTTTATTGTGATGATTTTGTTCGTTTAGACCCCCGAGAGCTTATAAAGTCGCATATTTTAGGTGTTGAAAAACACGGTTTTAAAGCAACCTTAGTCGCAACAGATAGTTTTAGAGCTGATTATGGGATAGTAGAGGTAGAAGATGTTGATAATAAATTGAAGAGGGTAATTGATTTTAAAGAAAAGCCCCTAATAAAAAGAAGAGCAAATGTCGGAATTTATTGTCTAGAACCAGAGATTTTAAAAATGCTCGATAATTTTCAATCACCATTTAAATTCGAAAAAGTGATAATACCAGAATTGGTAGAAAGGGGTTTATTGATGGTATTCGAAATACCTTGGGTGGATTGGATGCCCGTGAATACTGATAAGGATTATGAAAAAATTCTAGAAACCAATATGAGAGATTTTTATTCAAAAGTCCTATAAAAACAATAAAAGCCCGAAAATTATTTGTACTAGGATGAGAATCGTTGTAACCTGTTTTTCTGTTAACTTACCCAAATTCATTATGATATGAGTCCAGGAGTAAATCTTTTTTCCGTAAGGTGGATCTAACTTACCATCCTTTCTCAAAATCCCCAAACAAGAAGCCTTAAACTTCGACCTAAACTTTAACAAGAATTCTATGAAAAATGGGAACATAATTATAATACCCACCCTTTCCATGTTCCCGATTATCACACCCGATACCACTACAGCACCTAGGCAGTATGTTAGACTATCGCCGGGAAGTATTTTGGCTGGGTATCGATTAAAGTAGAAAAGGCCAAGGAGTGCACCAAAAGCAGAAAAAAAGATTGTAGCCGCGACTGTCTGGTTCCCATTTAAAGCAATCAACCCCAAGAAGAAACAATAGACCAATCCCATGCCGGCTTCAGAACCGTTAAACCCACCTAGCAAGTTTATTGCATTCGAGACAAAAACTACAGCAAGTGGTATTAAAATTATAGGATAAAAGAGACCGAAATTTATTGGACCAAAAATTGGTAGTGTCATTGTAGTTTCTCCAGCACTAACCGCCATGAGAGGTATTGCTCCTGATAATGTTAACAATGGTTTTAACCATTGTTTTACTCCAACTCTCTTTTTTCTTTTTCCAGCAACAACATCAACATTATCTAAATCATCAAGAAACCCAATTAGAGTTATCAAAAAAATCGAAAGGATAGAAGCGAAGAGGTAAACCATTTGTTCGGTATTATTATAAATAAACGTTTGAAATGAAATAAAAATTAATAAACCATAGATTATTGAAAGAGAAACCGCTAATCCACCACTATTCGCTCTTTTTGGTTTTCCTTTTTTGTGTAAATCTAAAGCGATTATATTATTCCTCTTGAAATAGTGTATTAACGCCCAAGTTAAAACCAAGGAAGAAAGTAACGAAAATATTGAAATGATAATTAAAATGGACACTAACATAAGAAATAGTTTGAAATGAGACTATTAATTTTTATACAGTACATTTTATATTTAAATTCTCAAACTTCATCATTAACAACATGAAAAATTATAGATATTGGGTCTTGATATTTTTGGGTTTAATATCTTTGGCCATCCTTATCTATTCTCAATTTTCTGGGAGTAGTGGAGTTATAGTCACTTCCGTCGAATCAGACTCAGCGTGTAAAGATGTAATAAATGTCGGTTCAATTATAACCCAAATAGTCGGCCAGCCTGTCACGAACAGTAATGATTTCTTTGAAATTACAAGACACCTGAAAGGTCCGATCACAATGATGATCAACAATAATCCAAGAAGTTGCATAGTGGAAGAAAATTCAACTCTAGATTTAACTGTAAGAGATACCAAGACTGGGGGTTTAAGGTTTGGTATCGATATCGGAGATGGTTTAATCTACCTATTTAAGCAGAAAGATGGTTTAGAATCAAGTTTACAGGATATTGAAAGGATTATCGATTCAAGAATAACTAATTTTAATTTAATAAACACGGAAGTTAATGTTGTTGAAGCCTCCATCCAGATATTAACCGATCCTGAGGAAGAAAAATATATCGGATTCCTGTTTGGAAGGGGTGTTATTGAGGGAAAATTGGAACAAACGATTGATTTCATGCATGGGGAAGGAGAATTCATGTTCAATGATGAAACTTATGAAGTTACTCTAAACGATGATAACTCTATTTCAATTAATGGTTCTGAATACGAAACAGGTCAATATTTTACCCTAGATCAAGTTAAATTTCGGGTCGAAAACATTACCTCAAATTCTACCAGATTATCTGGAATTATTTTTGATGATGAAGACTTGAGTTTAGCGGAGGAAACGCAGTTTGGATTAAAACCCAGTCGGTTAACTAAACAAGGGAGTGGGTATGTATTTATCGTTTCGGTATCGCTCTCAGAAGATGCAAGTAAAAATTTTGCAAAAATAACTAAGGGGCAAGAAGTGGTTATAAATCCCTCTACCGGGGAGAGTTTTCTTATAAATCCTCTCATCATCTCTATAGACGATGAACCTGTGGTTAATTTGCCAATAAGTGGTATGGATATTGGAACTGAAAAAAGAGATTTAATAATATGGGAATACGAATTGATGTTGGACCAGGCGACCAACGACATGTTGAGATTGCTGTCAATAATAAACTCAAAGAGGTTGCCCACCGAACTAAATCTTATAAAAACCGATACTTTTAAGTCGGAAAAATCATTCCTGAGTTTATTCCTTTACATTCCATCGATTTTTTTGGGAGGTTTGTTAATTTTCTCTTTTGCAAGACACCGAAAGGAAGGTATTTTTAGTTTTCCTCTAATTTTAATCATCCTAGGTGAAGTTACAATTATTTTAAGCATATTGATTACGCCTTGGTTGATAGTCTTATTCTTATTGTTCGGTATTGGTTTCAGTTTAACAAATGGTGAAGTTCACGGTTGGTTTGGGTGGTTGGGAATTTTCTTAATGGTTGTGATGACGGTGGGTATTGCTATGAGTAAATGGGTTTTAGATGTTTCGGCACTCGTCGGTATAGTGTCAATCATCGTTATCACTGGTATCCTCGGAATGTCAGTCAGTGAAAAAATTATAACTAAAAAAATCCATGTTTCAAGTGATTACAAAAATTTCTCGAAAGTTATATGGAAGTTAACCACCATAGTTTTGGCCATTTTGAGTATTCTATTCTTCGTGGGTGGATATCTTAGGGGGTTCGCCTTAACCACGTTTATTGGTATGATGGTCTGTACAACCATGTCTATTCCCATTTACTATGATTTGATTGGAAGATACCTGAAAAAGTAATCATTCCTTCTTTAATTTCATTATAGCTTCTACGATGTCACCATTTGTTTCTTTCAGGGCTTGTTTGATTTTTTCTTCGTCTTTAGTTCCAGATTGTTCCATTACAAGTTTCACGTCTTCATCAGAAAATTTTTGTTCCTTCACGTTACCTGAAACTTGGAAGACAACTTGACCTTTCATGCTCGTTTTAATGACTTGTGGGTTCTGTATAGTTATGTCCCCAGAATCAGTTTCAATCACAACTTTGTTTGCTGGAATGTTGTCCATCTTCATGCCCATTTTCTTCAGCATTTGTTGCATCTTTTTTGGATCTAATCCAGGAAACATAATGTTTATTTTATGAAAAGGAAATTTAAATTTATGTTATTTTTTTATTCGGGTAATAACCCCAACTCAAAGTGATTTTATGAGGCAATAAAATCACGCTTCGAACACGACTATCTTATGAAGGTAATTACTAGTAAGATGAATTTCATGTGACCCCTTCATTTCCACTGGAGAATCGGAAAAACTGGGAAATTATAATGTGAAATTCACACCCCATAATTTCTACTGGAAACTGATTAACGTGACTTCACGTGGTCGTTAATTTGGTCTTTTCAGGTTTTTGGTCACTCTTATCCTGATTTATCCAAGGATCATAAACCCTTGATTTTTTATTCCCTTTAAAGAAAACTATTTCTCCCTGACAGAAATTACACTTTCCGGATAAGGGTACCCTTCTCATTATTTTGTTACAATTATTACAGATGAAACCATCTATATCTGTTAGATAGTCTTCAAATAATTTTTCTTTCACTGCCTCGGTCTTCATAGCTTCAAATAAACCCAACTGTTTACCTATACCCATGAGGTCTGATTTGTTAACATCCAAAGCTTCAAAAACCCTTTCTAATGGTGGCAACAACTGGCTTTCTATGTAATATTTTGAATCTAGCATTAGTCCGTGTTTCTTCACGTAGTTTGGATCTTCGGCTCTTTTAGAAATCATCTGTAAACCTTTAACAATAACGAAACCAACTCTGTCCCCAACGCCTGGGGCGGAAGCCGGATCCCTTTTTCTCATTTTTTTAACTAATTCTACATGTGGTTGAATGCCTTTATAACTCTTCAAAGATTTAGACATGCCTTTTGTTATAACCAATTTGTCGATGTCCATTTTCCCAGTTTTTATACCATTTATTCTATCCTTAACTATTTTTACTGATTTTTTCACATCTTGTTCTTTCAGTATAGTATTCAACACCCCATCCAATGTTTCTGAAACTAGATCACACCAGTCTCTTCTGACTGTTTCTATGCCTTTAGTGATTATCGACTCTTCCAAATCCCCGTTCACGGATTCAAAATTCCAACCTGCATATCTCTTTTTTGCGAGTATTAATAGTGTTTTAAAGACACTCTCAATCTTCAGTTCTAGTATATGATGTATTTCCTCATTAATCAAATCTGAGATTTCTTTTCCTATTTTAAACGCCTCATTAATATCATCTGTTTTTAACTTGACCATGACCGAATCGGTATCGGCATAGATTACTTTGTATGGTGTTTTTGATTCGACAATTCTCCTAGTTCTCTTAATCATTTCTCTCCCAGTGCTCGTTATAGCATTTGCTATATCTAGAACGTATAATTTTGCACGTATGTAACCCAGATGACCATAGAACGCATTAGCAACCGTTTTAAACGCATACTGCTTCGCATACAGATATCTTCTTCTCTGTATTTTTTTTGCTCGCTTCATTTTGGTTTTGATTTTCGCTCTTGTTTCGAGTAAGTACCTAAGGATTTGGGGTATTATACCTTCCTTTATTTTTGTTGAGGCGAATTTACTGCCGTTGGGTGTTTGTAGTGATTCAGTCTTTTCCTCTGGTTCTAGGAGTAGTGTTGTCGGGCAAATATTAAAGGATCTTATAATACTGGGATACATACTACGAAAATCCAAATAAACAACACATTTATTATGGAAACCTATTTTGGGTTTCAAAACAAAGGCACCTTTCAATCCTTCTTTGTTCTTTTGAAGATTTCTTCGCGATATTTCATTTGAATCGGGTCTACAGGGCATAACATAATTCTTTTCATTAAATTTGCGTAGGAGTAAATTCTCAATTCTGGTTGATTCCCCACCGTCTAATGCATCTTGAAGGAGAACACCCGAAACTTTCGATATTTCTAAGAACTTATCTAACATACGCTCTTTGAGCAGTATCTGCATCGGCAACTGCGCGTCTTTTCTGCTGTAATCTAAAAGTTTATTCAGGCGTGTTCCGTTGTCGAGCCAATAACTGTTTATCTCACTGTGGGCCACATCCACTTTTCCCTCGCCCAAGATTAGTTTAGATATGTCACCCAATCCATATCTTTTTAAACCCCTAAACAGACCGAATTTTATCGTTGCTTCTTTAATTAGGCTGTAGACATCTACAACAACTCGTCCGGGCATCGTGTTTTTTGTCCTGTTTCCAAATTTTCTTAACATAATCGACTTCTGATTGCATCTCCCCATCGTTCTTGGTAAGTTATTCTTTCTCAACCTTGTTTCGATGTATGGTAAATCGAAGTTGTTTATGTTATATCCAAGTATTATATCTGGGTCAAACCTGTCAATGATGTTAATGAACTCTTTCAACATTTCCTTTTCAGATAAGAAGCCGAAGATGTCATCATCTGGGTTCCTGATTTTTTTAGCAGCCAAAACCATGGAATTTTTTCCGTTGAAAGCTGGGTAAAAATACATACTTATTAGGATTATTGGGTCTTCTTGTGGATCGGGCAGACCACTTTCCCCCGAAACTACTTCTATGTCGATACTCATATACTTAAATCTCATGTTTTCCTCTACATCCAATTCTTCGAGTTTATCGGCGGTGATTTTCATCATGTTCTTTACTGTGTTCGTTCCTATACCATTTCCCGTAACCCGGTACCACCTCATTCCCGATAGGTTGTGATCGGCCATAAATCTATGCTTGAAAAGGATATCCGCCTCGAAAATCTGTTTTACTGCTCTTTCTTTTTTCAAATAGTCTCTGATGAAGGGTGTTTTCGCGGGGTTTTTCAGTGTGATTTTTATTAATTTCACCCGTTCTTTGTTATATCCAACGGGAAGGTACTTTTCTACTGTTTCTATCTTAAGAACGATGTCTTTGAATTTTTTTTTAATTATGTTTTTAACTTCAGTTTTTTTTCCTTCAACTGGTAAAATATAAAAATAAGGCAGGAATTTCTCATAGAAAACACAAACCGATTTGTTTTTTTCAGTCCTTCCAAAAAGACGTATTATCGGCCCAGAGTCTGTTGTTGTATAGTCAACATCTAGAACCTGAAACTTTATTTCCATGAGATACAATTATACATTGAACTTTTTATTTACTTGTTGTTTTGAGGATATAGGTATTAGTTCTCAATAGATTTTTCAAAGACTTCTCTAGTCTTTAAATCCACTATGAAAAATTTGGTTGGATCAGAATTCGATATTATAGTGGTGCCTTTGTAATTTTTATGAAAACTGCCTTCAAAATCAGAAATTATTATGTCTGGGTGGGGATCAAGGACAAACCCATTCGCCCCAACATGAATTTTTTGGTTGAATTTTGGGATTAGATGCCTCGCCTTCAGAGTGGATATGATAAAATTTATTGGGTTATTAATGGCTGAGTCACCGAAGAAATTCTTTTGCAGAACCAAAACTCTGATTTTATCTATTTGAAAAAGGGTCGGTGGAAAATTTTTCTGTAATTTAATGGGATTGAGATTCGAAAAAATCATATTTTTGTTTGAATTGCCTGCAAAGAGGAAAACTGTGAGTGGGAATTTGATATTGGATAATCTTTTGTGGACTTCTTTTTGTTGTTTTTTATTCAGTGATGAGGGGTTAAAGAGAAATGCCATCTTTATTTGTTTCTGGGTATTGACTATATCTCTACTCAAGGAAATTTCTGGTAAATATATTTTTTTAACAAACAGTGTTTCTCTTATTTTTTTACAATCAACACCAATGACATCGTCCAAACCTATCTCGTCCATTTTTGATTTTATTTCAACATCAAAGGATAAGAGAACTTCACCAGAGGGGTCTTCCAATAACAAATTTTTTTTTGTTTTTTTTCTCACGACACCTATTAGGGATGGAGTTAAAGTGTGGTTTTTTATTTTATTTATGGATATCAATCTCTCTTTATCCATTCTATTCAGTAAAAGATTTTTTATCTGGCGGTATCTGGTTTGAAAGTGTTCAACATAGTCTTCTATTCTGATCTGTTTTTTTTGGGTTTCATATTTTTTTAGTATTTTAATTTCAACCTTCTGTTTTTTGGAAATATCAAGGGTTTTTTTTACATGCTCCTTCGTTATTATGAAAGGCCTTGGTTTTAGTTTTGTTATGCCTTGGATTATTTTTTCAGGGTCCTTTAGAATAATGGGCAGTGCTTCCCTTGAAATTTGATACCCCTTTTTTAAAAACAACTTAACAATTTCCTCTTTCTTGATCGTTTATCACCCCTTAAACAAAAAGGTTTGACTTAAGGATTTCTTTTATCCTTTTCCTAACCCCCTCAGAAACGTTTGTTTTTATTTCCCTGGTCCTTCCATATCTCCCAAAAGAAATAACCTTTGCATTTATTATACCCAACATATCCAACTCAGATAAAAGGTCTGAGACCCGTCTCTGTGTCAGTGGGTGCAATGCACATTTTTTACACATGTCTTCATAAACATTGTATACATCACCTGTTTGAATGCTTTTATGATTGTTTTCTTCCAAATTTATGATCGACCACAAAACGGTTTTGGTTTGTTTGGGTAATGATTTGATAGATTCTACTCGACCCTATCATAATCTATTTTTTCTAGCGCCAGATCAACATGTTTTTCTGTTATTCTGGGGTTTTTTTGTCTTTCTGCTATTTCTCCCCCAACCCTCAGTAGATCCAGTGCTCGCCTAGCGTCGCCATGTTCTTGGGCAGCCAATGCAGCACATTTAGGAACGACCTCTTCTGATAAGATGTTGGGGGAAAACCCAAGTTTAATTCTTTGTTTTAGTATGTCTTGTAGCTCTGGGGCATTATAGGGTGGGAAGAGTATCTCTTCCTCCCCCAAAGAGCTTTTCACGCGGGGGTCTAGAACATCGATAAAATTTAAGTCGTTGGTTATACCTATTATTGAAACCTTTGCCTCCTTAAGGTCTTGGTTTATCCTTGTGAAATTATAAAGAAAGTCGTCCCCCATTTTTTTAACGAGAACGTCAATTTCGTCGAGGATCACGATTACAACCCATTTTTTGGAATCAAGTAAGGAAAAAAATGTTCTATAAACTTGTTCTGTTGGAAGCCCTGTGGCGGGCACGCTTTCACCCAGGGCCCTAGCGAGTTCCGCTACCAGCCTATATTCCGTATCTGCAACCCTTTTCATTTTACAGTTTACATAAACCACCTTTACATGCGCTGAAGCCTGGTTAGACATTTTTTCCAGTTCCTTACCGACGTATTTTGAAACCAGTGTTTTTCCGGTACCGGTCATACCATAGATAAAGATATTCGATGGTCTACCTCCCTTTAAGGAGGGGGCAAGTATGGATGCTAAATTATTAATCTGTGTGTTTCTGTGTGGTATCGTTTCTGGTGTAAAGTGGGATGTAAGGGCATTCCTGTCCTTAAAAATTTGTGTTTTTTTTTCTATAAACTCTTGGAAAATTGTTTGAATTGAATGAACCATTTTATAAATTTGTTCCTAAAGAAATAAACCCTTTTCTATTGGAAATAATATAATCCCCCTCACCCCATATTTTCCCTTGGAAATTATGTTAAAAAATAATTAATCTATAACAGTGTTATATTATATTATATTATATTTTTTAATTAAAAATTTTCTAATAGAAACGAAGGGGATAGTAGCTATTCAATTAAATTTAATACCTTACCAGACACTTCTTTTTCCCCTATATTAATTAAACCAAAATAACCTTCTGAAAATTTCCCAGAGTTTAATAAGAAGGATCCAGATAATTTATCTATACCTCTTGCTTCGTGTATGTGGGATGATATGGCGACAATTGGCCTGTGTACTTCAATAAATTCCCTTACAACATGAGAACCGACATGCGCCCCGGCCTGCAGGGTATCAATTCTTGTTCCAAGGGGTGGGTTGTGAGTAATTTGTATTTTTTGTTTTACTCCTTGGACGTCTTTCCACCCAGAACTTAAACCAAGTTTCAATTCTTCCTCTTCCGGTTCAATATTGGTTTTGAAGGGGGTCTTTGCTCCCCCATAACCATAAAAACCAAAACCTAGGACCACCCTCCCATTTCCATGAACGGAGACTCCCTCATTTTCCAAAACATCTAAAACACCACGCGAATCCACATTTCCCGGGACACATAACAGGGGTTTGTTTAAGGATTTTAATTCCTTGATGATAAGTTCGGCAACTCCCTCTTGTGTGAAGCCCCTGGGCAAATCAACATCCGTAAAATCCCCGGGACAAACAACAACGTCAAAATTTAATTCCTTTATTTTGTCTAAATAACTCAACAGATTCTCTACATCTCCATGTATGTCAGAAACAACCACGATATCCATTCAATCTACCAACAAATAAAATAAACATTTAAACTTT
>JABAOF010009208.1_pt6 | contig 10473 bp, 6 predicted proteins | sample 7062171 | NCBI WGS metagenome assembly JABAOF01 (sample SAMN14538628, study PRJNA623070) | marine sediment metagenome | biome: marine biome [ENVO:00000428]; feature: marine pelagic biome [ENVO:01000023]; material: deep marine sediment [ENVO:00002113] | place: India: Gulf of Khambhat ... | reverse complement strand
GTCTTTGCCCTCGTGGCGAATATGTCCAAAATCAGCTCGCTGCGGTCGAGGACCTTGATTTTGATAATCTCTTCGAGCTCACGAATTTGGCCGGGGGAAAGGTCATTATCAAATACCACAACGTCGGCTTTGAATCGCCTGACTCTGCCGGCAAGCTGGTCGGCTTTGCCCTTACCTATGTACGTGGAAGGATTTATAGTGCGGATTTTCTGCTGAAATCTGTCCACGACAACCGCGCCGGCACTTTCAGCCAAGGCTGTAAGCTCAGCCAAATCGTCCGGCCCATCGGGGACTCGGAGGACAGCGGCGACCAGAATCGCCCGTTCTTTTCTGACTCTTAGAGTCTGACGAAATTTCTCCAACTACAATATACCTCCAAACCTGTGCCTGCGGAGGCAGGTAATCGCCGTTTTTTACTCAAAACGACCGATTTACAGCCAAACTTTGGCGTAATAGTCGCCTTGACAAGACTATAACACAGCCTGTCATCCATTCGTAAGGGCCTGTTGCCAAAGTTCAAAAGGAACGTTTTGAGATTGCCACGCGATTCTTCGAATCGCTCGCAATGACCAGAAAACGCACTTCGCGTCATTGCGAGAAGCGCAGCAACGAAGCAATCTCGACTTTTTCAATAATCCCGGAAACAGGAACCCAAAAATGCCGCAATAGTATGGATTCCTGCTTCGTATGTGCTTAGCCGGAAAACTGAATCATCAGTTTCCTGAACATGCACGGGCTTCCAGCCCCGCCACAAGGCGTCCTGTAGAGTGAAACACGGCCAAGATGGCCGTGCTATCAAAAAATCAACAGCGGCTAAACACATACCCCGCTTCCGCGGGAATGACACAGAGAATAGTTCAATTTAATTGTTTTATTTTAACATATTTGCCCATATTTCTCAAGAAATCCTGAAAATTTGGTAAAATTATAGACTTTTGGGGCAAATACTGGGATTTTATCGGGCGAAATGACCTTTTTTATGCAAAAACCATTAGCAACCATTTTTTGACTTGAAAAAATGCAAAATCTGGTTTAGAGTAATGAAATGAACAATTTTTGACGAATTAAGTATATTGATGTTTTGTGATTGCTTCTGATATAAGAAGCACGGGAAGGTTTGTTTTTTTATGCTGAAAGTTAAATCGCGGGCAGGCGAATCTGTACAGTCAATGATACGACGCTTCAAAAAGCTGTGTGAAAAAGAGGGACTAATCAGGGACATGAAGAGAATGGCGTATTATGAAAAGCCATCAGAAAAGAACCGCCGACGTATGCGAAAAGCCCAGCGAACTATAAACCAAGGCCCATAAAACATCCTTTCGCGAAAGTCTTTTTTCGTTGTATTCAATCCGGGCAGGCAAACAAACCTTGCCCGGCTTTTTATTTGTTAATGAATTTTACTTCGGACCTTGTCGGCAACATCATCAGACCACTTGTGCGTCGAATTTGCATAACTGGGTGAAATCCTTCATCCGGTCTTTGTAGTCGCCGTAGAAGAATATCTGGTGAAAGCCGGGGAAGCTCAGCACTTCCTGATTGCCGTCGAATTTGACCTTGACCGATACGACGCATCCGCCGCTGGGCGGAACGTCCATATTCTCAAGGACCGTGCCAGCTGAAATCAACACCTTCGTTTTACGGTTCTGTTCCTCGCTGCCCGGCAGCAGGTCAATACTCATAACCCGCTGGCCCTTCCGCCAGAGAGTGCGCGGCACCGCATCCCGGTTTCCGTGGTGGTGCATAAGGTCAAACGGCTCGGGTGGCTGGTCGAAACCATTGAGCTTTGTGGCGCAGCAGCAGTGTGCGCCGATGATTGAATCGTCGGCGGTGTCAGCTACGGGGTCCTGCTGAAATCCCGGACGGTCGAATAGATACTGAGTGATAATATGCGAAGCGACTGCACCGTAATCGGCCTCGCAGGCTGCGGGTATGCCGTCATCATTCATCCGCGACCAGGCGATGCAGGGCAGGCTCACATCGATTTTGCCAAGGGCACCGAGACAATCCATTGTTATTGCATCGGCCTGTTCGTTTTCGAGAATCTTACCGGCTACATAATAGCTCTTTACGCCGTTAATGACATCCTGCCGGTTCGCACCGGTGACCCTTCGGGCCCGGCGGATATAATCGTCGGCCATCGCCAGGATGTCTTTGCTGTCAGCGGTCCGGTTGTACTGCTCGATAAATGTCGTCGCCGGAACGACTCGCATTTCAATGCCCGTATCGGCAAGAGTCGCCTCGGAGCGCTCCCGGCCCCTTATTACAACACAGCGCGTTCGGCACATCTTGGCCGACGCACAGAGCATCTTCATCCCATAAGCAGCCTGGCTGAAATCGTCCGTTGAGTAAATCACACAGCCGGGGGTCTCGGCCAGATTGATGGTGTTGGTCGTAAACGATGTGCCCAGCGGTGAATAAATGATCGATGGAATTTCACTCTGAGCAACTTTCTGTGCACTCGGCCAGGAGTGTTCCTGGCGGTCCAGCATGACCAGCACCAGGCCATCGACATTTTCTTTCTCGGCTTCGGCAATCCAGCTTTGGGCCTCAGCGAGACTGTAGAGAGGTTCGCTGCGAAGAGCAAAATCAGCTCCGAGCTTCTTAGCCGTACTTATCATTTTGTCGCTGTACATTTTTAGAGCCGCCTGCCCATCATAGACGGCGCCGGGCCAGCGCATCCCGTACTCTTCTTTTCGGCGCACAAAGGACGCACTAATCGTCGGGACATATTTTGAGGCCGGCCCGCACGCGCGGATGGGAGTCTGTGTTACCATTGGCTCTTTCATCAATGAATTACAGCCCTGCAGCAGAACAGAGCCTGCCACTAATCTGGCTGAGCCGCGTATGAACTGCCGCCGACTAAGATTGTGATTACAACTGCACATTAAGGGACATCTTGAAGAACTCATAGTTACCTCCTGTAAAAGTTTTTAAAGTTATGTACAAAGCCCACTCTAATGCTACGACTATCCGAAAGAAATATAAAGTAATCGGTAATCATAAAAGTGCCTAAAGTGAGCTAAAGTGACTAAAATGAACTAAAGTTAAAAATCCAATTGGGATAAGTTTTACCCATTAAGACAGTCTGTTAAAGATATAATATGCACTGTGAAATGGAAATTCAAGAGTTTCGTTTTACCGATACTCAATACCAGTCAATAAACCATCCCCAAAGCCTTCGGCTGCTACGGCCTGGCCTTCCTGCTTCGGCGAAGCGCTTCGCAGAGACGAGTCGCCGANNAGAGGTTTTTTTGAAGAATTTTTCCTATCTATATAATTCTGAACTGCTGTTATCCAGCTTTTAGCGGTTGTCAGCCTCGTAGATGCAAACGTGAAGGCCGCACATATCAAGGAACAAATACTGAATCGGGGCTGACGCCAGTGGGACGGAAGCTGCCCTTATCTTGGCTGCCGACGCGGATGTGCAGATGGGTGATGGCCTGATGGCCGTATTCGTTGGTGCGGCGGACGCTGGCGATGTAATCCCCCGGTTTGCGGTAGGCGTGTTTTGTCACGGCATAGCCCTGTGGATTGTGAACCTTGGCTTTGACGTTCGAGCGGACTGTCACCTCGGGACAGCCGTCGCCGAAATCCCAGGTCTCGTGGCCGTGCGTCGTGCGAAAGGTGCAGACCTGGAAAATCAACACTTCACCTGGCTTGATATCGAACGTGGGGTAATACGCGGCGTGGATAGTGGGGGGCGTCTGGTCGGGATTGGCCTTGTCGAGGATTCGGACAACGGCAAAATCATAGTCTACATTGCCTCGCGCATCGGTAATCTTGAGAATCTCGTTGTACCCTCCCGGCTTTTTATACGTGCGCCTCACCTTCGGACCGGTGGCAGCGGTACCGTCACAAAATGTCCATTCGAATTTATCGATCGTGCCGCATCGGCTCCAGGAGCGTGTGGCGTCGAGTTCGACCGGCTCGCCCGCCCAGCTTATGCAGTGGGGTCGCGCGACGGCAATGATTTCGGGCTGATACTGGCGCTGGTATGCTTCCCAGATGAACGGATAGCCGTTCACCGTGCCCCACAAGCCGGAATGTTGTCGGGCCTTGATGTCAAAATGCAGATGCGACCATCCGCTGCGGATGCCTTCTTTGCCGAGTAGTCCGAGCCTCTGGCCCATGCAGACCTGGGCACCGGGCTTGATGGAACCGTCGATCTCATAAAAGTGGCTGTAGCGGCAGAACCAGCCTCGATCGTCAAGTATGTAGATCACGTCCTTGCGCGGAAATACGGGGCAGTCATCGTAGCCGGGCAGAACATCGTTGCCGGATGAGATCACCTGACCGTCCGTGGCCGAAACAACCTCGACCATTGACTCAGCACCGCCGAAATCCAGTCCATAGTGATAGTAGATGCCCTTTTCGTCTGGAATCTCACCACCATTGACAAAGGCGGGTACGTTAGCCATCTGGGTGTCGGAAGCAAACCAGCGCTGTTTGACCGGATAGACGAACGTCCCCGGTCGGATCAGAGGAGAATCGGCGGGCCAGAGGCGGAGCCGCGCCGCCTTCGTCAGTCCCCAGGTATTGTCTTGGCGACTGCTCTGCACATAGCCTTGGGTGACGGGGCAGTCGATCTGCACGGCGCCGGCGGTGACGGGAAGGTGGTATGTCGACGATACAAGTGAGACGAGCCGACCGGCGACCTCGACTTTCACCGTCGCCCGACGTACGGCGTTGCAGACGTTGTCCCGGACTTCGTGGATTTCGATCAGTTTGACGCTGATCGCGGCACCGTTGGAAAGCTCCACGGTCTGAAATTCCCCGATATCGAGATCAGCGACGCGCATGAGAGGGATTAGTTTGCAATAGTTTTCTGGCTCTTTACAGACATACACACTCACACCAATAACTGTTCCAATCAAAGCAACTAAAGCAGCTATTGGTATTAGGCGTTTAGTTTTCATGATTGTATCAATGTTCTATTTTGGCAGAAGCCATCTTTCTCATTTTGAAGCTTCACGAAAAGACTTCAGAAATCCTGGCCGAACCAGCAGCTCCGGGCTTCGTTCCATATGGACATCGGACCAGGTCTTGTCATGTTATTTCCCTACCTGCGGTTTTGATACAGGCCAGAAGACTGCATCGCCATTGTCCAGCCAATTCTTAATTCGGCCCTTCGAGTCCCTGCTGTATTGGCCACCTTCATCGGTAAAATTTGGCCCTACGCTGTAGAGGATGAAATCGTCATCAGTTTTTCTGTAAACCAGCGGCTTATCACTGAAAGAGTCTATCGGCAATTGCTTAAGATAGCCGGCGGTTATGAGCTGCTGCAAATCGTTCGGGTAAGAACCTTTATCCTTTTCGTATCGCAGCAGGGCAAGGAGGGTAACAGTTGCATAGACCTCGGTTTTATTTCGATTGGCTATTTTGTTTATTCTGGAAAGAGCAGGGGCAAGGATTTCCAGCAATATATTGCCCTCGATGATTTCCATAGCTTGTTGTTCGGGGTCTATTCCTTCTGCTCTAATTTGGCCCGGTGTTTTATGATACATCTTTGTCCAAAAATCATAGTAAGAGTCGGCCATTTCTCTGGTTTGCTTCTTGTCGGGATGAGCGAATAGAACTTTTACAGCTCTTGGCCATCCCTTTAGAGAAAATATCGTTCCAACGAGTACCTCTTCCAGGTCGCTTCGATCAGAACGTGCAAAAGTACCTAATCTGGAAAGATACAAATGGCCGCCACCAAAGCGGTCTTCGGTAAAGCACCGCTGGATTTCGTCATAGGCGCACAATTTTTCCGCTTTTAGACTTACTGTGAAATCTTCGCCGGCGATAATCTGCTCAAAGTCGCGCTGAAGGTCCGCCAATATTGTCGAGTCAATTTCAAACTCACTTGTAATATCCTGAATAGTTCGAACAGATAATGCTTCAATACCAATTCCCACAAGCTGCTCAATCAGGATTTTATCCCCTCTTAAATGCTGGCCGAAGCGGTAAAAGGATTTTACATCATTAAAGGCATCCTCGAAACGACCTTGCTCAGCATTGAAGCAGATTCGCAATCGCAGAGAAAACGCCAACCTGCGAAAGTCAGAAAGGTCAGGCATAAGAACACCCAACATTTCGGTTGAGTTTTCATCCCCAGACTCATATATTCGCCAGAAATATGGCCTTTTAGAGCCTTCGATGACAAGCTCCAGGGCATCGTTGTGCTCCTGGACCCATCTTTCGGCGAATTTTCTCTGCTCAACCGTAAGTTCATTATATTTTTTTCCAACGAACCGATTGAATATCCCGGAGACTTCGTTCTGGATGTCCTGCCTTTTTTGCTGGTAGTTCCAGAGTTTTTTATTTGACAGCAATTCATTAATTTCGCCGGCCAGTTCTTCGAATCGACGCCGGTCTCTCTCATCAACAATTGCCTGGTGGTTTTTAGCAAAGAAAAGAAGAAAGTCGTCCGACAGCTCTTTTTTTAAGTCAACCGCCTTGAGGTATAATGGAGCTGCATTCAGAGATTCATCAGCTACAGGCCGCACCATGCTATTAAGCTCGGCAACGTAATTGGTGGTGATAACCGGCTTGCCGGTCAGGAACCAGGCCACATAAAGGACAAAGCATAATATTAACACACCAATAACTTGAAATGTCCTTGCGACTATAGTACGCCAGAGGGGCCGGCAGCGTTTTTTAGCCCGGCGTAAAAGAATAGCGAGCAACTTCAGGTCACCAAAATCAGTGATTAACTGCTGAGCTTTCTGTTCCTTCTCTTGGTCAGTCTTGTAGTCCTTAAGCTCATCTTCAAAATGAGCCGTAAGTTCAGCCTGTACATCCTGCCGAACCTTACGGCGATACCCCATCTTATTTAAAACCCGCTTTATAAACTCTACTATACCGGCGGGAAGACTATGTGAATCGCTTTTATCATTTTCCTTTGCCATAATGCTGACCTCGCTTACTGTTGTTCGTATTTTGTTGTACAAACGCCCGGTAAAAGTGGGGACCGATATGGATTCCTGCTTGCGCAGGAATGACATAAAAAGCTCAGGCCGGTGTTAGTGCGCCGCCGAAGACGAGATTCAGGCCGGCCGTGAGCTCCTTTAGCTGGGCCTTTTGCTTTGCCAACCGGCCTTTGCCCTTGCTGGTGATAGAGTAATATCTTCTCTTTCGGCTGGACTGGTTTTTCTCCCACTTGCCTTTGACGAGTTTTTTTGCCTCCAGATTGTACAGCAAGGGGTACAGCGTTCCTTTGCCGAGGGTCAGGATGTCACCGCTTCGCTGTTCGATGGCCTGGCTTAGCTCGTAGCCGTACATTGGACCGCGAGAGAGAATCTCCAGAACCACCACCGGTGCAATGCCTTTTAATAGCTGACTTTCAAATTTCATAAAAAACTCCTTCACTATCTTTCGACATTTATCTTGTTTTACATATTATGTTATGCAAACTATGCAATGTCAACTAAAAAACGAAAAAATTTTGAAAAATTTTTTTAAATTCCATCAGAAGTGTCGAATAGTACCCAAAGCTTTCTGCAAAACAGTATTATGGGCTTAAAATTATTGAAAACATACTAATTTTTCAACGTACATTTTCTATGGCGTTTCTGTAACAACGGCCAGCTTCAGAAACTATCTCCGCTTTGTGACCGGCGTAAAAAACGACCGGCAGGCTGTTAAGCTTCCTCTATTACTTCGAAGCCCAACAGGGCGGCGATGTGCTCGACAGGACGCTTGAGGTCACCGTAGAAAGTAACACGATGCCAGCCCCATTGGTCCCAGTATTTGAGGAACTTGTCGATATCGCCGATTACTTCGGCGGCCAGTTTGGTTCGACAGGCCTTGTCTTCATCGATGTTGGCTACCGACTTGCCCTGGTGAATTATCACCTGAGATTTATCAGGATTGAACTCGAGCGTGGTGGTCATCTTGCCCAGTGGCATTAGCGAGCGAACGGCAGCACCTTTTCGGTCCTCGGAATGGCTGCGAATGTGATATGGATTAGATGAACCTTCGGGACCGAAAACTTTGTTTGGTGCCACACAGTGAGCATAGATAATCTGGTTCTTCGCCGTATCGATAACCGGGTCGGAAATGTAGCCGGGCCGACCAACCAGATATGTCATAAGAAGCATAGTGATGGTAGATGTAAGGTCCGACTCGCAGGCGCCGACGTAGCCGTCGTTGTTGAGCTGGAAGAAGCCGAGGCAAGGATAAGCCGTGATATGTCCGCCATAAAAGCCGCCCAGGCAATTGACTGTAATCGCCTGGGCCTTGTTTTGCCGCATCATTTCCTGCATAGCAAGGTACATCGCGCCGGACTTTTCAATCTCCTGGCGTGAGGGCTCTACGACCTTTTCGGCTGCTCGAATCCAGCGATTGGCCCACTTTTTGGCTTCGGCCCGGTCGGCTTTTTTATAGAGTTTGTCGAGGTCTTCGTGTGATTTGAATACTACTTTGGTGCCGAAGACCTTCTCAATCCCTTCGGGTGAAGAGCCGAAGCCGCCTCCAACTCTGAGGATGACCGAGGAACGCAGCTTCTTGAGGCACTCGAAGCACCTGGCCGCCTGGATTACATCATTAAAATTCGATGAGGAGACGCCGGCCACCTTCAGGCCCTGCCTTTGGGCAGCGGAATAAGCAACCAAAAACTCGCCCGAGCCGCCGTAGAAGTCATCCACAAAAATCGTGGGCCGACCCGAAGCAGCGATAATCTGCGGTGCGCCGGTCCAGATACCTATCATATAAATTAGATAACCATCCACTTCCTTGTCAGCCTCAAGGATTTTCTTTGCCTCTTCCTGATTGTGTGCGGTGGCGGGCAGAAATTCCACTCCGGGACAGCCTTTGCGAAGCCTTTTAGTCAGCTCCCCCTTGCGTCCTTCATAGTCGTAACCGATATTGGGCCAGGTTGGACTTCCCGGCGGGATGTGTGTAAAAACGAGGCGAACCTTTGCTTTTTCAGCACTGGGCGGCACTTGAGCCGAGACCGGCCCGGCACCGATAAGTGATGCACCTGCCAAGCCTGCTGCACAGGCGGCACAACTTCCGAGGAATTCGCGTCTTGACAAACCACAAAGATTGTCAAAGGACTTCGAAAATTGTCCAGCTTTAGTGGATTGATTTTGAAATTTCATAGCAGCCTCCTATTTTATCTTTCCTGAGCTTATCGCCATATAACGGGCCTGGTAATTCACGTTAAATTTTCATCTGATTGACTTGCCGTGTTATTATGGCAAAATCCCTTGCGAAAAAGGATTTTTGTTCATAAAATATCACAACATCAGTCGATATACTATCTTATTTTCAGCTCGACTGTTGATAAACAATGGATTCTCTCGAAATTCGGAGCAGTGGCCGAGTGGCTGAAGGCGACGGTCTTGAAAACCGTTGTACCGAAAGGTACCGGGGGTTCGAATCCCTCCTGCTCCGTTAACAAAATGAGGGAATGGACTGTCAAATCTAACAGAAGCAGCTCCCCGATTAGAGTTCATACAACTCATTTAGTTGTGACTTCACCAGCACCCACAAGAAATGGAAAGAAATGAGAACCTGAGCACGTAAACCGGGCACGCTTGCCCGTATCGTCACCCTCACGGCACCCAAGCCGAGCAGACAACTTACAGCGCTTTACGTCTTCGTAGCCAAGTAATAAATCCTACGCCGATACCGCTAAGAATAAGAGCGCCTGGTGCAGGTATTATCGAACAGGACGGATATGCCCCTTGCAGATCACCCAAGGTTTCTACTTGACCTCCCTTAGCAAGCAAAACACCCGAATATGTACCATATTCGGGAATGATATTTGAATAAAACGAAAATGTACCGTATCCCTGAGCTCCGGGGACATCGCTGCCGCTGTCCAAGTCGTAGGGATCATTAAACTTGACGACAGGGTCCGTTATCGGGGGAGTGACACTATCATCACCGTCGGGCTCAAAATAACCCTGCCATCCGAACTCCCAAGCCCCGGGAGCAAAACCGTTCTTCGAATATCCGGTATAGTCGTTGTATCCGGCGTCAGGATCGAATACTACCAAATGGTCCGGTAACGCACAACCGAGCTTAAGAATCAAATCCCAATGGCTCAGACCTGCTCCCTGCGCATCGAGGTCCCAGACTATCTCTATGTCATAACGATACCAGCCATCGTAGAGCCCGCCTTCGACCAGAGTCGCAGTACTCGTGCCCTGAATGTAGGGAGGTGTAAGATTTGCAATCGATGAGCCCCCTACCCCTGCAACTATTGCCGCCACCAAGACCATAGTTTTCAAAAGCTTCATATCATTCCTCCTTCATTCAATTATGTAAGCGAACAAACAGCTGGGGCCACTTTGTAAATGTACCAGCTTTCTTGCTGTGCCCGAGGATAAATAATCGCTCCCCCCTGACTACACCCCAATGTTAAAATTATTATAATATTTTTGTCCGCTGATGTCAAGAATAAACCGGCAAAAATCTGTTGATTCTTCGGACATTTTATCTGTATGTGCGTGCTGTTACGAATCCCTCCTGCTCCGCTTTTTT
>JABAOF010005813.1_pt1 | contig 10474 bp, 3 predicted proteins | sample 7062171 | NCBI WGS metagenome assembly JABAOF01 (sample SAMN14538628, study PRJNA623070) | marine sediment metagenome | biome: marine biome [ENVO:00000428]; feature: marine pelagic biome [ENVO:01000023]; material: deep marine sediment [ENVO:00002113] | place: India: Gulf of Khambhat ... | reverse complement strand
TGACCGTCGCCGTCGCGGTGGCGCCGGCGGCGTCACTCGCTGTATAGGTGAAAGAGTCCGTCCCGAAGTAGTTGGTCGCGGGTGTGTAAGTTATGCTGTTATTGGGGTTCACCGTCAAGGTTCCGTTAGCCGGAGGCGTTGCCACACTTACCGTCAGCGCACCGTCGTCAACATCGGTGTCGTTCATCAGGACACCGATTATTACACTTCGGTCTTCGCCCACCGTTGCGCTGTCGTCCACCGCCACCGGCGGGTCGTTGACCGGATTTACGGTTATACTGACTGTGGCCATGCCTGATCTGAGGCCGGAAGGATCTTCGACACAATACTGGAAGGAGTCGCTTCCCGCGTAGTTCGCATCCGGGGTGTAGGTTATCGTGCCATCCGCGTTGATAATCGCCTGACCGTGCGTCGGCGGCACGAAGTAGCCCAGTTGAGTGGAAATCGTCAAGTCATCGCCGTCAACATCTGTGTCATTCGCCAAAACTGCGATGACAACCGCGGTATCCTCATCTGTGACCACGCTGTCATCCGCCGCCACCGGCGGGTCGTTCACCGGCGCGATAGTGACGCTGACCGTCGCTGTCGCAGTGACGCCATCAAGGTCACGCACCATATAAGTGAAGGCGTCCGTCCCGTTGTAGTTAGGCGCAGGTGTATAGGTGATGCTGGTATCGCCGACCAGCACGACGGAACCATGAGACGGCTGGCTCGCCTGGATAACACTGAGGGGACCCTCCACATCGGAGTCATTCGCCAGCACGTCGATGAGCACAGAAGTGTCCTCAGACGTCGTCGCGCTGTCATCCACCGCCACCGGCGGATCGTTCACCGGCGTCACGATGATAATCAGGTCTGCCCGGTCTGTGCCTCCGTGTCCGTCGCTCACATCGTAGAAGCCCCAGTCGTCCGTGCCGGTCCAGTTTGCCTTCGGGTAGTAGGTGAGAGTGCCGTCACCGTTATTGCCCATGGAGCCGGCCGCTCCGCCATGCACCCAAAGCCGATAGAGGCTGAGCGTGTCTCCAGCGTCCACATCCGTGTCATTGTCCAGTATCCGAATAAGTATCGGCGTGTCCTCTGGAGTCGTAACTATGTCATCTCCCGCCACCGGCGGGTCGTTGATCGGAGCGATATTGACCGTCACTGTCGCCACATTGGAATCATCTTCTCCGTCATTGACCTTGAAGGTGAAGGTGTCAGTGCCGTTTGCATCTGGGTTGGGTGTATATGTGAATGCTCCAGTGAGCGGATCGGTGATGATCGCCGTGCCCAGAGTTCCATTGGAAACGATGCTGTACACCATCGGGTCGTCCTCCGGGTCATTCGCCGACAGGGAACCGCTTGTTGCAACATCCTCATTCGTCGAAATTGAATCATCGGAGGCGACCGGCGGCTGGTTGACCGGGCTCAGGAGCAAGTGCACAACCCGGTTGTTGTTGGTATCGGCCACCCAGCAAGAACCGTCGGTCGAATTGACGGATACGGAGGCGGGTCGGCTGAAGTCTGCTCCTCGCCACAGTTCGCTGCCATCGGCGGCGAGGTGCATCACTTCATTGTTCCAGGTGTTCGCCACCCAGGATGAGCCATCTGTCGAATTGACCGAAACCGATTTTGGCAGATAGAGACCAGTACCGCCTTTCCACAGTTCTGTTCCGTCCGCGGCATAGTGAGCCACTTTGTAGGCGGTGTGGTCAATCACCCAGCAGGAGCCATCAACTGGATTGACGGAGACCGAAAGCGGTCCGGAGAGGGTGCCTCCGCTCCACAGTTCACTGCCATCCTCTGCCAGATGGGCGATTTGAGGGGTTGAGGTACCAGCCACCCAGCAAGATCCGTCATTGGGATTGACGGAGACAGACTGGGGACTCGTGAAGGCGCTTCGCGACAGTTCCGCGCCGTCAACCCTCAAGTGCACAACCTGGTTGTTGCGGGTGTCGGCCACCCAGACCGAGTTGTCGGCGGCGTTGACTGAAACCGCTTCGGGGTGGTCGAAGGAAGTGCCGCTCCACATAGTCGTACCATTGGAGGCGAGATGTGTCACCCGGCTCAGGCCCTCATCAGCCACCCAGCAAGATCCGTCATTGGGATTGACGGAGACAGATCGCGGGGTGTGGAAGCTGGTTCCCCGCCACATTTCGCTTCCGTTCTGCGCCAGGTGCACAATCTGGCCGCTCCCGTAATTCGCCACCCAGACCGAGCCGTCCGTGGGATTTACGGATACCGAGATGGGCGCGTCGAACCCGGTTGCATAGATGCTCGCTGTAACCTCCATGGGACTGTCATCAACGGCAATCACAGTGACATTGACCGTGGCGGTTGCAGTGTGCGTGCCGTCGCTTATTGTGTAGGTGAAGGAATCTGTGCCGCTAAAGTCAGCGCTCGGAGTGTAGGTTACACTTGCGCCATTGATGGCAGATGTGCCGTGTGCGGGTTGAGTAACGGCAGTTATGGTTAGAGGATCACCATCTGGATCTGAGTCGTTAGCCAGTACTGAAATCGGCAGAGGGACATCCTCATATGTGGTGGCGCTGTCATTCATTGCTTGGGGAGGACGGGGAAGGGGATTAATAGTTATACTCACTGTTCCTGTTGCGCTTGCGCCACGATTGTCCAGGATCGTATAAGTAAATGTATCTGCGCCACTATAGCCCGTATTAGGGGTATAGGTAACCGTATCGTCAGCCTCGAGCACGTTCTGCCCGTGTGCCGGCTGGGTGATGGAAAGCAGAGTAATAGTAACACCGTCAGGATCGTAATCGTTTGCTAATATGGGGATATTGACAGAGGAATTCTCCATGACTACCGCGCTGTCGGCGGCTGCAACTGGCGGGTCGTTCGCCAGAATGTTGACTGTCACCGTGCCGATATTGGAGTAATTCAAACCATCAAATACTTGAAATTCGAAACTGTCAGCGCCGCTGTAAAGAGCATTTGGCGTATAAGTAAAGTCTCCGGTCTCGTCATCGGTGATGCTCACATGTCCGTTTGAACCGTCGGAGACAATACTGAAGGTAAGCGGCTCGTCTTCCGGGTCAGTCGCGCCGAGAACGCCGCTTGCCGGCACATTCGCGTAGGTGCTCAGGGTGTCGTCAATCGCCGTCGGAGACGAATTGGCCATATAATGAGCGACTCCCTGATCACTTGCCAGCCACACGGAGCCGTCACCGCTGTCAACCGATATGGCAACAATAGTACCTGGTAAGGTGTAACTGGCGCTGGACAGCAATGCGCCCGAGGCCGCCAGATGATAAAGGGTTTTTACAGTGGTTCCCGCCACCCACAGAGATCCGTCGCTTTGATCAACCGCGAGTAACGACGGCCCACTGAAAGTGTCGCCGCGCCACGACTCGCTGCCATCAGCGGCCAGATGTATGACTTCATTGGTCGAAGGCTGAGCTACCCAGACAGAACCGTCCGCGGAATATACGGAAACACAACTCGGTTCCGTGAAGCCGGTGCCGTCCCAAAGCGCCCCTCCGCTCGAACCGGACGGATAGTGGATGACATGGCCGCCGTTGGCGGCATCATAGGCCGCAACCCAGACAGTACCATCCGCGGAGTTGGTCGAAGCAGACTTTATCGGTATACCGACATATCTATTTGCTTTGTTTACAGCTTGATTCGTATAACCGAACAACCAACTGCCATTTATTCTCCAGCAGTCACCATTACCTGAATTCACCACTACGAAATCGGTTGGATTACCTCCGAGATCAAGAGTATGTAGTGGCGAGCCGTCGGAGGCGATGTGTTTGAGATAATACTTGGCCGCACTAAGGCTGAAGTCATTGTGCCATACCGAGCCGTCGCCGCCGTCAACCGCCACCGAGATAGTCGAATAGGTCTGATAGGTCCTGGCGACGGCCCGATTGAGCACATCGCCATTGCTTCCCAGTTGGATTATTCTCTGGAGGCCGAAATCCGCCACCCATGCAGAACCATCCAGTGGATTTGCCGAGATCGCTCGGGGCTCCCTCACGCCCAGCGCGCTTCGCCATTCCTCGATACCGGTGCTGTCTAATTGGACTATCTGGCCGTTGTTCGTGTCCGCGACCCAGACATCGCCGGTGCTTTGGTTCACCGCAATAGACTCGGCGGCATCGAAGCCATGAATGTCGCTCACCACGCCTCCGGAGCTGTTGAAACGCGTTACATAATCGAGCGGATACTTATACGCGACCCAGGCCTCACCGCTGGACGAGTTCACTGCAACTTTCATTGGGTTATAGGGCAGTGTAGTCACCGACAACTGCGCCCCGCTGGAATCGAGACGAACCACGTTTCGACTGTAAGTATCAGCCACCCAAACATGACCGTTACTTTCGTTCACACATATCCCCAGAGAACTACTGCCGATGATGGAACTAGTGGTTTTGACCCATGACGAACCATTCCAGGAGAGCCGATTCAATGTTTCGGGGTGAGAGGCGTTGGTGCTTGAAGTCACCCAGCAGAGGTTTCGCGTCTGGTCGTATGCAATCGCGTTTGGGGCATAAAAATCGCCTATATTCGCTAGAATGGTGCCGGCCGCACTGACATTTAGCACGCGGCCATTGGCCCGGTCTGCTATCCAGACGGAATCATCGCTCGTATTCACGGCAACCGAAGAGGGATAGCTGAGAGAGGTGATAGTACGCAGAATCGTCCCGGAGGATGAGATATTCAACACGCGGTCATTCTGCATATCGGCAACCCAGGCGGATCCGTTCGAGGGATTTACCGCGATAGCCGATGCCTGAGGACTCCCAAACGCGAGCCCCGACACGGTCGCCAGCACCGTTGTACCGTCTGAGGCCAGGTGGATTATTTCGCCCGCGCCGTAATCCGCCACCCAAACAGAGCCGTTGGAATTATCTACGGCTATCGCTCTGGGAACGGCGACTAATTGACGGTTGCTTTGCCAGAGGTTGACTATAGTCTCTCCGGCCATAGCAGTGGAGCTAAAGAACGTGAAAATGAAGACGAGAGAGAGCGCAAGAGAGCGTACCATGATAAACCCCTCCGATTAATTCGCAGACAGGCGGGGGTACTTCCTGGGGGAAGAGTGTTACTGCTGAGGAAACTGCGACACTTTGCGATTTCTCGGTGGTCTCACAGCCTACTGCTAAGTAACCGAAAGAGTAGTGTATTGGCGTCAATTCGTCAAGTGGATTTGGCGAGTTTTTCAGAGTTCCACAATTGCTGCAAAGGTTCGTTTTACAGATGAGAGTTGCTCTTGCTGAGAAGTCCGGGAATACGATCAAGCCGCACGCGCGTGCAGGTTACGGCTTAGGAAGAATGATCGAACTTGCTCTGCATGAAGGCCGGGGTCTTTGCTGCTTCGGGACATCGCGGCGGCCCAGTCTGTTTCGTTGTCCCAAGCCTTCCATTATTGCAGGAATCAGTTGCGTCTGGAGGGAAATTATCTTCTGTTCGATCGAGTTCAACGCGGAGATGTAGATGGAGCAAATCAAGTTCTCGCTTTCCGGCGGGTTGACCGCGGAACAGATCAAAGTCATTCACCAAGCGGTGGTTCGTACTCTCGCCGAAACCGGTGTCGCTTGTTCCCACAAACTCACTATTGATGCGGTTACCGCGCAGCCGGGTATCACCTGCGAAAAGGGGCGGCTGAAATTCACACCTGAAACAACGGAGTCCTCGATAGAGGCTGTGCGGGAAGCGGGCAAGAACTATCACTATACCGAGAAAGTCAATGTCACCGGACCCTACACTTGTTTGAACATCATTGACATGGAGACCGATGTCATCCGCGCCTCTACCGCCGCGGATGTCGTCCCCATGCTCAAACTGGTAGCGAGTTTCAATCAGTATGGCCCTGCCCCTGTCTATCCCCATGACCTGGATTCACGCCTCCAGGTAATCTGGCTGGAAAAGGCGTGTGTGGAGCATACCGCCTACATGGGTGGTTTCATGATAAGCCACAACCCGGAAATCATCCGGGTGCTGCGGGACCTCTATGCCGCGGTCAATCGGCGCTATTACATGACCTTGCAGTTCATAAACAGCCCTTTGCGCCTGGATGAGGTTGCACTGGATTTGACCTGGCAGTTCAAAGATGACCCGCTGTTAGATGTGAATCCCGATATCTGTCCCATCCCGGTGGGAGGGATGACTGCGCCGCTCGACCCCGCGGGCTTGTTGGTGCAGGGCCTTGCCGAAAGTCTGGCCGGGTGGATGGTGGTGAACCGTCTAGGTTTTGGGCAAACGAATCCCATCTTGGCTGTGCGCGCCGACCACGGCGATATGCGTGACATGACCGTCGGCTACAGCCTGCCCGAAAATGTGATGATTCAGGTACTGGCGCGGGATGTGGCGGAACACTTCGGCGGCTATCGGCTGGACAGCATCTACCTGGACACAAATGCCAAGCGGGCGGATGCCCTTGGCACCTTGGACAGGACCGCGCGCATGTTAATTTTGGGGCTGGCCGGATTCCGGAATTTCTATATGGGTGCGGGCCAGATGTCCATGGACGAGATCTTCAGCCCCGCCCAGTTCATAATTGACATGGAAATCGGCCGCTATGTCCAGCATGTTCTGGACGGACTTACATGGTCAGGTGATGCGGAGAGAATAATCCGGACGATTGCCGAAGGTGCTGCGGAGGGGAGTTATATCGCTCACGAGACTACCCTGGAGATGCTGCCGACGCTTTTCGATTCACTGCTTTTCCGGAGAGACAACCTGGGTCATTGGCGAAGCGAGGGCGAGCCCGCGATAGAGCAAGTTGCCATCAAGCGGGCGCGCGCGGCGATAGATTCCTACCATTTCGAACTCGAACCGGCCGCGCAAAGGGAAGTCAACCGCGTCTTCGAACAGGCCTGCCGAGCATTAGATGTGGAGCCGCCTCAGTAGGGCTGGGTCTTCTCCGGACTATTGGAACTCAAGACGGCACGTCTGCCAGGCTGTCTCTATCGGAGCTTCGCCGTCCTTGTCATGCCAATATGTTCCGGTGCCCGCGCGCGGGATTACTTCGCCTTGCTCGGGCGGCATCTCGAATACTCTCGACATCGGCAGCGCGGCCTCGTAAATCGTGCACCCTTCTTTATGGGAGATTTTCACGCGAGCATCCGATATAGGGAAGTTCCCGGATGAGCGATTTGCCAGCGCTATCCCTTCGCCTCCTATGAGTGCAAGCGTACATTCGAATCCTGCGACCATCACACTGACCGAATCAGCTTGCCACAGCTCTCTCACGCTCCTGGGCGCGGCAAAGATATCATCCTGGATTTCCGCGCCGAAATAGAGCCAGTCATCATCCCACATCATCCGTACCGCCGCGGAGATATCGTCGGGTTCCCATCCTTCTGGTGCTTCATCGTAAGCGCTCCAGACGGCACGCGCACCTTTCCAATCGGAAAGGTCGCCGTCAATCTTGGGGGGAGTGCCGGCGCGGACACAGGGTATCGTCGGATCGTACATGCCGGCAAGGTTCTTGTAGATTAAGACCGACTCCGCCCCCTTGCCAAGGGGCGCCTCCACAATCAGAGTGGGCAGCGCCCCAGCCATTAGTCGTGGGTCATCAATCCGCACCTTGAACTCAAGGGTCTTCTGGCCGCTCGGTGGCATCTGAAAACGCATCTCGCGCGGCTCTATCTTCCAGGCTTGATTAGGGAGGTGCCAGTTTGCCCGCGTCTCAAGTTCCGCGTCAGTGGGATTCTCAATTGTCACTGTAAACCTCTCCGGCGGAACCGCATCAGCATAGGGTGTGAAGGCCGGGGAGAACGCGATACTCTCCCCCACAGCATATGGGTTGACGACGGCCTTATGAATATCAGAGCCGTCCGCGGCAACCAGCAAGTCCTCCTCATCGGTATGAATACGAAGGGTTCTGCCGAACGGCTCCCAGACGACCGGGGCCAACTGTTGGAGGTACTCATCGAGAGTATATCTGTAGACTTCTTCTGCTCCGGAGCCATCAGCCTGTGCGACAAAGACGAGGCCATACCAGGTTTCAGGGAACACTTTGACAGAGCTCATGCCGGGAGCTTGCACTTGGTAGGACACACGCGTTCCGTCCGGTGACCAGCGCGGCATTACTGCACCTTGCCGGGGCGGAGAGATGGGTTCGGGTAGCGCGCCGGAGGCAATATCCACTACCTCAATACGACCTGTCTCATGCCAAGCACCGACATCCCTGTCATACTCTCCCGTGTAGGCCAACTTCTTGCTATCCGGAGAGAAAGCGGGACCGACGCCTTCAATACCCAAATCGTTAACTCTGCCGGTCTTCGTATCAATGACCACCAGCGAATGCTCGCGGGTGTAACCTTCACCCTTTGAAATAGCCACCCAACGACTGTCAGGTGACCAGTCAAAGGAGGTTTTGAGATTCCCGCTCAGGAGTTGATTGACTTGTTTTGTGTCGAGATCATAAACCCACAAACCTGCTTGGCGGACCTCTACGCCGAAGGGATCATTTGGGTTATAGCTACCGGTGAAGGCCACAAGCTTTTCGTCAGGCGAAGTAACTTGGAGATGAACATTATAGCCATCCGGCAACTCGGCAAGTGGATCAACGGGGAATTCCCTACTCGGTACAAATGGCAAGTCCAACCCTTGCTGTCGCGCCATCAGCACGATTATCACCGCTACTGCAACCACAAGACATACCAACAATACCGCTCTTCGCATGGTACTCCCTCTTCGTTCTGTAGGAGTATGTAAGATGTAGCTAATGGCCCCAGGCCACAGCAGGATTGGCCCGCTTTTACCAGTTTACTGGAAGCTTCGTCTATCTATCGGAACTCAATTCGGCATGTCTGCCAGGCCGAGTCCGTGCTTTCTTCGCCGTCTTTGTCGTTCCAATACGTTCCGGTACCCCTGGTCGGGACGACTTCACCTTGCTCGGGCGGCTTCTCGAATACTTTCGATATCGGCAGCGCGGCCTCGTAGATCGTGCATCCCTCCTTGCGGGAGACTTTCACGCGCACATCCGCCATGGGGCTGTTCTCAGATCCGCCTTCGAGATTCCTGATTGCCAGACTTTCTCCTTTGATCAGCGCGAATGTGCATTCGAACCCTGAGACCATCATACTGACCGAATCACCTTGCCACAGATCCTCCACACTTTCAGGTGAAGTGAGAATATCGTCCCAGACTTCTGCGCCGAAATAGAGCCAATCATCATCCCACATCATCCGTACCGCCGCGGAGATGTCCTTGGACTCCCATCCTTTGGGCGCTCTGCTGTAGGAGCTCCAGACAGGGCGTGTGCCTTTCCAATCGGAAAGATCACCATCAATCTTGAGGGGAGCATTGGCGCGGGCACAGGGTATTGTTATCTCCGCCAAGTCAGCGAAGTCTTTGCGAATTCGAAGCGGCTTTTTTGTTTCTTGCAGCGGTATCTCTACAAGCAGGTTCGGCAGTCCCCCGGCCAGCCGCCGGTGATCATCAAGTTGCATCTTGAAGTCAACCATTTGCTTGCCCTTTGCCGGTATCTGTAAAGCGGTTTTGCGCGGCTGGATTTCCCATCCCTTGCTCGGCTTTTCCCATCTCACCTCAGCCTTCATCTCCAAATCGGTTGGGTTTTCAAATGTAACCGCAAATCTATCCGGCAGCAACGCATCAGCATAAGGCGTGAAAGAGTGAGAGAATAGGATTTGCTCTTTCATAGTAGCTGCGTTGCGGGCCAATACCTCGTTAATGACTTCTGGAGGCAGTGCCGTTCCCGGCTTGATGGCGGCAAAGGTGGAATCAGAACCATCCGCGGCAACTATTATGTTACCCTCCTCGGAAGAAATACGAAGTTCTTTTCCGGATGGCTCCCAAGATGTTTCGAACCCGCTGCCGCCGATATCGGCGCTATAGACTTCCTTCACTCCGGCGCCATCCGCCTGGGCAACAAAGAGTACAGTATATTTCGTAGAAGGTTGTTCCCTGCCGAGGCTGTAGTTGGGAGTCTGTATCTGGTACGCCACGCGGGTTCCATCTGGTGACCAACATGGCAGCACGGCTCCTTCTCCCGGCGAGGAGATAGGTTTCGGCAGCGCGACAGGAGCAATATCCATTACAGCAATACGACCAGTCCAGGGAACACCATTGAACCAACTGCCAGTGTTCTTGTCGTACTCTGCCGTATAAGCCAGCTGCTTACCATCCGGAGAAAAAGCGGGGCCAACTCCATCAACTCCCAAATCAGTCACTTCACCGGTTTCGACATCAATGACCGCAAGGGAGTGATTAAGCGTATACCCCTCGCCATTTGAAATTGCGATTTTTCGGCTGTCTGCTGACCAATCAAAAGGAGTTTGAAGCCAACCACTCAAGAGTTTCTTAACCTTCTTCGTCTCAAGATCATAAACCCACAAACCGGGCTCATAATCCTCGGGGCTCTGGGCATCTTCAGGAGCGCGGTAGCCGGTAAATGACAAGTATCTTCCATCCGGCGAAATCTCTTTTAAGAAACGCGCTGTGTAATTTGGCGGCAACTCGGAGAACGGATCATAGGGAAGGGCTGCAACATATTCGTCAA
>JABAOF010020190.1_pt4 | contig 10475 bp, 12 predicted proteins | sample 7062171 | NCBI WGS metagenome assembly JABAOF01 (sample SAMN14538628, study PRJNA623070) | marine sediment metagenome | biome: marine biome [ENVO:00000428]; feature: marine pelagic biome [ENVO:01000023]; material: deep marine sediment [ENVO:00002113] | place: India: Gulf of Khambhat ... | reverse complement strand
CCTCACAAGCCGGACAACCCATCGAGAGGGTGGCGAAGACCCCCCCGAGCATGACCCGACTCCAACCCGGCCAAATTCTGTGTTCCAGGAAGATATGGATGAGTTGTGCGGATGCCAGACCGAATAAAACCGCAAGCAGCAAGGTCAAGGCGATGGAGGTCCAGGCGTAGAAGGTGGTGGTCATTCCAATGTAAGCACTAAGCGTCGTTGCTCGCGAGAAGATCAAGAAATCGAGCAAAAAAAGGTTGGCCCCCAGACTTACCGCAAGAAAGACGGATATAGGCTCTGCAAACAGCCCTTTGAAGTAGTCAGGAATATTTTGACCGAGTGGTTCCTGCTCTGTTTCGTTTTCGATCATATCGTCTCGTTCTTCTAAGGAGCGCAATGGCGTCCTCCTTTTTTTTCCGAGAAATCGCCTGTGCTTGATGCATTCTATGCCTGGTCTTACCTTACCCGGATCCAGAGCGCTTTCATAGCGCAAAATGGCTCATCGCGTGCGACATACGTCTTTATGCTGGTGGTCTCACCGCCAAAGTACCCTCCATTGAGATCCATCGCGGGATGTCCTCCCCTCCTGGCTGCCTCTACCGAAGGGCACCGCCGGATGATCGCTTCGAAGCCTTGGATCCACTAGCGCTCGAGCCTCCAATAATTGGCATAGCAAAGTCATGGGCTGTCTTGTACTGACACAATTGCACCTCAAAGACATTTGAAATCGATGATCTATCATACACCGATCAAGAACCCGCCAAAATCGCCTACCCATTTAGGAAGCCATTCGACGCAAGATTGTCGCTGAAGGTGTTGTTACACTTACGGAAGAAATTGGACTGCATCGCCTGGAATCAGATATGTACCTACGAAACTGTTGACGAAACGACCGTACCAACTCCGCAATCACCGAGACATTTGCTTGACCAGGACGGGGATGTTCCATCAACGAAAGGAGCGAAAAGATGGCAAAGATCCCGTTTGTGGTATGGAAGTGGATGAATCCACTGCAGAGTAAACCTCCGAGCACATGGGGCAGACTTATTACTTCTGCGGCCGTAGTTGCAAGAAAGCTGGGCACGTCCTGATCGCCGACGTACTTTTCCGCTGGCGTCCTCTATTTCCTCAGCCCTTACGTCCTCCCTCTGGTCCCGGCGTATCTGGGATACCTCAGCGGCTAGGGCTTGCTTAGCGGAGATGTAGAACCGGCCCCTGCCTCTTGATCTGCGGTAAACCATCAAACGCACGATAAGCAAAATGGATCCTTGACGGCAACCTTCGAACGGACATGCTCACTCCTTGTCGATCTGTAATTTCAGCTGACTGGAAAGCCTTGATTGTGTAAATACCTGGTTGCGAAAGCCAACAGAGGGATGCGGACCTGCTCGGTTGATTACATCCCTTTCATCGCGCCACCCATCTGCCCACACAATTGAGCCTTTTTGGTCGGCTTCAGATGTGCGATTAACAATGGTTCGGATTCGAGGTTGTTCATATCGCGGGTCATCCGACACTGGAAAACAATATCATCGCCGGCGTTGAAGCGGTAGTTTATCCCTCCAACCACAAGCGAACCCTCCTGGACGGCTCGATACACCGTTGGAAAAGGGCTGGTGAACCAATATGAGCCTTTGTCGACAATCGCGCCCTCCTTTAACAACCTCCGAATCTCACGCTTATATTCCAACTCCTCCGATTGCCATGCTTCACCCCGCATGACTTCGAAACGGATGTCATGCTCCAGTTCCTTCAATTTTCCCCTCTCCTCATATGTCTCTCGAGCGTCTGGGTCAGTGAAAGCCCAAATATCGTTTGGGTCTGGATCGCGACTATCGGCGGTGGTGTCAGTCCGGGATATATATTGAGGTGTGCCGAAGAAAGCTTTGAGTATGTTCATTCACAGCTCCTTTCATGGTTGAAACCCTTCGCCCGCGGCGGTTTAATCGGGTTTCTGACTACAGGCTAAGCTTACCCCATACGCCCCAACATGGCGTTGACCATCTCACCACACAGACGTTGCACTCGCGCGTCCTGGAAGTCGCCAATCAGCACTGGGGAGTCCAGATCAAATCGATCGCGGGTCATGGGGCAGGCCCAGACAATTTCATCCCTTTCAAGAAAGGGTAGGCGCCGTTCACCCAGAACGATCTCGCCATCAGCCAGCGCACGGTAGACTGGCGGATGGGGGCTGGATGCCCAAAAGGAGGCCAGCCTTCGGATCAGTCCCACCTGCTCCAGGCGATCAATCTCTCGCAAGTAGGCCCGGTCGAGTTCAGACCAATCTTGACCGCGCATGACTTCATAGCGGATGTCATGCTCTAGTTTATCCATGGTGCCGTTGAATTCATAGCGTGCCCGGGCCACCGGATCCGTCATCAGCCACACGTCTTCCATCACCGTCGCGGCTGGGAGGAAGGTGCTTCCACAGTAAGGGCATTTGACGGTCTTTCCATATCTTCCATCCCATTCAAGGGCCGCTCCACAATTCTCACAGTCGATTTCATGTATTTGCATGCTCGACACCTCCTGTCAAGGGCTTGGCTCCTTCGGTGGGGATTGAATCCTATAAAGCTTGAACGAGGTATTCCAACTCATAATGTAACATTCGCTCAGAGGAGCGGTGAGGGTGTTTGACCAACCTGCATCACAACTCACAAATGGATGATGAGGCATTGTTCCCTTTCAGCTGTATTTTCGACGTCCCACCAGCGATGTCATGGGATGTGAGATCAGAGTAAAAATCGAGGACCCTAGCTTTAGTTAGGGGCAAGAGTGGCAAAATCCGGCAGTCTTACAGCCCTTACTAACTTGTGCAAGATCCTAATCCATCGTCTACGAGATTACATCCAGGGCTTGAGTTTTCCCTCTAGGGTGAGACGAGCGTGTCCGTAACGATGACTATTGTGACGGCAGTCAATACTATTAGCAGAAGAAATCATATCCAGCCTGGGAAGAAAGCCGGCACAGCAGCACGGTAAATCAAGAAGGAGTTCCCAAACCGTGGCTGTAACCATACTTGTTCCTCCAACCAGGCCTCAAGACGGAGCGAGAGGTACAGAATGGCTGCCAGCAGGACTCTATAGACCGCTTTCCAGGCCAACGCCCAACCCAAGTACAGAAGCACGCATCCAGCGAAGATGGGATAACCGTATACGCCGTTCGTGAGAAGTTCAGTGGACTCTATATGGTAGGGATCAGACAGATTTTACGATGGAAACCCTAAGAACCTTTCTGTCCTACCCATTACCACCTAACGCTTGTATGCCTCCTATTCCCCTTCGATCAGCATGTCGAACTCCTCCACGGTCACGGCTGGCTGTTATAGCCGATTGAGCCGATCCAGGCTGATCCAGCCGCCCATTCCCATCACTCAGTTGGCCATCATCCAACCACAATACTCTATCTGCCATATCACGTAAGCGGTGATCGTGGGTGACGATGACAATGGCGCGGCCCTGGTCGCGACCCAAGCCACAACATAGCAGTTCCATTACCTCATATCCGGTTTTACTGTCTAGGTTGCCAGTAGGTTCATCGGCTAGGATTAATGGGGGTTCGTTGGCGATGGCGCGAGCGATAGCCACCCGCTGTTTCTCGCCGCCTGAGAGGTCGGCTGGTAGATGGTTCACCCTTTGTTCCAGTCCCAACATAGACAACAATTTGAGCGCCCTTTCGTGCGCAGCCTTACCTTTGATCCCAGCCATGTTCATCACCAGTTCCAGGTTTTCACGAGCGATCAACGCACCCAACAGGTTATAGTCTTGGAAGACGAAACCTACCTTGCGCAGTCGCAAAGCCGGCAGGCGACCTTCGTTCAGCTGAGTGACTTCCTTACCTTCAATCCAAATCCTCCCCTCGGTGGGGCGAAGCAGCATCCCCGCCATACTCAGCAAGGTGGTCTTGCCACTACCGGAGGGGCCCATGATCAGCACAATTTCGCCCGGTTTTACTTTCAGGTTCACACCGTCCACGGCCTTCACCTCCGTGTGTCCGCTGCCGTAGATCTTGCTTACGCTTCGCATTTCAAGGATGTAGTTCATGTCCGCCTCCAGCTATGCCTTAAAAACTACCATCGGATCCAAGCGGTTTACTCGTCCGATGGGCAATAATGCTGCCAGCGTTGTGATGAAGCCCAGGACAGGAATCTCACTCAGAAACTCAACTGGCTTGATGAGGACCAACATCTCCGGGAAAAGGCGACTCACCAACGCCGCCGTTCCGTAAGCCAGTAGCACGCCGGCTATGTAACCCAGCCCCGCGCTGACAAAAGCCTGGGCGAAGACCACACTTAACAATCGCCGATTATCAGCGCCGATGGCTTTCAGCACACCGTATTCGCGCGACCGCTCCAGGGTAGCGGTGTAGATCGTCATTCCGATCACCAGCAGCCCGATTACGTAGGCTACCATGTTCATGGCGCGAACGATGTCCACACCCATCTGCCGGATCATTTCTTGGTCGCTGGCGGCAAAGTCGGCCTGGGTCATCAAGTTGGTATTTGGGACCGCCGCTCGCAGTCGCTCCGCCAGGGTCTCCGGGTCAACTGTGGGATCAGATTGGATGAGGATGTAGCTCGCAGCCTGTGGTGGGACGCCCATCAGCTTCGCCAGTGCCGCTTTGTTCACAAAAGTCACGCTGGTTGCGAAGCCAAAGGTGCCCTCGCTCAACCCGGCAATGGTCAGGTCGTACCCCAGGATATTGACGGTATCACCCAGGTCGAGTCTGTAGCGCCTGGCAAGAATGCGGTCAATCACCACCTCGGTTGGAGCCAGTTCATCGGTTCCCTCCACCAGCGACCACGGCCCGCCCAAGGGCACATCTGGGCCAACCCCAAAAATGTAGCTGAACACCAGTGTCTCGCCGAGTTCCACGCCGGCGTTAGCGTACAGCACGTCGACAGCCTCGCTGACGCCGGAAACTTGCCTCACATGCTCCACAGCTTCAGCCGGCAGGGTAGAGGAGGCCATGTGCATGTTTTCAACGCCAGCCTGCATCAACCACAGTGGTGCGGGCTGGTTCTTGATATAGGTTACGGCGTGTTCCTCAGATCCGTTGAATATGCCATTCATCACCAGGATGAGCAGCATGGCCAGCGCCACGCCGCCCACACTGATTACCAGCCGGGTGCGTTCGTGGGTCAGGTTACGCCATGCCAGTTTAAGCATGATGAATCTCCCTTTCAGGCCTTGAACACTACGGCGGGGTCAATTGCGGCCACGCGACGGATGGGCAGCAGCGCGGCAAAGAGGGTCATTACGAGCGCAGCCATTCCTGCTCCGACCAAAGTCCCCGGTCTGATCACAATGGTGAACTGAGGCCAGAGGCGCATGATCAGATCCGCGGTTAGATACGAAAGGCTGATTCCCAACCCAAAGCCCATAACAGCGCGGTTCAGCGTTTCAAACACGACCAGTCGGGCCAGCCAGCCCCCATCCGCGCCGATGGCCTTGAGCACACCATACTCCCGCACTCGGTCTACGATGGCAGTGTAGGCTGTCAACCCCATTACCGCCACGCCGATGACCCCACTGATGAAGAGCATTACGTTGATCGGTGTGTCCATCACGGCGGCCAGGATCTCCCGGTCGGCGGCGGCGATATCAGCCGGCGTCAGCGCCTCCACCTCAGTGACCTGCGCCTCAATGGATTTAGTAGCGGCCTCCATATCGGCCCCAGGCAGCAGGCGGAGCAAATAGAAGCTGGCGACGCCGGGGAGCTGTAGCGTTTCTTCGGCAGCGTTTTGTGAGACGAAGATGTAGGGGCTCATCCAGGAGGCGGTCTCGCGTGTTAGACCAACCACTGTAAACGCCCGGCCCAGTACATCCACCGTGTCTCCAACGCTGATGCCTCCTCGCCGCGCCAGCCAGGTATCCAGCACAATCTCGTCATCCCCACGCAGGGTCCGGCCCTCGCCCAGGTTCCATGGGCCGCCAGTCCCAGTCTCCGGGTTGTACCCCACCAGCAGCACAGGGGTTTTGGTGTCGCCGTGCGTGAAGATAATGTCGGCGATCAGGACGTGCCCGGCTTCCTCTGCGCCGGAGGCCAAAACCAGTTCGTCGTGCAGGGCCACTGGTATGGCGGAGTTGGAGGAAAACAGACCCTTAACTCCGCTCTGAGCTACGACCAAGTCAGCCCCCATGTTGTCCACATATGCCGTCAAGGTGGCATACAGGCCGTCGCGAAAACCTATCAGGATTGNNAGGATTGAAATCAGCGCCAGGGCTGCAGCCACCCCGGATACGCTGAGGACGAGTTTGCTTTTCTCATGCAACAGGTTGCGTCGTGCCAACGGAACGCTCATAGGGTTTAATCTCCTGAAAAAATGTTCGTTTCAATGTGATCTCCGGCAACCATAGCCCTTTCTCCACAACTTCCCGGAGCCTCGCCGCAGTCCTGGCTTCTAAACGCAAGGAACACAAAGCTGTGTTGGCCATCATGTACTTAGTCCATACGCTGAGATGAGTCAGGAGTGGCAACCGGGCTGCGATTACATACAAACGCACCAGCGTTATAAGCCCTGCGAGCAAATAGACCACCTCGATCGATCGCGCGTACACCAATGCGACCGCTAAGAATGCCTGAGCGACCACGACAAGGATCCCGGCCTTGCTGCTGCCGATCTTGTCGGTAAGAGAGCCGATGATCGAACCAAAGATTATCTACGTACCTGCCTGGATGATGAGGCTCGCTCCCAAATTCATGGGCCCACGACCGAGATCGTAGGCTTTTTCCATCAGCATGACGTATGCGATATTCCCGGCTAATTCGAAGATCGCCGTGGAAAGGAGTAGCGCACGCAGATCCACAGTGAACAGGTTTTGCACCGTCTGGATCCGAGTTTGTGATGAAACCTTCACCTTTAAGAAAGCTGGAAATACGGGCGTCTCTTCTCTAGGGAGCTGAGTGCTCATAACCAGCCTCTGTACCTGCCGGACGCGCACATCGTCTAATTCTATGAAGGTTAGAGAAGATGAAAGCTCCGGTGCACCAGAAGTGAGAATCGCGACTCACAACAGCAAAGAAAGCACACTGAAATTACATCACCTGAAAATTGCAAACACAGTTGAAACGCAGAAGCGATTTTGCCTATTCTTCAGGTATTGATTTATCCGGAATGATTATTTGATCATCCAGGTTCGTAATTCACTTCATAAATTTATTACAGACTTCCAATGAAGGATCCACCCGGGAGCCTTCATTGGAATTAGAAAAATCCAGATATTCAGTTTTAAAGTTTCCTAAGACATGTCCATCGACATATGGTCACCTTGGTCGTTCTGTTTATCCAAGAATTTTTCCGGGTCCTTATCAAACATTGCCTTGTGAGTCGGGTTCATGAAATAGTATGTCTCGCCCTTGTACTCCGAAGAAGGTGCAGTCTTTTCATCAACCATCATTCCACAAACAGGACATTTCACCATTTTTTCCTCCTGTAATGAAAAGCGAGGGGCTTCGATTAGAATCTGGTCGGGCAGTTTCTGGTCATGCCCAGGACCAGGCAGTTTCGTGTCATACCCAGGACAAGATAGTACAACCCTCATCGCAGTGTGCTATTCTAGGAATCATAAACCGCTTCATATTCTCACCTCCTTCCTTCAACATATCTTGTTGGCAAAGTAGGTTTGAGCTCGGATTCCCGAAATCGCCAATACTTCTCACATACAATTTCGAGTGCCTTACGAAAACCTTTTTATAGACATCGGACAAGAAATGATAACGCCAGATTTTATCCTTCAGAACCAGAGAAGGAGGTCCTTGACGAGCGCTGAGTCTCTCAACAAGCATCTCCTCGAGAAATGCAAGGATATCCGGAGAGCGGCAGATTGTCACCAAGCAATCAAGTTCACATTCGCCCCATTTTTCCGCTTCTTGTTGCTCCACTTCCATGTTGCACAATTGTGAATTGTGTTTATCTGGAAGGGATCTTTGAGAACATTGCATTCGACAACCTTACGTCTTTTAACCTCCGAATTGTCCTCTGGTGAAAACCCCTTTCCGCATGGGGAGCCAAGTAAACTCTATATAGGTTATAGAGTGGCGGCGGATCCATGAAAGTGTGTGCAGGATCCCCACGTGTAACGGGTGTGCTGCTCATGTCTACATACTAGCACTCGAGGCTAAGTGTATATAGCGCAAAATGGCGCAGTGGGGATAGGCAGAATTCCTCGATCGTTGTAATGATTCCAGCACGAACTGTCTTCAGGGTCGCCTTTGTCATGGTTTGAGCCTCAGGCTTTCGATTGATCCGATATGGGTGAACGCCTACAACCTCTCTGTACCAAGGAACGACAGCATCCTGTGTAAGGGAATCGAGAATCTGACTTCCAGCATCTGGGCGGTTTTTCACTTCAACCCTCGGTTCAACGACCCTCCCAAGCCGCTCAGCGGTAAGGATTGCGTCATGTGGTCTTGCGTACATACGGGGTGAGAGAAACAGGCCTGCAATGCCCAAACTTTTGACTTTCAAAAAATCGCGCCGCGAAGGTGTACTCAATCATTCCACCGGTGCATAAGACTTTCCATTGAACACCTGTTTACCATAACAATAAGGCGACACAGTGACCTGCGCCAAATTAGCCAAACCCAATATGGTGCATCGGCCCATGAGAAATGTCTGATGCAGCAGAGAGCAAGACCAGAATTGTCGATCAGCACAAGCTTTTTACGACACTACGCACTAGCAAGGACTCACTCCCATTCGAGATCGGTTCCCAAATACACTTGCTAAAGACAGGCCAAATTGCGCATCGAGATTTCCAGCTCTCTGTCCTTATAATGAGCTCATTAGAAAGCTTCAGTGATATCTCATGTAGGCAACTGGAGAATGAAAATTTTCGTTAAGATAGGTCTGGTGCTTGCGGTGGCCGCCCTTGCGAGCTTGAATGTTTCACTCAGTCGAGCTGAAGCTCGTTTACTTCCAGCACATCTCCTAGACTTCGTCTGCCCTACCAGGTTGATGCTTCGCTACCCGGAACGCTGCCCGCAAATCGGGCCCGGGGCAAAAGCACTTGAGTTCGCACGCCTGGGTTTGTATCCTGAGAAACCCTTGCCAACGATCCCCATCGATGCTTCTATGAGCTACCTCCCATTTGGTTATCNNTTTAGTTATCTCCGTGCGAATGGTGGAAACGTATCGATCTACCCAACAGTGGAAGCCGCGCGTCAAGGTGGCAAAGCCTCGACTCAAATCAGTCCCGGCTTCGTGTTCTTATCTTATTCCTACACTGGAAATCCCATTGAGCCGGGAAACGTGTACCGATCCCAACAGGGTTTCGTAAGCGAAAATTCGGTCTCGCGGGTAACGCCGTCCTACTTCAAGGGATTAGCCTTCGCACGAACCCCGGACCGGCCATTCGGCTGGGTTAACTCCGGCGGAAGCTGTCCGCAACGAACGCCGGGAGGCGTTGCGGATTTCGTCGACCGATGCTTCATGCGTTACGAAGTGGTGCAAATCTATCTTGACAAGGTGATTGACGGAGAGACGTGGCACATGATCGGTCCAGATGAATGGCTCCAGGCACAGTTCATCGCCAAGGTCGAGCCGGATGATCAGCGTCCTGAAGGCGTGGAGGGCGAACGCTGGATCTCGGTCAACCTTGATGAACAAACGATCACTGCCTACGAAGACGGTCGACTCGTTTACGCGACCGTGGTATCCACCGGCCGCTACGGGGTCTGGACGCAGCCGGGGACCTTTCAGGTCTGGGCGAAACTTGAGCGGGACAACATGACCGGTGGGATCGATGAGGGTTTCTATTACCTCGAAGATGTGCCCTGGGTGCTGTACTTTGATCAAGCGCGTGCCCTGCACGGCACCTATTGGCACAATCAATTTGGGACACCCAATTCACGCGGTTGTGTCAATCTTTCTATCACGGATGCTCGCTGGTTTTTTGATTTCGCAGAGGAAGGAATCTGGGTGTATGTGTGGGATCCATCCGGTGAAACGCCCACCGATCCGTCTCTGTATGGTGCAGGAGGGGCATGAATACCTTTAACACTCCCAAGCCCTCCTAGGAAGAGACCCAACGTTAATGGATTCCAAATAATAGACGACAGATATCTTTATCATTCGTGGAATATCCCAACAAATGGAAGACACAAAATAAACCATCCGTTTTCGGTTATAGGTTATGGGAACAGATCACAGGAACGCTGAAGAATTATCCATCCCTGAGCTAGAAGCGCTGCTGGCTCGCAAGAAACAAGAGGCCCGGCAAGCGCGCTTGATACGTTTCCAGCGGAGCGGCAGAATCGTCGATCGCGATCTCGCAGGTCCATGGAAAAAACCAACCGGAGACAATAAACATAAACCAAAAGAACAAACGGGTGCCCATGAACGAAGTCATAGGAACCAAACCGTCTTACATAAAATTGCCAATCGCGGCCTCCTTGTATTCGAGATCGGTGCCGTGCTGGGTTTTGCCCTTATCCTGCTCAGCGGTTTCCAAAGCCTAAAAAGATTGAATCAAGAGACGGAGGAT
>JABAOF010030134.1_pt1 | contig 10476 bp, 10 predicted proteins | sample 7062171 | NCBI WGS metagenome assembly JABAOF01 (sample SAMN14538628, study PRJNA623070) | marine sediment metagenome | biome: marine biome [ENVO:00000428]; feature: marine pelagic biome [ENVO:01000023]; material: deep marine sediment [ENVO:00002113] | place: India: Gulf of Khambhat ... | reverse complement strand
ACCGAACGAAGAGGAAAGCGAGCGGCGCCGCGTACGCCAAAAACGGCAAAACGCCTCGCGCGCGGGCGACGAACGAGCGCGCCGTTATGCCGCCGCGCGCGTAGAAAGTATTGGGCAACGCCATGCCGAAGTAGTGCCACCGCCACGCGAAATAAATGCCGTACGCGATAGCGAGAAAAAGGCAGGCCACGACGAAATTCACCCTCGAGCGGCGGCCGCTCGCGGCAATTAATCCAAAAATTAGAACCGCCATCCCGAGTATAAAACCCTCCGGGCGGGCGAGCGCCGCGGCGGACCAGGCCAGCCCCGCGAGCAACGCGCGGTTCGCCCCGCGGCCGGCGTCCAACGTAAAAAAGAGCGCCAGTAATATTAAACATATATATTGCGTAGTCTCCAGGCCAGCCACGGCCCAGAAGGCGAAGTTGCCCGTGGCGGCGATAAACAGGGCCGCAAAAGCGCCCGCGGCGGCGCCGAAAACGCGTCGAGCCAAAAAGAACGCCGCGGCTACGGCCCCCAAGCCCCACGCTATCCCCGCCAGCTTGGCGTATAGCACGACGTCGCCCGGCGACGGCAAAAAGAAAAAAGCCGCCTCGAGCAACACCCATAAAAAATTGGTATAACCCTCGACGGGGGGCAACGCTTCGTCGAACACGAATCCCTCCCCCGCGGCGACGTTGCGCGCGTACCGCAGCGATATGTACGCGTCGTCGATGGTGTAGTCGAAATAGGCCGCCGCCAGCGCCAAAAAAACGACGGCCGCGGTCAAGAAACCTAATGCGGCCACTCGTCTTTCCGCGAAACGCGCAGCCAGCTAAGACCCCTCCCCCACTTTTGCCAACCACGCGGCGAACGCGCGGCGCGCCCGGGCGACTACCTCGGCGTGCCTCTTCCGCCGCGACCTCGCGGCCGGCGGCGGAAACAGGCCGAAGTTCACGTTCATAGGCGCGAACGTCGCGGGGGGAGCGGTCGTCACGTACCGGAGCAGCGCCCCGACCGCCGTCTCGGGCGGCGGAAAAACGGCGGCCTCGCCGCGGCATAACCTCGCGGCGTTCAAGCCGGCCACCATCCCCGTGGCGGCGGATTCCATATAACCCTCCACGCCCGTCAGTTGGCCCGCCACGAAAACGCCCGGCTTGGACCTCATCTCGGTAGTGGCCTCCAGCGCCAGCGGCGAACATATGTACGTATTACGGTGGGCGGCGCCGTAGCGGAGGAATTCGGCTCGCGCGAGCGCGGGTATCATCCGGAAGATGCGACGTTGTTCGGGCCGTTTGAGCCGAGTCTGGAAACCGACCACGCCGAACATCGTCCCGCCGACGTCCTCGGCCCGGAGCTGAACGACGGCGTACGGCCGGGCGCCCGTCCGCGGGTCCACCAAACCTACCGGCTTCATCGGCCCGAAGCGCAACGCGTCTTCGCCGCGCCGCGCCAACTCCTCGAGCGGAAGACATCCTTCAAAAAATAATCCCCTTTCGAAATCGCGCAGCGGCGCCGTCGCCGCGGCCGCGAGGGCCCGGACAAAGGCCCGGTATTCGTCCGCAGCGAGCGGACAGTTGATATAGGCGCCCTCGCCCTTGTCGTACCGGCTGGCCTCGAACGTCTTATCCCGGTCGATGCTCTCGGCGGAAACTATGGGCGCCAACGCGTCGAAGAAGAACAGGTTTTCGTGCCCCAAGGCCGCGGCAAGCTCCTCGGCCAAGGGCACCGAGGTCAGCGGCCCGGTGGCCACGACGCTGGGCGGGAGCGGCAACTCCTTGACTTCGGCTCGAGTCAAGTCGACGACGTCCTCGGCCTCAAGCGCGGCCGTGACCGCCTCGGCAAACCGGCCCCTATCGACGGCCAAAGCGCCACCCGCGGGCACGCGCGACGACGCCGCGGCCTCAAGCGTCAACGAACCCAGGCACCGCATCTCCTCCTTCAATAGCGCGGGCGCCGTTCCTTCCTCCGCGGATTTAAACGAGTTGCTGCAGACGAGTTCGGCGAGCGCGCCCGTCTTGTGAGCCGGCGTTAACTTCGCCGGCCTCATCTCGTAAAGCTCCACCGGTACGGCAAGGCGGGCGCACTGCCAAGCGGCTTCTACGCCCGCCAACCCGCCGCCTACGACGGTGACCCGCGCCTTCATCGCTTTTCCCGGACGCGTCCGCCCAAGGCCAGTTCCTTCACACGCAGCTCCAAAGCCGCCCGCGAGACGTCGAATAAGGCCGCGAGTATAGAAAGGCGATTTTCAACGTTAGCTTTGTAGGCACGCCAATACTGACGCACCCACGCCGCGGGCATAAGCAGACACGCGGCGAAACGCTGGGCGTCGCGTTCCTGGCGACTGTCCGTTGCCGGCTCGGCGAAAGATTTTCGCCGGTGACCTAAAAAATAATGGCCCAGTTCGTGGGCAATAGTGAAACGCTGCCGGGCACGCCTTTCACGCGAGTTGACGACGATTACCGGGAACACGTCGTCGTTGATGAATACGCCCGCGACGTAATCGAACGGGCGGGCGCAAACCGCGATCCCTTCCGCCCGGCAAATACCCTCCAACGCGACCGGCGGGGCGTCGACGTCAAAACGCTTCAGGACCTCGGCCGCCCGCCGCGCCGCGGCGCTCGAGCTTTTGACGCGCGGCGCCATCTCCCCGATTTCTGCGCCCCCTATCGCTAGTCGCAACCGCCAGCGGCGGCTTTACCCTCCGGTAAGATATCCAAAAAGGTGCTGAATACCCACCCGGACGCGCCCCCCTTCACCTCAGCCTTGTACCAATGGCCCTCTTGGCCGTCGACGACTTCTTTATCCCTGAGCCGGGCCACGAGGGTGAGGGGCGCGCCGGCGTTCAAACATATTATCGTGACGGAATCGATATCCGGCGACTCGTGCAGACAAAAGGGTTTCTTAAGGGTTGCGCTAAGCGGCGTCGAGAGTTTTAGCTCTGGGTTCGCGGCGGCCGCGACGCCCACGCAGACACAAGCCCACGCCGCCAACCAAATCCATTTACGATTCATGACGACCTCCTGGATACCTTAGCGGGTCCTCTTTTTTTTCTTCTCGCGAGCTTTGGCGCGCCGGGCTCGTTCCGCCTGCCAAAAGCGGAAAAAAGACAAAAGTTCCTCGCGGTCACCTTCCGTCACGCGCTCGCTGCGGAAAAATTCTACTATCTCCTCCGGGACGCCCTCGACGGCCGGCCCCTCGTCTTCGCGCAAGAGGTAATCCAACGACGCTCCGAAAGCGTCCGCCATCCGTCGGACAAGCTCGCGCGACGGCTTGCGCAAGCCCATCTCGAGCTGGCTCAGATAGCCCGCCGAGATGCCGAGCTCGCGAGCGAAAGCGCGCTGCGTATACCCTCGCGCGTTCCTTAATTTTTTTATCTTTTCGGCGAGCGTCAACATAGCCTTGCTTACGACTTTGCCCGGGAGAGCTTAGCTCAGCGCTTATTTTATTCTAACACGACCGGGGCCGCTTGTCAAAACGCGGCCGCTAAGTTGCTAAGAGCCGTAGGTCCTCGGGCGCGGCAATCGACGTTCCCTCTCGCGCGACGACCGCCGCCGCGGCCAAGTTCGCCAACGCCGCCGCCGCGGCTAAGCCGGCGCCCGTCGCCAGCACCGCGGCGAGCGCCGCGGTCACGGTATCGCCCGCGCCCGTGACGTCGACCACGTCCCGCGCCGCGGAAACCAGGCGCCGGACCCGCCCCCGCACGGGCCAGACGAACATACCCTCGCTCCCCGCCGTAACGACGAAATACCGGGCGCGGAGTTTCGCCGCCGCGGAGGCCAAAACCGCGGCAAGGTCGTTGGCGGCGCCGCGGCCGGCAAGACTTATTAACTCCTCCATATTCGCCACCGCCGCCGTCGTGCCGCGGAACTTTGTGAGGCTGCCCCGCGCGTTTGCTACCGAGACGGCGCCGCGGCGGCCGCTCTCGTCAATGAGCCATTTCGAAAAACGAGGGGACAGCGTGCCGTTGCCGTAGTCCGAAAGGATTAACGCGTCGGCGCCGACCAAAGCCTCCGCGGCCGAACGCCGAAGTTCTTTTTGAACCGCGCGAGACGGCGGTCGGCGTTCTTGCCAGTAGGCGTGGAACAGGTGCTGGCGGTGCCGCTGCGCCTCGCGCGCCACGAACTTAACTTTGAACGTCGTCTTACGGCCCGCCTCCGCAACGAGGCCCGCGGCATCCACGTTGAAACCCTGCAACAGCTCGAGCAAACGGGCGCCGAGCTCGTCGGGGCCGACGACCCCCAGAAACGAGACGCAGGCGCCCAAGGCCGCGGCGTTGGCGGCCACGTTCGTGGCCTGGCCCGGCGCGAAGACCGGCTCCGACGCCTCGAGCGCCACCACGGGCGCCTCTTTCGCCACGGCCTCCGCGCTGCCGTAAACGTTGGCGTCCAGGCACGCGTCGCCCACGANNAATCCGGCGAAGTATACGCTCGAGCCGCTCGGCCTTCACGGCCCGAGCATACGAAAAAGACCGCGCGCGAGCAATAAAAAAGCTCGGCGAACGCGGATTTAAACGTGCGCCGGAACTAAATTGACTAGGTTAGGTAGTTATGGTAAACTCCGCGCCTAAGTGACCCCGCCGGAGAAATTATGAAAATCCTGGGCATTCACGACGGCCACAACGCCACCGCGGCCCTCCTCGACGACGGCCGCATCGTCGCCGCGGTCTCGGAAGAGAGAATCGTCCGAACGAAAAACGTCGATTGTTTCCCGGAACACGCCATCGCGGATTGCCTCAGGATCGCGGGCTGTACCGCGGGCGAGGTCGACTTCGTGGCCTTCAACGGCGAGCACCAACCGTATTCCCGGACGCGAGCCGAGCTCATGGCCGCTTTCCGGCAAGCCTCCAGCCCCAAGACCGCGCTCCGAAAATTCCTCCGGCGTACGCCGGCCAACGCGTACTTCCGCAAACGCCGACGCGCGACGCGCCTCGAAAACGCGGGCCGTCTGGGGTTCGACGAAAAAAGGGTGCGCTTCGTGGAACACCACTTGGCCCACGCGTACGCCGCATATTGGTGTTCGCCCTGGCGGGAAGGGCCGGTCCTGATACTGACGTGCGATGGCTCGGGCGACGACCTATGCGCCACGGCGAACGTGGGGCGAAACGGCAAAATAGAACGGGTCGCCGCGGTGCACGAGAGCCGCTCGCTGGGCATCATCTACGCCATGGCCACGACGCTGTTGGGCATGATGCCGTTGGAAGACGAGCACAAGGTCATGGGGATGGCGCCGTACGGCCGACGCCGCGTTTTGGCCCGGGCGGAGGACGATTGCTTTGCGAACTTGTTGAAAGTCGACGGCATGACGTGGGAGCGCGCCGACGGCTGCCCCGACGCCTATCAATCTTTCAAGTATATGAAGGGGCGCCTCGGCCTTACGCGCTTCGACAACGCGAGCGCCTCCATCCAGCTCCTCGCGGAAAAAGTCCTCGCGGAGTGGGTCGCCAACTGCGCCCGCACGACCGGCCTCGGGCGCGTGGCCCTCGCGGGCGGCGTCTTCATGAACGTTAAGACGAATAAAGTGATCTACGATTCGACGGAGGTGGAGGAGCTCTTCGTAATGCCGTCGTGCGGCGACGAGTCGAACACCGTCGGCGCGTGCTACGCCGTTTACGACGAAGAAAGGCGGCGCGCCGGCCTGGCCACGGACATCCCGCCGCTGGGGCCCATTTATTTCGGCGGCGAGTTCGACGACGTCGAATGCGAGCGCGCGCTCGTCGCTATCCGTCGTACGGAAGGCCTGGAAATATCCGAACCGCAAGACGTCGATTGGGAGCTGGGAAGGCTGGTGGCTTCGGGAAAGGTCGCGGCGCGCTTCGCGGGCCGGATGGAGTTCGGCGCCCGCGCGCTCGGCAACCGCTCCATCCTCGCCGACCCGACGGACCTGGGCGTCGTCCCCAAAATAAACGAGATGATAAAAAGCCGCGACTTCTGGATGCCCTTCGCGCCCTCGGTTCTGGCGGAACGGGCCGAGGAATATGCGGTCAAGCCGAAGCCGATGGCGGCCCCCTATATGATTATGGCCTTCGACTCCACCGCCCGACGGGACGAATTCCGCGCCGCTACCCATCCCTACGACAAGACGACGCGGCCGCAGGAGGTCTACGAAGAATGGAACCCGGGTTACTATCGCGTACTCAAATCCTTCGAGGAGGCGACGGGACGGGGCATAGTCCTCAACACCTCCTTCAACCTTCACGGTTACCCGATCGTATACGGGCCGGAAGAGGCGGTCGAGGTATTCCTGCGCTCGAGCCTAGACGCGCTGGCGCTCGGGCCTTACCTAATTCAACGTAAATAGAGGGCATATAACGACGGCTAAAAAGGCGGCCCTGCGGCCGCCTTCAGGTTTTCGTTCTCACCCGGTTAAAATTTCCCAAAGAAAATCAAAACGCCGAAAGCAACAAAGAGGGCGCCGGCGACCTTTTGGATAACGGCCGCGGGGACAACCTTCGCGATACCCACGCCCAAGAATACGCCCGCCAGCGTCAGCGCGGAGAACGCGAGCGCGGCGCCCACGAATACGTGCCAGGGCTTGCCGGTTTGGGAGGCCATCGCGATGGCGGCGAGCTGCGTCTTGTCGCCGAGTTCGGCCAGGAATATCAATCCGAACGCCGCGAGAAACGTCTTCATATCGAATACACTCCTTAAAGTTCCGCCTCGGTCCGGAATTGCGCCACGCGGTCCGTCCAAAGTAGCCAATCGTATCTTCGGAATACCTCTTCCGCCCGGGCCAGGTTACGACGCGCGTCGTCCCGCCGGCCGAGCGTAAGGCAGGCCCGGGCGAGGCCGAACGCCGCGCGAGGCCAGTGCAAGAAGTTCACCCCTTCGGTCTGTTGCATTACCCACTCGAACTCGGCCGCGGCCGCCGGAGCGTCGCCGAGGAACAAGTCAAGTTCGCCGAGGCGAAGGTGCCCCTCGTGGATTTCCTCCGCTTTTTTCGCCGCGGCGACGCGTCCTTTGAGTTCGCCCACCAGCTCCGCGGCGCGCCGGGTGTCCTTGCGCGCGAGCGCCAGATCGGCTTCGAGGTTCGCACGCACGAGGGCCGCGGTCTGACGCGAGGGCGGCTCGACCTCGAAGACGGCCCCGTAATGTCGACGGAACTTTTCCGATTCGTATTCCCCCGCGTCCAGTTCCACGCGCGCGCCCAAAATTTCCGAATAAAACACGAAGGGCGGCGATTCGGTCTTCGCGGCCGCCTCGGCCGCCATCGCGACGTGCTGGCGGGCGGCGTCCCATCGGCCGCGGCAGCGTTCAAGTTCGCCCAAGTTTATGTGCGACCCCGCCAAGACTTCGTAGTTATGTATCTCCGCGGCCAACGACACGGCCTCGCGGCCGTACTCCTCCGCCTTGGCCGGATTAAGGTACAGGTGATAGGCAACGAGGTTGCAAACCGCGGTGGCCTGCGTCCGGCGAGAGCCGACGCGGCGCGTTATCTCCAACGCGCGCTCGGCGAACTCCACCGCCTCGCCGTAGCGGCCCAATAAATAGTAACCGAAGCCGAGGTTCGTCAAGGCAATGGCTTGCCCCGGCAGGTCGTCGGCCTGTCGCCAAATGTAAAGGCTTTCGCGAAAATACTCCAACGCCCTCGCGGGCTCGTCGGCGTTTACATAGTCCGTCCCAATAATGTTAAAACAATACGCGACGCCGACGTCGTCGCCCGCCTCCGTGTAACGCGCGAGGGCTTCAGCTATAGCCCGGCGGCGCTCCCCGGCCTTACCCAAGAACGATAGAACTTTTACCATATGTTGTAGCGTCTTGCCCTCCATAAGGAGGTCATTCAACGTATCGTAGATTTGACGCGCGTCTTCCAAATAAAGCAACGCCTTGCGGTTTTCGCTCAATTCGGCGTACGCCCTGCCGGCCAAGAACAGCAACTTCGCCCGGATGCTCGGCGTCTCAGCGTATTTCAACTCTTCCTCGATGAGCGCGAGAGCCCTTTTATGGTCGGCGTAATCCAAAAGGGACGAGGCCAATTTTTCTATTAACTCCAACTTCAACCCGACGTCCGCGGGCCCGACGCCGCGGAGGTTCTCCAACGCCCGCTGGTAATGCGATATTGGCCTCCAAGAGCGCGTACGCGGCTGCCGCGCGGTCACCCGCCTCCTTAAGATATTCCACCGCCTCCCGGCTACGTTCGGCCGCCAAGAGGTAGTGGGCGACGACGCCGGGTCCGGCCCCGCGCGATTCCGCGGCCCGAGCGATGTCGGCGAGCGTGGCCTCCCTCTCCTTGGCAACCAGCGACTCGCACAACACGTTTCCGATTACGTCGTGCATGAAGGCCAATCGGCCTTCCGTTAACGTCAATATCCCCTGTTCCTCCAGCTCCGCGACCAGCTCGTCGAGGCTCTCGCGGAGATCGGCGGGCGTCACCTCGCGGACGANNTCGGCTTCCAACCCCACGCAAGCCACTACCTTGGCCAAAGCCAACGCGCCCGCGCTCAACTTGTCGGCGCGCGCTCGGGCCGCGGCTTTGATAGACGCCGGCGGCCGGAAAGCTTCGCCCTCTTCGCCCCCCGCGACCGCGGCGGCGACTTCCTCGCAGTATAACGGGCTCCCCCTCGCCCACCCGACGATACGGCGCAATAGCTCGGCGCTTAGCCGTTCGCGAGGTATCAAACCCCGTACAAGCTCAACGACGTCCCCCTCGTCCAGAGGTGGCAAATGGATTACGTCCGCGGTAACGCGGCTAAGCGACTTCCGTTCCCGCGCCGTTATTAAAAGCAATAAGGGCAACGTCGCAACGCGCTCGGCCAAACGCGAAAGGAGCAGGAAGTCCGCGTTCGATGCCCACTGGGCGTCTTCCAAAACTAAAGCCGTGGGACTCTCTTCGGCGACGCGGGCCCAAATAGTTTCGACCAGTTCGTACAGCTTTTCAAACCGGGCGACGCCGCGGAGTTGCTCCGTAACCGGTGTCTCGAGCGGTTGCGTTTCCAAAATAAAGGCCAAGAGCGGAACCGCCTCCGCCAACTCGGGCCTCTTTTCTTTGATTAGATTACCGGCACGCTCGAGGGGGGTAGCGCCAGGGAAGCTCTCCAACGCGGCGGACAAAGGGGCTCGGAACGCGGCGTACGAAACGCCGACCGTCAAAGGCAAACACCGGCCCGCGAAAACGCGGACGCCCTCTTCGCCCGTTAACGCCTCGGCCAGCAAACGGGTCTTGCCGATGCCGGGCCCTCCGGAAATCCCGATCGCGGCGCCCCGACCCGAGCGGAGAGCCGCGAGCGCTCGACGCAATTGTTCCAACTCGTCGCCCCGCCCCACGAAAACCCTTGCCCCCACCGCGCCTTCCGCCAACGTGTCGGACAAGCCTTCGACCAGGAAGCCGCTCTCGGCCCGGCCGTCCGCGGCCGTAGCGCCGAGTGCGACGGGCTTCATCTTAAATAGAGGACGGACCTGGTCGGCGGCCGCGACGCTCAACAACACCGTACCCGGGCGCGCGTTGTTCCGCAGACGGGCGGCGTTCTCGACCGGAGGACCCAAAGCCACGTAGTCGGCCGCGGCGGCATAGGCTCCCACCCTTACGAGGCCGAAATCGACGGCAAACCTGGTAGTCAGATTTTGACCGCAGGCCGCGTAAAGGCGTTCGGATATGTCGGCGACGCGCTCGCGGGCCGCAAACGCCGCCCGGACGGCGAGCTCGACCTCGCGCTCCCGGGCGACGGGCGCGCCGAAAATGGACGTCAGGCCCGCGCTGTGGCGGTTGATTACGGTCCCGCCGTGCGCCACGCACGACTCGTCGAGCGCCCGCATGCACTCGGCAATGTAATCGGAAACTTGCGACGACGGGATGCGACCCAGAAGTTTGGCCAAACCCTGGATGTCGATTGCCAAGCAGGAGACCTCGCGCAACTCCACGGCGTGGCCCCCGGCCCTCGATACGGCCGCGCCGCACGCGGAGCAAAATTTCGCGTCCGCCTCCATCGTCGCTTTACAAGATGGGCAAAACATAACGCCAACGACGTTCGTTTAATCCGAACCGCCCTCGAATATTTGGGCCTCCAGAACCTGTTCCCGTTTGAAACCGTCGATTTGAAGGTACCAAGCGGCACAGTCGAGGAGCGCCTGTAAGGGGGACATGCCGACCAACTCCGTATTGACGACGGAGACGCCGTAGCGGGCCGCCTCGCGCCGGATCGTCTCCACGACGCGATAGATGGGTGTCTTGGTATAGTCGGTCAGATTCATGCTGACCTGAGCTTTACCCTCCACCAAGAAACCGCGCGCTTTCACAAAGCGCAATCCACCGCTGGAATGACGCACGGCCCGAGCGATCTTCTCGGCAATGGTTGCATCATCAGTGGTCAGATAGACGTTGTAGGCAACGAGCGGAGCCCGAGCGCCAATGGCGGTCGCGCCGGCCACCCCCACCTTGGCCGGGCCAAAGTCGGGGGACCACTTCTCGTCCACCCCCACGTCGGCCTTCTTCTGCTCGTACTGGTGAGACTTGGGGCGTATCGTTCCCAGATTGACCCGATCGGGACGGGTGGCCGCAGCTTCG
>JABAOF010007632.1_pt4 | contig 10476 bp, 7 predicted proteins | sample 7062171 | NCBI WGS metagenome assembly JABAOF01 (sample SAMN14538628, study PRJNA623070) | marine sediment metagenome | biome: marine biome [ENVO:00000428]; feature: marine pelagic biome [ENVO:01000023]; material: deep marine sediment [ENVO:00002113] | place: India: Gulf of Khambhat ... | reverse complement strand
TGCCAGGAGTTGTTCGATGCGTTCCGTCCATGTCCAATAGGGATTTATCGAGTTGACACGGATCCCTTTGGGCCCAAATTCATTGGCCAAAGATTTCATCAAGCCGATGACTGCCAGGCGTACAGAATTGGAGAGGATTAAATGATCGATGGGTTGTTTAACCGAATACGATTGGCTGGCGACGATGCTGCCAGATCCTTGCTCCAACATGATCGGAACGACACCATAGCAAAGTCGAACTGTACTCATCAATGTCAGATCAACAGCGTTTTCCCAATGCACAGGCTGTAGGTCGAGGAAATTCCCCGGGAGCGGTCCCCCGTTATTCGCAATAAGAATGTCAATCCGTCCAAAATGATCATGCGTTTTTTGTACAAGCGCCTCGATGTCCTTAGGTTTTGTCAGATCTGTTTGGACATCCAAAACTTCGGTTCCTGTCTGATCGCGGATTTCGTCAGCCGTAACTTCTAGTTGTTCACTTCGAGCACAAATCGCAACGCGCGCGCCCTCGCGCGCAAATTCCATCGCGGCGGCCTTGCCCAAACCCCGCGATGCCGCGGTGATGAGGGCGACGTGATCTTTTAATCCTAGATCCATTTTTCCTCCTTATGGGAATTCTTTTTATCGCAGTTCGCAGCATGGGATTCCACCTGTCTATATGGGTCATACTGATTAAAATGGGGATGCTCTACTTCTATGACCACTCAGCTCATATCGAAGGCTTGTTAATATCCTTCATAAGAGTGTGATGTGGTCATCGATAATCTGCAAATCAGGGCGATGATTCTCGATCCAGGTGGGGATCCCTGCTAGCACACGTCGCGAGTGATCTGAAGCATTGCTGACAACCACACAGGCTATTACCGCCAGTTGATGATGATCGTTGTGATCGATCTCTGCAGCTGAGATGTTAAACTCTTTATGCAGTCTGGCTAATAGGGGTTTAAGACNNTAAGCGAAGTGCAACCCGGAATACGTAGTTCAACCGTTAACGCAGCGATATGCATAGTAAGAGTTTAGCTCGGATGATGGTCCCTGACAAGTTGAAGCGGATATCCTGTATAATCATCTCACTATGAGAAAATACGCTCCTTGGATCTTGTTGGCTATTGTCGTGATCGTGCTAGCATTTGTGACTTACACTCTGGCTAGGGGGGTGCGTGATACTACAGAACCACTGAAACAACTTCGGGGAGTTATCGCAACCCAAATGTCTCAATTATTTCATCCTACTCCCACGGTCATGCCCGATCCGGTCACCATAGTGCATGAAGTGCAAGAGTTGGCGAGGCTTGAGACAATGCAATACACAGTTGAGAAGGTCATCATCGCAGAGACAGGGCAAGGTCCTTTCGGTTTCCTATTTGGAGATCGGCTCTTGTTAGTGGCACATGGTGTGGTGATTGCAGGTGTCGACCTAGGAAAATTGGATCCTGAGGATCTGTGGATTGATGATGCTGGGCAAGTTATCCTCCGGCTACCTGAGTCCGAGATATTCATCACCTCGTTGGATAACGAGAAATCCTATGTCTATGATCGTGACACTGGTCTCCTCACGCATGGGGATGTAAATCTCGAAGCGACTGCGAGAATGGCTGCGGAAGAGGAAATTAAACGTGCTGCGTTGGAGGATGGAATTCTCTCGCAAGCACAACTTAACGCCGAGAACTACCTCTACCGAATGTTGCGTTCGTTAGGCTTCACAGATGTCATCTTCGTTGAAAAATGAGCGAGCATTTGAACCTCGTGGATTGAACTCAGCAAGAGACTCACAAAATCCCAGCCAGACATGATAAGAACTTCCGAATGAAAAAAGGGATGCTACACACGCTCCGTCCAGCTGGGATTGGTGTAGCAACTCGATTCCAATCTCTTCGCTTCGGCTAACTCAGATTCTGAAAGGGAGTCGAGTTCCAGATCAAGTTTCAGCGCCTCTCGGAATCCCTGGATTACAGCTTTGGCTACTTGCTCCCAGGTTATGGATGAGCCAAGAAGGTCTTCTACTGTTGCAGCCCGATTACGAAGAAATTCGACCGCTTGAGATCGGGAGGCTTCATCCTCGAAACGTAGCACTTTGCTAATTCGGGTGATATCCCCTCTGAGAGGGAGAGATCCGTGCTGAAGCACACCGTTTCGACGCCGCACCTGAGCGCTTCCAATTATTTTGCGACCATTGACGGTGATTTCGTAAGCGCTTGGAACTTGGAAGCATACTGGGTTCGATCGTTGCTCTTCGGGAACAGGTAGATCGGGTTGAACCTCGACCGTCAGACCTAATAGGGTCAAGGAAGCAACCAAACCCCGACTGATACGCTTATAACTTTCAAGCACGCCTCCACCGACATACTCGTCGGTACTGGTGGCAGCGATGGCATAAGTAAGCTCATCGGCATGTAATATCGCTCGACCGCCTGTTGGGCGACGGACCAAGTCCCATCCATATTCATCGAGCATCCTCTTATCCACATCCGCTGCTGTTTGTGCATAACCAATTGAGAGACAAGGCGGTTCCCACGCGTAGAGACGCATGGTAGGTGGGGCTTCGCCTGCTGTCACAGACGAGAGGATCGCTTCATCGCGGGCCATATTCTCGACGCCGCTTGCAGGCGGTGAAAGGATAAGGCGCCAGTGCTTCGGATCTAGGGAATTCACAAGAATTTATTATATGACTTCACTGAAAAAAGCCCAAAAGCGAGAAACAAAGTGGCATATGAGGGGGTGCGGGTGCAGCCCTCACCCTAACTTATACCTCATCGCTTTTGGATCACATTTTCTTCAGTAAACTGCTAATATACCCGGGATATTCCGGGACGACTTCAATTTTCACCCTAGGGTAATATTGTGAATGATTAACGTGGTCAGACATTCCAAATTGTGGAGAGAGAGGACATGCAGTCTATTCGGGAAATCATCCGATCGATCCGTTCCGTCGGGATGGTTATTCCACTGCAAACCATTCGTTACGCCATGCTGCGAGATCGATTGGAACGACGTTTACGAAAAAAGGAACGCCCTGCCTTGGATATTCAACCAGGTAGATTAATAAACTACGAGCTGATCGATAGTGGAGCTCGATATTATTTTGTTCGGGCAGAATTAGAGGTGAAATTTTTAGCCCCTGACCTGGTTCGAATTACATGGCAGCCTGGATCTTTGCCTTTACCTTATGCGTTGGCAAAGACCGACTGGCCTGCGGTCGAACTTGAAACTCGTGATCGTGGGATTAGCAGCTCACAAATTGAGGTGCGGGTAACTGAAGAAGGTGATCTGGAATTTTTGAATGCCGAGGGAGATCTCCTGTGTAGGGAACGAGCCCCCTTACATCTGGGTGAATCCTGGTCAGTCCAGGTCGATTTGACACCGGATGAACATATATATGGCCTGGGTGATCGGTCATCGCCGCTAAACCTGCGAGGTGGGAAGTACCGCATGTGGAACAGCGATCCACGAGGAAGCTATGGACCTGGTGATGATCCACTGTACCTAAACATCCCTGCTTATATCAGCCTTCACTCAAGAGGTAGCTCATTGGTCTTCCACGAAAACAGCCACGATGGGACCGTTACAATCGAAGATCACATGGTGGTGACTTTCAATGATGGTGCTTTACGTCATTACTTCATGACCGGCACACCGCCTCAACTCTTAGAGCGATATACAGAATTAACAGGCCGACCAGTGCTTCCACCACGCTGGGCGTTCGGCTATCACCAATCCCGTTGGGGATACAAATCCGAGGGAATAGTGCGCGAGCTCGTGGCGGGTTTTTTCGAACACGCATTACCACTAAGTGTTATCCATCTAGATATCGATTATATGGACGGTTACCGCGTTTTCACGGTGGATTCAGAGCGGTTTCCTGATCTGAGAGGTTTAGCTCAAGAGCTGGAAAGCCAGGGCATTAAATTGGTCGCCATAATCGACGTTGGGGTGAAATGTGATTCACAGTATAGCGTCTACAATGAGGGTCTGTCCGAAGACGTCTTCTGCAAGCGTCCAGATGATAAGGTTCTTTATGGACCGGTGTGGCCTGGATGGTGTGCTTTTCCTGACTTCACTCGCGATAAGACACGCTCTTGGTGGGGTTCTTATTACAAAGGCTTGTTAGATCTAGGCGTGGCAGGTTTCTGGCACGATATGAATGAACCTACGGCGTTTTCAGCGTGGGGGGATTATACATTACCGCTTAACATCCGACATGATCTTGAAGGTAGAGGAGGGGATCATGGAGAAGCCCATAACCTATATGGTTTACTGATGAACAGGTCGGGCTATGAAGCCCTCCGGGAGTTACATCCCGATCAACGACCTTGGATCGTAAGCCGATCAGGTTGGGCGGGAGTGCAACGTTATGCGTGGCATTGGACAGGAGACACAGAAAGTTCATGGAGCACCTTGCGTATGACCGTCCCGATGATCCTCAACCTCGGTCTCTCAGGTGTTCCGTTTGTGGGTCCTGATGTTGGTGGCTTCAGTGGATCACCAAGTGCTGAACTTTTCTTGCGATGGTTTCAGCTTGCGACCTTTCTCCCCTTTTTCCGAACGCACTCTGCCACACACACCTCACACCGTGAACCGTGGACATTCGGCGAACCTTATCTCACCATCATTAGGGAGTTTCTTTTGCTCCGCTACAAGCTTCTTCCCTATCTCTATACCCTGGCTTGGTATGCCAACCAATATGGCCATCCTATGGTTCGCCCGTTGTTTTGGCATGATGTTGAAGATCCAAGCTTGTGGGCGGTCGATGACGCTTTCCTCCTTGGGGAGAACCTACTGGTCGCTCCAATTCTTGAGGAGAGTGCAAGATCGCGAGTCCTCGTACTACCAAAGGGAAACTGGTTTAACTTCTGGGACGACACCATATTACAAGGTCCAGATAAAGTTGAGTTGGATGCTTCGTTAGAACGCATTCCCTTGTTCGTGTCCGCAGGTTGTGTTTTATCTCTGGAAAATAATGGTTTCTTAGAATTGCACCTCTATCCACCTCATGATGAGCCCGGACGAAATCTGATCTTTAGCGACGAGGGGGATGGTTATGGTAAATCTAGATTGGACCGATTTGATCTTACGCGAGAAGGTAACGAGATTCATTTGGACTGGGTGAAGGAAGGTGAATACTCCTTTCCGTATTCGGAGATTGAGGTCTATATGCATGGGGTTCGGCTAACGAGTGCCCATGTAGATGAAACGGAGGTTTCATGTATAGACAATCGCATCCGTGTTCAAGAATTCAACCGAATTCGGTTCCGTATACATACCTAGGTCCGCAACACTTTTCACAGAGACACGTGGTCATCTGTCAATCGGTCAGCTTTATACAGTTCTTTAGAGATCGTGGGCATAAATCAATCTTACTTCCTTCGGATTGATGGACCTTCTTTATCTGTCGCCACCTCAAATTCCATATGTGGTAAACTCGATCGCTGAATATTGCATAATCTACGTGTTTGGGGACGAGATCGTCTTTCCAATCATTGGATGGGTGTTGGCAGCAATCAATATGGCGGTCAAGTGGGAGAATTGCGCGCACGGGTTCATATATTACCGTCCCATAGGGAAACTACTTTGAAGATTTTAGCCACCCGATTGGTATTCATCACACTCATAATCTTGATTACAGCATGTCAGCCAATTCCATCACCGACGGCGACAATTACGAGCACCCCCACGGAGGTGTTTGTAACAGCAAGTCCTCAACCCACCGCGACCCTCGATCAGAAAACCTCAATGACTGGCACAATCCGATTGTGGTTGTATTGGAACCCGTCGGAACTTGATTCACTAAGGGAAGTGATCTCAGCGTTCCTAGAGCAATATCCTGGGGTATCTATTTCTATTGCTTATTACTCTATTGATGAATTGCGAACGGCATTGGAAATGGCCACCAATCAGGACACTGCACCAACAATTATCTTTGGACCTTCAAGTTGGGGTCCTGAATTATGGCAGGATGGACGATTGTTGGACCTCAAGTCTCAGCTTGCCACCGATCCTCTTCCTTCTATTGATCCCCTTGCCTGGAACCAAGTGAATTACGATGGGGCAGTGATTGGTTTGCCACTTGAAAGGCAGGGGATTGTTCTATACAGAAACCGATCCATTGTCGCGGAAGCAGGAAATACGCTGGAGGAGTTAGTATCTATGGGGCAAGAGCTTAAGAGTGATCAAAGTGTTGGGTTTGGATTGGATTTCGGATTTCTGTATTCAGCTTCCCAAATTGCTGTCTGTGACGGAGATCTTTTTGATGCCGAGGGGAATCTCAACCTTGAGGATCAAGTTGGGTATTGTTGGCTGCGATTGATGAGAAATTTCCGTGGTGCAGGGAGGGTTTGGTTTAACTCAGATGAGGATGTGACCTTGTTTAAAGCAGGCGAATCGGGTTGGTTGATTGAGAGCACTCTGGGATCACGACATTTGTCGAGTTTTGAAGGAGTGAGGGATCTTGTAATCGATCCTTGGCCCGTATATTCCGAGACCGGTCGTCGAATGGCTGGTTTCGTTTGGACGGAGAATCTCTATCTGATTAATGGCGCCTCCCGAGACGATATCGAGGCGACATGGTCGTTTGCTCGTTTTTTACTCTCGCCGGAGATCCAATTGATTCTAAGTGATCCGGATGGTGCAAATCATCTCCCGGCACTTAGCAATCTCATATTGGACGATGCGTTGCAAATCCAGATGTTAACCTCATTGTCATCCGGTGTGCCATTACCGCTGCGGCCCGACTTGCATTTGTATATCGAGCCATTAGAAAGTGCCGTGCGTGCGGTAGCGATTCAGGGTGCTTCACCGGAACTGGCTTTGGATATTGCACTCACGAAGATCGATCAAGCGTTGAGCAGCGCTGGAAACGGGGAGTAAAAGAAGGGTGTTGATTGGTGAAATTGGTACCCCTCTCACGAATCTTGTGCCACTTCTTTATGATCAAAGACTCACCCCTTTCAATGGAGCAAATGAATGACTGTCCCTCGTTGGGTTCAAGATTCCGTCTTCTATCAGATATTTCCTGATAGGTTTGCGAATGGTGATACAACTAATGACCCGCCTAATGTTCAACCATGGGATGCGCCTCCGACATTGTGGAAGTTTCACGGAGGTGATTTACAAGGGGTGATTCAGAAATTTGACTACTTACTAGATATGGGAATAACCGCTATTTATCTCAATCCCATTTTTCAAGCGACCTCAGTACATCGGTATAACACGACCGATTATTACAAGATCGATCCCAAGCTTGGTAAGTTCGAGGACTTTCGTGCCTTGATCGACTTGGCTCATCACAAAGGCGTGCGCGTGATTCTGGATGGCGTTTTCAACCATTGTGGGCGTGGTTTCTTCGCATTCAATGATGTGTTGGAGAACGCCGAGTATTCACCCTACCTTGATTGGTTTCATGTTAAAAGGCTCCCCTTAGACGCGTATGGGTCTGGAAAAGCGAAAGATTATCTTGCTTGGTGGAGTTATAAAAGTTTGCCTAAGTTCAACACCGATCATACCGAAGTCCGCCAGTACTTGTTTAATGTCGCCAAGTATTGGATTGAGCAGGGAGCCGATGGATGGCGATTGGATGTTCCCAACGAAATCGATGATGATGCCTTTTGGAATGAATTCCGAGAGGTTGTGAAAACTGCAAATCCAGAGGCGTATCTGGTTGGAGAGATTTGGGAGGCAAACCCACGTTGGGTTAGCCCAGGTCATTTCGATGGGCTGATCCATTACCCACTCAGGGAGGTTGTGTTGGATTTCATTACTGATGGGACGATCAAAGCCTCAACGTTTGCTGATCGAGTGGAAGAATTGTATGAGCTCTACCCCAGGGAAAATAATAATGCTCATTTCATTCCCATGGGATCTCACGACACGGTTCGACTGTTGACAACCTGTGGAGGTGATGAGAGGAAGGTTCGACAAGCGTTTTTGTTCCAATTTTGCCATCCTGGTGCGCCAATTATTTACTACGGGGATGAAATCGGCCTCGAGGGTGGTGAGGATCCTCTTAACCGGCAAGCTTTCCCTTGGGACAAGTCCTCATGGAATCATGCTCTTCGCGCCTATGTGCAAAAGCTCATCTCCCTGCGTCATCATCTTCCCGCATTAAGGCACGGCAGTCTCAAACGTCTTGTTGCCGACGATAAAATGCGTGTATGCGCGTTCGGTCGTGTTTCAGAGGAGGGTTCAGCAGCAGTTCTGCTTAATGCCTCCGATTCAATCCATCAACTGTATCTAGAAGTCTCTGATCTGGGTTGGACCGACGGACAACGAATCCTGGAAGCTTTGGGGGGTGGAGAGATCGTTGTGTCTGAAGGACAACTTAAAGTGGAATTACAGCCACATGGAGGTGCGTTGTTGTATCGGGCTTCTTGAAGAATAGACACACACACATCAGGATCAGATGACTCATTCAGCACATGGCTAAGGTGGATTAGAAACTTTTGGCGACTCTAGTTCCTTCCTAAATACCCAAGATGTCTTTATCTTTCCGTATCCTATTCGCTCATAGAAGGCATGAGCGTTTTTTCGGATGATATTGGATCGCAGACGCAAAGCCTGGCATCCCTTCTCGATTGACCATGCCTCTGCATGTCTCATGAGGAGCTTCCCGATACCCTGACCCCTATACTTCTCATCAACGATGAGACCTCCTATCTCGGCCTCGAGTTCGGTGACTACCAAAGGACTGAGATAACTGTGGACCCATCCGAGTACACGACTATCGGATCCTTGTGCTACTAAGAGAGTGTGATCATCCTGTCCTTGAATTGCTTTGATGCGCTTGGCAACTTCTTCTTTTGAGGCAGGATATCCTAATTGATCACACAACGCTGAAATATGTTCAGCGTCAGCGATAATTGCTGGTCTAACCTTCATTCCATCACTTTCCATTTGCGAGCTCCCCAGACCTGTCTGATGTTGGTCAACCCTGATAAGCATCGTGAATAGGGTGACCTTCTATTTATCAAGTGAACGAAGTTCCCTATTACATCGTTTCAGCGCAGTCTGATTATCTGGCCAGGCAACCAATTCCAAGGCTTTCTCAATGTTGCACCAGTGCCATGGATCATGTTCATGAGGATCAAGGAACGGTACCTGGTTGGTCTTCACAAGAGCTGCGAAGACGAAAACTGTGATCTTGTCAACATCTTCCGTATAAAATGAGCGCCATTCATCCTTTATGTGATAGGAAAACGAATATTGGAGGTCCTTCACAATCACGGGATCTAAGCTTGTTTCCTCTATCAATTCACGTCTCGCTGCGTCAGATACATCTTCGTCTTCCTCAACGCGCCCCGTTACTCCCTGCCAAACACCATCACGACTTTTGATTCGTTTTAAAAGCAAATACTCCAGTCGGTCATCTTTTCTCCTGGCAGGATAAACGAGAACTGTCTTTAGATGTTCCACATCGTTGTGTCCTAATCTACGCTGCTTTGGGGGGGATCCTAGGCAGATCTTTACTAGGGCAGAATTATTGAATCTGTATCATCTCTCATTGAATCAATAAACAGGACGCGATTGATTACAGCTAATTGCTGAATTTTCAAATGAGCGGCTCTTTTTCCTTGGTCTCAGGATTTCGATTATAGCCTTTTTTCTTCGTTAGCCACCTAACCCCGCCCATAAGCACGTTGTATAATCCGCAATGATTGAGTTGCGATAAGAAGCTTCATGAAGTTATTTAAAAGGGAGTCAATCCTCTGCAGAACAGGAATGTGATGGAATGCATCTAATCCTCACTCACGAGCAGGCAGATTTTGACGCGATTGCATCGCTTTTGGCGGCCCGCCTGCTCGATCCCGAAGCGATGGCTGTGTTGCCAAGGCGAGTTAATCGCAACGTGAGGGCATACCTCACACTTTATGGTGAAGGATTACACTTTGTAGAGTTCAGCGACCTCACCCGGAAGCGCGTAGAGCGCCTAACACTCGTGGATACCCAGTCACCGGTCTCGGTCAAAGGATGTGGTAAACACACCCAAATTCATGTAGTGGATCACCATCCTTCCGACCAGAGTCTCGATCAATCTTGGACGACCCATATCGAAGAGGTGGGAGCGACAACAACTCTGTTGGTTGAAGCGCTACAAGAGTCGGGGATAGAAATCGATATCGTCGCGGCGACGATTCTGCTTATGGGGATCTATGAGGACACCGGCTCACTTTCTTACCCGAATACGACACCACGCGACATCCGTGCCTGTGCATGGCTCCTGGAAAACGGTGCCAATCTTTCAATCGCCGCAAATTTCTTGGATCATCCCCTCTCAGCAGATCAACGTATCCTATACGACCAATTGATTGAAGAAGCCGATACGTACTTATTCCAAGGACTCTCGGTGATCATAACTTGTGGTACTGCTGGCGATATGATCGAGGAAATCTCAACATTAGCGCATAAGCTGCGCGATCTCTTCGACCCGGATGGATTGTTCGTGCTTGTGGCGCTTAATGGTGGCGTGCAGATGGTCGCACGCTC
>JABAOF010001521.1_pt4 | contig 10478 bp, 10 predicted proteins | sample 7062171 | NCBI WGS metagenome assembly JABAOF01 (sample SAMN14538628, study PRJNA623070) | marine sediment metagenome | biome: marine biome [ENVO:00000428]; feature: marine pelagic biome [ENVO:01000023]; material: deep marine sediment [ENVO:00002113] | place: India: Gulf of Khambhat ... | reverse complement strand
TCTATCATCTGGTATCTCTTCTGCACTCTTGCCAAAAAGATGTGAGATAAGTTTCCAGATAGAGGGGTGAGAAGCCTTGATATGATGAATCCTGCAGTTGCCTTTTTCACCGTTTCTCCAGCTGTCATGCTTTTCCCTCACAATGTTACATATCCATCTTGTTTGAATTTAAGTCCTTCTAAGCTTTTAAATACATTTCAAAAAGTGTGAACACTACTCATTTATTAATACAGGATTTTTCCTATCCTTAATAATTTAAGGAAGAATGTTCTATCCTTCTTTCGCTTCTTTTTTTTAACTACTACACAATGTTTAAAAAAGAAGTCTTGTGAGAATGTAGGATTGTGATTAAATATGTCTAAAGAAGATAAAATGTTAGACGAGCTAAAGCGGATCAGAGAGTTGCTTGAGACTAAACCTCCTCCACCTCCACCAAAAGGACTATGGAATGAGTTCATGGACTTCCTTTCAAAATACAAGGTTATGGGTCTCGCTGTTGCTTTCATCATGGCTATATACCTCGGTGCTTTGGTTAAAGCTCTTGTGGATGACTTTGTCATGCCAATAATTACTCTTGTCATGCCTGGAGTTGAATGGGAAACTATCGTAGCTGGACCCTTTCGTATAGGTCATTTCATTGGAGCTTTGATAACATTTCTTGTAGTAGCTTTCGTAATCTTCCTACTGGTGAAAATCACAAAAAGATGGGGAATAGAATAGCAAAGACATCACCCTTCTTTTTTTCTGTCAGACATATCCAACTCTGATGTTTCTTCCAAATTCTATTAGTTCTTTATTTTCTGTTATTATTCTTCCACTATCAATGTTCTCATCTTGAGTGGTGATTGTTCATATTGATTTCAGAGACGTAAAGATTTTGTGAAATGAATTTGAGGTATCTAATGATTGGCATGACAAAAGAGAAACCTCGGAAGAGAACTAATATTAAAGGGCATTACATGCAAGTGAGACAACGTTCCACTGGGAAAGGAAAGAAAGGAACCATACTTGGTAAGTGGGAATCTGAGAAAAAAGGAAAAAGACGGACATATAGATGTAGACTCAGAATGAGTGAAAGAGTACAGAGATTCTGCAGATACCAGAAAGCAGGTTTCCATTGTCTAAAGGATGGGAACAACTGTCCACAACTGTTTATATCGTATCAATAGTTCTTTGGTTTGAGAATAGTGCAAAGTATCAGCTTAATTAGGCAATAACTGTTAAACACTTCTCTATCTTCTGAAGTTCTTTCTTCTTTGTTTAAAATTGTTAGTTCCACTTGGATCTCTCTCTGCTCTTGGTGTTTCCTTTTCAACACTAGTCATAAATACGAATTTTCAGAGTTTTATTCATGTTCAAACTAGCAGTATTAGGAACAGCAATTGCTGGAGTACTTACTTCATTAATATTAGGGGCTATAATGCTAATTAGTTGGGAAGTTTCCAGTATTCTTGTATCAGTATTCATTGGAATACCAAGTTTAGTTCTAGCTTACTTGTCATTGAAGGAAAAGAAAAGTAGTAAGAATTGACTTTGATTTAGAGATTTCTTCAGAAAAAGTTGAGTAGTGTTTACTTTTTGGTTTTGTCTAGCATCTTTTGGTGTATAGTTCTCTGCATGGGATAATTAACGTTTACAGCCAAACCTAAAACTGATACAAAACTCCCTAACAACTTATTCACAAATAGTAGAAGTACTATGCCCAAAAAACATACGAGATATCCAATAATCTCGTTATGACGACATTTATCCATCTTTTCTCGTACAACACTCACTTCATCGAACAATTCTGCCACTATTATTACACCTTGCAGAAAACCAATTATGCCTTTCGGTATAACTGGTGTTTACTTCATCTTGGTTGATATTCATATTCAATTAAAAACAATTACTCAAGCCAAAAAAAGGGATGGAAGACAGTTTTATCTGTAGATATCTTCTTGCTACCAGTTTATCATGAAGTTGTAGTCTATTCCTTGAGAGACATTGTGATTCGATCCTGGTGCCATAGGTCCTCCATCAAAGTAGAACTCTCTGACAGCTGTATGTTTAAGGTAGACTACGACATCTTCATTTTCAACACCATCTGCATCAACAAGTTCATGGAAGTGCACGTACCCTTCTTCCTTCAACCATTGCTCTTTCTCTTCAGTCAACCCCTCAGGGGGAACATCCATTATGCCATCTACCATGAATAACAAGACTCCATATGGTTCTCCAGTAGCCCACCATGGTGTGCCAGAAGGAGCCATCCATGGACCTACATTGTAGTGTCTCCCTTTCACTCTGTTGAATCCTGTCTTAACCCATGTGTGTCCAGGAACATCTATTGATCCTTCAACACTTCCAGGACCAGCAAAATACCAAGTCTCTCCATCTATTTCCAATGCTATCCCATGTAAGAAAGCTTTGGGATTTTTCTCCCACATAGGAGCAGCCGAGGTCCAAGATAGATTCAATGCAAGTATTGTTACTAGAAACATTGGCAGAAATACTCCTATCACCATCTTTTTCTTCAATTCAATTCCTCCTCTCTCTAAACAAACAGTGATAATAGTTGTCACAATGAGCTTATTTAATTTGTGGAACAACCTTCTAGTGTTCACTAACACATTTGATTCAAATAGCATTTCATTTGAAGTTGAATTAGTAATTTAAGGAGAAATGTGCCAGAACTAATGATCTAATAGATGAATATTTATGAGGTGATGGAGTGTACAAAATGAAATTCATTGCAATAGTCATTTTGTTTCTAGCTATTTTGGCAACAGTTTATGTACATTATCTGGAAAGGATGTACGTACATGATTTGGTAACCAAGAATAATGAACTTAGCTCTTTGTTGATGGACTTAACTCCTCTCAATATCACACTTGATGCCCCTCTTAAGAATAAGGTAGTTCCTTCAATTGAGGACTTTGGAAATTGGCTGCAAAAGGATTCTTCCAGTGAGTGCGAAGCTGATAACAACTTTGCAATCACTGTCACACAAGAATGAGTATGTCTTTTCAACACCAAAAGGGCATGGAAGCCAGAAGGACTATTCCAGAATGATGTCCATGACTAGAAAATATGCAGCAAGAAAGCTCCAAAACCCAAGACTGCTACGGATCCACTTCCACACGCTGAGGCACTGGAAAGGAACGATGGAGTATCACAAAACCAAAGATATTCTACATGTTAAAACCGTGCTTGGGCACAAGAGCATCAACAACACCATGATATACATCAACCTTGAACAAGCCCTTTTCCATGCTGGAGACAACAGCGAATACACGACCAGAGTAGCCAAAACAGTAAAAGGAGTCAGAGCACTGTTAGAAGCTGGATTTGAGTATATTATTGACATGGAAGGAGTTAAACTCTTCAGAAAAAGGAAGTGAAACATGATGTGTCCGAAAAACGACTCACACCATTCAGTGAAAATTCCCACTATTCAAATAATTGGTGTGAAAGACTTACCAATCATAAAAAAGGGCGACAACCTCGCTAAGCTTGTTTGCGACGCCGCTGAAAAACAGGGAACCCCACTCCAAAACGGCGACATACTAGTGATCAGTCATGTTGTCGTGTCACGGGCTGAAGGAAACGTTGTAAATCTTGACAGCGTGGTTCCCTCCAATTTCGCCAAAACTTTTGCTCAACAGTTTGGTAAGGACCGCGCACTAATTGAAACAATACTGCGAGAATCTAAAAGCATTGTTCGGATGGGTGACGGAAAACTTATCACAGAAACTAGGCACGGACTCATCTGTGCCAATGCTGGCGTGGACAAATCTAACGTTCCTGGAGAAAGAAATATTGCGCTTTTGCCCAAGAACCCTGACAGTTCAGCGCAGAGAATTCGACAAGAAATAAGAAAATTGACAGACAAGAACATAGCGGTTATCGTCTCCGACACTCATGGACGACCACTGCGGGAGGGAGAGATAAACATTGCCATCGGAGTCGCTGGAATTCGTCCCATTCGGGATCGGAGGGGAGAGAAAGACTTGTTTGGATACGTTTTGAAGGTAAAGCGAACTGCCATTGCCGATGAACTGTGTTCAGCAGCTGAACTGGTTATGGGACAGGCAAGTGAAGGAATTCCAGCGGCTATAATCCGAGGATATCCTTACTCAAAATCAGAAGAGGCGAAGGCAATAGAACTAACGAGACCACGTGAGAAAGACCTGTTTATTTAAGCCCAAAGCCAATTTATTTGGACACTTGAAACAGCGGGCGCACGCATCCATGCAAGGGCAGTTGCCTCTAGTCCAGTTTATGCAGTTCAGAATACTTCTTCCACGAATCATCTATCATTTCTTTTAAGATTCTTATGTCTTCATCTGTCATTTTTCTATATCTTCCTTGAATTTTCAGGTATTCTTCAATGGGTTTTCGTCTGCCTTGGTTGAGGATGTTGACGCTTGGACCTGTGAGGCGGAATCTGTGAGTTCTCTATCTCAAAGAGGGCCCACACCCCAGTCTCGACAGCAAGTCTTCCTATGTTTATTATTTCGTTTGGCGGTATTCGCCAGCCTGGGGGACACGCACTATAGAGATGAATATATTTTAGTCCCACATGAGTCAAAGCCTTCCTAAATTTCCTGACAAAATCGTGCGGAAACGAAATATTGGCGGTTGCTATGTAAGGTATTTTGTGCTCCATCATTATGAAGGGCATATCTTTCTTGAAGAGCCTCTTGCCACTTGGCGAGTTAGAAGTCAATGCACCGAAGGGGGTTGCGCCACTTTCTTGGACGCCAGTATTCATGTAACCTTCGTTATCATAACAAATGTAGAGCATGTTTTCCTGACGTTGAGCCGCGCCGGAGAGTGCCTGAAGTCCTATGTCAGCAGTACCTCCATCCCCAGCCCAAACCACCACATTTACTCCTTCAATGCCTCGAATCCTAAGAGCAGCGACCAACCCTGAAGCAACAGCAGCAGACGAAGCGAAGGCCACGTTCAAAACCGGAATCTTGAAGGTCGTTCTGGGATACTTGCCTTGAATAATGGATGTGCAGTTGGCAGGAACAACCAGAACCGTTCGTCTACCTAAGATTCTTAGTGCCAACCTAAGACTCAAGGTGGCACCACAACCTATACATGAAGTTGTCCCAGAGAAAAGATTCTCTTCCTGGGGGATTTCCTTTATCCAACTCATCCTTCACTACTCCTTAAGGGCAACCCATTCCTCCTCGGGATACGTTACACCATTTCTGAGGGCATCTAAGGCTTTCCTTACTGCTCTCGTGAGGTCCCTTATTCTTATGTCTCGGCCGCCAAGACCAGCAATAAAACCTAAAACAAGGGGCTTCTCATCCAAAGTATACAGGGAGCTTTTTATCTCGGTGAAGAGAGCTCCCTCCATGCCAAAAGACATGTCACGATCTATAACCACGAAGGCTCTCACTCTCTTTCCCAATTCTCGGAAAGCCTCCTTGGGGAAGGGTCTGAAGACTCTTAGTTTGACGGCGCCAACAGGCAGTTTCTCCTTCCTCAATCTGTCAACCGCTTCCTTGGCTTCGCTGCTTACAGCTCCCATGGATACTATTGCTACATCCACATCCCTACACTTATAGCATTGAATCTGAGATTCGTAATCTCGACCGAACCGCCGAGAGAAATCTGAAGCCGATTCATTGATAACAAGCTTAGCATTCTCCATGGCTTTCTGAATAAGGAGACGGAACTCCATGTACAATTCAGGACTCACCACGCTGCCATGAGCTGAAGGTTTCTCCAAATCTATCAAGGCATGGTCCACGTTGTAGGGCCCTAAAAAGTCATCAACATCTCTCTGATCAGGCAATTCCAGAGGCATGGCTGTATGGGAGAGCTCAAAACCGTCGTAACACACCATTGCAGGCAACAAGACTCTGGAGTCTTCAGCGACCCTGTACGCCTGTATCAAGGTATCCAAGATGTCTTGATTGTTTTCGCAGTAGAATTGAATCCATCCAGTATCCCTTTGAGAGATGGAGTCATTTTGGTCAGTCCAAATAGACCAGGGAGGAGCTATAGCACGGTTTACCTGGGCCATCACTATCGGCAATCTACTTCCTGACGCCCAGTGAAGCATCTCATGCATATACAATAAACCTTGGGAAGACGTGGCTGTGAAGGTTCTGACACCCGCAGCCGACGCTCCGATGCATGCCGACATGGCGCTGTGCTCAGACTCTACCTTGATATATTCGGCGCTCATTTCGCTATTAGCTATGAACTCAGCAATCTTCTCTATCACGCTGGTCTGAGGCGTGATCGGGTAGGCTGCGACCACTTTGACTTTGGCTAGCTTGACTGCATAAGCCGCGGCATAATTACCAGTTGCCACTATTTTTTGCGCCATTCTTTCTCCCCCTCAAACTTCATAACTATTATCTTCAAGGGGCATTCTTTAGCGCAGATTCCACAACCCTTACAATGCTCTAGATCAATCTCAGGTGTATAATCTGAACCTAGTTTGATGGAGCCCTCTGGACAATATAGCCAACAGAGAACACATCTAGTGCATTTTTCCTTGTCTATTACGGGTTGATATATTCGCCATGTGCCTTTACCGCTAGTACCCTCCTCCGATGGAGTTGATAAGGGAGTTCTTGGTAGAGGTAGTGGTCGAACATGTTTTCTAATCAGCTTTGTCAATCCCCCTAAGAAGCATGTAGCCCAGCATAGCGGCTTTGACATTTCTTTCTCCGAGTTGATGAGGCCATCTCTCTCCGATTGCTTCTTTAAGTGAGTCAAGGGTTACAATCTTGCTAGCTCTAGCGAAAGCTCCTAACATAACGGTGTTAACGACGGCGGTTCCAGCTACGACGAGGTCCAGTTTGACAGCAATCCTGGTAGCGTCAACCTTAACAACTCTATAGCCCTTAAATTCAAATCGCTTGCGCCTGCCTGGTTTATTAATTAACAAAAGGCCCCTCTTCTTCAGACCTTCCGCAACATTCACTCCCTCGCTTAGGAAGGGATCGAGAACGACGACGTAATCTGGTTTGTAGAGAGGACCTCGAAGCCGAATTTGCCTTTCAGATATTCTCACAAAAGCCGTTACAGGTGCACCTCGACGCTCTCCACCAAAGTATGGGAAAGCCTGAACCCATTTACCTTCCTTAAAGGCAGCATTAGCCAAAAGCTCAGCAGCTATGACGACACCTTCTCCTCCTCGACCGTGAAATCTAACACCTTTCATAATTAGATCACTAGGAATATTGAGGACCCCTACTTAAAATGCTTACATAAATTAGTTCATACACTAGAATGCTAATCTTGAAGACAAGCAAAAGAAGGGATTAGATTCAAGTCTAGAACTACCTTTCACAGATGTTTACTAACACTAAATGCATGCATGTAGCATGTACTCCACAATAAGTTTCTTATGTTCCAGATATTATGAAAGACCTGTTCATTTAACATCATTCAAGCTGAATAACATAGTTTGTGCGTACGTATTTCCGCGTCATAGAAGTTACAGAACAGAAACTTTATTTTATATTATAATATTCTGGATACGCCATGCGGTGAACTAACTTGAAGGCTCTGTCCATATACGTGGAAAAATGCTGCGGATGCCGAATCTGCGAACTGATATGTGCCTATCAACATTTCCAGCAAAACAACCCGAAAAAGGCGGCAATAAGAGTTTTCCCGCTCTTTCCAAACCCCGCTTCCAACGTGCCAATTGTTTGTCGCCACTGTGCGGTTCCAAGATGCGTTGAACAATGTCCAGAAGATGCTCTTTACAAGGCGCAGGATGGACGAGTCTTACTAGACGCTAAGAAATGCACTGGCTGTCGTGTGTGTTTAGATGCATGCCCATTCACCGCCCTTTACTTCCACCACGACATGGTTATTCCAATAATATGTGACCTTTGCGATGGTGACCCAGTCTGCGTAAAATGGTGCCCAACAAAGGCTTTGCGTTTCACTCCTTTGTCCGTTATTGGACAGGAGCGGCGTGTTAGAACAGCTACCGCTATGGCAGGAGAGTCTTGAAATGACGCGATTTAAAGGAGGCTATGTTGGAAAGATCGCCAGAGTTGATCTAACGAAAAAAAGGGTGAAAACTGAAAAGGTTGATCCAACATTTGCCGTCAAATATATAGGTGGACGAGGATGGAGCGCACGGCTCATATGGGATGAAATTCCTGCCCACACAGACCCGTTAGGACCAAAAAACAAGCTTATTATTGCCACAGGCCCGTTATCTGGACTCCTCATCCCTGGAGCTGGAAAAACCAGTTTTGCCGCCATCAGCCCAGCCACCGGCTACTATGGAGATAGCAATGTAGGGGGAATGTTTTGCACCGAACTTAAACAGGCGGGGTTCGATGCATTAATTCTGGAAGGTAAGTCAGACAAACCAGTTTATCTCTGGGTTGAAGATGGCAAAGTTGAAATGAGAAATGCTGAAGACTACTGGGGCACAGGTAGCCTTGACACAGAAAACTCGCTGAAAAAAGATTTGGGCGACGAACTCATCCGAGTGGCTTCGATTGGACAGGCTGGAGAAAATCTTGTAAATTTCGCCTGTGTCACCTGTGACTATGGGAGGCAGGCTGGCAGAACTGGAATGGGTGCAGTCATGGGGTCAAAAAAAGTGAAAGCAATAGCGGTGCGAGGCTCTTTTGACATTCCAGTTGCTGACCATAAGGCTATGCGGAAACTCTTCGAAGAATCTATGCGGAAAACTCTTAAACATCCAGTTTTGAAAAGTTGGCAGAAACAAGGAACCATGCAGTTCATTGACTGGGCACAGGAGAATATTTGCCTCCCTACGCGCAACTTTTCCTCTGCAACGTTTGAAGGCTATCGTGGAATTAACGCAGACATTATGGAAAAGAATGCTAAGGTTGCGGACAGAGCATGTTTCGCCTGCCCCATATGCTGCGGACACTTCACCATCATTAAGGAGGGACCTCACAAAGGCGTGGGGGTTGAAGGACCAGAATATGAAACCGCCTCCATGCTCGGTAGCAACTGTATGCTTACCACAATAGAAGATGTGATCTACGCCAACTATCTCTGCGACAACCTTGGACTCGACACCATATCTGCGGGAAACATTGTCGCTTTTGCCATGGAATGTTTCGAGCACGGCATCATTACAAAGGAGGATCTAAATGGAATTGAGCTTAAGTTTGGAAATGCTCAAGCTATGTTCGATTTTCTTGAGATGATAGCAAAGCGAGAAGGTATAGGCAACCTTTTCGCTCAAGGAGTAAAAAAAGCCTCAGAAAAACTTGGCAAAGAATCTGAAAAATTTGCCATGCAAGTGAAAGGACTAGAAATAAGTGGATATGATGTTCGAGCGGCTCAAGCGATGGGCTTATCCTACGCAACCGCGGACATCGGAGCCCACCACAACCGGTCTTGGGCCATCGGCAAAGACATTGAAACTGGAAGAGAAAGTTACGATGAGGACAAAGTGAAAACTGTAATTTATCTTCAACAAGCCAGGCCTCTATTCGACTTACTTGGAACATGCCGTTTCCAGTGGCTAGAAACTCAAATAGAGCCTGCCTTTTATAATCGATTCTATGTGGCAGCCACTGGCATCAAAACGACTGTTGAGGACCTGTTGCGAGCTTCTGAAAGAGTTTACAATCTCACCCGAGCCATCAGCATTCTGCGAAGGACTTACTTCAAAAGAAGACTGGTTGCCGGAGCGGTCATTCGCGGACCCTGTTCCTGAAGGCGCGGTAAAGGGTGCAACTCTTGACAAGAGAAAGTTCAAGAAAATGGTGAAAACTTATTATAAATTGCGGGGTTGGGATGAAAAAGGTGTGCCAACTCCGGAGAAACTGGAAGAACTTGGTTTAAAAGATGTTGCTGAACGGTTGCATGGCTCTTAAAGCCGCGGTTTGAGTGAGATGACCGTTGAAAGGAATCTCTTGATATCTGTTCTGAAGTTGACAAAAACAGGACCTATCCAAGTTAAACTAGTCAGCAGAGACGCTCACATTCCCACTCAAGTCGCTGATGAAATGCTGAGGAAACTTTCTGACGCAAGACTCATTAAATATGTCGATGATTTAATCGAAACGTCACCAAATCAACGTGCAAGAATGGCTATTCACGCAGTTAAGTTAGGAGCAGACCTTGAAAGAGTATGCAATGTTCTTGAATGGAAAGAGTTTGAAAACATCACAGCTACGGCATTCGAAGCAAACAACTACGCAGTGAAAACGCGGTTCCGTTTCAAATGGGCTGGTAGGAGGTGGGAGATTGACGTTCTCGGCTGTAAGGAGCCTCTCGTCGCCTGTGTGGACTGCAAACAGTGGCATCGTAACTGGCGAAGATCAGCGATCATGAAGACAGTTGAGTTACAGGTGGAGAGAACTCGTGCACTGGCAGAAGCTCTTGTTTCTCTGCGTGAAAGCGTTGGATTGGTCAACTGGAAAGAGGCGACACTGGTTCCAATTGTTCTGTCCCTAGTTCCGAGTCCCTTCAAATTCTACAATAATGTGCCAATAGTTCCAGTTCTTCAG
>JABAOF010007114.1_pt1 | contig 10479 bp, 18 predicted proteins | sample 7062171 | NCBI WGS metagenome assembly JABAOF01 (sample SAMN14538628, study PRJNA623070) | marine sediment metagenome | biome: marine biome [ENVO:00000428]; feature: marine pelagic biome [ENVO:01000023]; material: deep marine sediment [ENVO:00002113] | place: India: Gulf of Khambhat ... | reverse complement strand
CCATTTTAGAGGAGCAACTGAGAAGTGGCAGTTTCTCGTTAGATGATGCACGCAAGCGGATGGGAGCGGGCTTTGGGCTTGCAGGGCGGAAAAGCCGTCGCACCCACCCTACTCGTTCACTCAACCTACGACGTAGATTTCGAGACCGAGCTACGCCACCGGGAGACGCAAGAAGCCAGGCGGCTACCTGGCTTCTTCCTGGCGTTCCTGGGGGAGAATGGAACGCGATAGCTAATAGCGCACGCGGACCGGAGCAGGCCGTAATTCTTCAGATTCTGAAACCAACAGCGCAATCACCTCTGCGCAAATGAGTCTTATTCGGACGAGAACCGCTTCTTCATTCAGACTAATCCAGCGATCCAACCTCATTCCGTCGAGCACGATGCGTTCAACTCGCTTCATGTGCTGTGTCGCCGCAGAAAGCAAAAGGAGTATTTGATTTAACTCCTCCACGGGTGTATCGAGAATCCTGCGGACTTTCATCAACAACCCAACCACTTGCTCATCGCGACCCTCTGTGAGATTCACGGATTGGTCTAATGCTTGGCTGACTAGAGATCTGATCCTACCTTCCTTTATCAATCCGTACATGGCTAACGACCTTCCACCAACTCAGACCCGGTACCTCCTCCACCACACGCTCCAACCTAATTATCAACTATTATAAGACTTCTTCGACTTGCAATTTACTTTCATCTGTAACCCTTATCACAAAGCCGATCTCCTACTCATTTTGCTGACCTAGGACACCCGACCAAGCTCTTCAATGAAAGCAGCCCTCGGAGAGGATATAGAAATCAAGAATGATTTCAGCGACTCAATGGGGATTAGAGCCCATGCTTTTGAGCTGCTCAACGATTCGATCTAGATCTCTCGCCTCGAAAAGGCCTGTTCCCATAATGAGCAGGGACGCGCCAGCGTCGATCAGGGTTTTTGCATTCGAGAGCTTGACGCCACCATCCACAGCAAGAGCAACTTCGAGATCAAGTGAGTCGATCATTCCCCGAGCCGAGGTCACTCTTCCTGGAAGCTCCGAATCCATCGCTTGCCCACCGAACCCCGGTTCGACTCCGAGTAAAAGTAGGGCATCAAGAANNGATTGATCGCCAATCCAATTCTCGCATCCTGAGAACGCACGCGTTCAATCGTCTCCATAAGCGAAGAGCAAGTATCCCATTGGAGGAAAATCAGATCCGCACCCATAGCAGAAAAGTTTGTTAGGAATTCATCCGGATTTGAGAGTTCCAGATGAACGTGAAACGGAAGATCAGTATAAGGACGCAGCGCACGCAGGTGTTGAGGCGTTAGTGCGAGGTTGGGGACGTAGTGCCCATCCATGAAGTCGAAATGAAAGGAATCGACTCCCGCCCGGACAGCACGCATGAGATCCTCTCCCATGCGTGCAAAATCCGCTGCCAGCAGGGAGGCGCTAATGTGAACCAAGATCGTTGTCCCGGGTCAGCTTCAAGAGCCAGGCTATGTTGTCCCCTAAATCTCGCATCGTCTGCATCCCTTCCTCGTCGTCCTGAACATCACCCGGCTCACGCCCGATGGCAATCGACCAATAACTAGAACCTGGCACAACGAATTCACAAACATAGAACCACATCAGGAGGTGAACCCAAGGTTAACAAAGTCGCTCCGGGTGATCTCGAAGCTATAACCTGAGCCCGATCATACCATAGCCCGCCCCTCACCTGGCGGGTTATTTTTTTCCTTGACAGAGTGACCGGGGGCGGGTTGGTTTGGGTTAAGTACGGGTAGGTGGTTTTGGTTGCGGCGTTTTGGTTGGCGTGTCTGCCCCTCGAGCGCGATTTTTCGCCGGGCTTTCGGTGTGATTATGTTTAGTTGAAAAATTTAACATAGTATGATAAACTCTTGAGGTACTTTAGATACAAGGGGACTCTTGGCTTGGAGCCAAAAAATTTTAGGTTGTGAAAGTATTACCGGAATCGTATATCTAAGTAGAGGTAATACAGGAGAGTCAATGGCACAAGAAAAAGTCAAAATGGCCGTTTACAGCCTGAGGCTTCTACCGCGGGAGATCGTGGATCTTAGGGCTCAAGCCAAGATCAAGCAAATCAAGCCCACCGCGTACGCCCGGCTTTTGATCTTGCGCGGCTTAAGAGAGGACAACCCGCGGTTGACCGACCCTTCGCCGCGATAGTCACCAGTTGGGAGGGCTAGAGCGTATACCTCGAAAGGCGGCGGTGTGCATCCTACTCCGCCCCGCCCTCCCGCCGAGTATAGGATGCACCGAAGGAGGTAAAACCTTCGAGGATGTAAACATGTCAGAGAATGAAAAAAACGAACGGGATAACTTCACGATGATTCCAAACCTAGTTGATGACTTGAGAATCAAACCGTCAGCGCACCGACTCTATTGTCATGTCAAGCGGGTTTGTGGCGAAGGCGACAATGGTGAGTGTTGGCAATCCATCAAGACACTTGTTAAGTGTACAGGCTTAGGTCGAAGTACAGTCATCCGCGCTAAGAAAGAACTCGAAGCCGCGGGGCTCATCAAGATCAAGAACAGTCACGATGGTTTGAGGCGTCGACACGTTATAACGATCGTCGACATATGGGAAGCAAACGAGGCTTACTTTGCGAATAGAGGACCGGGCAGAACGCCCGGTGAGCACGAGGTAAACATCAACGGGAAGATGGTGATCGCCCGATCCCAAAAGAGAAAAAAATAGTGCACAGTGTTCAAACAGGTACTGATACCGTGTTCAAACAGGTACCGATACAGTGTTCATATAGATACCTGTACAGTGTTCAAACCTCTGGGTACTAAGAAAAACCATTATTAAGAAAAACCCTATTTAATTAAAACTAACTAAAGAATATTCCGAGGACAAATTGTGTCCAATTTGTCTGGTCCATCGAGCCCTCGGCGTGCCGCCTCGGGCTCGTGGACAGACGCCTACGGCTCGCTTCGCTCGCCTTCGGCTCTTTCCACCATTTTTCAAAAGGCCACGCCACACCCACCTCATCAACTCGTTTGTCCTGCGATCGCCGCATGGGCGGCGATCTTGGACGTACTGCGGCCGCCGCAGGCGCCCTTGTACAAACCCACCCCCCGATTGCGCTCACCCCCCTCCCTTCATATCGAAGTTTATCTATATTTGAAAGGAACGATTCCTTTACCAAAAACCGTAGGGACAATGTCACAGATAACATGTCGCGAAGCAATCTTACAACGCTTAGAGCACCGCTCACAGGCTTGAGGGGTTAGCTATGCTCGGCTTGAGAAGTCATCCACGGTAACGCGTTCCTTTGGGCGGCGGGGTGAATCGTGAGCAGGTGGACTGGATTCAGAAAGCGCCGCTGCGTGATCTGCTCGGGCGATCTACAAGGGAGAGAAGTCAAAAGCCGGGCGGTGTATGAGATACGTTGCAAACAGTGTGAGAGTCTATGGGTTGGTGATCTTGAGGACAAGCCCGAGGTAATCCGAGCAGCAAGCCGGGCGGGTGTTGGAGATGGGGAAAGTAGCAAGGCGGCGGGGTATGCGTAAGAAGTACAAGAGTAAGGTTAAACCTGTCCCGCTCACCCGTTTGAACTCTGACATTTTGCCGGGGGGTTGGTGGGTACACCCATGCGGGAGAAACATCGCTCACCTATCGCTTGACAACCTGGAGTGCCCAAAGTGCGGGGTTACTTTGAAGCAAGTACAAGAGCTACACAGAACACGTTACTTATAAGTAACGACACCGAAAGGCACTCGAAACATTATTTCCCCCCAGTAATTAGGGAGCTTGTAAGCAGGACGACGCGCAGGGGGAGCATGAATCGATCGATCAAACTAAGTGCAGGCAGAAGTGGAGCAAGAGAAGCCCTTGCTCCCAATGGGTTACACACTCTCAAGGGGATCTGTCTGCCCCCCCTTTCTCGCCCTTCCCCCGGTAGCTTGGAGCCCACGATCGCCCCGATCGCACGTTGCACAACTGCCAAAATACAGGGGGAGTACAGGGGGAAACTTCACACACGGGCGTAACTCTCTCAACGTACAACCGTGTGCAAAGTCGGGGTGCGTGTGTACGTCATGGCTAGGTCATGGGCTAATGTAGAGTTGTCTCGAGTCTTATTTGATCGTTGTCGAGTATCACGATCACCTGCGTTGTTTGGCTTGGCCAAAGATGAGACACCAGGAAGTACTTACCCGCAGATCTGATAAGGAATCTTAACCCGGTGTATGTGTAGCGATAAAAGGCGTCCGGTGCAGTCAACTTTGTCTCCTGTATGCCCGGGACATTGATGACGAGGGAATCTTGGCTATAGAGAACCACAGCAGTCAACTGGGACGGTTGCGAGAAAATGGCTTGTGCCCTTTCTTGACCTTTTTCGTCGGCGTATGTGGAGGCACACCAAAAGACGCCGAGGGTAATCAGAATGAAGGCGATAGCGAGTGTTGTTCGGCGTAAAGCATCAGTCATACGTATCGTGGAGGGGGCACCTTGGGTACTCGAGGCCAGGGTGTAGAGATGAAATGCGTAAGCAGCGAGGGCGACACCGGAGGTGAACGCGAGTGGGGGGAACCAGTTACACTGTAGTGCGGGAACATGAAGTTGCAACCGAGAGAAGCTTAGGATAAAGAGTGCAATACCGACAATTCCAATCAAGCGTATGATTAAAGGACCTAAACGGTCACGTATGGAAGAGGATACTTTCAAGAGGCCTCGCTGCAGGATCCAATGACCGATGTAGGCGAACAAAGAAATGAGGAGAAGGTCCCTTAGGAATCTATATGCAGCTTGGACACCTCTCATTAGATATTCTTGGACGGAAAATTTTAGCATCGATTCATGTATACCGAATGATCTGTATATTGCATCTGTACGGACCCATCCAATGTAGTAAAGCAGCGCAAGAAGGATCGTGGTTGGGGCGACGATCCTAGCAACGAGTTCGACAGCCGTAGTGATCGATGGCGGGTCTCTTGGAATGCGGCGTCGATGTCTAGTATGGGAACTGAAACTCGATTCCATTATCCCACCTCCTATCTAGGAATTCGCGCTCCAGGGAAGAGGAATGATCCGGCCCGGCAAAGTCGGTAGCCAGGTCATAGTAGTCATTAGCCATTTGGAGATACTCGGGTCGGCCCCAGTCGTCTGCGAGGATGCCGTACGTGATGGCTTGAGCCCTCCAAAGGAGAAATTGCTCTGCGAGCGGGTTGACTGAGTTGAGCTGTTTAATGTGGTCCTCGGCTAATGCGAGGCAAGCCGATGCTGAGTGTGCGTCGTGAGTCGATGCTAGCAAGGCCACGCCTAGATACAAGGCGGCCTCTGGACAGGCACGTCCTTCTTGGGCAAGGGAGTCGACGTGTTCAATCACCTCGTCGTAGCGGCCGGCGAAAAGAAGGTCATCAAACTGGATAATTCTGTCAGGACCACATGGCCCCCTGTTAATTCCTGGCCACGAACAACTTCTTGGCACGATGTATCCTGCGGGGGGCGAAACTGAAGTGCTAGCTGCTAGCGTTTGCGTCACTGCAGCATCAACGGTTTCTTTTACAATCGTGGGCTCATCGCGGACAGAGCACGCGGCTAAAGCAAGTGATGCGATTGCTGTAAGTATAAGAGATCTTATTATCATCTTGAGCTCCTTGAAAAGCAGGTCAGGTACGCCGTTGGTGGGGCGGGGCATTTCCTCTGGCGGCATAACGGCCTTGAGGTGAGCAGCCGGGGCTCGCTCCTGCTCTAGCTTTCCGCCAATCCCTATCAACCATCATTTCATGCAATTCGCTACGCATCCCCGGTCTGCTCCAGCGAGACGATAGGCTGCCATCAATTCAACGAGTTTACAATGGACGAGAGCAATCATTTTATCTGATAATATTAGCAACCCATAAATGGCGATCATACTCAGGCCAATCAACGAACGCTTGGTGGGAGGCCGCAGCTGGTGGAGCTTGCTATTGCAAGCAGTAAAATGCACCAAGATCAAATGTCGAGTTTAATCCCTGTTAGATCATTCAGAATGTCTGAAGCTTCAGAAATATAAGTTCCAACAATCATGAGGATTTCTCTATTCTTTGATAGAATTTCTTGAGAGCGACGATTGAGTTCATCTGGAGGCAGATCAAGCTCAAATAAGTTTGCGAATTCTTCAATAAGCGGTCGGCGTAGTAGAAGCTCAGATATTGCAAGCTGAAAACGATCAAAAATATCAACTCCATCTGGCCAAATCCGTTGCATTGCGTCAACGGTTCCCCTTGCTGCTGCAAGATTTGTCTCAACCATTAATAATCTCTCTTGAACTTCAAGTGGATTAATGGATTCAAATAATGAATGCTCAAGGCTATCTGTCATAAGCCTCCAAAANNATGTTTGATCTGGTCGAGACTTGACGCCCTAATTGGAGTGTTGCCTGTAAGTTCCCACCACCCTTCTGCAACAGCCTTGCACTCTGCAATGAATTTTGACATATAGGAAATTGCCCTTTGCCTTGTCCTTGAACCTGGAAATAACATTTGTGCGAAATCTTCATGGTTCAATACTGGTTCGCAGGCACAATGTATTACAACACTTAATAAGAGCTGAGATTCAATCTCGTTCCTTGGAGGAGACTCCGGAATCATTTCATCGAGCGTAGCAAACTTCTTTTTATCCGGTGCCGCCAGTACTGCAAGACCTATCATACTCATGGCTGCATAGTCATATCCAAACCGCGCTTGGAGCGAATCGCCATAGGAATGAAGGTACTCTTGCCCTCTAGGTTCCAATGCTAAGTTGATTAGGTGCGATAAGCCACCAACCTGATCTTGTCGAAAGTAGCTTGGTAACCTCCGGGTTTCTTTTTTTCTCCAGAACATATTTTTAACCTTTATTCGTTTATAAAATCAACAATAACCTGTATGATTTCCTTCACATCATTTAGAACTGCCAACTTTTCTAAAGTGGAGATCACCAAGAGAATCTGTGATGATTAAAGACTCTTCTGTAACCGTAAACCTTAGGCGAACATCGCAACTTACTTGATTCTCACCACCACATGGCGATAGATAATGCAATGTAATTGTCTTGCCCTCAGCATAGAATTCGCCATACCCGACAAGCTCACCCCAAAAATACTCAGAAAAGCGTCCTCCCTTTGTAAATTCCAGTTCCATGTCTGGGGCCTCAATATCTTGCCAGCGTCCAACTAGTCTCAGCCATGAGCTATCAACAATACAGGAAGTTATGCTCAATACAATAATTACTAAAAGGGCAGAGAATTTTGATCTTCTCATCCTATTCACTCCTCGTTAGAACAGGGCACTAAATTGGTGGACTTAGGAATCAGTTTGGCATGGTGTAACTCTAATTTTTAATGGCCACTTCGTTCCGCGGCTCTTGTTGTATCTTGGTCATATACGACAACCTGTAACTACTTTCTCATCTGCAAAGAAAATCGCACATACCAATAAGCAATAATAACTATACTGTCGACATGAACACGTCTCGGTGTATGACACTTCTGGCAGATTGGCACCTCTTGTTAGCCGTCGAATAACTGAATAGGCTTTCACTTTCCATCACGTAAGGCCACATAACGGCTTTGAGCTGTGCAGCTTGTTTTCACAGCCGAGTATGCCGAGCTCTTCCGGCTTCCTGTCGACTGGTTACGCTCTTCTGCGTGGTTCTGCAAAAAAGACAATCTACAAAAGCCTTGGCATCCACGACCAATCCCGCACCTCTCCAATCCTTGGACGACGCGTTTTCCAAGATGTAAACATCTCCTTGAGTGCAGATCTCATGATTTCAACAGCGTAATCTGGAAGCTCGAGCTCAATACGGATAAGCACTTGTGGAATGAGGAGAACGGTTCCGGCCTCCAAGTAATCCCGCCATCTCGAAAGAGTTTTTTTATCATGACAAGTTAATACAAATGGAACCTTGCCAGCATGGAGAACCACTGATATCAGAGCATTCGGAGCCGCATCTGAAATTTCATAAGGAGAGGTGTCGAATTGTAATGAACCATCGGATTCAATTACAGGAGATAACAGATTGAAGAGAACATCTTGAGCAGGATGAGGAGATGGTGAAACAGCTTGCATTTGTCCTTCAACAAATAACGGCAAAGTGTAGGCCAGCAAGTTATTTTCGTCAGCACACAACTCGATGATCTTTTTAGACCACATGTCGTAAACTACACTCCCCATGACCTTTGACCCGTGACTCCTCAATCTTCTAAGATGCCGTGATATATCTTTCCAGACTTTAAACCTAAGACCTGAGAGATGTGAGCCAACAGGCGATGGCGCGGGAGGAGATTGAACAGGATGAAAATAAGAATCAATCTCAAGAACTGCCATAACTGGACCAGCCCGTTGGATTTGTTCTTGATACATGGGATCTAGTTTCCGTGTGACATTCTTGAGATTAGAGAATCTTTCTAACATGGCTAGAGTCCTTTACTAGGATAGAAAGCCCTAATACCCCGCTGTGAAAATGAGAAAATAATTATCGATTGGTGCTCCCGACCAATTACATACAATCTATGCAATAGCACGCTTCCAAGATTTGGTGCTATCTTTCCACCCGAAGAACAAGATCGTGGAAATCACAAGACCTAAAACCCCGCATAGCATGATGATCGTCCTTTCTTAGAGTGGGTACCACGTGCGTGATGAAACACTACGAAATGAGTAGAAAGCGATAAGGATCGTGATCACACCCAGATAACAAGCAATCTGTCTAGAGCTGAGATTACGGGTTTCTCTCACAAGCGTACCCGTCATCATCTCCATCAAGCCAATGAACATCCCCCTTTCCTAAATTCATACAGTAATTGAAACACGCTTGAGCTGCTACCTGAGTATTGAAGTCATCACAGTTATATAAGTTTCCTGAACAGCTACATTGCGCGGATTCGTCATCACCGTATTGCTGTTGTACTGAATCAGGAGGCGATGCATAGCCCCAATCAACTTCCGCCTCCATAACGTCATAAATATCCACATTACCGTTTGCTATCTCAGCGATTAATGTACTGCCTGAAACATAAAGCGACACAGAACTTCCCTCGGGTCCAGGACTTATAACTTCGATCCTTGAAAATCTCGTGTCCAAGATATCTGCTTGGTTAATAATCGACAACAACAGAATAAGTTCAGACCCCAACTCAACAAAATCCTCCGGCTCATCAAAATCTCTGTGTACAGACAGGGATATCCCCTGTGCACTAAGATTTACATCGGTATAAGGCAGATACACATGAAGATTGCTTATTGCGGGATCATATCTTGGGTCATCAACGAAATCCCATAAGAGCATAACAATAACTTCTTCCATCTCCGTCGTAGATAGCACTTTGCTGGAATAGGAAGTCGCTGTTGGTTTTATGGTTGATGAAAAATTCTCGGTCACTCCGTTGTTCCCATTCCTAAACCAATTAAGAAAGATTAAAAGCGCGATTGCTCCAACTATCCATTTAATAACCCGGTCTTTATTGACGACCGTCGTCTGAGAGGACGCATATGAGGATGGTGATGTATGGCTGGTCTNNGTGTGAGGCTGTCGAGTGGCTTTGTGAAGATGTTGAATAAGTCTTGGATGAGAATGACGACGACCCAGGAGGAGATGTTCTTGATTGAGGCGGGGGATGAGGCTCTTTAGAATAACCTGTGTATTTAGATTTTCTGTCGTAAGTTGCTCGTCTAATGGGGTCACTTAAAACTTCGTATGCCCAATTAATTTCCTGCATACGTCTAGTAGCAGCCGAGCTAGAGTTGACATCAGGATGGTATTTACGTGCAAGTCGCTTATAGGCAGCTTCGATTATCTCTGGCTCTGCATGAATGGCTACTTGGAGAATCTTATAAGGATCTTTCAACGATCTCCAGTCCAATGCCGAGTAAGCTCAGTTTACAATTAGCATACATATGGGTCAATAGGAAGGCGGACAGCCTCATAAGAGATGGAGACAACCTTGAGGGAATGGTGTCTATTGAAATTGATAGATAATTGTTTGGAGCTGCACAGCATATTGTTTTGAGAAGTTGATCCCCCCCACAAAACCATGATATTCTGGATTAAAAGTTCCATCGTAAGGAGGGAGATATGCGGATTGCAGTGGTTTCAGCAATTCTATTAACACTTCTCATTTCTGCATGCCAACCTCAAACCATAACCGACACAGATTTTGTGGCACCGGAAGCGCGGCCTATACAAGATACTCTTCATGGTAAGGATGCCATTCGATCAATCTTTGCAGATAACTACGTGGGTCAAACCACTACAGTTAGAATTGATCGTGCCTATTGTTCATACCGAGCAGATATTAACGGTCAACCTACATTTTGTAATGACGCACCGTACCCAAATCATGATTTCACACTATTGGTGTGGGGATCGGATTGGAGCGATTACGACGGTCATTGCCTTTTAGTGTCTGGCTATGTCTCACGCTATAAAGGGAAACCACAAATCATCGCAGAGAGCCGCTCCCAAGTTAGCCTTTGTGATTGAGAATTGAAAAGATTCATCAGAATCC
>JABAOF010005588.1_pt4 | contig 10480 bp, 11 predicted proteins | sample 7062171 | NCBI WGS metagenome assembly JABAOF01 (sample SAMN14538628, study PRJNA623070) | marine sediment metagenome | biome: marine biome [ENVO:00000428]; feature: marine pelagic biome [ENVO:01000023]; material: deep marine sediment [ENVO:00002113] | place: India: Gulf of Khambhat ... | reverse complement strand
CCCAATTGGAAAATAAGCGTTCCAAAAAATGGGAATCTTACAACCGGTAGGACACTCGGTGGTATCTCCAATATACTTCTGTTTCCTCTCTTCCAAATCCTATCTAATGATGGGAAATAGGGCCCCCGCGGCGCTGTGCAAATGAGAAAAGGCTTTCCAAAGCAACTCGCACCCCTACCGCGGTTCTTAAGAAAATGAACGAGCTTGAGCAAAGGAATGAAAAAAGATGGGAAAACAGATGAATCGTAACAATAACCGCATTCCTCAAGTATATCGATCGTATCAATATCGATGTTCCATCCTGGCGCCCTAAATCCGATGATCGGTTTCCCGATCAAATCGCTTGCCCTCCTGGCCATTTCTTCGATTTCTAATCTCTTCTTGCTTTTCTCCAAACTCACGAAATCTTGTATGTGATTCATTGTATGATTGGCGATCTCATGTCCTTCTTCGCTCAACCTCTTGATCAATCTTTGATTATTCTTATTCAACAGGTCCTTGCCAACAACAAAGAAAGTTGCCTTGATGTTAAACTCTGAAAACACGTCTAGGAATTGTAACAATGCGCCGTCATAGATCGTATTGAGATTGGTGTTAGGTAGAGGTTTCCAGCCCCGAACAGTCAGATAATGGTCAAGAGGGTCAAGATCGATACTGAGCGAACACGGTTTTGCTTCTAGGCTGTTCTTCCTAGATACGGCGAATCTTATCCCATTATTTCGATCCGATACCTGTCTTCTACACTGGGTGACGTTTGATTTCGTAGTTTCCATTCTACGGACCGATTCGAAAAGGAGCAGCCAAACCTTTGAGCCTCTTCGACTACGATAGATGTGGTTCTCTCCTGACAAAACTTTTCTGGAGACAAAACGTCTTGAGTAGCATCTCTCTAACTTTAATAGCAAGCCATGTGCCAGAAACTCGACAACCCTCGACTTGGCGGGATTTCCTGTGATGGCCTCTAGCCCATGTTTGGTAAAGCCGAACATTCGATAAGTTCTCAATAAATAAGGAGCGTTAGACAAACCAGCACTTCCACGGCTGGAACAAAGAACGCAGGGTCTGAGGTTCGCCAGGACTGGCGGTGTCGGGCATTACCAGGGGGTGCTTCAATAGTTTACATCAGGAGGGGGGCGATCACGAGCGAGACAACACTCATCAACTTGATGAGAATGTTCATCGATGGCCCTGACGTATCCTTGAAAGGATCTCCAACCGTATCTCCAATAACAGCAGCCTTGTGAGCATCGGAGCCCTTACCTCCCAGGTTACCGGCTTCAATGTACTTCTTGGCGTTGTCCCACGCACCCCCCCCGTTGGCCATAAAAAGGGCGAGAAGAACGCCAGTGAGGGTCGCTCCTGCCAGCATCCCACCCAGGGAATTCGCGCCGAGGACAAAGCCAACCAGAATAGGTGCCAGCACCGCCGTGCATCCTGGAACAATCATTTCTTTCAGCGCCGCCTTAGCGGCAATATCCACGCACCTGGCTGGGTCCGGTTTCCCTTTCCCTTCCATGATCCCAGGGATCTCCCGAAACTGTCTTCGAATCTCCTCGACCATCTTGAACGCGGCCTTTCCGACTGAGGACATGGTGAGGGACGCCACAAAGAACGGGATAACTCCACCAATAAACAGCCCAATAACGACCGATGGATTGGTGATATTTACGATTTCCAATCCAACGGCTTGAGAATAGGCCGTGAAAAGGGCCAGCGCGGTGAGCGCAGCCGAGCCGATGGCGAAACCCTTCCCAATAGCGGCTGTGGTATTGCCCAGAGCATCCAACCCGTCGGTGATCTTTCTCGTCTCCGGGCCAAGACCGGCCATCTCGGTAATCCCTCCCGCGTTATCCGCGACTGGACCGTACGCATCCACCGACATCGTGGCACCCACGGTCGACAACATCCCAACAGCAGAAATTCCGATTCCATAGATCCCGCCAAACTTGGCAGCAACAAATGTTGCCAGACAGATGCCCAGCAACGGCAGGGCCACACTCTCCATTCCTACAGATAGACCGGTTATCAACAAGGTGGCGGGGCCTGTTTCGGCCGATTCGGCAATGGTTCGAATCGGCTTCGCCGACGTATAGTATTCGGCCAAAAGGCCAATGACGATGCCCACGATCAGACCGGAGACGAGGGCATAGAAGACCCCGATGGGCAGTGCAACGGCCCTCACGATGAAGAAACTGAACAAGACCAGAAAAATCCCGGCAATAAAAGTGGAATATCGGAGGGCGGCTTGGGGGCTCATCTTTTCCAGGATCTTTATCGAGAGAATTCCAAGGAAGGAGGCACAGATCCCTCCCATGACAATCAAAAGGGGGAGTGACATGTAAGCCGGCTGAAGCGGCCCTTGACACATGGCCGCTGTGGCCCCGATCGCAATCGTCGCAATGATCGAGCCAACATAGGATTCGAATATGTCCGCACCCATTCCCGCGATATCTCCCACATTGTCACCCACATTGTCCGCAATAACACCAGGATTTCGTGGATCGTCCTCTGGAATACCCGCCTCGACCTTCCCAACCAAGTCCGAACCCACGTCAGCGCTTTTGGTATAGATCCCCCCACCAACCCGTGCGAAAAGGGCAATCGAACTGGCGCCCATGGCAAATCCGTTGATGACGCTCGCCGTCTCTGGATCACCACCAAAGATGTAGAAGAAGATGCCGACGCCGAGAAGCCCGAGGCTCGCCACAGACATCCCCATGACTGCACCGCCTGCAAAGGAGACGTTGAGTGCCTTTGACTGGCCATGCTTAAAGGCAGCCTGGGCCGTCCGTACGTTCGCCTTGGTCGCCGCATTCATTCCAAGAAAACCGGCCAGCATGGAGCAGACCGCCCCGGAACAAAAGGCGACTCCGGTATAGAAACCAATCTTCCACCAGAGAAGCAGGAATACCACGATGATGAATCCAGCAAGGATCGAATACTCCCTTTTGAGAAAGACCATGGCTCCCCTGTGGATCATCCCGGCCAGCTCTCTCATGAGATCTGAACCCTCTGGAAATCGCATGATATAAGCATAGATGAGCACCGCAAAAATGAGTCCGCCGATGCCAAACATGGGAGCATAGCTCACAACTTGCGCCATCACCACCTCCCTAATCCAGGAATATCCTAGCTGTCCTTTTTTTCACAAAGCTTCGCCACATTAAAGCGGTTCATGGCCCGCTCAACACCTTTCAGGAGAATTGTCTCGACACCATCGACTGCCCGTGAGAGAATCGTGCTCAGCTGTTCTCGCTCCGCTCCTGTGAAGGTTTTCAAAACATAGTCTTTCGAATCAACACCTTCCCCGGGGCGCCCAATTCCGATCTTTAGACGGACAAAATCCGGCCCGCCAAGGCTCTCGAGAATTGATTGAACCCCCTTGTGTCCGCCATGCCCTCCCCCCTTCGTGATCCGAATCCGGCCGAAGCTGAGGTCGAGATCATCATGAATCGCGATGAGATTACTCGGAGAGCCTCTATAGGCAAACAAGAGGTTTCTGATCGAGGAACCGCTCAAATTCACGTAGGTTTGCGGTTTGAAAAGAACGACTCGTTCATTGCCGATTTCTCCCTCTCCATAACGAGCCCGGAACCTCCGCTTGGAAAGGGAGATGCCACGCTTTCGAGCCAATCGGTCAATGACCATGAAACCGAGGTTGTGGCGAGTAAACCGGTAAGCCAGCCCTGGATTCCCCAGACCGACAATGAATCTCACCCGACTCTACCTATTTCTTCTCTTCGTGCTTTTCTCTCTCTTCTTTTCCTTCCTTCTCTTCAACCTCTTCCGCAGGAGCCTCCCCCTCCTCCTCGACCTCTTCAGGCACAACTTCGGGTTCAGGCTCCTTCTCCACCGTCGGAGGAACCACAGTCGCCACGGTCAAGTGAGTCTCTGTGAGGACTTTTGCCTTCTCCACCGTGATGTCCTCCACATGAATCGAATCCCCGATGTTCAGATGTCCCACATCGACTTCGAGGTAGGCAGGAAGATCCTTCGGGAGGCATTCAATCTCCAGTTCCCGACGGACCTGCTCGAGAACACCGCCGATTTTCGTCCCTTCAGGTTTTCCAATAAGTCGAATGGGGACTTCAGCGGTCATTTTCTCTTCCATCGAGATCTCAAAGAAGTCTGCATGAATCGGTACCCCCTTGACGGGATCCATCTGGAGTTCCTTGACCACTGCCACATGGTCAGACGCCTCCTTTTTGCCCTTACCATCCGTGATTCTCAAATTGATCAGGACATTCTGTCCGTGTTCCAAGACCCGAATGATGTCTCGCCGAGATACCGAAACGGCGGTCGATGGCGCTTGCGGTCCGTAAAAAACAGCGGGAATGAATCCCTGGCTTCGCAGTTTCCTGGCTCCTCCCTTTCTGAGCAGTTCCCGCTTATGGACGATGAGTTCAAATCTCTCCATGACAAACTCCTAACCGGTCAGACGAACAGTTCGCTCACCGAGTCTTCCCTGTGAATCCGACCAATGGCCTCTGCGAGCAATTCTGCGAGGGAAATCACTTTGATCTTCTTGCAACCCTTGGCCTTTGGCTTCAGGGGAATGGTATCGCTCACCACAAGTGTTTCAATCGTGGACGCATCGATCCGTTCGACGGCGTTGCCAGAAAGGACAGGATGGATACCACATGCATAGACGCGGCTCGCCCCTTTCCTCCGGAGGGCCTCTGCCGAATGAACGAGCGTTCCCCCCGTGTCAACAATGTCATCCACCAGAATCGCTGCCTTTCCTTTCACATTTCCGATGACATTCATAACCCGAGAAACATTGGGACCCTCTCTTCTTTTGTCGATAATCGCAAGGGACGCATTCATTCGTTTGGCGAAGGCTCTCGCCCTCTCCACGCCACCCGCGTCAGGCGAGACCACAACCACGTCATCCCTGAACTTGTTCTCTAAATGCTTCACGATAACCGCGGAGCCGAACAGATGATCCACAGGGATATTGAAGAATCCTTGAATCTGTCCGGCGTGGAGTTCTACCGTCAGAATCCGAGAGGCTCCGGCTGTGGTGATCAGGTCGGCGATCAACTTAGCTGAAATCGGTGCCCTCGGAGAGACCTTTCGGTCCTGCCGCGCATAGCCATAATAGGGGATGACCGCAGTGATTCTCTCAGCTGAGGCTCTCCTAAATGCATCGATCAGGATCAGCAACTCCATGAGGTTCTCATTCACCGGGCGGCAAATCGATTGAATGACAAAAACGTCCATTCCCCGAACACTCTCGTCAATTTCGACGTTAATCTCGCCGTCGGTAAAACGCTTCACGATCGCATCACCGAGAGTCACCCCAAGAATGTTCACGATTCGATGGGAAAGTTCGACGTTGGAATTTCCCGCAAAGAGTCTCAACCTGTCTGTATTCTTCGTCATGATCCAAACCAACGAAATGGGTCAAAAGAAGAGCCCACCTTCGGCTCGGGTTTGACAAAACGTCAAAAAGCGTGGTTACGGGGATAGAGCCGCATTCAGATTCTTCCCGGAACAGACTGGGGTGGGAGGATTCGAACCTCCGAATACAGGTTCCAAAGACCTGTGCCTTACCGCTTGGCGACACCCCACGGAGCGACCATGGATTATGGGGTCCGGTTGATTTCTTCCTCGTACGCTGATAGCACTCTGGACTCGATCATCTCTCGAGTTTCGTTGTTGAGTGGATGGGCCGTGTCCCGAAAACTCCCGTCCTTCCTTTTCTTGCTTGGCATGGCCACGAAGAGGCCATTGTTCCCGTGAATGACCTTGAGATCCCTGACGACAAAACAGTCATCAAAGGTTATCGTCACGTACGCCTTGAGCTTTTCCTCGCTCACAGGAAAAACTCGTACATCCGTGATTTCCATGGCTGCCCCCCTTCGCTCTAGTATCCAATACTCCTTGCCAGAAAAACCTCCCACCCTCTATCATTACATTCTTTTCTCAGTTGTTCGTAGGCCTCCTCGGCTGCTCGCCTTTTGGAGAACAACCCGTATATCGTGGATCCACTCCCCGACATCAGCGACGCCACCGCTCCCTCACCCAAAAGCCTCTGTTTGATCCACCGGAGAATGGGGTACTCCTCTAGGACGGCCTTTTCCAGATCATTCGTCATGTGCCGACCTAAAAACCTAATATCCCTGAAAAACGCTGGCATATTAATATGATCGCCGGGGTTTGTCAACCAAAAATTTAGCCTCTCGTAAGCCCAGCGAGAGGAAACAGGAATCCCGGGGTACACCAGGACAAACCAAAATCGTGGTAAACCATCCAGCGTCTCGAGCTTTTCTCCAATCCCTGTCGCCAGGGCGGGACGACCCAGAACAAAAAACGGTACATCTGCTCCCAGATTGATGGCGATTCGCATGAGTTCGGAGCGGCTGAGTTGTGCCCCGAGAAGTTGGTTCAGTCCCAGGAGGGTGGACGCTGCGTTGCTGCTGCCTCCGCCAAGACCTGCCCCCACGGGAATCGTTTTTTGGATTTGGATTTGGAATCCCCGGCGTTTCCCAACTGCCTCTAACATCAGGAGGCCTGCGCGGTAGGCCAGATTATCCTCATCCTGCGGGATATCCATCCCGCTGCACGAGAGCCGAACCCGATCATCCTCGGTAAGCTCGATACAAAGAATATCAGACAGATCGATAGGCACCATCACACTGCGTATGTTGTGATACCCGTTCGATCTCCTCCCGAGAACCTCGAGTGTCAGATTCACCTTGGCCGGGGATTTTATGACGAGGGACGCCGACCCCGCTTCCTGATTCACCGGCACGGACACAGTCTCTCACCCGAGATAGACCGTCAGCAACACTGACAGAATTCCTTCGCAAGGGATGCGATCCACTGGGCCCATTCTAATCAGCGAGCTTTCAGAAGGAGCGCTATCAAAAGGCGGTCAAATACTGCTAATCATCGACCAGAAAAAGGCATTCGGCAGGACACTGCGTGACGCAAGCCCCGCATTCGATACGCTCCTCGGGGAAGGCAATATCGACGGTTTCCTCAATCATCTAATAGACTTCTGAAGGACAGATGTCAATGCAGATTCCGCACCGCTCACATAAATCGACCCGAATCCTCGGATACATCTCGTCTCATGCCCTTTCCCGAGTGTCACAGATCCTTAAATGTGACCCCTCACAAGCCCTTTCTACAGGGAATCGACCCGAGTTACTCCAGGGACTTCCTGCTTCAAGACTTTTTCAACTCCCATCTTCAGCGTCATCTGGGACATGGGGCACCCACCACAGGCACCTGTCAACCTCACTTGGACAACACCATCGTCTTTCACATCCACCAGTTCAATATCTCCCCCATCTCGTTGGAGTGCAGGTCTGATCTTTTCCAGTGCCTTTTCGACCATCTCTCTCATTGGTTAACCTCCATGATTAAGAGCAAATCCCTTGGAACCTGTTCGTGGCCCCTATACAAATCGTACCATAAGAAAGGGCAAGATCAAGGCCTCTCTCCCGGAAGTGTTCCCAGGGATCGGGGGACAGGGTTCACCAAAAACCCATCTAGCAGGTTCTGAGGACGAGAGGACAGGAATCGCAAAAAGCACAAACAACTATTCGCCCGGCTGCAAACCCGTAACGACTGCGAGCTTTACATCAAGGGGAAGCCTGGGGGCCAATCCCTGATCCCTGGAAACTATCTCGCTCCTAGATTTTTCGCTCGTGTCCTCTGAAAACCCAACCGGTTTTTCGCTACCCCTGTCTCTCTTCCAGATACTTCTCCGCAGCGAAAGCCGCTGTTGCGCCGTCACCGACCGCCGTGGCGATCTGCTTCAAGAAACTCTTTCGAGCATCTCCTGCGGCAAAGACACCCTCGACTGAGGTTCGACATGAATCATCGGTCACGATGTAGCCCCACTCATCGAGTTCAACAACGTCTTTGAGGAATGCCGTTTTTGGAACAACGCCGATAAACATGAAAACCCCCTCAGTTGAAATTTCATGACGCTCATCATTCTTGACATTCCTGACCTTGACGCTTTCCACGGTTTTATTTCCCAGAATCTCTTCAACCACAGTGTCCCAGAGGAAATTGATCTTTGGTTCGGCAAAGGCTTTCTCCTGATAGATCTTTTCCCCTCTGAGTTTGTCCCGACGGTGAATGATGGTGATCTCTTTGGCAAATTTCCTCAGGAAGAGGGCCTCGGTCAGGGCCGAGTCTCCTCCTCCAACGACGACGATTTTGCTGTCCTTGAAAAAGGCGGCATCGCAGGTTGCACAGTAAGAAACCCCTCGTCCTGTGAACTCTTGCTCCCCGGGGATTCCCAGCTTGCGATATTCTGTCCCTGGACAAAGTATCAGGGACCGTCCCCGATACTGATTCTGATCGGTTTTGACGGTCTTCACCTCCCCTTCGGCCACAACCTCCGTCGCCATTTCGGAAATGATCTGGCAGTCAAAGGCTCCTGCCTGGTCCTCCATCAACCGAGTCAGTTCGGCCCCCGTCACTCCCTTGGGAAAACCAGGGTAGTTGTCGATTTCATCGGTGGTCGTCATCTGACCTCCCACGGCGGCGCCTTCCAGAAGGATCGTATCAAGTCGGGCTCTACCACCATAGAGCCCGGCCGTGAGCCCGGCTGGCCCGCCACCCACGATGATCAAGTCAACAGTCTGATCCTGTCTCTCCTGCTTGTGAACGACCTCCTCATTCCCATAACTCATACCAAAACTCCACCTTTCCCTAGGGGATCCGAACCATCCAAACCTTATAGCTCCGCCCACCTTTTGTCAAATGAAAACCATTTGAACTTCCGCGACCTTGGACTTCACTTGATCCCTCATTGCAACGCCTTGAACACCCGAGTCGCTTCGATTTTGCGTCTTGTTGACAATCCATCAGATCAAGGGATAGATTTTCCATGAATATTCTATCGCAAGCGCATGAAGTCAATTTCCATTTCTCGACGCGAACACTGAGATCTCTGAGTTTCGACCTGAATCGCTGAGAGGGCGATTCAGGTGAAGCACGTCAACGCTTCGCTTATGTTGATTGATTTGGTACCACCCTCGATTCGTTGTAAAATCAGTATGGCATTGCCCCAGAGGGGCTCAGTGGGTGGCCTAATTCTTCCTCTCAAAAAATCAGGAAAAATCAAAAACACCTCTTTCGAACTCTGTGGACTCGATCAACCCTGAGCAAAGTCGAAGGGAAGCGGGCGAGAGACAAAGCCATCGGGCATTGTTTTGAAAAGCCAATGGGAAGACATTTAATGCGGCCGTATGAGTTTGAGGCCTTATGATGATGGACGTGAGAGTCGACATCAAGAATCTCAGCCGAGCGGAACTGAAAGGGCTTCTGACAGCGATCGGTAAGGAGGACTACAGAGCCCAGCAGATCATTCAATGGGTTTACCGGCGCAGAGTCGATTCCTTTGGCGAGATGACCAATCTTTCCAAGGAGTTGAGAGAGCTCCTTCAAAAGAGCGCCCGGATGGATTGCCCGGCTGTGGCCGACGCTGAGACTTCGATCGATGGGTCGCAGAAGTTCAGATTTCTCCTCGACGACGGTGAGTCCATCGAAAGCGTCCTCATCCCCGATCGGGGGCGCCTCACACTCTGTGTTTCGACACAGGCTGGCTGTCATTTCGGCTGCCGGTTTTGCCTGACGGGTCAGCAGACTTTGTCAAGGAACCTCACGACCTCTGAGATTTTGGGCCAGATCTTGGCGGTACAGAAGACCCTCAATAAGAGGGGGCTGACCAACATTGTCATGATGGGGATGGGAGAGCCTCTAGCGAATTTTGATAGCACCTTAAAGGCTCTTGAAATCATGAACTACAACGACGGACTCCGCTTTTCACGGCGGCGGATTACCCTTTCTACCGTCGGCCTGGTTCCTGAGATCATGAAACTCGGGCGATCTGCACGCCACTGTCGTTTGGCCATCTCCCTGAATGCCACAGATAACGTGACCAGGACCTTCCTGATGCCGATCAATCAGAAGTATCCATTGGAGGATCTGCTGGACGCCTGTCGGCGATTCCCCCTTGCCCCCAGGGAGCGCATCACATTTGGATATCTGCTTATCAAGGGAGTCAACGATTCTGACGAAGATGCGAAGCGTCTCCCAGAGCTCCTCCGGGGAATGCGGGTCAAGATCAACCTGATTCCGTACAACGAGTCTCCCGATCTCCCTTTCGAGCGCCCTGACGAGGACCGGGTGCTGGCTTTCCAACAAACCCTTCTCCGGAAAAACCTGACCGCAACCATTCGAAAGAGCCGCGGCATCGACATCTCGGCGGCTTGCGGGCAGCTCCGGGGAGGATCCAGAGTGCTGTCTAAACGCTCCTAGTGTCATGAGGAAAAGCTTTGCCCGAGCAGGAGGCTGTATTAAACCTCTGATTGAAGTTTCCTGACTTCCGGGGGTTCTCTTATCCTCAAGGATAAGAGAACCCCCACTGCAGGTCTGGAATTCCAATGAGAAATCGAAAGGATGGAAAAATCATACACTAAAAAATGAGCAAACTTCTGATCCGCTCTCA
>JABAOF010029648.1_pt1 | contig 10481 bp, 8 predicted proteins | sample 7062171 | NCBI WGS metagenome assembly JABAOF01 (sample SAMN14538628, study PRJNA623070) | marine sediment metagenome | biome: marine biome [ENVO:00000428]; feature: marine pelagic biome [ENVO:01000023]; material: deep marine sediment [ENVO:00002113] | place: India: Gulf of Khambhat ... | reverse complement strand
GTTGGGCCGGATGCCGAAGTGTTTGACCACCAAGAATCCCGACTGAGGGATTGAAACTAAATGAGGGGTGTGCATAATTGTGCACACCCCTGAATTATCTCCTCCTTAAGCAACCAGCAACTGACGATTAGCTTGAGCAGGATGAATCCTTCTAGCCAACAGCCGGTAGCTAACCGAGTATTGGCAAAACCAGCCCGGCATAGGGCATTATTGCTATAGAAGCGTTGCTCCTATGGTAACTCAGGGCCTCGTCAAGGGCTTCCTGCACGTGAGAGGCATGTCCGAGGTGAACCTCTTCCAATTCGTCCGCGGTCATGTTATCCGTCACGATGACGATCCGACACTTCTTCTGATGAATGAGCCAGGAGAAGGTGTGGAGCACGCAGCCCTTCTCCCCCCCGATCTCCATATTCTCCGTAAGCTCCCTCAGTTCGGCGGGGGTCGGCATCCGGCGCATCCATTCACGGAACTCCCGGTGCTCAAACCCCTCATAGATCCCTTCCCGGCACTCGTTGACCATGATCAGGGTGCCACCATCCTTGAGGTAACGGTCCACCCCGCCGCAAACACGGGATCCTCCCTGGAACAGGCTGACCTCGTAACCCAGTTCCCCAACCCCGACGACCATGATGTCCACCTTTTCAGGAACGCTCACATCAACGTAGGGACGCATTTTCTCCACGGCGGCGCGGTGGGCGGACAGATGCCCACCGCTGAAGACATCCACGATATGCCTCTCGAAGTCCAGCACCGTGTTCACAATCATGTCCAGTCTGCTTATCGTGGCCGTCTCTTCGATATCGGCGCGGACTATGTTCTGAGGCGGCATGACCTCCATCAACGAGGCACATTGAAGCTCGGCCAGGGTTCCGGTAAAGCGTTTGTGGTTTTCGTAGATGCACCTGCGGCTTGTTACTCCAGGCAGTACAATCTTCCCCCCTCCTGACCAGCCAGCCAACATACAGGGAGTGACGTTGCCCGTCCCTAGCTTGATGTCCGCCTCGGCAAACCGCTCGTGGACCTCTATCGGGGTTCCAAATGACGTCTCCCCCAGGTGAACCATGGCCTCCTCGTTATCCGGCTCGTGGTTCATTACATTGACCCGTCCTACCACTGCTTGCCCCAAATTGTTGACGATGGCTTCGGGGCTATCCTTGGCGTGCATCCCGAGGCCGATCAAGATGGTGATGCGTTCGTCGGGGATGCCGTAGGAATTGAGCTCGTCCAGCAGGAGGGGAACGATCAAGCTGTTCGGGGTCGAGCGAGTGCGATCCGTCACTATGATACAGGCTCTGGCCCCAGGTCTGACCCTATCGCCTATAGCGCAGGTTTCCAGCCCCTGTTGGATGGATCGCTGCAGCAACCCTTCAGGGTCCGGAGCAACCGGCATCCTTTTGGGCAGGTAGGTTCCAATGACCTGCCCCTCAGGGACACTCAACTGCTGTGTCGTCGAGCCATATGGGATGTTTACCATCAGTCTTTTGCCGCTCACGGTCAATCTCCTCATGAATTCAGTACATCACAATCTGGGGAAGAAGGCGTTCTCTAACGCCCCTGTCGGCGNNCGCCGTCAGCAGGAGGACGGGTATGGCAAGCAAGAAACGTTTGATTAGATAAGTTGTCATCGCTAGCTCCCTTTCGACAGCCCTTCGACGGGGTTTATCCTGAGCATAGTCGAAGGGCTCAGGACAAGGCTCAGGGCAGGCCCTAGTTGCAGGCGTTTTCTATCAAATCGTTATCAAAACTCTTACTCCGCCACACTGATTTTGATAACCTGTCATTCTGAGGAGCGAAGCGACGAAGAATCTCGTTTTAGGCAAACAAGCGTTTTTCTATGCAAACAACGAGATTCTTCGCCTCCGCTGCGCTCCGGCTCAGAATGACAGACATATCATTTTTACTGTGGTGGTGTATTAGTTTAATGCCGACCGCTCAGGAAGCTGGTGCCCTTGAGGGCGAGCCCTTCTTCGTAGCGGCTTGGGCGAAGGGGGTTCTCCTTAAGGTCCATCTTCCCTGTGACCAGGTCGGCCACCCGTCTGCCCGCCTCGGGTGAGAGCATCACCCCGGCCCAATAGCCGCAGTTCAAGTAAAAGCCAGGCACCTCGGACACGGGACCGATCAGCGGCTGATCGTCGGGGGTGTAGCAGTACTGACCAGCGCTGATGTGGACATCTGCGTCCTTCAGCCCATCGGCTACTTCCTCCCAGAAGGGGCTGAGCCGGGCCGATTTCTCCAGCACGATGGCCGGGAAGAAATAGTCGGTCGGCAGGTTCTCCGCTGGCTCGCCGACAGGCTCGTCGGGGTCAACCCAACCAAGAAGCCCCCCCCTCACCTCGGGTCGCCAGTAGGCTTCGTTGACCAAGTCAATTGTCATGGGGGCGTCCTGGGGGATGCGTTCATGGGGGCCGATGATCACCTTCTGACGACGGACTGGCTCAATGGGAACCTCGACGCCGGCCATCTTACCCACCACGCCCGCGAAGGGGCCGGCTGCGTCCACCACGACGCGTGTGGAGATGGTGCCCCGGGTGGTCTCAACTCCGCAGACACCCTGTCCATCCAGCAAGACATCCGTGACCTTGGTGCGCAGCAGGAAGCAAGCGTTGCTCCCCTTGGCGAGGCCGTAAGTGGCCTCGTGGGAGGCTAACCAGCCGTCGTGTTGGCGGAAGGTAGCCGCCACAACCTTTGGCGAGAGGAAGGGGAAACGGACCCGCAACTCGTCGCCAGTGAGGAACTCTACGTCCTCCACTCCAAACTGACCATACGTCTCGACCGCCCCCTGCAACTCGTCTACCATATCCAGGTCATCGGTTACAAAAAGATAGCCCTGTTGATGTATAGAGATGTCATAGTCGGGGATGCCGACCACCTCGGCAAAGTTCTCGAACACCTCGATGCTCGGCTTAGCCAGGGCTGCCATGGCCGGCTCAGTGAACTGGGCGCGGAAGCACTCGGCCGAGGCCGCAGTGGTCAGTGTGGACAGTCCATCGCGCATTTCCACCAGCACTGTGTCCAGCCCGGCCCTCGACAGCCAAAAGGCGGTGGCTACGCCAACGATGCCGCCGCCGATCACTACCACATCGGCTGTCCTGGGGAAAGTCTCCTCATTTGGAATAAAGATCTCACCCATAGCTTCTTCACCTCACCAATTCTTATTCGGCCTCCTTCCAAGGTACGTTCAACGTCATACGCAACAGAGGGCGGCCAGGGTTCCACTTTGATGTGTAGCCGTGTCGCCGGTGTCTTTCGAGCATTCACACTTCGCCAACTTACAGATGGGCCTCTACGTATCTCTCCAATTGGCGCGCCGTCGTCGTATCCAGGGCCGGGACCTTGTGCTCGGCCAAGAGTTTCTGCCAACGCTGGCGGGCGCGATGGGCGGCGTCCAGGCTACCCCGGTTGAGCCACTCGCTCAGCCCCAGCCGACTGGAAATCGCAGGCCGCCAGAAAGCCGTTCGACACAACCGATAGGTCTGCTCCTCGGTCATGTAGTTTCCGCCTGGGCCGACTCCACTGATGACCTCGTAGGCCAGTTCCTCCGGGGTGACCGTCAGTCCATGTCGGAAACGGCGTACCATGCCGCAGATCTCATCGTCAATGACCATCTTCTCGTAGGAGAAAGCGAGAAAGGAGCTCAGGATGCCACAGGCGTGGAGGACGAAGTCAACGCCGGCATTGACGGTTGTGAGCAGGCTCCTCATGGATTCATAGCCAGCCTGGGCGTCTGGGAGATGGGAATCGGTGAGACAGCCCCCGCTGCGACAGGGGAGGTTGTAGTAATGGGCCATCTGTGCCGTGGCCACGATGAGCACGGCCAACTCCGGGCTGCCGACGGGCAGAGCACCGGTCTTCATATCCGTGTTGGTGGAGGTGGAGCCATAGACTACCGGCGTACCGGGGCTGGCGAGCTGAGCTAGAGTGATGCCGGCCAGGACCTCGGCGTTCTGCTGGGCCACCACCCCGGCCAGGGTGATGGGCCCCGTAGAGCCAGCCCCTACCATGGAGGCGACGATGAGCGGCTGCCGCCACCGGGCGTACTCCATGAGGGCGGCCAGCATCTCGTTGGAGAAAGACAGCGGACTCAGGGGGTTGACGAGGCCGATGAGGGCCGGTTTCTCCCTGAGCCCTTCTTGATCCCCGAAGAGGATACCAGCCATCTCCACCGAGTGGCGTGCCCCCGGCATACCGTCGCTGCCCATGAACGGCTTGTTGGAATGGACGATGTTAGCCTGTAACATGTGAAGGTGTGCCTTCTCAGGTGGAACGTCAGAAGGCTTCACCAGCATGTATCCGCTCATATCCTGATTGGGCAGGGCATCGGCCAGGCGGACGAGGTTGCGGTAATCCTCCATGGTGGGCTTCCGCTGGCCCACATCCAGGTCAATCAAGAAGGGTGCGCCGTAGCCGGGGGCGAAGACAACCTCTTCACCGCCGACGACCACGCTCCTCTCCGAGTTACGAGCGTGGATGATGAATTGGGGCGGCGCCTGTCGGACTGCCTCTTCGACGGTCCGCTGGTCCAAGTAGACTCGCCAGCCCTCCGTCCGAACGTCATGACGCTTGAAGACGTCCACCGCCTCCGGGAGGGGAAAGTCAACGCCAACGTTCTCCAACAGCTTGATGCTGGTCTCGTGGATAGCGTCTAGGTCTGCGGAGGAGAGGAACGCCTGTGTATCGTCAAACATTTTGCTCTCTTCATTACTCTCTGGAATAAATCGGCCAGGCCTCCCGGATAGAATATCATCAGCACTATCAAAAGCAGGCCGTAGATTATCAGGCGGACTTCCATCAGGGGTTTGAGATATTCGAAGATGGGGATGAGAATGAACGCGGCCGGCAATCCACCCCAGAGGCTACCCCTTCCGCCGATGTAGGATAGAACCAATACCTCGACCGTGTGTTTGGTGTGCATTAGGTCGGGGGTCAGTATGCCCAGGAAGTGTGCGTAATAGCCTCCGAGCAGGCCAGCAAAGGCGCACGAGAGGGTGAAATTTATCACCCGATACCTGGTGGGGTTAACTCCGGAGGCCCGGGCCGCTTCGATATTCTGGCCGATGGCCCTGAAGGCCAGCCCGATATGGGACCTGGTTACCGTTCTCAGGACTACAAAGATCAGGACCGCTAGCGGGAGCAGGATGTAGAAGTAGGGGCGCCTGGCAGCCGTATCCAGAAAGAGGGGGACGTTCAGCCCCCGATACCCCCTGGTAAAGTCCGCCAGGGCGGCGGTGAGGGCGAGCAGGGCCATCCCCACAAACCAGGCCATGACGGCGGCGAAGATCCCTCTCAGGCGCAGGGTCAGGATGCCGGTGAGAAATCCCAGCAGGCCGGCGGCAACAGTGGCCGCCATCAGGCCAAGCCAAGGGTTGACTCCCAGCTCAGTTGCTAACAGGGCCGAGGTATAAGCGCCCAGACCCAGGAAGGCCGCGAAGCCGAAATTGACGACATTGATGAACCCTGCCGTGAAATCGAAGGCCACGGCCTGGGTGCCGAAGAACAAGCTGGTCACCATGAGTTGGAGGATATATTCATCCTCGATGAAGAGGGGCGCGATAGCTAGTATCGCCAGAAGGGATAGGCCAAGCGGGGAAACGCCTGCGAAATCTAGCGCGGCTCTTATACCGTTTACCATCCTGCTCCTCTTCAATGTTTCTACCTTTCCCATATGCCCTTTACCTCGCTTCCGAAGAGACCCGCTGGCTTTAACAGCAGTATCAGGATGAGAATTGACAGGCTGGCCACATCTTGCCACCCTGCCCCGAGGAAGTAGTAAGAAGCAGTCTCAAGCATCCCTACAATGAAACCACCCGGTATGGCTGCGGCCACATTCCCCAGACCCACCAAAATCACAACATACCAAGCCCTATATAGAGGGGGCGTGACCCCATAAAAGGATAGCTCGGGTTGACAGATAGCAGGGCGGCCCCGGCTATACCTGCCAGCATGGAACTCAAAGCAAAGGTCAGAGTCTGTATTCTGTCCAGGTCAATGCCGACCAGCATTGCCCCCGTCTCATCCTGGGCCGCGGCCCTTATCGCCCTACCCGTCCTCGTCCTACCCAGGAAGAGCCAGAAAGCCAAGATAACGACCATAGCTATCAGAAAGCTTACTGCCCTATCAATTGAGATGCCCACCCGCGAGATAACCTGAATGGACCCCTCCCAATATTGGGTGATTCCCCTGAACTTGACCCCCCAGATGGCTTGAGCGGCGTTTTGAAGGGCATAGGACAGCCCCACTGTGAGCAGGAAAGTGTTCATCACCCACGCTTCCCTGGTCTTTTTCCGTAGGGGATAGAAGATGCTCTTCTCGGCCAAGGCTCCCGCCACAAGGCCACTCAATGCCCCGGCTAGGATTGCTAGGAGAGGGTCAAGACCGAAGTGGGCGTAAGCAAAATAGGCAGCATAGGCTCCAAGCATATAGAACTCCCCATGAGCGAAGTGGGGAATGTTCATAACCCCAAACACCAAGGAGAGCCCTACCGCCATCAAGGCATACAGTCCCCCTCTCAAGATGCCGACGATAAACAGATCCCACATTGCCGGTATATCCATAGTTCTCTCCTCTACAACCTGGGAAAGCTCCGTCTCAAAAACTAGAGACCCAGATATGCATTCTTCACGTGCTCGTTTTCCAATAGGTCCCTGCTCACACCTTCCAACACGATCTGTCCCTGCTCCAGGACGTAGGCTCTGTCGGTGATGTGCAAAGTGGTGTTCACGTTCTGCTCGACGAGCAGGATGGTCACCCCTCTTTGCCTCAGTGTCTCCAGAGCATCGAAAACGGACAACACCAGCTTGGGGGCCAGGCCCAGGGAAGGTTCGTCAACTAGGATAAGAACCGGATCCGACATCATCCCCCGGGCGATGGCCAGCATCTTGCGTTCGCCCCCGCTCAAGGTGCCAGCCAACTGGTTGGCTCTTTCCTTCAGGCGTGGAAAGAGGTTGAAGACGAAGTCCAGCGAATCCCGTTGTTTCCGCCTGTCCCGCACGGCATATGCCCCCAGCAAGAGGTTCTCACGAACCGACATCCCCGTGAACAAATTCAGGGTCTCCGAAACAAAGCTGATGCCCATCCGACTGATTTGGTGGGCAGGCAAGCTGCCTATCGGTCGGCCTGAGAAAGTGATTTCACCGACCATAGGAGAAAGCAGGCCAGCGATGGTTCGCAATGTCGTGCTCTTGCCAGCACCATTGGGTCCCACAAGGGCCACGAATTCTCCCTCCGATATGTGGAGGCATACATCCCACAGCACCTGCAAAAAGCCGTAACCGGAGTTGAGACCTTTTACCTCCAGCAATCTACCCCTCCCTCAGAGAATGTACTTCTCTCCCAGGTATGCTTCAGCGACCTTTTCATTCACTGCAATTTCATCAGGGGTGCCCTCTGCGATCTTTTCACCGTAGTGGAGCACCGCTATCCTATCGCACACCCCCATGATCACCCTCATGATATGCTCCACCATGATGATGGTGATCCCTCTGTCCCGGATCTTCCGCACCAGCATCATCAGATCCGCAAGCTCGCCGGTCGTCAAACCCGCCGCCGTTTCGTCCATCAGCAACAATTCAGGATTGCTGGCCAGTGCCCTGGCAAGGTCGAGCCGCTTGAGCTGAACCGTGTTCAAGTTCATGGCCAGTGTCTCCTGGGGCAGGGGGAACTCGACGAACTCGAGCACCTCCTCCGCCCATGCCCGTGGATCCGCTATCGTCCCACGCTTGTTTCCGAAGGTGACGGCGACCATTACGTTTTCCAGAACACTCATCCTGGCAAAAGGCTGAGCAATCTGAAACGTTCGGGCGATCCCTTTCTTACAAATTCTCTCCGGGCTTAATCCGGTTATCTCTTCATCAGTGAATCGGACAGCCCCGGCATTTGGCTTGTACACGCCAGCTATAACGTTGAGGAGGGTCGTCTTGCCGGCGCCATTTGGCCCTATAAGACCGAAGATCTCACCCTCTTCTACGTTCAGAGATACATTGTTTACCGCTACTAGTCCGCCAAATCTCTTTACAGTGTTTTCCAGCTGAAGTATCATGGCCTGCATTCGGCACCTCTGATTTCGTTGCTTATTGTCAAGCCAATTCACATCTAGTGGTTGATTGAAGAAAAACCGCCGCGAACCACGCCGCAAAGCGATAGATGGGCGGCGAGGGCATCCCCGCCGCCCATTNNCCAGGTCTATCTCCTTCCATTCGAACGGCCAGACTACCTTGGCTTCCCCACCAAAATACTGAACTATGGGGAAGATGTAGTAACCTTTGCCGACGACCGGGTCAGGGAAGGTCTCCCGTGTGTATTTGTACTCTTCCATGAGGATCCCGTCGGTGTATGTGAACTCACCGGTGTACACTTTTTCCCGACCAAACTTATAGAGGGTCTCACTGGTCAGTTCGCCGTATTCTTCGAGGGTTGCCTGGCACACCTTGATGAAGAAATTCGCGTTGTCATAGGCGAGCCCGGCAGAGGAAGGAGCCGGTTTTATGCCCCACTTCTTCTCGAATTCCTCCGCGAAGGCCTTTGCCTCGTCAGTAGCGAACTTGGTCTGCATATCGAGAACGTAGTCTGATGCGTCGCCGGCGAGTTCATACCATTCACCCACGCCGTATCCTATTCCGTCCACCACAAACATGCTCTCGAGCCCGATGTCCCTCGCCTGCTTGATGAACGAAGAGAAAGCAGCGGGGAAACAAATGGCCCCGGCGACGAGGTCAACATCCAGGTCCTTGAGCTTGGTCAGCAGGGGATAGAATTCGGTCTCCTCCATGGCGATGTACTCCTCGGCCAACACCTCCCAGCCGGCTTCTTCGAGTTGCCCTCGAATGGCCGCTCCGAAGCTCCGACCCCAGTCTGTATCCTCATTAACCACGGCGGCCTTCTTCTCAGGGGCCCAGCGGCCCGCCTCAATCGCCTCCTCGAGGGCGACGACGTAGCCGAGGCTCAGCTTTTCCGGGACTGGCCACCACTTGCCCATCCAGTAGCTGTATTTCTCTGGATCGGACTCGTACTTCTCGTTGACCACGTTTGTGGCTCCAAAGGGGAAGAAATGGGGGATCTTGTGCTTCGCCGCCACCTCCATGCAGGCGACTGCCACAGAGCTATGCCAGTTTGCCAGCCCTGCTTGGATCTTATCCCTGATGACGGCCTCCTCATAGGCCCTAGTGGCCTTCTCCGGGTCCGACTCGGAGTCGATCCAGACGAGCTCGACCTTGTAGTTGCCTATCTTATAGTCGATGGCATCGAACGCCATGGTGATAGCATTCTTAAATTCCTCGCCGGTCCTTGCGGCGGGCCCGGTGTAGGGAGCCATAACCCCCACCTTGAGGACTTCTGGTGGAGGCGGTGTCGGTGTCGGGGCCACCGGCTCTGGCGTCGGGGTGGGCGCCGGGGCAGGCGCACAGGTGACGGCGGTGAAGACGAGCCCAGCGGCCAGAGCGACGAGTAGAAGCGTCTGGGCTAGCAGTCGGCTCAATGCTTTGTCTATCATGTTCTTTTTCCTCCTTATTTGAATTCTTAGCCCGGATCTTCCGAAATCACCACAATCAATCCGCTCTATCACCCCCCCTCACATCTGAATTGTCTCATCATATCCAAGCTGACACGAGATCCGTTGTGCTCACAGAAGTATCCACAAGTCTATGTGTTGCATAAATGGTGCGCACCCCAGGGGGCAACAAGGCCAACAGTTCGTCCAGCCTCACGTCAGCCAGCCGTCGGCGACGAACCACCAGCCGCACCCACCAATGCAGCCAAGGGAGGGGCGGCACTCATAACACGGCTCTAATGGTCCTTTGGAAGCCGGCAAGATGCTTCTGCATGAGCGCTTCTGCCCACGCTCCATCCCCAGCCTTCAATGCTGGGATGATCTCTCGGTGCACCGCAACTTCCCCCCGCACATCCTCAACGCCATCCAAAACAAGGTACCAGAGGCGCAAGCTCAGCGCGTGGAGGCGGCTTAATGTATCAGCCAGAAATTCGTTATCGGCCGCCAGGTAGATCAGTTCGTGAAAACGCTCGTCAATCTTCATCACGGCCCTCCAGTCCCCGTCTGGCACCTGCTCCAGTTCCTGCAGAGTTACTTCTATCTGAGCAATCCGCTCCTGAGTAATACGTTGAGCAACCAGCCGGGCGCAAAACCCTTCCAGAACCATACGCACCTCGAAAATCTTTTGCAGGTCGGTGATGCTGATCTCAGCCACGAACATCCCCCGCCGAGGGGCAATTAACACCAAGCCCTCGGNNATGGGCGTCCGCCCCAGATCCAGCTCTTCTCCCAGAGCCTGTTCGTCAATCACTGAGAGGGGCGAAAGTTCCAGGGTGATGATCTTCTCTTTGATCAGATGGTAGGCTTTCTCACTGAGTCGCACAACAGGCGCTCCTTTTCATCAATGGTCTGCAACTCGGGGGATTTCATACTCAGAAGGGCCCTTTATCTATTTGAAATATATCTCTAATATATCTCAATTATACCAGATTTTTCTTGA
>JABAOF010019749.1_pt1 | contig 10482 bp, 14 predicted proteins | sample 7062171 | NCBI WGS metagenome assembly JABAOF01 (sample SAMN14538628, study PRJNA623070) | marine sediment metagenome | biome: marine biome [ENVO:00000428]; feature: marine pelagic biome [ENVO:01000023]; material: deep marine sediment [ENVO:00002113] | place: India: Gulf of Khambhat ... | reverse complement strand
CACCACCGATAATTCCATATATTTTGAGCATTGTGAGAAGGGTAACGATGATACCTGCGAGGGTTACCCCAAGGGCAATGTAGCCAAAGGATTTCATTATCCGTAATCCCAGTATTTCAGCGATAATGGATCCGGTCCATGCCCCGGTGACAGGAAGCGGGATGCCAACGAAGAGGGTCAGCCCAAGCTCTTCATATTTCTCTACCAGCCGCCTATTCTTCTCAGCCCTATGCTGCAGGAAGCTGAAAAACCCTTTAAATGGGGGAATGTCCTCGAGTATCCTTCTCAGGGGACTCAAGAGCAGCAGTATCGGGATAATGGGAACGAGGTTGAAGCTGACGCAGACGAGAAATACAGCAAGGGGGTGGAGTTTGAACAGTGCTATACCAATGGGGATACCGCCCCTGAGTTCAAATATTGGTATCATTGATATGATGCCGCTAATGAGGAGAGGATTCAGACCCCTTTCCTGCAAGTTGTCCGCTAATTGGGAAGCGTTTCGCGCAGGAGCAGGGTATGGGATGAAGATCAGAATGATAAGAAGAGAACAGGTTAAGAGAGCGATCGATAGTTTCATCCTTCTTTTCCGATTATCTGGACGGTTAGTTCCCTTTTTCGCGGACGGTTGTCGAAGTCGATAAGAATGACCTGCTGCCATGTCCCCAGGAGGAGTTTTTTTTCCGAAAATGGGATGGTGATGTCCTGTCCCGTCATGGAAGCACGTACGTGGGCATAGCCGTTACCGTCACCCCAACGCTCATTGTGGGCGTAGTATCCATTCCGAGGTGCAAATCGTTCGTACGTGTCTCGCAGATCTTGGAGAAGTCCGCTTTCGAATTCAATAGTGGTTATGCCGGCGGTCGATCCACCAACGAATACGGTGACTGTCCCATCCTCGAAAGCGGATTGGGCCAGCACTTCTTCGACTTGATCAGTTATATCAATGATATCGGTTTCACCTCTTGTTTCTATCTGAAAGCTCCCTGCAAAAACTGCCATTTTTCCTCCTTGGAGAAAAATCTATCACAGTAGGTGGTAAAAGTCACGATGAAAAGAAAGTGATTATTCACGCGTTAAAGTGATGTACACAGAGCGGTAATTGTGCGGACTGTTTGGATCCGGGGTCCCGAGGACGCTAGCGAACCTGCTTCATATCAAGATACTGGATGAGTTGTTCGGCAGTGACGTGCCCGTTTTTGATGATTATTTGGAGAAGGGAGGGGCCTTTCCCCTTTGCCTTTAGTTTTTTATACTCTTCTCTGCACTTGTTCAGCTTTTCCTTGGTGATAAAGCCTTGCATGAGAAGCTCTTCCTCTATAGTCGGCTGCCGGAGCTCATCGATTCCTTTTAAATTGCGTATCTCGTTTCTGTACTCGATAACTTCCTTTTCAAGCGTTGTTGCGTATTTCGTTGTATTTGCGAGCCGACGGGAGAGAATCTTAAGGAGATCAATACCGAGCTCGGGGGTCTTCATGACGTTTTCATAGAGGTATTTGCCGGGTATCACGATGAACTCAGCATCTTCAATGGCTTCCACGGTTGCCGTTCGAGGTACATCGAGGAGGTATGCCATTTCACCTATCATGGTATCGGGAGTATTGATGAGCCCCACGATCTGCCCGTCAACGGTAACGGTTACAGCACCTCTTTTCATTATATAAATATCGGTGCCGGGATCTCCCTGTTTGAAGAGCACCGTACCAGCTTTATAGAAACTATACTTGTAGAGCTTCTCGTCGGGAATTCGGAGCCTTTCAACCATAAGGGTACTCCATAGGTTTTCTGTTTATAAACTCAAATCCATTATATTATATTTGTTTAGGTTTTTCATGTAAATTATAAGCGCGAATTTCGACAGGCTTGATAAGCACAGTTCATCTCTCAAGTCCATATGGGGGAAATCATGGGGAGCATGGTGGATGAGATATATACCTATATACTGGAAAAGGGGAGAGGATTTTCGAATAAAGAAATCGTAGAAAAGTTTTATAAGATGGAAAGGGTTGATACAGCGCTTGCCTCTCGTCTTGTTGAACCACTGTTAGGTCAGGATCGGCGGTTCATCCGGGAGTCGGATGGAAGCTGGACCGCCAAGAAACTCTCCTCGATCGAGGACATGCCTCTGGATTTTGCCCGGTACGTACTTTTTGCAATTGATGACGTCCTACAGGAAGATACCTCCCTAGAAGATCCCTTTTCCATTCTACGAGACCGATCGGCCTTTGTTATCTATAGAGACGGGGTTTCGGATGAATCGTATCCGATCAGAAAATTGCTTGAAGAATCTGGACAATATATCTTTCTTCCCTATGACAGATCAAGCCTGAACCGTTTTAAAAAAGTTCAGCGTTTTATCTCACCGCTTGATCTTGAGATAAAGACCCTCTCAATCAAGNNCGGACAAGAGGTACTCGAAGTGGGAGGAGATCATCGAGGATTTTTCCATTGTCAATTTTGAATCGGAGAGTGCTCTTTCAAAAGTGAAAACGCTACAGTACGTATTTGAACATGTACTGAACCAAGCGAGAGAGACTGGTGTGGGAAGTGCCGGTGAGCTTATCGAAATCTCTAACCGAGTGCTACCCACTGTCCAATTTTCGAAATACAGGTTTAACAAGGGCTACCTTCGGGATATTCCGGAAAAGCCCGGCGTATACCTTTTCTCCAACCGAGAAGGTCAGATAATCTACATTGGAAAAACCAGAAATCTCAAGACAAGGATAAACAACTATTTCCGTTATTCCGGCGAGAACGAGGAAAAGAGAGAACTCATACTACAGAACCTCTATGATATACAGTACAGGCTTCTTGGATCTGACCTGGAGGCACTGATCGAGGAATTCAAACTGATAGATAAGTATCGACCAATTTTAAATAAGCAGATCAACATTCCGGAGCGGAAGGTACAGATGCCGAACAGGATACTTATATTTCCCTCCGCCCGGGTGGGATTCATGAAGCTCTACTTTCTCTCAGAGGTTTTGCCACTGGTCGAATTTGATTACGAACCGGGGAGCAGAATTGAGGAGATCCTGAAAAAACTTAAAGTGTCTGAAAGCAGTGCGTTTGATCCACTGAAACTGATAGCCTTCAGCTATTTGGAGCGATATGGTGATCGTATCAATACCGTTGAGATTGACTGGTTTTCTACCGAAGATGAATTGCTGAATACACTTGATAATCACTGGAGGAATTTGTCGCGTATATGTCAAGAGAAGGTTAGATACGTATAAGGAGAGAGTGCGCGTCCATGGATGAAGCCACTGTGCAATCACTGTTGAGTCAAAATCCCCGTAGCCTTCTCAAACGTATGAGGGGTGCAGCCGAACGCCAGGAGATAGTTCAGAAGTTTTGGGAGATTTCAGTGGATGAAAGGATGGCAAGATCGGCTCAGAAGTCAGCGAAAAAAGCCCTGTATATTTTTCGGTCTGCCGGGATCGATATAGATCAATTCAGACCGTCAGCGAAGAAACCAAAAGGGAAAGGCGAGGATGAGCATACTATTGACTCTTGTTTTCTCTCAATCCCTGACGGGTTAGGTAGAAGCGAGCTTATCATTTCTCTCATGAATCAACGTTCATCGTCACTTGTGCAGTACCGGTTTATAATCAATAATCTGAGGGGAGTTCTGGGGTACTCTCAAAATCCCGGGAGCAAAAAATCCCTCCAGAAACTCATACGCCAAAACGATAACTTTTTCTCCATTCCAGCATCATATGCAATTTTTCGCCTGCACAGAGCGCTCCAACGCACCGATTATGAGAGGGTTTCGGGGCTGGGTTCACTTCCCCGGAGTTTGCGTGATGATGGGGAAGAAAGTGTTGAGCATCCTGTTCGCAAACTGGTTCCCGCGCGGATTTCCCGCATACTTACACCAGATGAGGAAAGTAACCTATTCAAAATGGGAGAACTGGGCACCATGAGGCTGCCTGAGGAGGATATACGTGATGTAAGAAGCCACATCAATGAGGCGAAAAATAGTAAGCTTGTTCTTCAAAACAGAACGCCCACCCAAAGGGTACAGGAGATAGTTAAGGGGTTCAACACCACCTATTTTACTCCCGAACGACTCGATGATCTCGCAACAAGACTGCTCGACCTTGCGCTTATAAATTATTACCGCGATCAAAGTTCACAGGCCCGTTTGCTCATTGAGTATGCTGATCGCTTGAGGTCTCCAAAGCTCGTAGCGGAGCAACATCCTCTACTCAATTACCTTGTATACAAAGCGTTCAGTCTGCGATAATAGATGGATTGATGTATAGAGGTTTGCCAAAATGGATTATCTGAAAACGGGTAAGCTTGAGTATGCTTTCCTTCAGAAGCTTCTAGGAAAAGTTGAGATCAATGATAAACGTGTAGTCATTGGGCCTGGGATTGGGGAAGATGCAGCAGCGATCGATATCGGCAGCCACTATCTCATTGTGAAGAGCGATCCCATTACCTTTGTTCAGGACCGCATAGGCTGGTATGTGGTAAATATCAACGCCAACGATATCGCTGCAATGGGTGGAACGCCCAAATGGTTTCTCGTAACCATTCTTCTTCCCGAAAGAGGGACAACAAATGCGGTTATAGAGGAAATAATGAGTGATCTGAGAACTTCCTGTTCTGAGCTCGGCATATCCCTCATTGGTGGACACACAGAGGTGACTCGCGGATTGAAAGGGCCAATTCTTTCCGGTACCATGCTCGGTGAAGTGAATAAAGAGGGGTTGATAAAAAATAGTGATATAAAACCTGGGGATACGCTGTATCTTACAAAGAAGGTTGCCATTGAAGCAACTTCCATTATTGCACGGGAACGAAGAGATGAGGTTGTCGAGCAGTTTGGAAAGTCATNNCCCGGGAGCGCAGAGATGAGGTGGTGGAGCAGTTTGGAGAGTCCTTCTACAGACGCTGCCTGAGCTTTCTTCAGGAACCGGGTATAAGTGTTGTAGAGGATGCGAAAAGGGTACTTTCATCGGTCAAAGTAACGGGGATGCACGATCCCACCGAAGGTGGGGTACTCATGGGCGCTTACGAAATGGCCGTGGGCTCGGGCATCGGTCTGAACCTCTATGCTGAAAAGATCCCCGTCTATCCTGAAACGCAGGCTCTCTGTGATTATTTCAAACTATCCCCATTTGGGCTTATTGCATCGGGAGCCCTGCTGATAGCCGTGGCACCAGAGGATAGGGGAAAATTTGAATCCGAATTTGGAGGTGCTGCTCGCGTATCTAGTGCAATTAGCACTATCGGGGAGTTTACAGGTGAAAGGGATGAGGTTTGCTTGTATCGAGGGGGAAAGCGTGAAATTATTCATCCCTCTGCAAGGGACGAGATTACTAAACTGTTTTAGGTGGAGGACGCTTCGATCATCTTCGTAACGATGCAGTTGATATCCCGTTTCTGCAGTAGCTTTTGAGCTTGCACTGCTTTGGCGGCGCTATCGAAAATCCCGAAGACCGAAAGCCCTGAACCAGCCAGAGCTGCACCGAGAGCCCCATGATCGAGCATGAGGCTCTTAATCAATTTGGTGACTGGAAAGTACCTTTCGACTGGGAGTTCGAAATCGTTGTGAAGATTTCGTCCAACTATTTCCGCGCTTCCAACCCTTATGCCCCTGAGCAGTTCATCGTATTTGTGAAGATTTCTCCCTATCTCCTTTTCTTCGAGAATTGAATAGGCCCATGAGGTGGAAGTTTTTTTTTCTTTGGGTGTTGCGATCAGGAGATTGAGACCTGGTACTCCGTAGGAAAGTTTCTGTATATCATTGCCGATTCCCCCAACCCTGCAGAGCCCACCAATAACGCAGTAGCAGACATCCATACCGAGCTCAGCACCGATGGCTATCTTTTCATCAGGGGAAATATGAAGATGGAAGAGTTTGTCCATACCATTGATGACTGCCGCTGCGTCTGAGGAGCCGCCGCCGAGGCCAGCCGTCAGGGGAATGTTCTTTTCTATATCGATGGTGATTCCCCTCTGAAGCTGGTATCGCTCTTTCATAACCCTTGCTGCCCTGAGTGCAATATTCGATTCTCCCTCCANNGTTCTTTTCTATATCGATGGTGATTCCCCCCCGAAGCTGGTAGCGTTCTTCTATTACCCTTGCTGCCCTGAATGCAATGTTTGATTCACCATCAAGTTCCTGTTTGCTTATGCGCATACGGGTTTGGGGAGAAACGTGTAAACGTACCCGGTCGTGTAGCGCGGCCTGAACGTTGAGAAACTGTACGTTGAAATATCCCTTTTCTCCGCGTTTGGGGAGGATATTGAGACTCAAGTTTAATTTTGCAAATGCTTTGAAAATTGTATTTCCCATTGTGATATTTATTAATAAATTATGGTAAAATTGTAAAAGTGTCAGTATAATCTAAAGGATATGAGGATGAATGTAGCCATAGTTTGTGCCGGTGGAAATGGTGAAAGGATGCATACCAGGGAAAGCAAGATCTTTCTCAAGATGAATGGAAAACCAATTATCTACTATACGCTGAAGACACTTTCCGAGTTTAGAAGAATCGACGCCATTGTTGTGACTGCACGAGCCATCGAAATGGAAAGACTGGGGGAACTGATCGCAGACGATGCAATACCCAAGGTTATCTCTATTGAGGAATCGGTTGAAACAAGGCAGGAGTCAACATATAATGCACTGATAAATCTAAAGAAAATGGATATTTCCCGGGATTCATACGTCATAATTCATAACGCGGTAAATCCCTTTGTACGCCATTCGGAACTCGACGAATGTTTGGATGCTGCCGAGCAGTATGGAGCCAGTTTACTTGGTTTCGAGGCAACCGACACCGTCAAGGTCATAGATGAATCTCAGTTCATTGACCACACACCAAACCGCAGTAGAGTGTGGATTGCTCAGACACCACAGATAATCCGCTTTGATATTGCTCTCAAGGCATTTCAGGAAGCAGCGGAAAGGAATTTTATTGCGACCGATGACACAACCCTCGTCGAAGCTATTCATGAAAAGGTGAAGTTCGTTGAGTGCTCCCGTGAAAACTTCAAGATTACCTACCCCCAGGATATGGAACTCGCCAGACGGATACACATGAAGAGAATGAGGGAGAAGAGTATTTGGTACGCGTAGGGTTTGGTACCGATAGTCACCCCTTTGACCTTACCGCACATAAACCGCTTGTGCTCGGCGGAGTGAGGATTGCAGACTCCTGTGGTTTAAAGGCCAACTCAGATGGCGATGTCATTCTTCATGCACTCTTCAATGCACTGAGCCAGGCCTGTGGTGGACGATCCATTGGGTATTACGCAGATCCCCTCCTGGAGCAGGGCATCCGTGACAGCCGTGAGTATTTGAAGGTTCCCCTCGACATGGTTTCCGGGATAGGCTACCGGATACAAAATATCGGCATTATGGTTGAAGCTGCCCGTCCGTTAATTCCTTCCGAAACGATTGAACGTATACGAAACTCCATTGCACGTCTGGTGGGGATAGGTGAAGGTGATGTCGGACTCACCTTTACATCTGGGGAGGGTCTTACCTCATTTGGCAGAGGAGAGGGGATTCTTGCACAGGCGATCGTGAGCCTTATAAAAGAGTAGTGCGAATAGTGTACCGAGATTGAGCATGGCACTTTTGAAAAGTCTAGAGATAGACGGATTGAGGACTCAGAACAACGTCTTTCTTGCCCCTCTGGCCGGGATCGGAGACAATAGCTTCCGCATTCTGGGAAGACGCTTTGGAGCCGGACTCACCTTTTCCGAGATGATAAGCGCTCATGGTATCGCACAGAGAAATCGCAGAACCCTGGAGTTGCTACAGACCACACCTATTGAACGTCCCATTGGCATTCAGCTGTTCGGATCGGATCCAGCGATAATGGAGCAGGCAGTTCTGACCTGTGCCGACTATCCCATGGACATGGTCGACATTAATGGTGGATGCTCGGTCAGGAAAGTGGTGCGTACAGGTGCAGGTGCAGGCCTGCTCAGCGACCCGGATCGTTTTTACCATGTAGTGAAAGCATGTGTGGATGTTTCATCCCGTCCGGTTAGTGTGAAGCTCAGGCTCGGACTGTCAGAGGATCGAATCAACGTTGTGGAGACCTCCCTCGCAGCACAGGAAGCAGGGGCATCGCTTTTGACCCTGCATCCTCGAACAGCGTCGATGGGTTACGGAGGTTCGGCTCGATGGGAATATATCGCACTCGTAAAACAGCGGCTTCGTATTCCCGTATGCGGGAATGGCGATATTAAGACACCAGAAGACGCGGTAAGAATGGTCCGGGAAACGGCATGCGATGCCGTTATGATAGGACGGGCGGCGATCGGTAATCCATGGCTCATAGAATCTATTATTCATGCTTTAAAGAATTTTCCCGATCCTGCCCTCCCTCCGCAGCCCTCAGTGGAGGAGCGAATAGATATGGCACTCCAGCATCTCGAATTGGTGCTTTCCTTCAAGGGGGAGCAGAGAACTGTTCGTGAAATAAAACGCCATATTCACCGCTATATTCGGGGAGTGCACGGTGCGGCAAAACTGCGTGAGGTCATCTTCAGATTGAAAACAGCAGATGATCTCCGTACCCATCTGCGGTCTCTTGTCTCAAAGCTTCATTCACCTCGCATCAATGGCTCTTGTCTCAAGTAAATTCACAGTTATATTTACTGTATTACCTCATCTTCCCAAAAGGTACTGTCAAGGACCGAGGGATGTATCCGAGGGGAAGCCGGAAGCGGGGTTAAAAAAAATGCAGAAGAGAAGAATTCTCCTTTTTCTTGTAGTGTTCATCGTAATCCTCAGCACAGCCACGGTCGGCCTTGGTGGTATGAAGAGAGGGACGCTGAAAGATGTATCACCAGAGGAGGCCTATGAGCTCATTCAGAAGAGGAATGGGTCTCCGGATTTTATAATCCTTGATGTGAGAACCCCGGAGGAGTACAAAGAGGGCTACATTGAGAATGCGCTGAACATTAACTTTTACAGCGATGAGTTCAATTCTGAACTAAGGAAACTCGATAAGGACAAGGCCTATCTCATCTACTGCCGATCGGGAGGCAGAAGCGGAAGAACCCTGAACATGATGAAGCAGCTTGGATTCAAGGAAGTGTATAACATCCAAGGCGGGATGGTTAAATGGCTGTACAGGGAGAATCCCGTCGTCAAGTAATATGGATGGATATCAGGGTACAAAGGTATTGTATATTGCTCGCATTGCCTCTTCAAAGTCGTCATTTTCTATACCGACGATAATGTTTATCTCACTCGACCCCTGATCAATCATCCGTACGTTTATCTTTGCATTTCCAAGGGCCGTGAAGAGCCGTGCTGCAATGCCGGGCGTATAAGCCATTCCCCTGCCAACGGTCGCAATAAGGGCCATGTTCGGATACACGACAACGGAATCGGGTTTGCACTCAGTCTTTATTTCCTCGAGGATTTTATCAAGTTTTGTTTCCAGTTGGGCATCTTCGATTACGAGGGAGATAGTATCGATACCTGAGGGCATGTGCTCAAAGGAGATACTGTTCACCTCGAGTACCGAAAGCAGTCTCCTACCGTAGCCAAGCTGGGTGTTCATGAGTGCCTTCTCGATGACAATAACCGTAAAATCCTTTTTGCCGGCTATTCCAGTGATATTACCCTTATGGGTGATCGGATCAGCATCCCTGACAATAGTTGTTCCCGCGTCCTCGGGTCTGTTTGTATTTTTGATCAGCACGGGTATACCCGCCTCCCGTACGGGGAAGATAGCCTCATCATGGAGTACCTTTGCTCCCATATAGGAGAGCTCTCTGAGTTCCCTATAGGTGACGATATCGATAGGTTTCGGATTTTCGATTATCCCAGGATCGGCCATGAGAAGGCCTGAGACATCGGTCCAATTTTCATAGATGTCTGCGTTTGCACCACTGGCAACAATCGCACCGGTTATATCGGAACCACCCCGGGAAAATGTTTTAATCCTGCCGTCACTGGTACTTCCAAAAAATCCGGGTATAACTGCCTTTTCATGTTGTGATAGCCGCTTGGAAGTCGCTTTGTTCGTCCGTTCGGTATCGAGAGCGCCANNGTATAACTGCCTTTTCATGTCGTGCCAGCCGGCTGGAAGTCGCTTTGTTCGTCCGTTTCGTATCGAGAGCACCATTTTTATCGAAGAAGATGATCTCCGCAGGGTCGATAAAATCGTATCCGAGCAGTTTGGACATTATAAGCCCGTTGATGTACTCACCTCTGCTTGCTGTGTAGTCTACGGTCGCTCCGGCTCCGATCTCATTTTTAATCTCATTGAGTGTATGGGAGACATCAAAGGAGAGGTTTAATTCCCTTACTATCTCGAGATACCGAGAAGAGACCAGCTCCCACACATCATCAAATGGAACATTCTGCTGGACATGGGTGTGACAGAGGTATAGAAGGTCGGTGATCTTTCTATCAGAGCTGTTGCGCTTTCCTGGTGCGGACGGAACTATATACCGTCGTTTGGGATCAGCGCTGATAATGGAGTGTACCTTCCTGAT
>JABAOF010011206.1_pt2 | contig 10485 bp, 6 predicted proteins | sample 7062171 | NCBI WGS metagenome assembly JABAOF01 (sample SAMN14538628, study PRJNA623070) | marine sediment metagenome | biome: marine biome [ENVO:00000428]; feature: marine pelagic biome [ENVO:01000023]; material: deep marine sediment [ENVO:00002113] | place: India: Gulf of Khambhat ... | reverse complement strand
ACAGCAAAATAATAGGAGTCAAGTGTGTTTCCCCCTTGATACATGTTACCGATAGAGATGATTTTTGTTTTTGGCGCGGTTCCTTTCACTCTGCCTGATGCAATAACACCCTGTCCTGCTATGGCAGAAGCGCATAAAGTACCGTGATTTCTTGCCGCCCCTGTATAATCGTTGATCATGAAGGCAACAAGGGTGCCATTTGCGGGGATCGGAAGTGAGTACCCATTCTCAGCTGCTATTATATCAGAATACGGCACTGGTTTGGTTCCATCTGCTATGAAATAAATCATTCCTCCAGATCTATCAGGAATGCTATCACCGGTAAGTTCATGTGTGGAAACTTCATCTCCTTTTCTGCATGGTTTTTCATCTGTGAAATTTTTATCGTTGTCCAAATTCACATAAACGGTATCGTAAACGCCTGCAAGGTTTTCATCCACAACAAGCACATCGACATAGTTGCCGTATAAAAATCTCAGTCTTGTGTCCGGATGTTTTCCTATATGATAAATCCCGCTCTGGCTGATGATTCCACTCACGTTATAGCCTGAGACATCCAGAGTTCCGTTCGCGTTGCTGTCCGTGTCTGTTGTACTGGTATCGCTGTACCAATTATCCTCCCCACCCGAACCTGTAAAGCCCTCACCACCAGAGTCAAGGTAACTCAGCATAGATCTTGAATCAAAAGCAAGAGGCCATCCAAAATATGGAGAGGAAGGATTCTCATCTCTGGCCTGAGTTCCATTCAAATCAGGGTGCCCAAAATCCACGCCAGTATCCAACACAGCCACCTTCACTCCAGAACCGTTAAAACCGAGATTCCAAGCCTCCTCTGCCCCATGGTATTTTACTGCATTCCACATCGCGGGTTCGACTACACCTTCCATATCCTCAGGAAGTTGCGGAGGCTCAGGAAGTTTATAGCTCTGTATGCTGACCACACTTTCCAATGATGCGATTTTGGGGAGCATGTGGCTTTGTACCTCTAAAATCGAGGTTTCAAGTCTCAAGTTATATCTCTTCCCTTGGGAATCCGTGTTTCCATTTTCATGGCCCAAAAGCTCTCTCACCTCGTTCATATCAATGGATGTGACGATAACTTTAACGCTCTCTAAACCTTTAGAAGTTGAGAGGAGCATAGGCTCGATCTTCCAGTACGGTATTTTAGTGTCTTCAGAGATTTTTTCGACAAGGTTTACTTGGAGAGAAGACCTATAAGGTTGGTCAGTGGAAAGGCCTTCATCCTGGGAAGGAGCCAAAGAATTGCTCTCCCCATTGGACTTTCCAAATGTTGAAAAATTTTTTTGAGGAGGAACATCATCTACCGTCTCGATATATGGAGGAGTATGGGTATCTCGTAAGTTATTATTCGAAATCAATTCAAATGAGGATAGAAATAAGGTCAACAATATTATCGTGCAAAATAGTCCATGATAAGGGCCTTTTCTCATTCCATATCCCCCAATTAACAAACAAAGGAAGGGCTATTCATATAGTTCCGGGGTATAAATACCTTTTTAATGGTTGTTCTCGCCATTTCGTTGAACATATGAAATTGCGAAATCAAATCCTTGGACCAATGAGCTGCCATAAAAACAAAAACAAGACTAAAAAGGCTATTGAATATGATATGGTCTTTACAATCCGCTCCCTTTCCTTTTGGTCGAGACTCTTTTTAACCCGACCAACAATGCCATCCAAACCGTCCTTGAAGATATGTCCCCCATCCAAGGGAATTGCAGGCAGAGCGTTTGTCAAACCAACCATCAGGTTCAACCAAAAGAGCCAATACAATATATTGGTCAAAATCCAAAACATCTCTGTGGGCAAGACTGAGAGCGGGCCGTTGACTTCGTATAGATCTGTCATAGGCGATGAGAAAGGAGATATTCGCTGAAAGGGAAGTAAAATATAGGTCATTAGGTTGTAAATTGCGCCGTCTGAAGATTCTGCGCTTGAGAAAGGGTGTGAGAGCCTATCCATAAGCGCCCCTGGATTTCCGCCAGGTCTTAAGCCGAGATAGCTATGGCTCACTCCCAGGAATCCCACACCTTTGAAGTCTTCATCTTTCAAAGTAGGATAGTTTTCCTCGTAGTAATCGTATTTGTCCTCTAAGGTAACTGTGGTGTTGAATAACATGTAAGAAGCAAGAGTTTCATTGTATTCATAGAGAGTAATATTAACAGTCTGGTCAGGCTTTGTCAATTTCATAGCCTCTCTAAAATCCATGTCGTTCCGAATCTCGGTACCGTTGATCTTACCTAAAATCATACCTACCTCAATACCACCATCATCTGCGGGATAATCCTTGGAAACATGTATAATAACAACTCCTGAGGTAACATCAACGCTGCGAAGAGTCCCTTTATAAAAGTAGGTAAGGGTGGTGTTTTGAAGGGGCTCCGGGGCAGGCACCTCCTCAAAATCATCATAGCTCGTTATTTGTGTATCGTTTATCTCCACTATCTCCATCCACCACTCGCTTAAACCTGCCTCGTGTGCAGGGCTATCCTCCAAAGCCCCTGCTATGAAAACTCCCTCGTGTACCGGAGAGACAGAAGCTACAAAGACCCAAGAGAAGAGTAATGCGCAGATTATTGCGAATATGATGTTGGATGCCGGCCCCACACCGAATATTCTCATCCTCTTTTTTTTGGTGGTGGCTTTAAGTTCTTCCTCGTCCGGCTCTACGAAAGCCCCAATGGGCACGACACATGCTATTATACCCAGAGATTTTACCTTTAAATCCGCCACCCTGGTTAGAATGCCGTGGGCAAATTCGTGAACAACTATCGCCACAGCCAAAGCGATTATGCCGTACCAAATCGGTATTATTGGATTTACACCCGGTATACCTATCAAAAGCTGGGGCGCGGGTGCTCTTTCTCTTGGTATGGATGGAACTAACGTTGCGGCCCATATAAGAAAGAACATCATCAATATCATGGTGACGACACAAATTCCGATGGCCACGCTTCCATATCCTCGCCAAAATCTTTTAGCAGAGGCCAATTTTTCTATGAGGTTCTTGCCTTTCTGTGTGCGCCACATGAGAAAAGGACCCCAGAGTGAAACCTTCTCCTCCTTGAAGGCACCTATCAGCTTAAGAATAACTAGAATAATAATATAGATAAAGATCACTATTAAGGTGTAAACATACCCAATATCCATTATTTCACCGAGTGAGGCGGTAATGAGGCTTTTGGTTTATTAAGATAGTGGTATAGTTTCCGATGATGTCAAGTTTTATCCTCCCCTTTTCCACTTCTACCACTATATTATGCAAGTTTTTCCAGCTATCCTTTACTCCTCCTCCAACCTAAAATACATAAGAATCCCTCCATCCAAAACCCCCTCCATCGTGGCTAATTCTGTTTCTTACTTGATTAAATCATAAGCCACTTTGCCCTTAGGTTATAGAATAGGATGTTGAAATCTTAAGCCTAAGGGCTCCCACCCTGACTTCTTTTACTAGAAAAGAAACAGTCTGTTTAGATGATCAATGCAAGTTCTTCCCGCCATCCAAAACCCCCTCCTCCCACCCTGACTTCTCGAACTGAAAAAGAAACAGTTAGTTAAGGTGATTAAAACGTAGTTTTTGGATAGAAAAACTCAAAGGCCAGGAAAGTGCACCAGGTGAGCGCCAATAATCTTAAATAGTACAGGCTTGTTCAGTGACCAACCGGTTTTCAAAAGAGAACTTGGTGAATATATAGGTAGTATAGAAATGTATAGAGAGAGAAGAAGAGGATATGACCGTCCTCCGAGAGAAATGCACACGGTAACTTGTGCGGATTGCGGACAAGAAGCTCAGGTACCGTTTAAACCGAATGGCACCAGACCTGTTTACTGCCAGGAATGTTACAGGAAGCGAAGGCCGCCACGAAGGTTCTAAAAAGGAATGAATGAGATTTATTTTGGGCTCAATCATTCTTCTCTATTTTTTTTATGTTTTCAAAAACCAATCGAAAGTATAAAAATTCTAAATCGCCATTCCCCTTGCGGGTAATTGAATGATCATAGTCTCAGGATCTGCTTCCAAGTCCCTGTCAAAGACACTTGCCCATGAGATGGGTGTAAAACTGGCGAATGTGGAATCCAGACGTTTCCCAGACGATGAATGTTATGTCAGAATCCATGATAACCTTGATGGTGAGGAGGTTATAGTTGTTCAAACCTCCTACCCTGATGAAAAGATAATTGAATTGTTTCTACTGCAGGATGCTGTTAGAGAGTTTAAAGTTGAAAAGCTGGTAACCGTGATCCCGTACTACGGATACGCAAGGCAGGACAAGAAATTCAATGAGGGCGAACCCATAAGCGCAAAAACGTTGGCTAGGCTTATCTCCCTCTCCTCTGATTCCTTGTTTACCGTGGATATCCATGAAGAGAAGATTATGGATTGGTTCGATATTCCGAGTAAAAACATCTCAGGGATGCCGCAACTGGGCGTTTACCTGAAAAATCTAGAACCAGATATAATCATCGCACCTGACAAGGGCGCTCAAGATCTAGCAAAAATCGTAGCTGAGGTCGTTGATTGTGATTGGGACTATCTCGAAAAAATCCGCATAGACGGTGAAAATGTTGAGATGAAGGCAAAAAATCTATCAGTCTCAGGAAAAAAGGTTGCTATTGTCGATGACATAATAGCCACTGGCGGCACGATAGTGAGGGCGACAGAGCACCTGAGGTCTCAGGGTGCGAAAGAGGTGTATGCTGCCTGCACCCACGGTCTATTTGCTAAGAATGCACTTCCAAGGTTGCAGGGTGTGTGCCATGAGGTGATATCCACGGATACCATCGAGAATGAAGCGAGCGTTGTCTCTGTCGCTAAAGAGGTGGCGAAAGCCCTCTAAGACAAGTTTTTTCTTTATAAAACTGCAGACCATCCGACCATCAGACCTGAGAATATGAGAATCAGGCCTGCGATTATGATCATGCCTACTCGTATGTACTTGTCCAAATCGCTGTTTATCAATCCGCCTCCAAATAGAGCGAGCACCACTATCAACATACCGAAGTTAACCACGATTTTGCCGATTATAACGCCTACATCGCGGATAGAGTCATAGCTCTCTTTATCCCTATTATAATCGTCTAGTTGGTCACCATCCATATGACCATCGTTGTTATCATCGTACTTCTCGTCAAATGAATTTGGGCCTCCGGTCGTGGTAACTGCCGCGATGATGATGGCCCCGATTAACATTAGGAATAAGCCCATAGAAATCAACTGAACGAGCTTTTCCGTATTTTTAAATCTGCTGGGGCCAACCCCTACTCCGGGGTATCTAGAGGGGCTTTGGTAAGCTGGGGAGTAATCCTCTGGTGGGGGGGTATAACCAGGCGAAGTTCCTTCTGACTTTCCACTCTCACTTCCAACTGGGTTTTGACCTTCCATAGAATCACCGTCTGAGGATATATGAAGTAGGTTATAAATTTTATCTTGAGAATATCTGCCCGAATTTTGGGCATTTACCCCCAAATAGGCAAAGAAATCGGCTAAAAAGTACGAAATGAATGTTCACAGAAGAAAATCACGGTAAAAACCATGGCCAAATATGTATTTCCCCAAACAATAAATACCCTTTATATCTTTATCTATTCTGCATTTAGGGAGAGAGGTTATTTCGTGAAATACACCGAAAAACTGAAGAAAATAGTGGGGGAGCAGAACGTCATTACAGATGAAATTGAGTTGATCTGCTACTCAAGAGACATGTCCGTGCATGTTGGGAAGCCTGAAGTTATCGTTTTTCCGAACTCCACCGAAGAAGTTTCAAAGATTTTGTCCTTGGCGAACGAGAATAAAATTCCTGTAACCGCAAGAGGTTCTGGAACAAGCGTAACTGGAGCGGTGATACCCCTAAGGGGCGGTATAGTGCTGGATATGGGCAAGATGAACCGCATAAAGGAGATCAAGCCGGAGGATAGATACATAGTGGTTGAGCCAGGTGTAATTTGCCAGAATATGAACAAGGCTCTAATGCCCCATCATTTCTTCCCGCCCGATCCAGGTAGCTCGGCCATTTGCACCGTCGGGGGAATGGTATCCACAAATGCCAGCGGTGTGAGGGCTATAAAATATGGCACAACAAAAGATTATGTTCTTGGCCTAGAGGTGGTGCTTGCAGACGGAAAAATAATAAGAACAGGTACAAAGGCTCCAAAGACCTCCTCAGGCTATGATTTAACCAGGCTTTTCGTAAATGCTGAGGGCACACTGGGTGTGATTACGGAAATCACTTTCAGGATCGTCCCAACGCCGGAATATGTAGCATTCAGTGTTGCTTCCTTCGCCTCCATGGAGGATGCAGGGAATGCAATATCTGAGATTTTTTCCTCTGGGATACCACTCTCAGCCTGTGAAATCCTGGATAACATAAGTATCAAGGTAGTGAGCAAATCCATGAATTTGGATTTGGAAGGTATCGAGGGCATGCTCATGTTGGAGGTTGATGGGAATGAGGATGCTGTCATTCGTCACATAAACAAAATCTTGAAGATCTGTAGGAGGAACAATGGGAAAGATCTAAAATGGTCCGATGATCCAGACGAAAGGGCAGAGATATGGAAGGTCAGATCAGGTCTCGTCTCGGCCCTGTCTAGATTCAAAGAGGGTTTTAGATTGATACCTATCGCCGAAGACTTCGGCATTCCCATTTCAAAAATTCCAGAGGCGATAAAAGAGGCGCAGAAAATTTCTAAGGAAAATGATATCCTCATCGCATCATTCGGTCACATAGGCGATGGCAATCTTCATACAACCTTCATTTTGGATGTTAGAAACAAGGATGAATGGGGCAAGGTGAAGAAGGTTGCTGATGAGCTCATAAGCATACCGATGAAATACAGCGGGACGGTAACAGCTGAGCACGGTGTAGGAAGGGCAAGGGCGCCTTTCCTTGATAAGGAACATGGCTATGCAGTGGAGGTCATGAGAAAGATAAAAAAGACGTTGGATCCAAACAACATTTTGAATCCTGGTAAATTATCTCTTGATGAAGAAGAGACTGATATCTTCGACTTCTTTGCATACTCAGACCTTCTGGAAAAGACCGATAAACTTAGAAGTTTTGGAAAACATGCTGACAATGAAATTCTCGTGTGCGTGAAATGCGGATTTTGTAGGGCAGGCTGCCCTGTTTTTGGACAAACATCATTGGAATCCACGAATGCAAGAGGCAAGGTTATTCTCGCCTACAATCTTTTAACAGACAAGATCCAGCCTTCAAAGGAGCTTGCTGAGAAGCTTTTTCAGTGCACCACCTGTATGAATTGTACCATAGCCTGTCCCTCCCAGATAAAAGTTTCAGATATAGTGGAGAGCATACGAGCTTACCTTGTTGATAATGGTCTTGCACATACGAGCCATAAACAAATCGTGGAAAATATCGAAAAATTCCACAATCCATTTGGAGAAGATGATAAAGCAAGGGAAGAATTGAAGGAACAGGCAGAATCAAAGGAGGGAGGTAAATAGGAACGATCACATACTTCCCTGGATGTATGGCCACTTATCGTGCAAAAGAAATCGCAAAAAGTACGATAGAATTGTTGAGAAAGGCAGATGTGAATTTCAAACTCCTTGGTAAAGATGAGTGGTGCTGTGGCTCAGTTTTGCTCAGAACAGGCAACATCGAAACCGCTAAAGACATTGCAGAACATAACATACAAGTCCTTAACAAGGCCGATACAACCCAGGTTTTAACATCCTGTGCAGGCTGCTATCGCACTTTGAAAAAGGATTACGAAGAAATGTTCGGGAAGCAGAATTTTGAGATAATCCACATAGTTGATTTCTTGGGAGAGCTTGTAGATGAAGGTAAATTGAAATTTCCTGAGGTTAAGATAAAGGTCACATATCATGATCCATGTCATTTAGGAAGGCATACAAACATTTATGATACGCCAAGAAAAATTCTTAACAGCATCCCTGGCTTAGAATTGGTTGAGATGGCCCGTAACAGAAAAAATGCCAGGTGTTGTGGTGCCGGTGGAGGAGTGAGATCAGCTTTCAAAGAATTATCAGATAAGATGGCAGATGAAAGACTGAAGGAAGCTGAGGAAACCGGAGCTGAGGTTTTAACAAGTGCATGCCCGTTCTGTACATTCGCTTTGAGGGAGGCTGCAAAAAGGAACGGTTCGAAGATGAGGGTTTTGGATTTGCCTGAGTTTTTGGTGGAGATTATGAAATAACCCCTAAATTCAATAATAGGAAGGTATTTATCAGGCTAATCACATTGGTTTTATTGATGTATAGGAGGATAGCTGCAATCTGGTTAAGCTCGATTATAATTATAAGTCTCGTTGTATTTACTATCGAAATTACTCCTCTAGTTAGGGCAACAATAATCTATGTGAATGTTGACGGTGGAGCGGATTATACCAGTATCCAGGATGCAATAAACGCTAGCAATGATGGAGATACGGTTTATGTTTATGGTGGAATTTATTTTGAGGATATAGTAATATCAAAATCCATCACAATACTGGGAGAGAATCGAGATATTACGATGATTGATACCAATGGGACAGGGAATGGAATTTATGTCAATGCTAGTTTCGTAGATGTAAAGGGATTTACTGTATCAAATAGTGGAACTAATTATTTTGATGCTGGGATCCACCTTGACAAAGTTCAGGGTTGTAATATTTCAAATAATTATCTTTCAAACAACAAGTATGGTGTTTTACTCTATAATAGCGACTGGAATCATCTAAGTGGAAACAATGCAAGTAACAATGTATGCGGTCTTTGTCTCCGGAGTTCTAATTCAAATAATATTTTTAACAATAATCTTTTTTTAAACGAAATTGAGGGTATTTATCTAGCTTCTGCTAATAATAATAACATTAAAAATAATAATGCTTCGAACAATAATTATGGTATATATTTAGAGACTTCGAGCTATAATAATATTATTAGTAATATCGCCGTCTCAAATACAAAAGATGGGCTTTCCCTAGATTCCGACTTCGTTCTTAACACTTCAAATGGTAACAAAATCTTTGATAATATCGCTATTTCAAATGAAAGGTATGGTATCTCTCTCTTTTCTTATTCTACTAACAATATGATAAAAAACAATAGTGTTTTGCATAACTATCATGGTATCTCTGTTTGGAGATCATTTAATAATTCTGTTGAGAAAAACAGAGCTTCTAACAACATTGATGGTATCCATCTCCATGATTCATGGTTTAATAATGTAACCGGTAATATGATTTCTCTCAACAGCGACGATGGTATTTCAATTATCTTCTCTTGGGATAATAATATCTCGAACAATATAGTGTCATTAAACGATAATGGGATTTCTCTCTATGATGCAACCAACAATGTCGTTTTTCATAACAATTTCATCGATAATACAAATCAAACCTATGAGGATATGTGGAGCAATAATTCCTGGAACAATAGCTATCCTTCCGGAGGTAACTATTGGAGTGACTATACCGGAGAGGACAAGAATGGTGGTCAAAATCAGGATCAGCCTGGTAGCGATGGTATTGGTGACACTCCTTACGTCATTGATTCCGATTCCCAGGATAATTACCCATTAATTGAACCCATACTTTTTCTTGAAATGGATATATCGTCTCCTTCTGTTTTTTTAATCTCTTTAGATAAGAATGCTTCTAACGTTCCTGTTAATACGGAAATTATGATTGAATTCAATGAACCTATGAACATAGAATCTGTTGATTCTGCGATTTCTATAGAACCATATGAAAAGTTCTCATGTTCATGGAGCAATGACAATCAAACATTAACGATTACTTTTTCAGAACTTCTTTCCTATAAAACACTTTATCAATTATCGATTGAACCTACGGCAGAGGATTTGGCTGGTAACAAATTAGATGATATGTTCGAATTTGAGTTCACAACAGAGGAAAAGCCCAAGGAGGGTAAAGGAGATCTTCTGAGAAACTCATTCTTTTTTATATTAGTTTTAGCTTTGATATCCGTAATTATTATTGCTATATTGATAATCGTTTTTGTTATCTCAAAAAATAAAAAGAAAACTAAGCTCGATAATATCCTCAATGTACCAATATTTCCATCTATTGACCAGATCTCCTGCCCTGAGTGCAACTATATTTTTGATATTCCCTCTGAGCTCAGACCATTAGCGATGCAATGTCCAAAATGCGGAGCTAAAGGGATTGTTAGGTAACCCTTTTAAAAAATGGATCTTTTGTTCAATAGCTCCTACGCCCTCAAAACAAAAGTTAATCTCTCATCGTCTAACTTTTTTATCTCAAGTTTCAAAGCCATACCAATGCTCAATGCATCCTCGCCTAGGCCCTCTATCCAACCTAATGCCCTTCCGCCTTCCTCCAGATCCACCATGGCTAAGGTATAAGGTTTGTCATCTTCAAAGCCTTGAGGCGCAGCATGTATTGTGGTATACGTTACAAGCTTACCTTTACCACTGATCTCCTTCCATTCAATCTCTGAAGACGGACAGGAAA
>JABAOF010002259.1_pt2 | contig 10493 bp, 5 predicted proteins | sample 7062171 | NCBI WGS metagenome assembly JABAOF01 (sample SAMN14538628, study PRJNA623070) | marine sediment metagenome | biome: marine biome [ENVO:00000428]; feature: marine pelagic biome [ENVO:01000023]; material: deep marine sediment [ENVO:00002113] | place: India: Gulf of Khambhat ... | reverse complement strand
GAGAGTTCAAATCTCTCCCGGCCCACCACAGATTCATCCGGCCCATTTTTCATGGATCTACTTTCTCTTGCGGAAAATGTGCGCGCGCAATCTGGGAAAGCGGAAATAAGTTAGGTAGCTTTACTCTATTATAATTTGACTGGAATTGTGAGGGGAGATTTATATGACCCAATCAGGAGCAACTCAACCTCAAAAAACTCGGGACTTCTTCATAGTAGATAACAGTATCTCTGGTTGGAATGGTCTTCAATACCTCAAAGAGTGGTGTAAAATCGCAACGGGGTTTGATATTGCTACAGGTTATTTTGAAATTGGTGCACTATTAGCTTTAGATGGTAAATGGCAATCACTAGATCAAATTCGAATTCTTATGGGTTCAGAAGCGACACATCGCACACGCCAAGCTCTTCTTGAAGCTGTACGTTCACACTCAACGAAGATGCTCGATAATAGCCTCGAGACTAATAAAGATGCCAATCCATTTCTCCGAGGCACTCCTTCAATTCTTAAGGCATTACGATCAGGTAAAATCAAGGTTCGTATATATGACCGTGAAAAATTTCATGCAAAAGCTTACATAACTCACGCTAAGCTTGAGGTGATTGGATCTCAAGCGTTGATAGGATCCAGCAATTTTACACGACCGGGGTTAACACAGAATATTGAACTCAATGTACAGATTCAGAGTGCCCGTGAGGTGGCTCAGCTTCAGGAATGGTTTGAGACCCATTGGAATGAGGCAAAGGATGTCACTGAAACAGTTATAGAAACAATATATCGTCATACCAGACTTTATACACCTTTTGATGTCTACGCAAAAGCGCTTCAAGAATTCTTTCGTGGACACGAATTAACTGCAACAGAATGGGAAAAAACCCGTTCAAAAATGTATTCCAGAATCGATCGTTATCAAAAGGAAGCCTATTGGGCATTAATGAAGATAGCTCGACAGCATGGAGGAGCATTCCTCTGTGATGGCGTTGGTCTTGGCAAAACTTTCGTAGCTTTAATGCTAATCGAAAGGCTTATCCTGCATGAAGGTAAACGTGTAGTACTTTTCGCTCCAAAAGCCACGAAAGAATCGGTATGGGAACCGCATCTACGTAAATGGCTATCACATTGTGGCGGTGGTGATGCTGACTTTAGTAACCTAGCTGTGTTTAGCCACACAGACCTTGGACGTAAAGGAAGTTTCCCTGACCGATTTCGTCGTATTGCTGAGTTAGCTGATGTTGTGATAATTGATGAGGCTCATCATTTCCGAAATCCGGGTCGAAAGGGTGAAGTTAATAGTGAGCTTGGCCCATCAAGATACTACCGGCTTTTTAATTTACTCGATAAAAAAGTTCGACCTAAAACGCTTTTTATGCTTACAGCTACACCGATAAATAATCGTATAAGCGACTTTCGCCATATGGCTGAGCTTTTTACACGAGCTGATGAAACTTACTTTGCGAGAACTCTTGGAGTGAACAGTTTCACTGCCCATTTTAATAACATCGAAAGAGCGCTTCGAAAAACCTTAGGTCATGACATAGCTGGTGTCGAAGAAGTGATGACTGAAGCCCAAAAATTGCTTGAGAGGGATCCAATCTTCAAACAATTAGTAGTTCAGCGTAGTCGTGCATATGCACGGGCAAGTCAAATTCGAGAGACTGGCGAAGCAGCTTCTTTTCCCAAACGCCAACCTCCTAAAGTAGCAGATTACTCGATTCGAAAAACCTATGGCAATTTGCTTGATAAGTTTGAGAGTGCGTTCAGGAGAAAAAATCCTCTTTTCACTCTTCCTATGTATTACCCTTTGGCGTGGTATAGAGGTAAGGATCAGAGCATAGATCCACTTGAAGAGGGACGACAGAAGCAAGTTATTGGTCTTATTCGCACTATTTTCTTAAAACGTTTTGAAAGCTCCGTCGTTGCTTTCGAACTCTCCTGTGAACGTCTAATGAAAAAACTTGTCGCGTTCATTACAGTACATAGTGAAACAGAATCAGAGAAAAAACGCCTTGAGAGATGGAAAGCTCAGAATTCTTCTGTTATAAGATATTCGATCCAGCGCCATTTGGATTTTTGGGGTGATGACAATGACGAATATGAGGAAGAAGATGTTGTTCCTCAAGAGATGGCAAGTAAAATCGAGAAACTTGATCGCGACGAATATGATGTAACTGAAATGATGTCAGAAACCTTTCTTGACTTAGCTCAGATCGTCAATTTTCTCAAAGATACGAGGAAATTTGAACCAAAACATGATGATAAACTTAAGAAACTTATTAGACTACTGAATACAAAAGAGCTTGAAGGTAAGAAAATACTTATTTTCACGGAGTTCGCTGACACAGCTCGGTACCTCAAACGCCAAATCGAGAAAGCAGGAATTAAAGGGGTTGCACAAGTTGATGGCGCAACAAAGGGCAACCGAGCTGATGTAATACAGCGCTTCTCGCCTTATTACAATGGAATGACTTCGTTAGCACTCGCTGAAAAAGGCCTTAGTGAGATTCGAATTCTCATTTCCACAGATGTCCTTTCAGAAGGCTTGAACCTCCAGGATGCCTCTATAGTGATAAACTACGATATACATTGGAATCCCGTTAGATTAATGCAGCGTATAGGCCGAGTGGATCGGCGTATGAATCCTGAAGTTGAGAAACAATTATTGGCTGATCATCCTGAGATAGCAGTAACTCGTGGGATAGTTAATTTTTGGAACTTTCTACCACCTAATGATTTGAACACTATCCTGAGCCTCTACACCATAGTCACACAAAAAACCTTGCTAATCTCTAAAACACTAGGAATAGAGGGAAAGCAGCTACTTACACCCCAGGATGATTATGACGCTTTAAAAGAGTTTAATAGCGCCTATGAGGGTGTAAAAAATGCAGTAGAAGATATGCATCTTGAGTATCAGGCCTTGTTGGATATGAATCCAACACTCGACTCATACTTAAAAAATCTTCCTGGATCTATCTTTAGTGGGCGCCAGAAACCTACAAAAGGTTCGACTGGTGTATTTTTTTGCTACACACTCCCTGCGCTCGATAACGAGCTAAGTGAGTTTACTGAAGAAGCAGGGACGACCCGCTGGTATCTCTACGACTTAAAAAGTAACGAGATCCTAGAAGAGCCTGATAGAATCATCGAAAACATTCGTTCTAAATCTAGCACTCCACGAAAATGCACGACTGAAGAGGAAACTCTTATCAACATACGAAGAAAAGTTGAGAAACATATCAAGAACACCTATCTAAAGCGTGTAGATGCACCGGTGGGAGTGAAGCCCACACTTAAGTGCTGGATGGAACTTAATGAAGGATAATATTATGAAAGCTGACCATCGTGATGTCCTTGCAAATATCAAGAGTTTTGATCAACTCATCACCTACTTGCGGGATGAGTTGGATTGGCCGATCGGAGTCAGTGATTTAGAGGCATTAACATTCGAATACTCGCCAGAGGAATTGGGCATCGACGAAAAGAACGCGGCTAAGATTGAGAGTATTAAGCGGTTTCGTCCACTCTCCGTAAGACAACCATGGGGCATTTTCTTCGTAGAGTTTGAACCGAAAAGGCTCCCCGTCGTCGCTCTACGACGAATCCTAAGCAGAGTAACACTCAAGAAACGTGCTTCCGCAAACAGCTCCGAGCGTATTGCATGGAAAGTAAACGATTTACTGTTTATATCTAACTATGGCGAAGGAAACGAGCGAACCATTACCTTTGCTCATTTTTCTTATGACATTACAGAACAAAATTTACCAGTCCTGAAAGTATTAGGCTGGAATGACGAAGACACTGCATTGCACCTTGATGGTGTTGCCAGTGAGTTAACCTCAAAGCTTGTATGGCCAGCTAATGAGGAGGATACCGAAGCATGGAGGAAGCAATGGCGATCAGCATTCACTGTACGTCATGGTGAGGTCATCGCAACCTCCAAGGTCCTCTCTATTCATCTTGCCAAGTTAGCCCAAATCATTCGCAATCGTATCAATAAAGCACTCACTATAGAAACAGAGAGTGGTCCTCTGAAGACACTTATGAAAGTATTCCAGAATGCGTTGATACATGATCTAGATGAAGAGGGCTTTGCCGACATGTATGCTCAGACCATCGCATATGGTTTACTATCATCGCGAATAACAAATCCCAAAGGCGGTACAGCCAATGACCTACATATCCATATCCCAGTGACAAATCCATTCCTCAAAGAACTGATGGAAACTTTTCTTTATACCAGTAGGCGACATGGCAAAGCTAGCAGGCCTCGCATGGACTTTGACGAGTTAGGCATTAACGAAGTCATAGAGCTACTCGATGGAGCCAACATAGATGCTATAATCCGAGACTTTGGGGACAAAAACCCATTGGAAGATCCGGTCATTCATTTCTACGAATTGTTCCTTAAAGAGTACGATCCCAGTAGGAGATTGCAGCGTGGTGTTTTCTACACTCCACGTTCAGTAGTCTCCTTCATCGTACGTTCAGTGGATGAAATGCTTCGCACGGAATTTAACCTCCAAGACGGTCTTGCTGACACCACCACTTGGAGAGAAATGGTTAAGAGCCGCAAAGATCTCAAGATTCCGGATTCCACTTCGCCTGACCAGGTCTTTGTTCAAATCTTAGATCCCGCAACCGGTACAGGAACTTTCCTCGTTGAATCTATTAACGTGATTTATCACACTATGCAAACGAAGTGGAGGGCTCAAGGTCTAAGCGAGAAGAAAATGGAAGTACTATGGAACGAATACGTACCAAAATATCTCCTGCCAAGACTGCATGGCTACGAACTATTGATGGCGCCTTACACAATCGCACATCTTAGAATTGGATTGAAACTGTACGAGACAGGTTATCGCTTTAAAAACAAGGAGAGATTACAGGTTTATCTAACAAACTCACTCGAGCCAGCGTCTGACACAGTCCAACGAAAGCTGGCAGACATATATAAGGGAATAGCACATGAGGTAAAAACGGTCAACAAGATAAAAAGGACTAAACGGTTCACGGTGATCATCGGAAATCCACCGTATGCGAACTATTCTGCAAATCTTTCACCGCAAATGCGACGAATCGTGGATAAGTATAGACATTTTCGAGGAAGATTGATTCGAGAGAGAAACCAACTTCAGTTCGAAAGAAATATTCAAGACGATTTTGTGAAGTTCTTGTCTATTGGTGAAGACTTAATTAAAACCACAAATGCTGGAATACTCAGTTATATAACTAATGCGACGATGTTAACATCCCGATCATTGCGGGGTATGCGAGAGCATCTCACTAAAAATTTTAACAAGTTGTTTGAATTAAACCTTCATGGTGGATTAAACGAAATCATCATTGGCGTAAAAGATGATGAAAATGTGTTCGACATCGTACAATCAGTAGCTATCCATTTATACGTACGTTCTGTTAGTGGTGATGATCAAACGATTAATTATGCTGAGTTGTTAGGACCACGAAAACACAAGTATGCGACATTGTTATCTCATACAGTCCTTACAACCCAATCGCATGAAATACTACCTGATGCAGAGAATTGCAGCTTTAAACCGCAAGACGATGAAAATGTTAATACAAAACAACGGATTGATTCGATTTTCATACAATTTGGGGCAGGTATAAAGACGAATCGAGATGCTATAGTAATCGGCTTTAACGACAACAATCTCATTGAAGCGGTACGAGATTTCAATCCCAAACTAGTTATTGATGGACATACACGCGCGCATATTCAATCTCTGTTGTACCGTCCATTTGACACGCGACGAATTTTTTACCATAAAGATGCAGTAGCCAGTCGATCACTACCTACGATGAAGCATGTAATTGCTGGTCCAAACATAGGACTTATCGGATCTAGCACATGGACTACACCGGAACGGTTCAGCGTCAATGTGTCACGTACAATCGTGGAAATGAAGACAGGTACTCATGATCGAGGAACAACATTCTTTCCACTATACCGCTATGAGAATTCTCTGAACGGGAAAACGTATAGAATACATAATTTGACACAGGAATTCGTGAGTAAATGGTGTAATGCAACTAAAACACAATTTGTCGCAGAGTCAGGTGACCTTGAAAATACAAGTGGACCAGAGGATGTTCTCTCATGGTTATATGGTCTATTTCATTCTCCGGAATATAGGCGCCGGTACAGAGCCGCTTTGTCCCAAGGATTCCCAATCATTTTAATGACTTCCAACAAGAAATTACTGCGTGAACTAGTCAGACTTGGTAGAGAACTAATTGCATTACACTTAATGGAATCTCCAAAATTCAATACGTCTCTTGCTAGATTCATTGGCAATCAAAATCCTATAGTCGAGAAAATTTCTTGGTCGAACAACACAGTATGGATTGACAAGGCTCAAACCACAGGTTTCAAAGATGTTCCTAAGGTCGTGTGGAATTTTCGCATTGGTGGTTATCAGGTCTGTAATAAGTGGCTCAAGGATCGCAGAGGTTCTACACTCTTGAAGAACGACCTCGCTCATTACAAGAAAATCGTCACCGCACTCGTCGAAACTAACCGTCTGATGCAAGAGGTTGATGAAGTCATTGAGTATCATGGAGGTTGGCCTGAAGCATTCCTCACGAAGAAGGAGATGACAACGACCGCTTAAACAGATATATTAAAAGGGGCATTTAAAGGCAGAATTTTAAAGGTGACTGAAAATAGCCATAAAATAGGTGTTCAGCTATGAACTGTCCTAGATGTGGAGATGAAGCAGTTGATTCTCTTCAAGAATGGGATTATGCAGTCTTCCATGTCAAGAGGTTTGACTGCAAAAGATGTCACAAAGCATTCATGGCTTACTATAGAAAAGGCAAGTTAAGCCACACGATTCCAAAAGGTAAATCTTGAGACAGTGCAGCTAGAGCCTATGAAGACCAGATGGTTTGATTCCTGCCCCATTCTAAATTACTAGGTATAGTATTGAAATCAACTTAGTTTCAAGTGTATTCCCTCGAAGAGTGTTTAGTTCTTTTCACCTCAACCAAAGTGTTAAAATGCTGTCTCCCATGCCCACAGTTTATACGGTGCCTAGGCTCTCCTGAAAGAAGAACACCCAATGCTGTCGGTGTGGGCAGTCTATTAACATTTAAGGCTAGAACTTGTTATCATAAGTAGTTCAAGGAGGGAATCGCTGTGCGAGAGTTCGTGTTAGACGATCGGAGGGCATTCATAGAGCAGTTTAAAACATATTTAGAAGAGCGAATCAGCAGCGCGCGCGTTTTGAGTCTGGTTAAATCGTCTCAAATGATTATGTTCCGTCGTTACGGGAGTCAGTGTCTTGGATGACTGGTTTTCCAAAGGCTTCGTTGGAACATAAGTTTGAAACAAAAGCTGTGTGCTTGCCGCGAGCGCGCGCACCATTAAGAAATATGAAGACGGAACTATCTGGTCGAACGCGAGTTATGAAAGAGAGCTGAACCTAGGTGACCTCTCTGCATGATCAAATCAGCTATTGTTAATGTGGTGGCAACGGCGGCTCTGAATCAGAAACTTGACCTGAATGAGCTTGGGAAAGTTAGAGGAATTTTTCATGATTCAGCAGTGTATGGAGGTCGGGTCGCCTACGTCAGCACGCCTGAAATGGAGGGAAAAGTCTCTCTTTTTTCTTCAGGGAAAATGATTAGTGTGGGAACCAAGAGTGAGGATGCCGCCTTTCATGAACTTGCAGTGGCCAAACACTTTCTGGTGAAAAAAAAGTTCATTAATGATGTTTCTCTTCAGCCGAAAGTCCGTAATATGGTTGTTTCCGTTGACTTGGGATTCGATGTAAGCCTTGAAGATCTATCGCTAAAGAAGAAGGTCATCTACGAACCTGAACAGTTTCCGGGTGCTATTCTCAAAATCGCTGAACCCCATAAAGCAACAGTTCTTGTTTTTGCCTCAGGAAAAGCCGTTGTTACGGGTCTAATCAGCGCAAATCAGATTGATGTAATTGTGGAAAGCGTGCGAAGGTTGCTTGAGGAAGCAGATTAGGGTTGAATCCTAACATACCCAAGTTATTGGTCTCGTCATTTGTTCTCTAGGTTTTCTACGATTGTTTGGAACTGTTCTAGTGCAAATTCAAGATTCTCGACGATCTCTGAGGCGGTGATGTCTGGTTCTGGCAGGTTTTCCATTTCTTCGAGGCTTTCGTCTTTGAACCAGAAGATGTTTTTGCCGGAGGGGAATTCAGCAATTTCCAAACCACCTGAATGGCACCTGCTGACTGCGCGCGCTCAAAGCCAAATCTACATCCCGAATACTTCTTTACGCTTCACAATAGTTAATACGGTTCTAAGATGTTTTTACACCAAGAATTGGTCGAGGAGTAACCGTGGTGATTGAGCTTCTTATTGCCTTGGTGCTTATACTCGTCCTCGTTGTACTGGTCATCATGTTCCGGTTATCAGGGAAACTGGGACAGCTTTCAGTCGATCAAGAAGTTGTGAAAGGAGCAATAGCCACATGCTGGAAAGAACTCGGCATAGACCAAGACATCGGCGCAATAAAAGAAAGAGCCAACGACATTCAAAATGCCACACAAAGCCTCGAAAACCTCTTCAAAGTTTCCCGAGGCCGCGGCGAATACGGCGAGTTCCAACTGGAACAAATTCTACAAGACATTCTGCCAACCCAATACGTGCACATCAGAAAACACGTCGCCCCAATCGGCAAGATACCAGATGCCCACATCGTAACCCCCCAAGGCATAATCTGCATCGACTCAAAATTTCCACTAGACAACTACCGAAAAATGCTCGAAACAGCAGAAGCCACACAAAAAGAAACATTCAGCACAACCTTCCGCAACGACGTCGAAACACACATGACCAAAATTCAAACCGACTACGTGAAACCAGAAGAAGGCACCACACCCTTCGCCTTCGGATTCATCCCCTCCGAAGCAGTATACCAATACCTAACAGAATGCGAAATGAGCCTAGTCGCCGAAGCCGCCGCACAAGGCGTACTACTAGTTTCTCCAGCCACCCTCGCCATAAACCTAAACCTCCTNNTACAACAAAGCAGGCGAAGTCAACGAAAAACACAGCCGACTAAGAGTCACCTTCGAACAAATCACAGAGATGGAGGAATAGACGGTCACTGTGGCGAAACCGCACACAAGGCTTGTAACAAAGATAATGGGATTTTTGATCAGCAAGAATTAAATAGTTTCTATAACCAAGTCTTCACCTCCAAATACGAAAAAAACGCGGTCTTTTCGATGAAATGTTGGGGGATTCGAATGCATGACTAAACATCTATCTGTTCGCATACTATGGCATGATAGTGGCTGGAACGGGTGTATCTGTAAACATCCTGGAAAGAACACCTACTGCTATGCAGACAAGTCAGTTCCCATCAATAAGCTCAAAGATAAGAAACATGATGCAAAATATCTAGACTGGGAAGACGATAATGCTGGCAAACCGTTCTCCGAACTGGACCATCTGCCCCGTTGCACATGGTCTGCAAACGCGTTTTCTCCAGAACCAACTCAATTCGTCCATATCGCTCAAGATTTCATGAAAGCCTCTGATCCGGGAATAAAGGATTTCCCCGAACCCATACCATCATTCTCAATGGGAACATGGAAATTCGATGATATGTATCCAACACGATTCAGAGGATTCGCCAATGTGAACATCTATACTCCGTTTTATGTCAAGCAGAGGGAGCAATTATCAAGCACATATTTCAGGCAATTCGAGCCAGGCAAATCACTTGTGTTCACTTATCTGAACACTGACAATCCCTTGAACAATGAAAGAGAAACCTATGTTCTTGTTGGCGTGTGCAGACTGAAGGAAAAAGGAAAGCCACAGCGTTGGTCATTTGTGAGAGATAAGAGTAACGAGCAGTGGGGAAATCTGGTCTGGAGCAGAAGAATCTCTCAAAGCTACTCAATAAGTGAAGGCGTAAGAATACCCTACCAGGAAGTCTTAGAATATCAAGAAAATCACCCTGAAGTGGGAGATCTACTATCCCCCATCCTTTTCGAAATTGATAATGGCACAGAGATCGTACGGAAGTTCAAGTACGTAAGTAGAGATCTAACTGACATCGAAGCCGCCACAGTAATAGAACAGCTGTTTCCAATCATCAAGAAACTCAAAGAATATCAAGAGAAGTATGGACTCTGCCAAAAAATCGATTGGAATTTAAAGGAACAATGGCTGAGCAACGTTCTCGCAGATACGTATAAGGAAAGAAGCAAGTACCCTGGGATTGTAGCCGTCCTAGATTCTCTTCATTTTAAGAATGCGATGCTGTATTTCAATGAAGTATTGAAGGGAAAAGAGAAAGACGGCACTGACATTAGAGAATACATTCGCAAGTTACTTGAAGGAAGTGCTACGGAGAAAGGACACGAACGCGCACTCAAAACGGCGAGGAACTACTGGACCACGTATTCTCCTGAAGAACAGAATTTCATGTTGAATGTTCTTTCTTTAATTGATCTCAGAACCACAGTGACGTTTGAGAG
>JABAOF010002206.1_pt2 | contig 10496 bp, 7 predicted proteins | sample 7062171 | NCBI WGS metagenome assembly JABAOF01 (sample SAMN14538628, study PRJNA623070) | marine sediment metagenome | biome: marine biome [ENVO:00000428]; feature: marine pelagic biome [ENVO:01000023]; material: deep marine sediment [ENVO:00002113] | place: India: Gulf of Khambhat ... | reverse complement strand
CCGATTTCAAGACCGGGTAATGGGTGCAACCCAATATTAGCGTATCAATTTCTTGCTCAAGGAGGGGCGTCAGGTATTCCTGGGCCACGGCCTTGACTACGGGCCCCTTCGTCCGGCCCTCTTCGACCATAGGGACGAAGAGCGGGCACGCCCGGCTGAAGACGGTAGCGCCTTTGTCGAGGGCGGCGACGGCTCGAGGGTAAGCGCCGCTCGTAATGGTGGCCCGCGTACCGATTACGCCGATGCGGCGGAGGTTGCTGGCACCCAAAGCGGCGCGCGCGCCCGGCTCTATTACCCCCAAGAGCGGGACGTCCACGATTTGGTCGAGGTCCTCGAGTGCCGTCGCGGAGGCCGTATTGCAGGCGATGATGACGAGTTTCGGCCGGAAGTGCAACAGAAATTCGACGCACTCGCCGCCGAACCGTTTCACCGTGGCCGCGGATTTCGGGCCGTAGGGCACGCGCGCGGTGTCTCCCAGGTAGATTATCTCCTCGTTAGCTAGGGCGCGCCTTAGCTCGCGCGCGACGGTCAAGCCCCCTACGCCGGAGTCGAAGATCGCTATGGGCGCCGCGGCCGTCATTTCCGCCTCTCCTCGGGCGCCGGGTATACGTACCGGCCAAGCTCGCCGTAGATGGGGAAGCCGGCGGCGACGTGCCCGCCCTCTCCCGCCAGCGTCCGGTGGGCCCGCCCGTTGATAAGTATTACGACGCCGTCGACGCCGTCGACGTTGGCGGTGACGGTACGGTAGAGAGAGTTTAACGCGAACAATTCGCCGGTGGAGCCAAAACGCTTCGATTGCAAGCGTTCGTCAAAGTTGAGGAGGGCGACGCCGTCGCGGAGAAAGACCGATTTCAACTGCGCGTCGGCGGGGAGGGTGGGGGATAGATTAGGTTTTCGCGGCCCGGCGACGAGCGCCGTAACGACGCGGCGGACCCGTTCTTCCGCGCCTTCGGTCGCGCCGATATCCCGGCGTTCCGGGACCAATTTCGTATATTCGGCGTCCGCAAAGAAGATGTCCGCTTCGGCCGGGGCCCGCGAAGGCATCTCTTCCCTTACTTCCTCTTCAGGCGCGGAGGGTTTACGTAAGGTGGAACGGTAGGTGAGCGCGCCCCAGACGAGCGCCGCCACCGCGGCGAAGGCCGCCGCGGCCACGGCGAATTTCCAAATCCGTTTGGACCCGCTCGGCGTCATTATTCGTCGTCGAAGAGCTGCGCCTCGTCGCGGCGAGGGGCGGCGCCCTCCTCGAGTTTATCCAGCGTTCCCGCGGCGGCGAGGCGATAGTCGAAAGCGGCCAGCGCCCGGCTCGCGTCGTCGTACTTATTGTACGCGTCGCGGAGATGTTTACCGGTTATGCGGAAGACCTCTTGAAAGGCGTCTAGTTCGTCGGACAGCCGCCTTAGCTCCGCGGCCACCGTAGCGGCGCGTCCTTCCAACGCCATCCCCTGAAGGCCGAGCGCCACGGTGACGAGGTAAACGTATACCGTCGCCGGCGAAACGGGAAAGACCCTCCGGCCGGCGCCGTATTCGAACAGGTCGCCCTCGGCGATGGCCGTCTCGTAATAAATGTTTTCCGAGGGCAGGTACATCAACGCGAAGTCGTACGTCCCGAGGTCCGGCCGGACGTACTTGGCGGCAATGTCGTCGACCTTCTCCTTGACGGCGCGTACGAAGTCTCGCCGGCAGCCGGCCCGTTCCGCCTCCGCGGCGTTCGTCATTCGCTCGAAGCTTTCCAGCGGGAATTTGGCGTCTACGGGCACGAGCTTGTTGCCGATTTTGACGGCGAAGTCGACGAACGAGCCGCCGAGCGGGAATTGGCGATGATATTGAGAGGGATGTAGCAATTGGGCCAGGATGTTATCCAACAGTACTTCCCCGACGGCCCCACGCGTTTTCGGCGGCCGGAGCAATTCCTCGAGTTTCTTGATGTCGCGGCCGAGCTCGATTACCTGGCTCGAGGATTCGCGAATTTCGCCCACCCCTTGATGTACGGAGGCGATGGTGTCGCCGGCGCTGGCTAGTTGTGTACTTATATTATGGGTAGTATTGGCGAGCAGGTTGGTGAAGCTGTCGAGGCGGTTGTCCATCGCTTGGCGGAGGGAGGCGACGTCCGCGGCGGTCGCCCCCGAACCCTGGGAGCGGGCGAAGTTTTCCGCCAAACGCCGAAGCGAGTTTTGGCCGTACCATAGCGCCGCGGCCGCGGCCAAAAGCGCAAGCGCGGCGAGGACGGCGATCGCTATTTCGATGCCGGTCATAGTTTAGGATTAACCGCCGCCCCGGCCCATGTTCTTCTCGTAACCTTCTTTATACGCCTTTATGCCCGCGAAGATCGCCTCTGCGGCCTTCTGCTGCCACGCCGGGTCCGTAAGCAGTTTCTCCTCGGCGGCGTTCGATATGAAAGCGATCTCTACCAATATGGACGGCATCTCGCAACCGACGAGGACGTAGAAAGGCGCTTGCTTCACGCCCCGGTCGCGTAGGCCGAGCTCCTTGACCATCTTCTCCTGACAGCAATGCGCGAGTTCAGACGATTCCTGCAGGTACTCGTTCTGCGCGAGTATGGAGAGGATGAAGTTCAAACTTCCGGGGTCGGCCGCGAAATTCGGGTTCTCGGCGAGGAAGTCTTGGTTTTCGGCTATGGTCGCCGCGCGCTCCCAATCGTTCCTCGATTCCGAGAGGAAGTACGTCTCCGTGCCGCCCACTTTCGCGTTGAGGACCGCGTTGTTGTGGACGTCGATGAACAGGTCGGCGTTGACGGCGTTCGCGAGGCGCGTGCGGTCGCGCATATATACGTGGCTGTCGTCGAGGCGGGTCATGACGACGCGGACCCCCAGCTCGTCGCGGAGCAGGCGCGCAAGGCGGAGCGAGATCTCGAGATTGACGTCCTTTTCGAGGACGCCGCCGGGCCCCTCCGCCCCGCTAAAGTGGGCGCCGTGGCCCGGGTCGATACATATGGTATCGATTACGGTCGGCGTATTGTCCGGCTTTACTTCTTTCGCCGACGTGGCGAATTCCCCCCTGGCCGCGACGGCCGGTTTTTCTTTTATCGGTTCCGGCCGCTCCTTGGGGATTGCGGCCTTCGGCGCCGTCGGCGGCTTTTTATAAATTTTAAAAAAGATCTGGGGCGGGCTTTTGAGCGACTTGCCCTCGTAGTTTTTGGCGCCTCTGCCGGGCGTGACGTAGATGTAGGCCCGGTTTTTTGCGGTAGCCGACGTGACCTTTTTGACGACCCCCACGGCCCGGTCCAATTTGGCCGCGCCCGGCGTCACGGCGCAGTCGTCTATTACCAACACGAGCCGGCCGTCTTTCGTGGTATTCACTTTGAATAGCGCCGGCTTTTCGAGTTTTACGATGACCGCGGTGTAGTCGGTGTAGTCGCGAACCTGCGTGCCGGTTACGCGATTGCCGCCGTAGGCCGCGGCGGGAGCGAGAACGGCCGCCGCGACCGCCGCCGTCGCCATCCGCGCCAGCGTCGCCTTAACGCCCAGCGGCGAAAGGACCGCGATCTTTTTGTCGCTCAGCGTTGCCAACGTTGCCTGCCCTCGTCTTTTTCGCGAATTTTATCTCTTTTGTCATATTTTTTCTTACCGCGCGCGAGCGCGATTTCGACTTTGGCGTAACCCCGCGAGAAGTATATTTTTAACGGGATAAGCGTCACGCCCTTTTGCGCCACGGCGCGGGCGATCCGGTTGATCTCGGTGCGGCTGAGGAGCAGTTTCCGCGGCCTCCGCGTAGGCAGCGGCGACGTGGTGTTCTTGTCGTAGCGCGCGATATGGAGGTTGTATAGGAAAATCTCTCCGCCCTCCNNTACGCGTCCCCGAGCGAAGCCCGGCCGGCGCGTAGCGATTTGACCTCGGCGCCGGCGAGCACTAAGCCCGCGTCGTACGTATGCAATATTTCGTAATCGCGCCGGGCCCGGCGGTTGGTTGCGACCACTCTTTCCATCTAGGCCTTTTCTTTATCGGTAAAATATAAGAGAATATATTATTGGGCGGAGGTTTAGTCAAGAGAAATGGATTTTGAGGGGCGAGCGCGGCGTTCAGCAAACGGGTTGCGTAAACGGCGATGTTAAGCTACTATACCGCGATAATCCTTCCGGGAAAGGGGTAGTGTCATGAGAGTATGGGCAGTATTCGGCGTCGTTTTAATATGGGGCGCGTCCGCGGCGGGCGCGTTCGACGTATATTCTTATTGGGAGCCGACCGCGTTCGGGGCCGGCGGCTCCGCCGCGGTCGCCGACGACGCCGCGAGCGTCCCGTTGAATCCCGCGGGCCTCGCCGCGGGCCACGGCTTTAACCTTTATATATCCCGCCACGTCCGCAAGCTCGGCCCCGAAAACTGGCACGCATATTTCGATACCTTGATAGGCGGCTTCGGCTACGATTGGATGCGGGCGCGGGACAAGAACGTGCGCTCGAGCCGCTTCAGCTGGACGTACGGCGCGCCCGTGTACCGTTGGGTGGGCGTGGGCGCGGGGCTAAACCGCCTGGCGGCGTCGAAGCCGTACTTGACCTCCGCCTGGACCATCGACGGCGGCGTGCTGTTGCGGCCGTTTCCGTATATTTCGTTGGCCGCGGTCGCGCGCAATATCAACGAGCCGCGCTTCCTGCGCCAGGTAGAGGGGCGGACGTACGTAGCCGCGTTGGCCGTGCGGCCCGTTTGGGAGCGGCTAACGCTAAGCTGCGACGCCGGCTGGCGCGAGCGCGACCCGCTTGAGGACGTGAGCGTCCGCGTCGGGATGGACGTCGAGCTTATCGACGGCGTGTTGCTGGGCGCCGACGCGGACGACGACAAGAATTTCGGCGTCGGCCTGAGCCTGGGTTTTCCCTACGGCGGCGCCGCCTATAAAACGTCGCTCGACGAAGACGGCAACGTCACCGCCGACAGCGCCGCGGTCCGGTTCAACCTCGAGCGCCGGCGCTCCGTCTTCGTGGGAGGCCGGCGGTACGCCGAATTCGAGGTGGCGGGCGATTTGCTCGAGACGGCGCGCGGCTTTTCGCTTCTGGGGGGGAAGGGAACCGGCGGCCGGGATGTGATCCGCCGCCTCAAGCTCGCCCGGGAGGATAGAGGGATTAAGGGCGTAATAATTAAAGTCGGGTCCGTCGACCCCGGCTTGGGCCCGGGCGTTAGCGCTTTAGTGCAGGAGATACGGGCCGAGATAAAGAAAGTCCGCGGCGCCGGCGCGGGTAAAAAGGTGTACGCGTATATCGAGGGCGTCAACCGGCCTGCCGGGTATTATGTAGCGTCGGCAGCAGACGTTGTCGCGATGCCTGCGAGCGGCTACTTCGGCGGCGTCGGTACCTATATGACGATGTGGCGCATTACCGAGCTGACGGAGCGCTACGGCGTCGAATGGGATTATTTGACCGCGGGCGAATACAAGGGCGCGTTCCATATAATCGGCGACGACCCGACGGAAGCCATGGAACGCGAGGTCAAAGAGCTCGTAGAGGACGGGTACGAGCAGTTCGTCGGCGACGTCGCCGCGGACCGGGGCCTGACTCCGGAGCGGTTCCGGGAGCTTTGCGAGGGCCCGCCCTTGACCGCGGAGGGGTGCCGCGACGCCGGCCTCGTGGACGAAGTGGTCCGTTACGAGGACTTGAAAGACGTTATTGCCCGCGCGGACGGAAAGGAACGAACGCCGACGACGAAGGTTTCGTTGCGCGAGCGCTGGCGCGACAGGTGGGGCAAGCCCAAGGCCGTTCGGGTTATTACCGCCGAGGGTTCTATTATGTCGGGGAAGAGCGGACGCTCGTTCATAACGGGCGGCCGAACCATCGGCGAGGATACTCTCGTGAAGCAATTGCGCGAGGCTCGCGAGGACGCCGACGTAGGAGCGATCGTGTTGCGGGTTGACTCCGGCGGCGGCGAAGGTATTGCCTCCGAAAACATCTTCGAAGAGGTCGTAAAGTGCCGGGAAAGCGGAAGGCCCGTCGTCGCCTCTATGGGCGACGTGGCAGGGTCGGGGGGGTACTTTATCGCCTGCGGCGCGGAGTATATATTCGCCGAGCCGGCGACGTTGACCGGGTCCATAGGTATCGCGTTCGCTAAGCCGGCGCTGGAAGAATTCTACCGGAAATACGGCGTAGGTCGCTTCCCGGTCAAATCGCACGAACACGCCGACGCCCTCACGTACCACCGCCATTTGACGGAAGAGGAAAAGGCGTGGGTGGCCGGAATGCTCCAGGACATGTACGTTAGGTTTATGGGCGTCATCGCCGAAGCGCGGGGCATAGAACCTTCGCGGCTCGAGGAATTGGCCGGCGGCCGCGTTTACACCGGGGCGCGGGCAAAAGAGGTCGGCCTGGTTGACGAGTTGGGTGGCCTTGACGACGCGGTTGAGTACGCGCGCGTGAAGGGAAACCTAGCCGCGGACGCGCCCGTCGAATACGTTGGCCCGGGCCGCGGCTTCTTGGAGCGTATGCCGAGTGCCGCGGCGACGCTTCTGGGCGTGGATTGACGTTTTCGCGTAAATGGACAAATGGAGGTGCTCTTATGCATAGGCTCAGCGCGGTTGTGGCGTGTATCATGTTTTGCGGCATATTGTTGGCCTGCGGGCCCAGGCCGGAGCCCCCGGTCACGGGCGCGGACCTGGTTGCGACCGCGGTGGCGGCACACTACAGGGTCGACGTCGACGACGTGAGGCAAGTCGACGGCGGCTACGAGTGGACCGTGACCGCCGTCAACCACTCCGATTACTCGTGGAAGGGAACGTTCTACGTCAAGTTGGTGAACGTCGACAACGAAATAGTCGAGAGCCACGATTTCGAAATACGCGATATGGTACCGCCCGGCGGCAGGACCACGGGCTTGACGTTCACCTCCCAATACGCGCCGACGCGAATGAACGGCGAGATATCGCTCGTAAAGGCCGAGGTCCACGTAGCGGACTACGAGGAACCGTTGGAAGGCGGAACTCGTTAAGGATTAGGAAAAAAATCATACGAACGCGGCTTTTCGGCGCGAGGCTGGGCGCTCGTGCGTCCGGTTCTTGTGGGTCATGTTTTTAAAGCCGTGACCCGCGGCGCGAACGAGGGAGGGAAGGTTGAACCTTGGCCAAAGTTAAGAGCGTAATCGTGATTGGCGCGGGGCCCGCGGGCCTCGCGGCCGCGGACCGCCTCGCGGCCGCAGGCCTCGACGTCCTCGTTCTGGAAGGCAGGGACCGCGTCGGCGGCTTGTGCCGGACCGTTTCTTTTTCCGGGGCGACGTTCGACCTCGGCGGCCATCGTTTCATTACCAAAGACGACGAGGTGAGGAACTACGTCTTCGAGTTAATGGGCGAAGGCCTCGAGCTCAGGCGCCGTAAGAGCACCATCCGCCTTTGGGGCAAGGATTTCGCGTACCCCTTAGATTTCAAAAATTTACTGTTGGGTATGAACCCGCTGACCACGGCTCGAGCGGGTATCGATTACTTGGTGGCCGCCGCGCGGCAAAGCTTCGCGCCTCGAGCCGACGTGTCGTTTGAGGACTGGGTGGTCAACCGTTTCGGGAGGACCCTTTACCGAATATATTTCGGCCCGTATACGGCCAAACTTTGGGGGCGGCCCCCTGCCGAGATATCCGCGGACTGGGCGGCCCAGCGCATATCGCTCTTGAACCTTTGGGACGTTTTGCTCCTCTTGTTGAAGATAAAGAAGGAACAGCCGAAGACGTACGCCGCGCAATTTCATTACCCGCGGGGCGGGATAGGGCGCATCTACGAGACGTTGGCCGAGCGCGCGCGGGCCGCGGGCGCCGAAATCCGGGTGAACGCGGAGGTGCTCGAGGTCCGCCGTAAGGGGGGCCGCGTGGCGCGCGTCGTGTTTCGCCGGAACGGCCGCGAAGAGCTCGAGAGCGCCGATTTCGTGATCTCGACGGCGCCGCTGCCGCGCCTCGCCGAGATGATCAAGCCGGCCGGCGACGGCAAAGTTGTAGAAGCTGCCGCCCGGATGGGGTTTCGCTCTCTCAGGTTCTTAAACCTGGTAATCGACCGTCCCGCGATCACGGACAACACGTGGGTGTACGTCCCGGAGCCGAAGTATTTCTTCTTCCGCGTCCAAGACCTCCGCAATTGGTCGCCGTCGTTGTGCCCGCCCGGCAAGTCGGCGCTGGAACTCGAGATCGCCTGCGACGCCGGGGACGAGAAGTGGCGGATGTCCGACGAGGAAGTAAAGGCCGTGTGTATGTCCGATTTGGCCGCCTTCGGTTTGGATATGGCGGACGACGTCGAAGCTTACCGCAGCTCGTTCGAAGAATATTCCTATCCCGTTTACGACCTCGCCTACAGAGACAAACTGAAAACGGTTTTGGATTTCATTTGGCCCATAGAAAATCTGCTTACGATAGGGAGAGGGGGCCTTTTCCGCTACAATAATATGGACCACTCGATTAAGATGGGGGTGTTGGCGGCGCGGCACGTCGCCTTCGGCGAGGACCGGGACGCTATTTTGGATATCGCAAAAGAGCAGTCGGTGTTCGAGGCGCCGCATAAAAGGCATTAAGTACTGCGCGGCCGATATTTGGTTTCCCTTGCTAAGCGGTGAGGGGTATCGTAGAATGCAAAGTTATTTACTTTAAAGTTAGCCTATGGCGTCTAGGTCGGCGGTAAGGAGTATTGCGTTAATCGTCCTGGCGTTTACGGTCGGTGGGGCCGTAGGCCCGGCGTACGGCGTTTCGGACGAATTTATCGGCGTGGCCGGCGAGGAGGGTGCGGCCGCGGCTTTGGCCGGGGCCCGTACCGGGGCCGAGTGGGCTCGTGCCGGATGGTTGGCCATGGTTTACACGGGCGACGAGGCCCGGGCCCGCGGATTCTTCGCCCAGGCTTTGGCCGCCGACGCCGACGACGCGGCGGCGCTCGAGGGAGCCGCATGGCTCGACTTTACGCAGGGGCGGATGGTTTCCGCTTTCGAGCGGTGGCGGCGCTACCTCGAGCTCTACCCCGACGGCGACGCGGCGGTCGCGCTGATTTCGACGTTGAAGTTTTTCGACGGCGTCGTGCCGACGTACCGGGAGGCGCCCGACTTCTTGCTCGAGCTCGCGGCGCGGCCGGAGTGCCCGGCGCCCGCGTGCGATGCCGCCCGGCGCGCCGCGGAACCGCTTCTCCTGCAATCCGGGCGGTGGGCAGATGCCGCCGCATTGGCGCGCGAGCAAGGTTACGTATCCCAGTTCGCGCTGTGCGGTATATTCAATAAGTACGGCTTAGCGGATATCGACTACGCGTTCGAACCCGAGGCGGAGCTGGCCGCGGCTCCGCCCGTGACGTTGGGGGAGGCGGCGTGGCGCCCTGTCGAAGGCCGGTTCGGCCGAGTGGACGTCGGCGGCGCGCTGGGGTTTAACGTGGGCGTTGCTTACGCNNGATTTGCCGGCCGGGGAATACTGGCTCGAGGTCCAGACGGACGATTGGTTCCGGGCGTTCCTCGGCGGCGTCGAGGTTTTATCGAACCATCCCGCGGCCGGCCCGAGCCGGACCCTTCACCGCGGCCGTTTCGCAAACGCCGGGGGACGCCAGCGGTTATTGATCAAGACGCTCAGGAACAACGATTCGGTTTTCGCTACCGACGGCCGATGGGCATTTAGCGCGCGGTTCTTGCGACGCGGCGATTACCGGCCCGTTCCGGTCACGGCGCAGCGTGACAATTTTTACGAAGGCGGGGCGCCGGCGGTCGCTAAGCCGGAAGCTGAGCGGCCGCCGCCCGGAGGAACGCTGGCCCGATTCTATGGGGCGCTGAGCGATTTCGCCGTTGGCGCGTACGTGGACGGCGTCGACGTAATGGACGAGGTTACCGCGCGGGCGCCTTCGTGCGCCCTGTTCTACGTCGCCGGCGCGTACGGCCGAATACTTGCCGGCGGCGAGTTCAACTTGGCGGACGCTAAGTCGCAGTTGCGCCGCGCCCGCGCCGAGGACCCGGCCTGCGTGGTTGCTACCGAAGAGCTTGCCGTCTTCGCTTCGTACGAGGGGAAGCGCGACGAGGCGGTGGATTACTACCGGGAGTCGCTGAAGGCCGAGCCCTCGTACGTATCGTCCGTTTGCGGCCTGGCGGATGTTGCGGCTCACGAAGGCTGGGAGGGGGAACTTCTGCGTCAGACCCGGGCGGCGTTGACGCTTAACCCCGCGGCCCACCGGGCGTTATTGCAGCTCGCGGATTATTATTACGATAACGACAACTCGGCGCAGGCGGTCAAATATTACGAAGAGTATATTTCGGTCGAGGCCGACGATGCCGACGTGCGGGCCAACCTGGCCGAGGCTTATATTTTCCAGGGCCGGCTTGACGAGGCGGCGGCGCAGTACCGGGCGATTTTAGAGTTCGACCCGTATAATGAAGACGCGTACTTGGGGATGGCGGACTTGGCGGCGCGGCGCGGCGACGCGGCCGCGGCGCGGGAGTGGTTCGGGAAAGGCGCGGCCGCCCACCCCCGCTCGGCGGAGATCTGGCGCCAATGGGGTCACTATTTGTGCGCCCTCGGCGCGCGCGAGGAAGGCTATGCCGCGCTGCGCCGGGCCGTCGGGCTGGACGTGA
>JABAOF010016090.1_pt1 | contig 10499 bp, 9 predicted proteins | sample 7062171 | NCBI WGS metagenome assembly JABAOF01 (sample SAMN14538628, study PRJNA623070) | marine sediment metagenome | biome: marine biome [ENVO:00000428]; feature: marine pelagic biome [ENVO:01000023]; material: deep marine sediment [ENVO:00002113] | place: India: Gulf of Khambhat ... | reverse complement strand
CTAAAACCTGATATTTTTGTTATGACAACCGACGGTAATCCAAAGGAATTTGAACATAGGCTTGATGCAATGAAAATAAAGACTTATGTGTTTAAGTCACGCAGACTGTCTGAACTGCCATACGGTATAAGAAATATGGGAATCACCCTTGATGAAAAAGATAAATTTGATACCCTTGCATTAAACATAGAGCAGGCAATTAATAGATTTAAAAACAGTAGTCAGGCTCGCCTCACTGCCCAACAGGAGTCAGATATCAGGAAAAAGGTGATATTTATAGTCTGGCCAGAGCCGCTTATTGTAGCAGGTCATGGAACCGCAATTAATGATGCAATAAACCTGCTCGGCGGAATTAATATAGCGGAAGGGACAAAAAGCCGGTATCCAAAATACTCGATCGAGGAAATAATACGCCGATCACCTGATATTATTTTTTTCGGCAGGGGAAAAGGCATGGACAAAGTCTCAATCAAGCTTTTAAAAAGAATCCCCCATGTGCCGGCAGTCAAAAACAATAAAGTGTTTTACGTAAGCGACAGTTTATACAGGCTCGGCCCAAGGGTCGTAGAAGGAATTAATGAACTTGCAGGACATTTTAAAAAATAATTCAACAATATAGAGTTTAAAATAGCTCAAAATTGTTTAGCCTTGTTCAAAATTGAACTATATTGAACTGTACTAATTGAACAAAAGGATTTTATAAGTAAGGATGAAATTAAAACTTCTGGGCACAGTTATTGCGGCTATTGGTATTTTCTCGTTGGCTTTGTTTATTGGACCAAAGTTCATAAACCCGTTCAGTGTTAATGGAATAGAAAAAGAAATCCTTCTTTCAATTAGACTTCCAAGGATAATAGTATCGGTCCTCATGGGAATAGCCCTTGGTGCATCAGGCGCAGTACTCCAGGGAATATTAAGGAACCCCCTTGCTGACCCTTACATCCTGGGCATATCGAGCGGGGCTGCACTGATAGCAGCAATCGGGATTGTTGCAGGATTTGTTTTTTTTGGAATTGTCACAATACCTTTGCTTGCATTTATAGGGGCACTTATTACCGGTATTTTTGTCGGAGCATTGGGATGGAAACGGGGGGGCTTCTGGCCTGGGAGGCTTCTTCTTGCCGGAGTCGGGCTTGGATTCCTTTTTTCTGCTGCACTTATGCTTGTTATGAGTGTTTCAAGTGATGAGAGTTTAAGGCGTGCAACACTCTGGATATTCGGGGATCTGTCTATTGCAGACTGGTCTGTCATCCCTTATGGCTTTGTGTTTATAGTGATTGGATTTATTATTTCCCTGTCAAGGTCAAGGGCGCTTAATGCCCTTATTCTGGGTGATGNNGGTGATGAACTTTCGCACAGCCTTGGTTTTTCTCCACGCAGGGAAAGATTCATTCTTTTTATCTCTGTCGGGTTGATGACCGCTGCTTCAGTATCTCTTGGCGGTGTAATTGGTTTTATAGGACTCCTTATCCCGCATATAGGAAGGTTTCTTATTGGTTCAGACAGCAGGGTCCTGATTCCGGTATCTGCCCTGGGAGGCGGGATACTTCTATGTATAGCAGACCTTATTGGAAAGTCTGTTTTATCACCGATGGAGCTGCCGGCCGGCATAATAACAGCAATAATAGGCGCACCGTATTTTTTATATCTACTTAGGAGGAAGGATGTCCTCAGCATCTAAAAATACAATTCTTGCATTCAGACAGGTAGGTTTTTCCTATGACAGGGAGAATAGGTTTGTCAACGACGTATCGTTCTCCATAGGAAACAGCGGGTTCATCGGGCTTCTGGGCGCCAATGGTTCAGGCAAATCAACACTGCTGAAGCTGGCAAGCGGAATACTGAAAGCATCAGCAGGCGATATAACGCTCTGGGGGAAATCCATCCATAGTTACAGGAATAAGGACAGGGCAAAGCTTCTCTGCTATCTCCCGCAAATACTTGATACAAACATTCCTTTTACTGTAAGGGAGCTTGCGAGTATGGGGCTATACCCGTATGATGTATCCCCGGCATTAACTGTTGATGAGGCTCTTGAGACAGTTGGACTTTCTGATAAAGCAGATACGCTAATAATTAATTTAAGCGGTGGTGAAAGAAGGAGGGCTTATATTGCCATGACCTTAATTCAAGGGGCAGGATTGCTGCTTCTTGACGAACCACTTGCGAATCTGGATATAAAATATCAGATCGAACTTATCAGGCTGCTGAAAGGATTAAAGGACAGCAGGGATATATCAGTTGTCATGGCGCTTCACGATATAAATGCCGCTTTACAGTTTGAAAAAATAATTCTTATCAAAGAGGGGAAGACCCTTGGCATGGGCAGCCCTGATAAAGTGCTGACTAAAGATCTACTGAAACAGGCGTTTGATGTTGATGTTGAGATCAAGAAACTGGACTCAAGCGGAATGGATATACATTATTAAACCATTAGGAGATGGCAAATGGGCAATAAGATCATTTTTGTAACAGGTGGTGCGCGCAGCGGCAAAAGCTCGTTTGNNTTTGCGCTGAATGAGGCTTCCAGGCTCAAAGGGAAGAAGGCATATATCGCAACAGCAGAAGCGCTTGACAAAGAGATGAAGGAACGCATTGAAAAACATAAAAAAGACAGAGGGAACGATTGGGATACATATGAAGAACCGGTAAAAATTACCTCTACCCTGTCAAACATGAAAAATAATCACAGTGTGGTGGTGCTTGACTGCCTGACTATCTGGCTCTCGAATATTCTACACAGAACACAGAGCCTGCCTACCAAACAGGCAGGCTCAGAACTCAGAACTCAGATTTTAGAAGCGGAAATTAAAAAATTTTTAGATACACTAAGTCAGTTTAAAAATTCTTCTGTCCGGGCTCTGGGCTCCGGGTTCTGTAGCCTGTATATTGTCTCTAATGAGGTTGGTATGGGCATTGTGCCTGATAATAAAGCCGCACGAGAGTTCAGAGATCTGGCAGGTCTTCTAAACCAGAAGGTTGCAGAGGCGGCAGATGAAGTGTATCTGGTAACAGCGGGGATACCAGTAAAAATCAAAAACAAAAAATAATAAGTCAAAATTGTGGAATGAAATTCAATTAAATCCGGAGGTGTTATGAGAATAGAAACACTTATATCAAAAGTTACTTCGATTAACGGCAAATTTGCCGAGCAGGCCCAGATGCGTCTTGATAACCTTACCAAGCCGCAGGGAAGCCTGGGAAGGCTTGAGGAATTTGCAAAGCAGTTTGTGGCAATTACTGAAAACCCTATGCCCGTGCTTGATAAGAAAGCCATTTTTACTTTTGCAGGAGATCACGGAGTTGCCCAGGAAGGTGTATCTGCCTTTCCAAAGGAGGTTACAAGACAAATGGTCTTTAATTTTTTAAATGGCGGGGCAGGAATAAACGTTCTTGCAAAGCATGCCGGAGCAGAGGTTGTGGTTGTGGATATAGGGGTTGATTATGATTTCGACAATAGTCCCGGTAGCCTTGTCACAAAGAAAGTTATTACCGGGACAAAAAACATGAGAAGAAGACCTGCTATGACAAGGGATGAGGCAGAAAAGTGCATAGCCGTTGGAATAGGGTTAGCAGATGAATACGCAAAAAAAGGCTATAAGATTTTTGGAACAGGAGATATGGGCATTGCAAATACAACGCCATCGAGTGCCGTAGCAGCAGTAATGACAGGGAAATCAGTGGAAGACGTCACCGGAAGAGGCACTGGTATAAACGATGATGTCTGGGAGAATAAGGTTAAAGTAATCAAAGACGCAATCTCCCTGAACAAACCTGATTCATCTGACCCCGTAGACGTGCTTTCAAAAATAGGCGGTGCGGAAATAGGTGGTATAGCCGGACTGGTTCTCGGTGCTGCAGTAAATAAAATTCCTGTTGTTATTGACGGTTTCATATCAACTGCAGGAGCGCTTATTGCGTATGCTATTGAGCCAAAAACAAAAGACTACATGTTTGCAGCGCATAATTCGCAGGAAATCGGGCACAAGGCAATGCTAGAAAAAATGGGCTTACAGCCAATACTTGACCTTAATTTAAGACTCGGTGAGGGAACCGGGGCTGCCCTGGCAATGATGATTATTGAGGCGGGTATCAAGATTTATAAAGAGATGGCAACCTTTGAAGAGGCAGCAGTAGCAAATAAAACTCAGAGCTGAGAACACAGAATCCTGATGCGAAAAACGAAAATGCATAATTTCAGAAAACTCAAAATTTACCAAAAGTCAATCGATCTCGCTGTTGAAATATATACGCTCACAAAGTCTTTCCCAAAAGATGAGCTATTTCATTAAATATTGCTGAAGGAAGCGGAAATAAATCAAACAAAGAATTTAAGCGATATTTAGAAATATCCTTAAGGTCGGACTATGAAGTAATGACGTGTCTTGAAATTGCATTGAGATTAAATTATTGCAGGTCTGTGTTCTGTGATCCGGGTTCTGTGTTCTGATGAAGAAGATTTTATTGGCATTTCAGTTCCTGACAATTATTCCTGTAAAGGAGATGAAACAGGTCTCCGAGGAAAGGATGGGAGGTGCTTCCGCATTCTTCCCCGGGGTCGGTCTTGTCCAGGGATGTCTCCTTTTAATCTCAGCATTTTTATTACTGAAAATCTTTCCTGTTGAGCTGGTTAACGGAATTATTATTCTTGTTATTGTCGTGATAAATGGAGCATTCCATCTTGACGGCCTTTCAGATACTTTCGATGCAATTGCCGTGCGGGGGGCAAAAGAAAAAAAACTCGTAATTATGAAAGACAGCACAGCCGGACCCACAGGCGTTATCTCCATTGTACTGGCAATTTTACTAAAATATCTTTCGCTGAATGCTTTATCCATGGCCCCATCGGACATCCCTTATTACTCATCACTGTTTTTAATGCCTGTTTTTTCCAGGTGGACAATGGTTTCTGCAATTTGCCATGCGAAATCAGCGAGACAGGACGGTCTGGGGAAAATATTTATCGAAAATACAGGAGTAAAAGAACTACTAACGGCAACTCTATTAGTTATTAGCTGTTGGTTGTTAGTTGTTGTCTTCTCTTTACTCCGCAGTATCTACCTGTCTCTGCCTTCAACGTCCACTATTTACTATTCACTGTTTCTACTGCCTCTACCGGTGCTTTATATTTTCGGCCTTGTAGCAGTCTGGTTCTCCAACAAAAGGTTTGGGGGCATGACAGGAGATACATTTGGTGCAGTTTCCGAGATATCAGAAATATTATTTTTAATAATGGTGGTTACATGGTCACGAGGCTTTTTTTAATAAGACACGGAGAGACAGAGGACGCTGACGTAAGGCGGTACAAGGGACATATTGATGTCCCACTCTCTGAAAATGGTATCAGACAGATGGAACGACTTGAAAAATATATTGTTCAAGATTGTTCAAACAGTACAAACAGTTTGAACGGTTTAACCGGATTGAGCTGTTTAAACGCAGTATACTGTTCTGACCTTGGCCGGGCAGTAAAAAGTGCAGAGATCATCGCCAGACCCCATGGAATAAAACCTTCTGTTGTCGAAACCCTGAGAGAGCGGAATTTTGGAAAATGGGAGGGCATGTCTTTTGAAGAAATAAGGGCTCAATACCCTGAAGAGTTTGAGGCGTGGGCAAAGGACCCCCTGAGATTCAGTCCGGTAGAAGGAGAGAGCACAATTGAGGTGAGGGACCGGGCGATCAGGGCGTTGGACGAAATTTTAAATAATCATCGTAAGAGATCAGGAATGGTTCAAGATAGTTCAAAATCGGTCAACATGGTTCAAAGTAGTTCAAGATTGAACACTATTAAACCTTTGAACAGCATTGAACAATTATCTATTGCAATAGTTTCACATGGCGGAATAAACAGAATAGTACTGTGCCACTTGCTTGGAACACCTCTTGATAATATATTCAGGATCGAGCAGGATTTTGGAGCGCTAAATATTATTGAATTTCATGATAAATATCCGGTAGTGAAGCTGATAAATCACACTTTATAACTATGGCTAAAGCATTAATGATACAGGGAACAGGTTCTGGTGTAGGCAAAAGCGTTCTGGTTGCAGGCCTATGCAGGGTATTAAGAGATCTGGGTATCAAGGTCGCTCCTTTTAAGGCACAGAATATGGCGCTGAACTCATTCATAACAAAAGAAGGCGGTGAGATAGGACGCGCACAGGCATTCCAGGCGGAAGCCGCAGGGATCGAACCCTGCAATGAAATAAACCCCATACTGCTGAAGGCAACGAGTGAGTCAGGATGCCAGGTGATTTTAAACGGCAAAGTTTACGGGAATATGAACGCAACAGACTACTATGCTTTTAAAGATGAGGCATGGCGGACTGTTACAGCAGCATATGAAAGGCTTTCTCAAAAATATGACGTTATTGTAATTGAGGGGGCAGGCAGTCCTGCGGAAATTAATCTCAGAAATGAAGAGATAGTTAATATGAGAGTTGCCCGTTATACAAATGCGCCGGTAATCCTTGTTGGTGACATAGACAAGGGAGGGGTCTTTGCGTCTTTTTACGGCACAGTCGAACTCTTAAGAAATAATTTAAACAGCTTAAGCAAAACTGAAAAATGCGATGCTGATTATATAGAGGCATTTATTGTCAACAAATTCCGCGGAGATATTAACATCCTGCGTCCGGGGCTGAGGGCAATAGAGGATAAAACAGGCAGGCCTGTCATAGGCGTAATTAATTATTTTGGAGACCTCGGTCTTCATGAAGAAGATGCAATCCCTGTTGAACGGTTTATGAGGTTTATGCCTGAACATCCGGATGATGTCAGGCCTTTAAAAATCGTGGTCCCTGGACTCAGGTATATATCCAACTTTACGGACTTTGACCCTTTCATGTATGAACGCGGAGTTGAACTTAAATACTCATTAAGGGAAGAAGATATTAACAGTGCAGACCTGATAATTATTCCTGGGTCAAAAAATACTGTAGATGACCTGTTATTCCTAAGACAAAGCGGCATTGAGAACTGCGTAAAAAAAGCAGTTAAAAAAGGCACCCCTTTAATTGGAATCTGCGGCGGTTATCAAATGCTGGGGCATAAAATCCTTGACCCCGATAGTGTAGAGAATACATTGAAAGAGGTGGACGGTATGGGGTTTCTTAATACTGTTACAACGCTTGACAGGACAAAGACAACATGTCAGGTTGAGGCTGAATTAGCAGATAGCTCCTGGCTCATGGCATACAGTAATAAAAACAACTCCTTCAACTATGAGCTATCAACTATGAGCCAGCAGCCATTAAAGGGGTATGAGATTCACATGGGCTTTACAACTGGTGATGTCGGGCTGTTTAAGATACGCAGATTACAGAGAACAGAGCACCCCGAAAAGCTTCACAACGGGGCAGGCAGAGCACAGACTGAAACGAGTTCGGTCGAATCGACTAAAAACAAAAATAATCTGAGTTCTGGGTTCCGGGCCTGCCTGTCCGGTAGGCAGGTTCTGGGTTCTGAAGTTTTGGATGGTTCTTTAAAGGACAGTGTCTGGGGCACATACATACACGGTCTTTTTGATAATGACGGCTTCAGGGGCAAACTGCTTAATTCGCTGAGACAGGAGAAGGGACTGNNTTTTATCTTGAGTCTTCTGGGAATGGAATCATATAAAGAAAAATACTGTTTAAACATAAAATTATAAAAAACTGTCTTTGACAGTTCAGGCAGGTATTTCAGGGGAATCTCGTGTGAATCGAGAACTGCCCCGCAACTGTAAACCCGCACCACTATGTAAGTGGTCGTGCCTTTGGCATATGCGAAAGCAGTAATACCACTTTCCCGAAGTATCGGGAAGGGAAGGTTAGCCAGGGGTGCGGGGGAGTCAGGAGATCCTGGATACCTGGAAAAATTCACGACGCCTTCGAGGGAAGGAAAAGGAGACTTATTATGTATAGGCTATCGTGGTTGTTAGTAATGGTTTTTGTTGCTTCACCGGCATGGGCAGGGGTTGATTCAGTAAAAATCAAGGAGGTTGTAGTAAGTGCATCAAAGATAGAAGAGCCGGTAGAGGAAACAACAAGCAGGGTTATACTTATTCCCCGGAAAGCAATAGACGCAAAAGGTGCTGAATTTATTGCAGATGTTTTAAAGGATATTCCTGAAATAAATCTTATACAGAGCGGCGGTCAGGGTAAACTGGCAGATGTAATCCTGCGCGGCGGTGCACCGTCCCAGCTGCTCGTAATGATTGACGGGGTAAAGGTTAAACTCACTACCACAGGAACATTTGATTTTTCGGGCATTATTGCTGATGACATAGAGAAAATAGAGATAGTAAAAGGCCCTCAGAGCACTATTTACGGCTCAGAGGCAATGGCCGGTGTTATAAATATAATAACGAAAAAAGGCAGGGATAAAACACATGCTGATTTATCTATTGAGGGCGGTTCGTTTGATACCTATAAAACTTCAGCTTCATTTTCAGGAGGTTCGGAAGTACTTAATTACAGGTTTACTGCGTCATATCTTAGTACCGGCGGAATATCAATATCCAAAAGAGGCGATGAAAAAGACGGCTATAAAAATGCCTCTTTTTCAACCAAACTGGCAATAAGGCCTTCTGATATATTTAATTTCGAGATTACAGGCAGATATTATTATGACCGTTCAGAGCTTGATGATTATGACTATAACCTGAGACACTCTATTGATGCTTTAAATTTTATCCAGCATGGCCACCACTATGTGGTTTCAGGTAAAGGCAGTCTTTATCTGTTTGATATATGGGAGCAGATACTAACTATTTCAAATACAAAAGATTCCCTGAAAACCAGAGATACAGATACTTCATGGAATAATTATGACATTATTACCGGAATGGAGACTATTGACTGGCAGCACAATCTCTACCTGTCTGACGACTATACTATAACAGCAGGTTTTGAAAACAGACTTGAAAAAGGAGAAAATATAGGCAATTTCAGTAAAATGGTTCACAACAATGCTCTTTATTTTAATAATAAGCTTTCCTTGTTTGAGGACTGGCTGCATGTTAATGCAGGGATACGGTATGATGCCCACGAGACCTTTGGCCATAAGTACACATACCGGCTGGGAGCTGTATATGACATTAAGCCTGCTGACTTTAGAATATTGGCTAACTATGGAACAGGGTTCAGGGCTCCGACCTTTAACGAGTTATTCTGGCCAGATGATCCGGTATGGGGCGGCGGAGGCAATCCGGATTTAAAACCTGAAAAAACTGATTCATGGGAAGCAGGGATTGAAAAAGGCTTTTTTAATGAAAAAGTTATTCTTACAGCAACATATTTTAATCAAAAATATGAAGATCTGATTTCAGGATGGCCGCCGGTGAATATAGGCAAGGCAGAGGTTAAGGGTATTGAAACAGGTATTTTAACAAAAATAACTGACAGTTTAATGGTACGGTCTGCCTACACAAACATGGATACCGAGGATAAAGATACAGGACAGCGATTGATAAGAAGGCCAAAGGACAAGCTCAATATAACAGTAGAATATTCAGCAGAAGACTTAACGCTGTTGGCAGGATATATATTTGTTGGAGAGGTAAATGATACCATAGCTGAAAGGAATCTTGCCTCTTACTCACTGGTCAATCTTAGTGGCAATTACAAATTAACAAAACAATTTAAGCTATTTGCACGAATAGATAATTTATTAGATGAAGATTACGAAACCGCAGGCGGTTTTAATAGCCCGGGTTTTTCTGCTTTTGCCGGTATAAAACTTGAGATATAATGTTATACGGGAAAACAGATGAGCTTTAAAAAGACAATAACCTTTTCAATCGTTCTGCATCTTTGTTTCTTTGCGGCAGCTGTTTTACTGCCCGCGGGTTTGTTGGGGAATGGCAACAAAATACCCCGTGAAATAGTTTTCTTTGTAAAACTTACAAAAGATACAGGCGAATCAGGCAGTGAACAGTCTAAGGTGAAAATAAAAAAATCAAAGACTGAAAAAACCAGGAATATTAAAATTGAAACCGAAGAAGTTATTACTGTTGACCCTATGAGAAAAGAGGAGTTTCTTTCTCATAGGGTCAATACAGATGCAGTAAGTGAAAAAAATGATTTTAGTATGGAGAGAGAGCCTGAAGGCAAGGTTTTACTGACAAACTACACAGGCAGTGAAAGAGTTGTTGATATTTCATTTACAGGAGAAGCCGGTAATCAGGGAACATCAAAAAACAATAAAAGGATAGGGGTATTATCCGCAGAGATTTTTGAGATTATCAGGAATTCTATTGAAAAAACAAAGACATATCCTATGTTGGCCAGAAAAAGGGGCATAGAGGGGACCGTGTATATAAGATTCAGTATCAGTCCGGAAGGTAAACCGCAAGATCTCAGAATCTTAAAGGGCTCCGGCTCAAGCATTCTTGATAATGCAACTTTAGATATTGTAAAAAAAGCAGCACCTTTACCGTACGTAGATGCCCCTATTGAAGTCCCTGTGGTTTTTAGGTTGAATTAAATTTTAACCCAAATAATACATTTAGAAAACCA
>JABAOF010045929.1_pt3 | contig 10501 bp, 9 predicted proteins | sample 7062171 | NCBI WGS metagenome assembly JABAOF01 (sample SAMN14538628, study PRJNA623070) | marine sediment metagenome | biome: marine biome [ENVO:00000428]; feature: marine pelagic biome [ENVO:01000023]; material: deep marine sediment [ENVO:00002113] | place: India: Gulf of Khambhat ... | reverse complement strand
ACCGGGTGACGGGCGATTGAAGACAGCAGCGGAAATCGTCGCGGAAGTTTGTCGAGGTGACAGGCCATGTCCGGCAACATGTGGGTAGTCACGGTGTCGCCGAACGCGCCTATCGATCGCGTGCTGAAGGTGGACCATTCTGCAGTGGGCGAGGACCGGAAGTGGCGGCAGGTGTCGCCTACGCCAGCCGGCAAGCGGCTGTGGCAGGCCAAGCCGAACGTGAAGCGACTCGCCGAGATGGTCGGCTATCTGATCTGAACGGAAGAGCAAATCGTCCGCGCCGGCCGAGAATCGGCCAATCGGTCAGTCCACCGGCCCGAGGCAGTCAGTTGCGATACAAGCCCGTCNNGATACAAGCCTGTCTCACAGATGTGCGTACGGACCGGTTCGGGAACCAGGTAGCGGATGGATCGTCCCTGCCGGACGCGCGAGCGGATGTTCGTGGCGGAGATGTCGATGCGGGGGGTCTGGACAATACCTTCGCGAAGGCGGGCGATCTGTCGCTCGTCGAACTGCTGCGCAAGCGGGCTCATGTCCGGTTCATCCCAGCCGGGGCGCGAGACGGTCACGATCCGGCAGCAATCGACCAGCTCACTGACGCGGTACCACGTGGTCAGTTCCGGGAGCGAATCCGCACCGATGATCCAGCAAATCTCGCTTTCCGGATCGAGTTGCTTGCGGAACGAAGCGACGGTCTCGATGGTATAGCTCGGCCCGGGCCGACGGATCTCGCAATCGCTGACCTCAAAGGCGGGCTCGTCGGCAATGGCCAACCTGACCATCTCCAAACGTTCAGAAGCGTCGATCAGGCCGGCCACGCTCTTGTGCGGCGGGTTGGCCGATGGGATGAAGACCACCCGGTCGAGGGCGAGCTGTTCAGCTACGCTTCGAGCAGCGATCAGATGGCCGAAGTGAATCGGGTTGAACGTCCCGCCGAACAGGCCGATCTTCTGGCTCATGCTCCCGCCCAGATAGCAAATCCCAGAGCGCTTGGATGGAGGCAGCTGTCCGCAGTCAATGCGAGCGTAGTCGCTCGGCTTGTCTGGCTTGCCCGAGCCAGAACCCTCGTCTTGACGCAGCTACCGAGGCCCTACAAGCTCGATGTCAAATCCTCAGCGGCTAATGACGGCTCGGTGAGGTCACAGGCGATCGACGCGGCGCTGCCGATCTTCCTGCTGCTGCCGTGACGTTGCCTCCTGTAACGTTCGCTTCTCCCGGCGCGTGAGGCTGGCGACTCCCTCTCGGTGAACCTTGTCGAGTACGCGATCGACCTCGGCCTCTTGGCGATGCCTGAGTTGGAGGTTGCGTTGCCACGCGCCTTCGCGTCGGCGCTGGGCGAGCGATTGGGCCCAGGCGGTGCCGTACGCTGCCCATATCACGCCGAAGGCAAGTCCCGCCAGGTGGGCTGCGTCGCCCCCGGCGTTTTCCTGCTTGGCCACCAGACTCAGCACGTAGATGGCCACGAAGAGCACAGCGGCCACTCGAATCGGAACGGGGAAAAACAGTAGGATGATCACGAAGCCGGGAAACAGTACCGCGCACGCCCCGAGCAACCCGAGCACGGAGCCGGAAGCTCCGACCATCTCCCCTGGGCTCAGCCACCCGAGCGCCACCAGAACCAGATACGCGATCCCGCCGACCACGCCGGCAGCGGTGTAGAAGGCGAAGAATCGCTTGGGGCCCCAATGCCTTTCCAGAGGGGTGCCCAGAAAGTAGAGCCCGAGCATGTTGAAGAGGATGTGGAAGACGCTGTCGGGGCTGTGACGATACTGATAGCTGACCAGTTGCCATACCTGCCCGCTGAACACTCTATCCGGCTGCAAAGCACCGATTTGATAGATGGCGCTGTTGCGTCTTCCCCAGAAGGCCACGACCACGAAGATGACCAGATTGACTATTAGCAGTATCTTGACGACCTTCGTGGGCTTGGGCAGCCCGAACCCGCACGGCAGGCCAGGCCTGCAGCCTTGATCCGGTCCGGCGTAGGGTCGATCGTACCATCCCATCGATTGGAGTTCCCGGCCGACGCGGCGGCTGCCGGACGCGCCACGTGCGATCCATCAGCGACATGACCGAACGGCTGGCGCGTCGATCAGCCGACGGCATTTCACGATTATAGAAATGCTTGCAGGCCTTGGCAATCCGGGTGAGCTTCGGGCTTGAAACGTTCGGCGGGGATTTCTATAAATCATTTGGTGTGCCCGCACGGAAGGCGTCAACTGCCGAACGAGCGAGATGGGCAGACGAATCACGATTCTGGGATCGACCGGGTCGATCGGAAACAACTCGCTAGAGGTCATCGAGTCTCTAGGCCCCGAGTATGAAGTTGTGGGCTTGGCCGCTCGCAGCCGCTGGCAGCAGCTACTGGAACAGGCGCATCGGTTCCGTCCCCGGGCGATTGCCATCGGCGATGCGACGTTGATCGAGTGTGTGGGCGCCAGGCTCAACGGTACGATCGATCTGCTGGCAGGCCCCGAGGCTTTGGTTGATTTGGTGCGCCAAGGCGATTGCGATTTCGTCATCTCCGCGATCGTCGGGTCCGCCGGGCTGCCCGCGACGCTGGCAGCGGCGGAGTTGGGCAAGGACATTGGCCTGGCGAGCAAGGAAGTGCTCGTCGTAGCGGGCTGCCTGGTGGTTCCGCTGGCTCGGCGGAGAGGGGCAAGGCTCCTGCCGATTGACAGCGAGCATTCCGCCATCTTCCAGGCCATGCACGCTGGCAAACCGGAGGAGGTCGTCAAGGTCTATCTGACTGCATCCGGAGGTCCGTTTCGCGAGTGGTCCGGCGAGCAGATGGCTCAGGCGAGGCTCGAAGACGCGTTGCGCCATCCGACGTGGAAAATGGGTCCGAAGATCACCATCGACTCGGCCACGATGATGAACAAGGCGCTGGAGATCGTTGAGGCCAAGTGGCTCTTCGGGCTCGAACCGGAGGCCATTGAGGTGCTTGTACACCCCGAGTCGATCGTCCACTCGATGGTGGAGTTCTGTGACGGGTCGGTGATCGCGCAACTGGGCACGCCGGATATGCGCACGCCGATCCAATACGCCCTGACGTTTCCACGTCGTGTCCGTGGGCCGAGCCGGCGGCTTGACCTGACCTCGATCAGACGCATGCATTTCGAGCCGCCTGATCTGGACCGATTCCCGGCCCTGCGGCTCGGCTATGAGGTGGCCAGGCTCGGTGGGACGGCCGGCGCGGTCCTGAACGGCGCAAATGAGGCCGCCGTTCAGGCGTTCCGCGAGGGCAGAATTCCGTTCGGTCAGATCGTCGAACTGACCGAAGACGTACTTCGTAGGCATAGTGTGATCGAGGAGCCGGACCTGGATGGTTTACTGGCCGCCGACGCCTGGGCGAGAAATGAGGTCGCTGGATGTTTGATGCGTTGACTGGGGCGCAGGTCTGCCTTCTGGCGTCCGAGCTGCTGGCTTCGCTGAGCGGCGCGATCCCTTATCTGCTGATCGCGGTTGGCTTTTCCCTCGTGATCTTTGTGCACGAGTTTGGCCACTTCGTAGTGGCCAAATTGTGCGGGGTACGCGTCGAGAAGTTCGCGATCGGCTTCGGTAAAGAGATACTCGGCTTTACCCGCGGGGAGACACGCTACGCCCTGAACGTCCTGCCGCTCGGCGGGTACGTCAAGATGCTGGGACAGGAGGACCTGGCCATCGACAAGTCCGGCGAGTGGCGGGTCAAAGAGGATCCTCGCTCGTTCACGCACAAGCCGGTCGGCTTGCGGATGTTGATCGTCTCGGCCGGCGTGGCGATGAACCTGATCTTCGCGGCGCTGCTGTTCATCACCGTCTTCATGATCGGATTCAAGACGATGGCGCCGATTCTCGGTGCGGTGGACCCGGACGGGCCGGCTGCCCGGGGCGGACTCCAGCCGGGCGATAGGATCGTCCGCATCGGCGGGAGCAAGGTCAACGAGTACGCGGATGTCAAGGCGTCGATCATGTTGGCTGAGCCGCATCAGCCGCTCACCATCGATGTCCGGCGCGGCGGAAAGCCGGTTCAATGCACGGTGGTCCCGGAGCCGAATCCGCAGGAGCGGCTGCTGCAGATCGGTGTCTGGCCGGCGTTCACGCTCACGGTTGCGGCGGTGACCGGCCGGGGAGGGGCCCGCGGCGACGATCGGATTCGCGTCGGCGACGAGATCCTCGGGGCCGGCGGCAAGAAGGTCGCCGATTTCCTGGACGTTTTCGGCGAGATCATCAACGGACGGGCAAGAGACGTATCGCTGCTCGTGGCGCGGCCTGATCCGGCCGATCCTAGCGCCCCGCCCCGCAAAGTCACGGTCAAGGCCAGCGCGGGCTTTACGTTCCTTCCCACGGAGTGGGACAACGAGAACGCGCGGAATCTGTTGGGGCTCGTGCCACGGAGGAGGGTGTTGGTCGTACGAGAGGGCAGCCGCGCCGACCTGGCCGGTATGAAGGTCGGCGACGTGATTTACCGATGGGGCCGGTTTACCCACCCCACGTATGACCAGATCATTGAGAGCATCAAGGAAAGCTTCAGCGGGGATCAGGAGCACGACATTCGCGTGGTGGTGTTGCGCAATGATGGAACGCACACGCTGGTCGTTCGCCCCAAAGCGGAGCGCGGTTGGTTCGGCTTTGCCACGCCGGAGCCCAAGGTCGGCGCAAGCTTCAGCGGGCTGGAGACCGAGCACCTTATTGTGGCTGACCTCGTTTCAAGCATTGCGGGTGTGGCCACGCCGGCGGCCTCGCTCGATATTCCCCGCGGAGCGCGGATCCTGAAGGTCGACGACCAGGAGGTGGCCACGTGGCTTGATCTGAAGGAGACGTTCCTGGCCAACGCCGGCCGAGCCATCCGGATCACCTTCCAGCACGAGAACGGCCCGGAAGTCACTAAGACGATGGAGGTTCCGGCCTCGCTCAGACAGGGCGCTTGCTTCAACGACGAAGGCCAGCCAGTGGCCCTGCCACCGGCATTTCGGGTGATGTCGATCGCCGGGCAGGAAACGGCGCAGGTCCCCGGTCCCGACGGCGTGCCGAGAGAGATCTCGGTCAGCTTCTGGCGGGGCGCCAAAGAGATCCTCAAACGGCACATCGGCCAGACGATCAGCGTCCGGTACTTCGATCTGCCCAGTCGTGAGGAACGGACGGTGCGGATGACCGTGACCCCCCGGAACGTTGACCCGTGGGTGATGCGGATCGCCTATGACGTGTCGCAGGATGGCTTCGTCCCCGAATACCTCGACACCGTTTTGAGGACGCGTAACCCGCTGCTCGCGACGTGGTGGGGGGTCCGCAAGGTCTTCCAGTTCGTCGCGCAGAACTACGTGACCATGAAGCGCATGGTCTTCACGCGTACGGTCGGCGTCGAGCACATCGCTGGTCCCGTCGGAATCGTCAAGATCGGCAGCCAAGCGGCCCACGGCGGGATCGTCATGCTGATCTACTTCCTGGCGTTCATCTCGGTGGCGCTGGCCGTGATCAACTTCCTACCTATGCCTATTGTCGATGGCGGCTTGATGGTGTTCCTGCTCATCGAGAAGATCAAGGGCACGCCCGTCAGCATCAAGACCCAGGCCGTTACGCAGCTCATCGGCCTGGTCCTGATCATCGCCGCTTTCCTGTTTGTCACCTTCATGGACATCAAGAAGTGGGTCGGCTAATCGGGCATGGCTCGGCGCGGCATCAGCGGGACGTCCGCCGGGCTGAGGGTCGTCGTTCGGACGCCTGGGCCGGGACGCTGTTCCGGGTCCGCCCCGCCACGCAGGGCGGGCAACGTCCGTCCATGAGGCTCAAATGGCGACTGCCGGGAAGTATCTCTTTGGCGACTCTGACTAGCGGCGCGAAGACTCGTAGCTTTTGCCGACGCTCTTGCCGCCTCGAGCCGAGTCTCTGTAACTGACGCCGCTGACAGTGGGTCGCGACTCTATCGGTCCACCGGAATGGGAAAGCGGCCCGGGTCGCGTGCCCCTGGCAGCTTGTCTTCCAGTGTCTGCCCTGTCGATGGATCAACACGGGCGGGCAAGCCGCCCGTAGCCCCCGTGCTTTCCGATTGAAGTGGACTTATTTAGCCCACCAACTGCTGCTGCCACCACTGTTGCCAGAGCTGAATGGCGGCCCTCTTTCGTTCGGGGGGATCGGCTGACGAGAATCCGAAGGACTCGCCGGTGAGCTGCCTCAAGGCCCGGGCGGCCAGATCGGCTACCGTCTTCGGCCAAGTCGGCGCCGGCATCAGCCGTGCGCTCGGCGCGGACGACGCACGTTGCGTCTCTTGAAGCACCTCGCGCACCCGCTCCATCGTACGGTCGAAGACGGGTCGGCCGGGCAGCGCGGCTTCGTCGCTCAGGCATTCGATCAGGACGGGCACGGCCTTTCGCACCCCTAGGGCCGACAATTCATCGATCGCTTGGCCGCGGACCTGGATGGCTGGGTGACTCCGAGCAGCTCGGATGAGCAGATCGACGGCCTCGTCGCCACCGATGCGCCCCAGGGCGACAACGGCAGCGCCGGCGCCGGCTGGATCGCCGGCCGTAACCAGTTTCAGCAATTCTCCGAGTGCACGCCTGTCGTGATGCATCGCCAGGCCGAGCGCGGCGATGTGGCGCACGTCTTCGTCCGAATCGTGCAGCGCCGCCAGGAGCAGGTCCCGCGCCCGCTCGGACTTTGCGAATTTCAACACCGCAGCGCCCAGCGCTCGCGTTTGGGGGTTCGGATCGCTCAGCAGGGCAGCAGCGGCGGGGACAGCATCGTCCCGCAGCGCGGCCAGTCGGGCGAAGTAGTGCCCCCGAGCGATCGGTGAGTCCGTGCGCGTCATACGCCACGCCCACCATCGTGCCCGCAGAGGGGTTCGAAAGGCCATTGCCGTGGCCCACAGAACGGCCAGGAGGCCGATCCCGATAATCGTGCGCCGACTCACCTGTGTAGCCCCTCGCATGGGCATGCCCGTTGCCGAATCTTGTGTCTATCGGCCGCACCCGACGGCCCGGTAAGCGCCTCCGGGACCTCCGCCCCGCCCGCCACTGGCGTCTCGATGATCCGCTCCAGGGCTAGAGGTTGTGTGCATGGCGCGATGCTTTTCGCCGCTCGGGCCGCGCGGCCCATGATAGTAGTTAGCCTGCGCAAAAGAAACGCCGCCCCCCCGCTGGAGGCGGCGCCCGGTGCATCCCGTTGCGCGTGCCTGCCGGGGCACCGGTCCCGAATTCTGGCGGGCCGAGCAGCTCCGCTCAGCCATAGTCACTTGCCATTAACTTAGACGCTTGTTGCCCCTCTTTCCGTTCCTCGAAATACCCGACGACCGGTAGCCGCCGAGGCGACTCTCACCTGCCCGCCTGACCGTAACAGGTTTATTCAACGAAGCTTAGACACCAAGCCGCGCTCGCGTTACCCCTCGAGTCCGCCCTCAAATGGTTATACGCACGAGCGGGCGGCGGGTTCGGCCGGTCCGCGGTGGTCCTTGGCGAGATTGGAATCCACCGCCCAGGCGCGGACGGCGCATAGCTTCGGTGTCGCCTTAACCCGTCACCACCCGGCGCGACGCTCTCGCACCGTGCGAGCGTGGGTTGTTGCATCCTCTCGGAGCTTGTAGATTGCCCCACCTTGATGGCATCGCGTCGAGCGAGCAACGTCTTGTTTCTGCTCGCCGTATCGGCGAGTTCGGCCTGCATGGGTGGGCCAATACGAGCAAGCAAGGTGCAGGTCCCCGCGTTCGATTCATCCAGGATTCGGTCCAAGGCCCATCCGTTTCTCTTCCGGACCGACGACGAGACCCAAGCCGCTCGATCTCGTGCGGAGGAATCGGCCGCGCTCAAGCATGTGTATCGGTCGCTGGCCCAGCAGGCCGACAAGGCCCTGCACACCGAGCTACGCCCGTTAGACGCATCCTGGTGGGGAGCGGCCAGTTCCAAGCCCTGGAACGAGACGTATCCCGAGGTTTTCCAGCACACGTTTTGCGATCCAGCCGCGATGATCGCCCCGGCCGCCGAGCTTGCGCAATTCGCGCTCCTGTCGGGCGACCCGCGGTTCGCCGAGCGGGCCCGCCGAATCCTGCTGCATGTCGCGCCATATTCGTTCGAGTTCGAGCACTACGATGTGGGCATGAACTACTCGGTTTGGGGCTTTCGCGCCCTTCAGGTCTATGACCTGCTGTTCGACCGGTTCGCCGAAGGACAGCGCAGGGAGCTGGACGCGTTCTTCACCCGCCTCGGCCGGGCCGTACTGAAGAATGACGTGTATTGGATCGAGAACCAGATCGGTGGCGGCATCAACAATCACCTTGCGTGGCATAAGATGATGCTCGGCATGCTGGGGCTGTTTTACGGCGACGATCCTTTGGTCGATTATGCCGTGGACGGCCGGCGCGGCCTGGTCGAGTTGCTGGAGCTTGGTCTTGTTGACGACGGGCTTTGGTGCGAGAGCAGTCTCAACTACCACTTCACAGCGATCGTACCGATGGCGCTGATGGCCGACTGCCTCCGTCGCGTCGGACACAAGTGCGACCTGTTCTCGCTGGTCGGCGCGAATTGCCGGACGCTCAAGCAGCCGTTCGACGCGATGTTCGGCGTGCTGTTTCCCGATGGAACGGTTCCGCCTATCGGCGACGCGTACGGTCAGCGCCGCCCGCTGGCGGACGTTGCCGCGTACGAGTTGGCCTGGGCGGCGTGGCAGGACCCACGACACGCTTGGTTGCTCAAGCGGGCGTCGGGACGCGACGTGGGAGCCCTGTTCGCCCCGCNNGGGAGCCCTGTTCGCGCCGCCGCTACCCGACGAGGTGCCGCCGCCTCCGGTCGCTACCCGACTCTACCCCGAGCACGGTTACGCGTTCCTGCGTTCGCGGTGTGGAGCTGCTTACTGGGACAGCGACGCGTGGTGCGCCTTCCTGACGTACGACCGGAGTGGCGTTCACGCCAACCAGGACAAACTGGGCCTCATGCTGTTCGGGGCGGGTCGGCTGCTCATCCCCGACGTGGAAGGCAGGGCCACCGTCCCGCACGCGTTCTCGTCGCGGATCCAGAGGGAACTCAATCGCAGCGGGCTGAGTCAGAACACGGTGATGATCGACGGCAGGGATCAACGGTGCGTGCCGCAGCTCCTGGATCTGCTTGAATTCCGCGACCTGCCAAGCGAGAAGCGCGTTACGGCGGCTGACCGCGACGGGCTGTTATACCCTGGGGTCCGGCAACAACGGACGGTATGCGTGACGGACGATTACGTGCTCGACGTGTNNGTGTTTCAGGTCCAGTGCGATTCGCCGCGGCGGATCGAATGGATCACCCACGTACTGGATGAGCAGGCAAGCCAGCAGACCGAGTTGGCCTTCGGTGCTATGGCGGATCCGCAAGACGGGGCCTCGGCGTGGCTGCGAGACTTCCGCAGCGCGGCAGGGGAGGCAGACTGGCAGATCGAATGGAAGGCCCCGAACGTGTTGTTCCGGTTGCAGATGCTGGGCGAGCCGGCCACGGAGCTGATCCGATGCGGCTATCCCAAGACCGATGAGCCTGACTCGCCTCGCATCCCGATGCTCATCGTACGCCGCCGCGCGCGAGCCACCACGTTCGCCGCGATCTACACTGCCGGGCGCAAGCGGCTACCGGNNGGCCAGTTGAGGTATCAGATCACCGTCGGCTCGCGGCGATCCGTTCATCTGATTCCAAGACTAACGGGTTTCCACAACTAGGAACTCACCACCCGTCGTCGGAGGCAAATGGTCCTCGCCGGTCGAATGCGTCGGAAGCTCGAGCGCCCCTTGCGACGAGCGCTGAGGTCTGACCGAGCATGCTGGGAGCCGCTCTTAACCGTATAGCTCCCAGCACAGGGCCAGTGCCACCGAGATTCCGAACCCGTAGTCGTTCAGGGCGCCCACGCCGCCCTTGCGAGGCAGATCTTTAGGCGAAGCCTCGCATTCGGCGTCGTAGAACTCGTAGATTCCCCCGTCGGCTTCGTACCAGCGGGCGGCTTCTTCGACGGTCCTTTCCGCTACGTAGCGTGCACGGTCCGGCAGACCTGCCGCTTGCAGCGCCCGGATCACCACGAGGTTCAGATTGAACCAGCACGGCCCGCGCCACATGTTCTTTTCGTATTTCGGGTCGTCGGCTGAGGTCGTCGGCACCGGCAAGGGCCGCCAGAACTCGTTCTCGTTGAACAAGTGATCCAGGAGTCGTCGCTTGCGATCCTCGGGGCAAATGCCGGCCAGCAAACCGACGAACGCGACCGGCGTCTTGATCGGGGAAAGCCGGCCGTCCCGTAGATCGAAATAGAACCCGACCCGCTCGTCCCAAAGGTGCTCGTTGATCGCGGCGGCCAGCTCGCGCCTCGCCTGGCGCCATTTGGCCGCTTCGTCCGGCTTGCGGAGTGCGTCGGCCATCTTTTCGAGAATGACCAGGTCGTAACATGGGTATAGGTTCGCATCGATCAACACGTCGGGCATGCCCTCGTCGAACCGTTGGTTGTTGTCCATCCCGTGGCTGTATCGCGGCCAGGCAATCAGTCCGCCAAAGCGCTCATCGCGGCGCCGAAGCATCAAGTCCGTGTA
>JABAOF010034321.1_pt1 | contig 10501 bp, 13 predicted proteins | sample 7062171 | NCBI WGS metagenome assembly JABAOF01 (sample SAMN14538628, study PRJNA623070) | marine sediment metagenome | biome: marine biome [ENVO:00000428]; feature: marine pelagic biome [ENVO:01000023]; material: deep marine sediment [ENVO:00002113] | place: India: Gulf of Khambhat ... | reverse complement strand
GCTTTTCCTCACGGGTGTCTGCCCCATTATCGCCTGGCGAAAAGCTTCAGGTCGAAACCTGCGGAAAAATGTTTTGCTTCCCTTTCTCATTGCAATTGTAAGCGGTGGAGTACTCTACGGATTGGGCATTCGCCATGGGTACAGCCTTCTGTCGTTCAGCCTTTCAATTTTTGTGCTGTCTACCATTTTCATCGAGTTTGTGCGCGGTACTCGTGCACGGCATGCAATGAGGAAGGAATCTTATATCGTTGCCCTCGGAAAGCTGATCTGGCAAAACAAACGCCGTTACGGTGGTTACTTCGTCCATATCGGAGTGGTGCTCATATTTCTTGGTATAACGGGGTCGTCCGCCTTTAAAGTTGAAAAGGAAGCACACCTTTTAAAAGGTGAGAGCATCGACCTCAGAAACTATACGATAACCTACGAAAGTATGGTACAGTACCCCACGGCTAATAAACTCGTTACTGCCGCAACGCTATCCGTGTGGCTTGACGGTAAAAAGTACGGATCTCTCAACCCTGCAATAGAAACCCATGAACATGCTGATGTGCAGACCACTTCGGAGGTGGCAATACGGACAACCCTGAAAGAAGATATCTATGCCATCCTGGCCGGCTATGAGGATGAGAGCTTGGGAGCCACTTTCAAGCTGATCATAAGCCCCCTTATGGCCTGGATATGGATCGGTAGCATTGTGCTCTCGATCGGAACCATAGTGGTAATGCTCCCTGATAGGAGGGAAAAGGAGCGGCTTCGAATTAAATATGCACGGGAGGTGTTCGACTATGAAATATAGGGTAGGGAGCACTGTACTCAGTTTGTTATTGATATTCCTTCTGTTTGAAAGGGTCCACGCATTCACGGCTGAGGATGTTTCAAACGAGCTGGTCTGTCAATGTGGATGCGGACTCGTTCTGAACAACTGCAACCACAGTGACTGCGGCGTTGCAATTCCCATGCGAGAGACAATCGCCGAAATGCTCGAACGCGGCGAGACGAAGGAGCAGATCACAACATTTTTCGTAGCGCAGTACGGAGAGGTGGTTTTATCATCTCCAACAAAAAAGGGATTCAACCTCACGGTGTGGATACTCCCCATTGTCAGCATCACCGTGGGACTCGGTGTCATAGCCACACTCATCGTGCTATGGACCCGAAGACGTCGATACACTCTTTCTTCTCCCGAAAGTTCGGATAACATAAGTGAGAAACCGCCTGAGAAATACGAAAGAATCTTTGAGCGTGAGCTTGAGGATTTCGATTAAGGAGTGGAGTAGATGATTGCGATCATGGTCTTTATGGTTTTTGGTGTGCTTGTGATCATCGGATACCCTTTTGTGCGTCAAAGGATTCGAAAGGATACCATCCTGGACGACATCAATAATACCGAACACGAGCTCATGAGCAAAAAAGAATCGAGCTACAGGGCATTACGGGAGCTCGATTTCGACTACCGAACAAACAAACTTTCCGATGAAGACTATCAAAGCCTCTACCGTACTTACAAGGCCGATGCACTTGCCACGATTCGAGTGCTTGAGGAGGGAGCTGTAAGTGAGACTATTTTGCTCGAGAAGGAGATCGAAGAGGAGATTGGAAGAAGACGCGCTATGATTTCTCAAAAAACCACTAATACCGGCGTATCCCCCAATCTCTGCTCTTCATGCGGAAAGGAAAACACCAGTAAAGGTAGATTTTGCGCTTATTGCGGTGCAGAACTTGGCAATCCATGCAAAATCTGCGGGAGTCTCAGCCTTCCGGATGCTCGTTTCTGTAACCATTGCGGTGCACAATTGAAATACTTCTGCCCTCAATGTGGGGTTGACCTTCAGGACGGTGATAAATTTTGCTCCAGCTGCGGCACATCTGTATCAGTTTTGGAGGAGAATGAAAGATGAGACGAATTATCTTTGTTTTTTTTATATTGTTCGTGTTTGCCTTCTCCACTCTCTTTGCTGAACAGGGTGAAAAACCGACAATACAGGGAACAATCACCGGTAGGGTGCTGAACGGGTCCTTTGACAATCAGTTACTGGCAGGCCAGATCGTTCGGGTCCAATCCTATCGCGGTGCAACCCTCTCAAACACCACAGAGACCCTTACAGACGAAACAGGGCGTTTTAAATTTCAGGATCTCGAGGTCGATCCAAATATCATGTATGTCGTGATTACCTCCTATGAGGATATCGAGTATTTCAGCGAGCCAATACTTCTCGACAGAGAAAGCCCTGAGAGGGAAAGTGATCTCGCTATTTACGAAAAATCATGGGATGGTTCGAATGTCGTGGTTGAAAACCTTCACGTAATCATCAGGAGAGGAGAACGGGGTATACATATTCAGGAAATCATGGCAGTTCGCAACACCGTCCCCTTCACGTATGTAGGAAAGGAAGGGCTGTCAATGGTTCTCACCCTGCCTTTGGATGCCAAAAATATTAGATTAGGACCCGGGCTTGAAGCTATGAACATAATGGTTCAGGACAGCAGCGTGTACCTCTATGAGCCGATCCACCCAAAAGGCCATCAGCTGCACTGGTCTTACGATATTCCCGTGGATAAAAAGTCCTACAGTCTGAACCGGGTATTGAATTACAGTACGAAAAGCATTGATGTTTTTCTCGGTGTGCCAGGCGCAAATATGGTAAGTGAGCAGCTTCAGCCTCAGGAAGCCTTTGTGGTCGATGAAGAACGGTTTTACCGCCTTTCTAGTAGAGATCTTGACTCCGGGACGGAAATTACCCTGAGGATCGAAAATCTTCCTAGAGCGGGCATTAATTTCGTTCGAGCAGGCATTCTTACTGGCATTGCCTTCGTATCTGCACTCACAATACTCTATATCTATGCGTTCAGACGAAAGGACCCGTATACCGAACGCATCGAACAGCTCTCAAAGAGGAGGAGCGCTCTTGTCACAGAGATCGCTATGCTGGACAACGACTTTTCGAGGGGAAGCATACTGGAGCACGATTACCGTACCATAAGAGAGGAAAAGATGCAATTGCTGCTGGATGTTGCCGATCAACTGAAAAACCGGAGCCACCATCTATGAGCAGCGAAACGAACGCCTCCATTCATGCAGTTGGATTGGAGAAAAACTTTGGTTATATCTGTGCTCTCCGCGGTATCGATTTGACTGTGCGAGCCGGTGAATCCTGGTCGATTTTCGGGCCCAATGGTGCCGGAAAAACAACGCTGATCGGGATACTGTCACTGCTCATCAGACCGACCGGAGGCACACTGAAATTACATGGACTGGAAACAGAAAATGACGAAAACAGGCTACGAAAGCATATCGGTGTTATTTCCCATCAAACATTCCTCTACGGAGATCTTACCGCCCATGAAAACCTGACATTTTTCGGAAGGCTTTACGGTATTCCAGATGTCAAGGTTCGGGCACGTTTTATGCTCAAGGAATTGGAGCTCGAGGACTGGGCCGGAGAACGGGTCCGCAACTTTTCACGGGGCATGCAGCAACGTCTCGCCATAGCCAGAGCCCTCCTCCATGAACCATCGATTCTGCTCCTGGACGAGCCCTTTACCGGGCTTGACCAGGCGGGCGTGAGGCGTTTGCAGGGCATGCTGCAGAAGTACAGAACGAAACAACGTATAATCGTCATGACCTCTCATAACCTCGCACTGGGGGCACAGGGTTGCACACACTTGGCAATCCTCAGGTCCGGTGGCCTCAAGTATAGCGCTTCAGAAGAGGAATTGAGAGGTATAAACCTCGAAGAAATCTACTTTCAATATACTGAGCGGTGAACAGGATGGGCTATTTTTGCAAGGTGCTTTCTATTACAGTCAAAGACCTGATTTCTGAGACGCGGGCAAAAAAACTCGTGCCGGCAATGCTCGTCTTTTCTCTCACCATCATCATCATATTTAATTTCCTCTTCGAGCCGGGTACGCAAAACCTGGAGTCCCTTGCTCCTGGTTTCCTGTGGGTAGCGTTTTCCTTTGCAGGTATGCTGGGGCTTGCACGGTCATTTTCAGCTGAGCAGGAACAGGGTGGTTTAAGAGGGTTGATGCTCGCACCAATGGATAGAAGCGCTATCTTCCTCGGGAAGCTGCTGAGCAATCTTGTGTTCCTCTTCATGGTGGAATTTATCAGCCTGCTTGCCTTTGGAATCTTCTTCAATGTGAATATTCTTCCACTTCTTCCCGGGCTTGGAGTCATTCTGGGGCTTGCCACATTCGGGTTCGTCACGGTGGGCTCCCTCTATTCAGCCATGGCTTCCAATATTCGTCTACGTGAGATACTCCTTCCGGTACTGCTTTTTCCCATTATAATACCGCTTCTCATTGCCGCTGTGCGATTAACGGCAGAGGTTTTGAAGGGACAGCCTGTTGGGGTAGCACGTGGCTGGATGAATCTCCTTATAGCTTATGACGGCATATTTTTCGTGGTTGGTTTATTGACCTTCGAACATGTTATTGGAGAGTAAAGGAGTATAGCATATGATAAAAAAAGGCAACTACACCACATTGCTGGGTGTTTCCTCATTTATTGCCATCGTAGTTGCTCTCTACTTTGCCCTCATTTTTGTGCCAACTGAACGGACTATGGGTGATGTACAGCGAATCTTCTACTTCCACCTCCCGCTTGCCTGGATAAGTTTTCTCGCCTTTTTTATCGTTTTCATTTGCGGAATTTTCTTCTTGACGACAGGGTCCATTCACTGGGACATTGTTGCCAGTGCATCGGCAGAGATCGGTGTGGTATTCAGCACACTGGTACTCGTCACCGGCTCCCTATGGGCCAGGCGCGCCTGGAATACCTGGTGGATATGGGAACCTAGATTAACAACCATGTTTATACTCTGGCTCATCTACCTAGGATACGTGATGGTGAGAGGTGCAGTTGATGGTGAGGAGAAACGTGCAAAGATATCCGCCGTTATAGGCATTGCAGGTTTTGTCGACGTGCCGATTGTTTTTCTTTCAATACTCTGGTGGAGAACGATGCATCCAGTGATGATTACATCTGAAAGGATGGGACTCGCCCCTTCCATGCTCGTCACCCTCGNNTTTACTCTGCTCTATACATACCTGCTTCTCCTTCGGGTGCGTCTGGGTAAAACCGAAATCTCCCTCAACGGGATAAGAGTTCATTTTGACAGGAGAACTTAACAGGAGAAAGTGATGATCAATTTTTGGTACCTCTTTGCAGCATATACAATAATTTTGGTAACAATCGGAAGTTACACGCTCTGGATGGGAAAAAAGCAAGCACGGCTATCTAGAGAGGTTGATCGTATCAAACAGATTCTTTCCCGAAATCCCCTCGATAGTTCCAATGAGACCGAAAAATCTTAAAACATTATTTTGATACACCATTGCCGCCCTCCTTTAGAACCACACGAAAGTAAATTTTTTTTAAAAAAAACTTGACTTTTTTTTCGAATATTATATAATTAAGTCAATCGATTTAGTAAAGATATATATAGGATTCTATGTTTATTTCAAAAAAATGTTTGTATGCTTTGCGTGCGGTTTTCGAACTCTCCCTTTTGAGGACTGAAGAACCGATAAAAATCCGCACTATAGCCGATACACAGTCCATACCGATTAGATTTCTCGAGGTAATATTGAATCAACTCAAGCATGCGGGGTATGTTGAGTCCGTACGTGGTAAACATGGTGGCTACGTTCTTGCCCGTAAACCTCAAGACATAACGGTTGGCGAAATAATCAAAGCGGTACAGGGACCAATTAAAAAACCGGCAAATCCTATGAGGGAAGCCCCTATTCGTGGAGATTACGCCTTTAAAAATATGTGGGAAAATGTGAGAAAAGCGGTAAGTGAAATGTGTGATTCAGTGAGCTTTGCAGAGCTCATTGAAATGGAAAGAGCGGGAAGAAAATCCTTTATGCTCAACTACGCCATTTAGAGGAAATTACTTATTTCGTTTCTTTGCTTTCCCTAACAACCCATAATTTCAGGCTGGAGAACTCTCCTCTGATAATGGGCTAATCACTTTGACAATGGTGTATCCATTTACACTTCAGGGGGAAACACAATATGCTTGTCACTCAAAAAGAGGATGATGTCAAGAGCCTGGTAGAGGGACTGAACTTCTCTCAAAAGGTCGAACGCTCACTGGCACTGATAGATCATGCTTATCGTGAGTTTGGTAAGGGTTTTGTTATAGCGAACAGCCTCGGTAAAGATTCAGTTGTTGTCTGGCATCTGGCAAAGAGGGTAAGCTCGGAGATTCGAGGTTTCATCGTAACCACACGGTACAAGCCTCGTGAAACCGTACAATTCATGCATGAGGAAGTTGCAAAGTATCCTGAGCTGCAGGTCTATCGCAATGATGCACAGACTCCCAAAGAGTTATATGCATTGGATCCCGATCTCTGCTGCAACATTCTCAAAGTGGAGCCCACAAGGAAGGCGATCAAAGAAATGAGAGTCACCTGCTGGGGTACAGGCCTTCGCTGCACAGAGGGAAGAACCAGAACTGATTTCAGGGAAGTTGAAGAACGAGACGAGGGTCTCATCAAGCTCAATCCGATTCTCATCTGGTATGAGCGGGAGGTGTGGCAGTACCTCGCTCTCAATCAGGTTCGGGTCAATCCGCTCTACGCAAGGGGGTACCGTTCTCTGGGTTGTGAGCCCTGCACGCAGATCGCAGCAGGCAAGGACGAGCGTGCCGGCCGATGGATAGGGACGAGCAAATGCGGGGGAGAATGCGGGATACATACCCGCCCTCTCAAGCTCGATTATCAGATATAAATGGACAGAACAGTACAGAATGACGGAGAAACAATGAAAGACATCCCAAAAGCCATTTTAGAGATACCTGAGAACATACGGCGCGATACCAGCAATTACAGGCAACGGGTCGAGAAATTCCTGCGTGAAGAAACATCACCGGCACAATTCAAGGCATACCGTGTTCCCATGGGCATCTATGAGCAGCGGGTTTCAGGAAGATACATGATACGCATTCGCATCCCTGCAGGTATCGCCCTACCCCATCAGCTCAAACGAATAGCTGAACTGAGCGAGACCTATGGAAGCGGTGTCATACATGTTACAACAAGGCAAGATCTTCAGATTCATGATGTTGCCGTTGAACACACTCCAGACATCCTCGAAAAACTGCTCGAGGTGGGTCTCTCCCCACGCGGTGGAGGGGGAAACACGGTACGTAACGTGACCGTCTGTCCTCGAAGCGGGGTCTGCCCAGATGAAGCATTCGATGTGGCACCCTATGCAGTTGCACTGAGCGAATACCTTCTGCAGAACAACAGTGCTTTCAACCTTCCACGCAAATTCAAGGTAGCATTCTCCGGATGTCTAAAGGATTGCGCCTTCGCATCAGTTGCCGACATTGGTTTTTTTGCCCATGTGCAGGACGGTGAAGAGGGCTTTTCCGTTTATGCAGGAGGCGGACTTGGCTCAAGCTCCCGAACAGCTGTTTCAGTAGAAGATTTTATACCTGCTCAAAGAATATTTCAGGTTACGGAAGCGGTGAAACGACTCTTCGATATCCATGGGGACAGGACGAACAAGCATCGAGCACGACTCCGCTATGTTCTAATGCGTTTTGGACAGAGAGAGTTTGTAAAACTCTACCAGACCGAGTTGAGCAGAATCAAGAGGGAGGGACTTTCCGATCCGGTTCCTGAAATACGGGAAATCGAACGAAATCATGAATCAGGAAACGATATTCAAATTCGTGGGCACTTGAACGCTTCTATCACCCGACTGGTAGAAAACGATAAAACTCCGGGACTCTACTCCATTCTCCTAGCTCTGAAAGTGGGCAACATACCGGCAGATGACCTCGTCTATGTTGGTCATCTGGCAAAACGATATGGTGAAGGCTTCGTACGAACAACCCAGCTCCAGGATCTCATTATATGCGGCGTCGGAGGATCACATATCCAAGAGATATTCCGAACCCTTAAAAAGCTGAGCATCAACGTCATTAACGGAAATGGTGTCAGCGTGGTATCATGTGCAGGTGCTACTACTTGCAAACTGGGGCTTTGCAACTCCCGTGGTCTTGCCGAGATACTGGAGCGGGAGATAGCCTCTTTGAAGATGCCTTCGCAGCAGCAGGATGTCGTTGTCAAGATCAGCGGCTGTCCGAACTGCTGCGGGCATCACCATATCGGTGATATAGGTTTCGAGGGAAAGGCGAGGAGAGTACAGAGTAAGCTCATGCCCTTCTACGATGTGATATTCGGGGCGCACATCGCCGAGGGAGAAGCGCATCTTGGGGAATACCTCGGGTCTCTTCCTGCGAAGCAGATACCGGCTTTCCTGAAAGAAATCATTTCATCACCGCGGGATATTTCAACCAGCACTTTGAAGGATGCCATCTCCCGTCACCGCTCAATACCCCTCCACAAGCTTCCCAGGGATTATTACTACGACTTCGGAAGGAGCGAACCTTTTTCCATGGCCGGAAGAGGACCTGGAGAGTGCGGAGCTGGAGTCATGGATTTGATCAGAATGGACATTGACACAGCAAAGGAATCCCTCGAAGCTGCAGGAAAAATCGATAATGCAGAGAAGAAAAACAACACTCTGTACGGTGCGCTCCTCTCGTCTACAAGGGCACTTCTCGTGATCTTCGGCCTTGAGCCGAAAAAAGATCAGGAAGTGTTCAGCGCATTCAGCCGGCATCTGATTGAACCAGGTTGGGTTGAGCCGATAGGACAGCAGCTCATAGACGGAGCGCTTGCATGGCGAAAGGGCGAAAGAAAATCGATCGGTGATTTGGCCAGACCCATAAACACACTCACCCAAAGGATTGAAAAACTCTTCTACTCGCTCGATTCCAATTTTCAATTCAAGCTTGAGCCTCTTGGACAAAAAATCGAAGAAACTGCTGTAGCTTCCCTTGAGAGTCACCTGTTGGATCTTCGCGGCGTTAAATGTCCGATGAACTTTGTCAGGGCAAAACTGGAGCTTGAAAAGATGAAAATAGGCGAGATACTCGACATTCTGCTCGACGACGGTGAACCCATAAGAAATGTGCCTGCAAGCTTTCGGGAAGAGGGGCAGGACGTTATGGATATTAAGAAGAAGGATAAGCATTTCTGTGTCACGGTGATGAAGAAAGGGTAAGCTCCCAGTTATTGAAGACCAATCCTATTAATTCTTCTGTACTTATTTATCTTAAATATCTACATATTATAAAAATGTAGTGTAGCCTGTAGAGACACAACTGAAATTATCACCATTAACAAAACATGGCGGGAGGTCAGGGAAGATGAAAATAGCGAGAGATCTTACCGAACTGGTCGGGAACACACCACTCGTATGGCTGAATCGCATTGGGAACGATACAAAGGCCAGAATTGCCGGTAAACTGGAATTCTACAACCCCGCCAGCAGTGTCAAGGACCGTATTGGGGTGAGCATGATAGAGGCCGCAGAAAGGGCGGGAACGTTGAAATCCGACATGACCATAGTCGAGCCTACGAGTGGAAACACGGGAATCGCGCTTGCATGGGCGGCAGCTGCAAAAGGATACAAGCTCGTTCTCACCATGCCCGAGTCCATGACTATTGAGAGAAGGAAGCTCCTCGAACTACTGGGAGCAGAGATCATCCTGACTCCTGCAGAGGAGGGGATGATTGGTGCAGTTGAAAAAGCGAAGGAGATTATTGCGAAAAGAAACGACACCTTCATGCCACAGCAGTTCAAAAATCCGGCCAATCCGCAGATACATCGTAAAACCACTGCAGAGGAGATCTGGCGAGATACTGACGGACGGGTGGACATATTCATAGCAGGAGTTGGAACGGGTGGAACCTTAACTGGTGTTGGAGAGGTGTTGAAAAAGAGAAACCCTTCTGTAAAAATAGTTGCTGTTGAGCCGGCATCATCTCCGGTACTTTCAGGGGGGATCCCCGGACCCCATCGCATTCAAGGCATCGGTGCAGGATTCATACCTGATGTATTGAACAGAAGTGTTATCGATGAAATCGTCCAGATAGAGAATATGGAAGCAATAGATATGGCACGGCGGCTCGCGAGCGAGGAAGGCATTCTGGCCGGTATTTCATCTGGAGCTGCTGCCGCAGCATCTGTAAAAGTTGCGAAACGAAAGGCAAGCGAAGGAAAGTTAATCGTGTCCATACTGCCTGACACCGCAGAACGGTACCTGAGCACCGAATTCTCATGAGAACATTTGCATAACTCTGGTAAAAAAAAACCCGGCGACGTCCTACTCTCCCATACGGTTACCCGTACAGTACCATCGGCGCTCGGGAGCTTAACTTCTGTGTTCGGAATGGAAACAGGTGTTACCTCCCTGCTATGGTCACCAGGTAAATTTTCTATATTACGAATTAGAAAAAGGGATCAAAGAGGCCTTATTATAACCAGCTCTTTGCGCCGAACAGAGTCGTCGACCCGACCTTGCTGGTACATAAGAAAACTAAAATTATATGGTCAAGCCTCACGGGAAATTAGTACTGGTCGGCTAAACATGTTACCGTGCTTACACCTCCAGCCTATCAACCTCGTAAT
>JABAOF010003091.1_pt1 | contig 10501 bp, 9 predicted proteins | sample 7062171 | NCBI WGS metagenome assembly JABAOF01 (sample SAMN14538628, study PRJNA623070) | marine sediment metagenome | biome: marine biome [ENVO:00000428]; feature: marine pelagic biome [ENVO:01000023]; material: deep marine sediment [ENVO:00002113] | place: India: Gulf of Khambhat ... | reverse complement strand
CATCGCCTGTCTGACTATCGATAGCAAACAAGTAATTATATCTTCCCTTGTATGAGCCGACTCCTAGAATCGCCTTTCCATCAGGAGACCAGCGGAGGCAGTGGAAGTTCAGGCTTATTCCCCGTTTTGGGACCAGTTCCCGTGTCTCACCCGTCGAGAAGGAACGGATAAGCAGAGCTGCATCCAAACCTTTCCGTGAAGACCGGCAGACCAAGTATTCACCGTCGGGTGAGCAGTCCGGAGCAGAGTTAAAGCTTTCGAACTCCTGGACTATTTTGATCGGCTGAGATTTTATTTTCCACGTTGTCGGATCGATCGTGGCCGTGTAGATCTCGCTCGAGCCTGAACGAGGACTATAGAACAAGGAGCCGTCCTGAGCCATGCCGAGCACCTCGAAATTTCCCGTTTCAGCTCTGAGGAGTTGAGGCGCTCCCTGTGGTTTCTCATCGGCAACTTGGACGAACCAGATGCCTTGACTTCCAGTCCGGTCACTCTTAAAGAGTACGCCCTTGCCCTCAGGAGCCCATCCGATGACCGTGTCATCTGCCGGATGTTCGATGAGTGGTGTATGGTGTCTTCCGTCCGCCGAAAGAAGAAATATGTCGTGTTCCCTCGATTCTTCCCGCTGAATAAAATTGTAGGCAATGTAACGTCCGTCCGGTGAAAGACTCATCCTTAATTTTGGGCTGGGAGGACAGGGCCCCAAAGTCTTTATAACCCTGACAGATCCGTTCGTGCTGGAGATAAAAGCAATAGTAGTGTGTTTGCCTTCTATGCGGAGAAAAGTCAGGATATGTTTTCCGTCCAGGGACCAAGCTGCTGGCCAGGGAAACCCGCTTTCTTTATTGCCGTAGAGAATCCTGGGTTGGGATCCATCTCGCTTGATAACCCGCACCTCACCGATACCTTCCTTGTTCTGCCAGCAGTAGGCAATCTGGCTTCCGTCAGGGGAGAACACCCCATTAAAAGCCATCTCTCCGGCATCCCAGGACTCGATCTTCGTAATAAGGCGGCTTTTTCCCTTTACCAGGTCACGCACTCCAAGATTACCAAAATTCTCCCAATCCACAAAGGAGACATACCTGCCGTCAGGAGAGGGAGTTCCCAAAGTAAAGATAGATCCCCCCGCATCATCCCAAATCCTTCGCACCCTGAATTTTTTTTCGCCTTTTCCCAGCATGTCTTGGGCGCTGATAAGGANNTAAGGAGAGCGAGTTTATCCCTGGCTCTTTTAACCATATCGGTCTGTTCTGGATAGATGTCGATTATTTTCTGGAAAGCCTTTTGAGCTTCTTCCAGTCCCAGCTTCTCGTAACACAGGCCGATGTGATACAAAGATTGAGCTGCGGTCTTCCGTTCGGCCGGAAATTCTTCGACTATCCGCTGGTAGACCTCGACAGCGCTTTCCAGGTCCCCTTTTGTTTCTTCTAGGTACAGGGCCTTTTCAAACAGCTCCTTGGCCGATTCCTTCTGCACCAAACCCGAAAAAAGAAGGGAAGCCCCCGCCAATAAGAAAAGCACCATCATCCAATTTTGTTTTCTTTTCATTCCTCATCTCCTTCGTCTTCGATGCTGACAATATAGCCGCTGGCAGCGGTCAATGTGTTGAGGAGATATGGAAATACGGTGAAACTTTTTCCATAAAATATCCTTCATTTTTTCTTACTAAATCTATTCATCCACAAACTTATAGCCGATGCTGTGAACACTCAGGATGTGTTTGGGACTGGAGGGATTCTCTTCGATCTTCTTCCGGATGTGGGCAATATGGCTATCCACAGTCCGGTGCGAGACGACGAGATTATCGACTCCCCAAATGGAATCTAGGAATTCATCTCTTGTGATGACCTTCCCTTTTTTTGTGATCATCAGGTTGAGGATTTTAATCTCAAGCGGAGTCAAACCCAAGTCCTGTCCGGCCTTCCGGGATTCATACTTATGAAAATCCAGCTCGACATCCCCGAAGCGGTAGACACTCATCTCCTCCTGATAATCCTCGACCCGGCGCAGAAGGGCCTTGACCCGGGCTGAAAGCTCTTTCAAGCTGAACGGTTTTGTTACATAGTCATCAGCCCCCAGCTCCAACCCCAAGACCTTATCCACTTCCTCATCCTTGACGGTCAGCATCATAACGGGAGAGACGATTCCCTCCTTGCGTATACCCTTGCAGATCTCGAAGCCGTCCATCAACGGAAGCATCACATCCAGGATAATGAGGTCTGGCTTGAATTTTTTGGCCAACTCCAATCCTTTCCTTCCTTCTTCTGCTGTTACGACATTATAGCCCTGGGATGTAAGGGCGTCCTGGAGGACGACCCGGATTCCGGCATCATCTTCGACGACAAGGATGGTCTTTTCCATGCTCTTCTATCCTCCTTTTCCGAAAGGCAAAATCAGGGAAACACAAGTTCCTTTTCCCGGTCGACTCTTGATCACGACATCCCCACCATGGCCATCCATGATGTGTTTGACTAGAGTCAGCCCGAGACCGGTCCCGGTCGGGGATACAGGTGAGGCCTTTTTTCCCCGGTAGAACTTTTCAAACACCTTTTTCTGTTCGCTTTCAGGAATCCCGACTCCCCTATCCTGGACGGCTATCTCGACCCTGTCCTGTCTGCGAATAACCTTGACTTCTATATTTTTCTCCCGACCAGAGAATTTGGCAGCGTTGTCCAGGATGTTGTGCAGGGCCTGGCTCATGGCCTCTTCATCGGCGAGGATAGAGGGGATGTCATCGTCGAACTTGGTATCCACACTGAAACCAATCATCTGATTTTCCTTTTGAAAGCTGTCCACCTCTTGGCGAACCAGGCGGGTGATATCGGTCTCGGTCAGTCTGTATTCCCTCTTCCCGTCTTCGATTTTCGTAAAATCCAGGACGTTCTTGACGAGCCTTTTTAATCTTTCAGAGTCGTGACTCAAGATCCGGTAATAGTCTTTGGTTTTCTTGGGATCCTTCACTTCATCGCTCAGGAGTCGCTCCAGAACCGCTCCCATCGCCGTCAGCGGAGTTTTGAATTCATGGGAGACCGAGGCGATAAATTCCGATTTCAGATTGATAAGCTGCATCTCATGAACAATGGTGCGGATGATAAGACCTGAGCCAAAAAAGACGATGACCAGCAGGGCCAAGATGGTCCAGAAAAAGATGTTTTTATACAGAAAGAATCCTGTTCCTCCATCTTTGCTTTGGTATAACTCTACTCTCCAGGGTGGAAAATTCTCGGAGAAGAAATCGGTGATGATAGGCTTACCCTGGTCTTCTCCTTCTTGTCCAAAGATGATTTTATCGGATAGGGTCGAACGAAAAACGACAGAACTGCCCGGGGGGGTGTTCTCCGCGGCCAGAGAACGAATGGTATCCGACATATCATCGATTTTAAAGACAGAACCGAGGAATTCCTCAAGCTCGCCTGATTCATTCATGGGCAGATGAACCAGAAGAACCAGGACATCTTGCCCTTTATACTCGAAGGCACTTTTATGAACCATTGGCACGCGAATGTTTGATCCCTTCATTTTTTCTTTGACGCTGGGCAGGATATTTCGCCTCACGATTTCGGCCAAGCGGAACATTCCTAATTTTCCGTCTAATATGCTTCTTAGATTATTTATCGTTGTGGAGTAATTCTCGGGAATATTGTCTGATGAACGTCCCTTAACCGCTTCATCGATCTTCTGACTCAGCATGGCGGAGTACAGCTTAAGTTGATTCCCATCTAGAGACCAAACATTCTGCTCAAGCTGTTCGTAAATTTTGAGGGATTCCTGGAAAAAATCCCTCAAGGTATTATTCTGTCCAAGGATATCCAGTATTTCGAGGCTGGAGACAAGCCCCAGAGGTCGACCAGATTCGGTGAGCAGATCAGGAAAATCTGTGATGATCGATTTGTATGTCATCAAGGCTTGTTGATGCTTTTTCTGTTTAACCTGGCACCGGGCAATGCGGCTTTTTAACCAGGCTTTGATTTGGCTCTCCTTCGCTCTTCGAAGAATTAGTATGTACCGGGAGACTGCAACAGGAATATTCTTCTGCCTGAATTCGGCTTCTTCCGCTTTTCTTAGATCAGTTTGCCATCTTTCCCATTCTTGAGGAATAGCCAAAGTCTTCACAGCCGGGGGATGGGCCTGTAATCCCAGCAACCAAGGGGACTCATCCAAACTCCAGATCCCTATCTGCCCAAAGAGTGACTCCTGTTTAAGACGATTTGATACTGAACGACTGATCTCACCATAGTCTTTGGTGAGAAAGGCCTCACTAGTTGAGATTTCCTTCAAGGCTGATGAATGACTCTCGATGAGAGATTGAACGTCTGCGTCTAAGACTTTGACAAATTCCTTCTGTTGTTCGAGGTTCTGCTGCTGGAATTTGTATTTTTCATTCTGGATGGCCCTGATTCCAAAAAAGGCTAAAATGAGAGACGGTAAGAAGACAACAAGAAAAAAAATTGACAGGAATTTCTTGTGCTGAAGCAGGACTGGCTTGAGATTTTCTATCATACGCCCCTGCCCATCCTTATTCTCTTTGAATATAATATATCAAGAAATTCAAAAAAACGTTAAGGAAATGTGGAAATTTCATTCATTAAGGGTGAAGTTTCATTTTTCTATCTTTACTCCTTTCATATCTACCTTTACATTTCTAATTGACCACAAAATCCCCCGTGTGCTAAATTGACCTGTCAAATTCAAAGCTAGGTATCTAGAAGGAGAAAAACATGAGCAAGATTGAGTGGGATGACAGCCTATCCGTAGGAGTGGACCTCATCGATAAACAGCATAAGATGCTCATCCAGAAGCTGAAGGATCTGTCCGAAGCGTTTTAAATGGGTCACGAAGAGGATAAAATTATCACCACGCTTGAATTCATGATTGATTACACCGACTTCCACTTTTCCGCGGAAGAAAAACACATGGCAGAGAATGACTACCCAGGATTGGAAGAGCAGAAGAAACAACATCAGGAATTCAAGGACATCTTGAATCATATCGTGGAAGATTTCGAAGAAGAAGGTACGACAAAAGCCCTGGCGACATCAATCAATGTTTTTCTGCTCAACTGGCTCATCAACCATATCAAGGGCTCTGACCGAAAAATCGGTGAATTCTTGTCTGAAAAAAGGTAGGCTAGTCTTCTTTTTCAGATTAATTGATCTCGAAAAATAACCTTATTTTCTTTTCAGCAAAGGCTTGAGGATGATGTTTGCGCCAATGATTATGAGTAAAATGGGAAGGACGGGTATACCCAGACCGAACACTGAACTTATTCCGAAGCCGAGGGCTATAATTCCCACGACAAGCCAGAAGGCGTTTACCTTTATACCGTAGAGGTAGCGAATTCCCATTAATCCCAGGATGATAACTCCGACGCCGATAAGCCAGGTTCCTTCTGGAACAGTTCCCTCAGGTGCTAGCCAGAGCCCCCCGATCATGATCAAGAACAATCCCCAGCCGACGGCATCAAGCCGCTTGTCTAACTCTTTCTTTTGAACATCTGGATTTCCTTTGGATTTATCGGACTCCTGAGTCATGATGTCCCTCCCGGCTATGATTTTGAAAAACAATATCAGTTATCGACCATAGAGTCAAATAGAAAGAAGCGGTGTGGAAGAGGTACTTCAAGTACAACTTAAAGATCAAATGAAGGCTATAGAACAATTTGGAAGAGAAAGCCTGCATCACGAAGCAGTCAAAAGGATTGAGCTTTTTCGAGCGATTCCTGAGCCATTGGGTCATCCTGTGTATCCTGGCTGGCATTGTCCTCCGAAAACTCACGCCCAAAGTGGCGACTTTTTTGGATGGCCTGGCGATTCATGTCAATGAAGCCCCAGCGTATCCATCCCCATCGCGATCTGTCTATTTTTCATGATGTACCCGATCATGGTCAAGATAGATTTTGCTGAGGTTCTTCAGCCAGGTAAAAATTTCAAGATTTCAAAGTCTGATCCCAATTTGTTTGATCCCCCGACGAAATGTGCGGAAGAAATTATATTCAATACCGTCTAAAAGGATGAATATATCCATAAGGAAAGCTTTGCTGGATGACAGGTCATCTTTCTCATATTTCGCGACAAAAAGATTATTGAAAGAAGCCGCTTTTATTATATATAATTGCTGGTTATTTGTTTGAGGATTCACTTCATTCCAATTCAAACAGTGACCGATAGAATATATGGAAATGCTTCAGCACATTCTTAATTCAATCCAGGAGGTAAAGGATGGCCCATTATTTTAGGAAAGTATCTCCGATTCTTCTACTCCTCAGTCTAGTTCTGTTCACGACTCATCTCCTCTCCTCTCAGAGCCCGGAGGAAAACCTGATCAAGAACTTCAAATGGCGAAACATCGGCCCGGCAAACATGATCGGCCGCATCTCGGATTTTGAAGCTCTAGACAAAGACTTCACCCAGGTGCTCGTCGCCAGCGCGTCTGGGGGAGTCTGGAAATCCGTGAATGCTGGAACAACATGGGAGCCAATTTTTGATCAATATGGCTCTTCTTCTATCGGGGATGTGGCGTTTTTCCAGAAGGATCCAAAGATTATTTGGGTTGGGACCGGTGAGGAATGCAGCCGGAACTCCATCGCTTGGGGCGACGGCATCTACAAATCCACAGACGGCGGTAAGACATTCACCAGGATGGGACTGGAAACAACTCACACGATCGGCCGGGTCATCACTCACCCGACCAATCCTGATATTGTCTATGCGGCCGCCACCGGGCACACCTGGGGTTACTCAGGAGATCGCGGCTTGTTCAAGACCACAGACGGCGGTCAGAATTGGCACAAATTGACTAATGGCCTTCCTGGTGACGGCAAGACTGGAGCCATCGATCTTGTTATGCATCCCGAAAATCCAGACGTTTTATACGTCAGTTTCTGGCAGAGGATACGTCAGCCCTGGCGTTTTGACTCAGGCGGACCGAACGGCGGCCTATTTAAAACCACTGACGGCGGCAACACCTGGCAGAAGCTCACCCAGGGACTTCCGACCGGAGACCTGGGAAGGATCGGATTGGCCATTTCCCGCAGCAATCCAAAGGTCCTGATGGCCGTTGTCGAACACGGTTTTCAACCTCGGAGGTCGATCCGGGAGGGTCAAAAACAGAAACCCAATCCCGAATACGATGACATGGCGAAACTCGGATCCGGAATATACAGGTCCGAGGACGGTGGAGAGACATGGGCGTACATGAACCGGACAAACGTCCGCCCGTTCTACTACAGCCATATCTACATCAATCCCTTCGATGACAAGCTGGTTTATTACCTGTCGAGCCGCATGCAGGTCTCCGAAGACGGTGGAAAAACCTTTAAGAATATAGAAGGGCTTCATCCCGATTTCCATACCATGTGGCTCGATCCGACCAACAAGAAGCGCTTCTACGTCGGACAGGACGGAGGGGCATCCCTCACTCATGACCATGGCCAAACCTGGATTCTGTTCGACAACCTCTGCCTGGCGCAGTTTTATGCGATAGGGGCCGACATGCGAGATCCATATTACGTCTACGGCGGACTTCAGGACAACGGCACCNNCACCTGGGGTGGCCCTAGCATGAGTCGAGAAGGAAAGATTCTCACCGACTTTTGGTTCAACATCGGGGGTGGAGACGGATTTTACACCCAGATTGATCCCACCGACTGGCGCATCGCCTACTGCGAAAGCCAAGGGGGGAATATCATGCGGGTTAACGTTGAAACACGCGTGTCAACGCGGATAAGACCTTCCGAACAGAATACCTACAACTGGAAAGAGCACCTGCCGGAAAAAGGCAGAGAAGAAGTTGGAGCCCAGCAGCAACAGCAGGCACCCCAAAGTATGTTTGGCCGACGGAGATCACCCTTCCGGTTCAACTGGAGCTCACCCATCCTCATTTCTCCTCACAATCCAAGCACGATTTATTTCGGCGGCGATCATCTGTTTAAATCCGTCGACCGCGGCGATCATTGGAGGATCATAAGCCCAGATTTGACGACCAATGATCCCGATAAACACAGCAAGCCCACAGGAGGCCTAACCCTCGACCAGTCCGGAGCAGAGACTCACTGTACCATCACCACTATTTCTGAATCCCCGCTGACTCCAGGCCTCATCTGGGTCGGCACTGATGACGGCCTTGTCCAGTTGACCAGAGATGACGGAAGGACATGGACAAACGTGAGATCAAACATCCCGGATGTCCCCGAAGGAATCTGGGTTAGCCGTGTCGAGGCTTCCCGTTTTGCCGAGGGCACCTGCTACCTAACGTTCGACGGCCACCGGAGCGATTATTTTAAGCCACATGTGTTCAAAACCACGGACTACGGACAGACCTGGACAAACATCACCGGAAACCTCCCGGATGGGGGACCTGTTTATGTCATCCGCGAAGACCTGAAGAACAAAAACCTTCTGTTTGTCGGCACCGAGTATGACGTGTTCTTCTCCGGGGATGGAGGTAAAAAGTGGACAAACCTCAGCCTCAACATGCCCACAGTGGCTTTTCACGACCTGATGATCCATCCCCGCGACAATGACCTGATCGCAGGAACCCACGGCCGCGGCATATGGATTCTGGATGACATCACGCCTCTCCAACAAGCCACGGACAAGATCCTGGTCTCGGAGGCTCATCTGTTTGAAAACGAACGGCCAGGGACTCACTGGCTGAGCCTGCGCAGGGGGGGCTACGGGCGCGGCAACTTCTACTTTGCCGGTGAAAATCCTCCTCCCGGCGCCGCGATCAATTTTTATCTAAAGGACAAACCTTCCGAAACCGTGAAAGTCGAGATCATGGACGCAACAGGGAACCTCAAAACGACCTTTTCCGTCAAAGACGCCGAGGCGGGGATGAACCGCCTGATGTGGGATATGAGGTTTGATCCTTCACCCAACGAGCTGAAACAGAGCATCGACCAGATGCAGCAGATGATGGACCGGATTCTTCAGAGGCCGGAAGTGGAGGAGGAGGCGAAAAAAACAGTAGAAAAAGCACTCGAACATCTCAAACAACCCGGTCTTTCTTACCGGGAAGCAGCGGCGATTCAAAGACAGGCCTTCGAGTCGATCGGTTTCGGCGGCTACATGCAATTCATGAGAGGCAGATTTGGCCGGGGAGTAACAGCGCCTGTTGCCGAACCGGGGACATACGCCGTCAAACTCACTGTCAACGGCAAAATATACACGGGAAAAGTCTCCGTTCGCCGTGATACCATGCTGCAGGACAACTAAGCCCCGTCCATATTTCTAAATAGAGATCTTACAACGAATCCTTCGCGCTGAAGTTTGGCGCATATTTGCCTTGGGCATTGTAGAAAAGGTCGTTCTTAAATAGAGCAAGTCATGCATAACCACAATTCTTAAAATCCAATGGTTAGGTTTGGTGTAGGAGAAAACCCTGAGCAGGGCTGAGCGGGCATGGTTCCACTACAAAGTAAAGGAGAGCGAAGCCCGTATCGGAGCAGGATTTCCTCGCTGGTGAAATTCCGCGCGTTTTCGATACAGCGAACCTAACCATAATAGTCTTCAGCTAAAATAGAAATCCCATTTTGACACCGGAAATGACTTTTGTTAACCTTTCTTCAATATGTCATCCTTTGAAAGATAATAGGGAGTTTAAATGGAAAAAACATTTCGTTTTAAGCTTAACGGAAAAGAGGTCCGCCTGACCTCATCACCCGACCGAATGCTTCTCTGGGTCCTGCGTTCTGATCTCGAACAGACAGGCACAAAATACAGTTGTGGTGAAGGATTCTGCGGAGCCTGCACCGTGCTCGTCAATAATGAAGCCGTCCGATCTTGCCAATATCCTATCAAAGACATAGACGGAAAAGAGGTCTTAACCATCGAAGGCCTTCAGAAAAACGGCAAGCTCCATCCTTTGCAAATAGCATTCATGCAACATAATGCCTTACAGTGTGGATTCTGCACGCCAGGAATGATCATGGGGGCCTACGGTTTTTTAATGAAGAATCCTAGACCTTCTGCCGAGGAAATCGTTGAAGATATGGAGGGATACCTCTGCCGCTGCGCAAGCTACAACCGTATCATCCAGGCCATTCAAACCACAGCCCGGACGATGAAAGGACAGAGACCATGAAAGACGACGAATACACTCTGTTTGACTCGGATAAGGGAATGGAATCCATCATATTCGACCGTCGAGAATTTCTCAAACTTATGGGAGGAGGAATTTTTATCCTGTTCTCGGTGGGAGATCCGTTTGCCCTCCAGGGACAAAGGCGAGGCCGCCAATATCCCGAGGATTTTAATGCCTATCTCAGGATCGGAGAAGACGGCCGGGTCACCTGCTTCAGTGCTAAGATCGAGATGGGCCAAGGAGTCATGACCTCGTTCGCTCAGATGTTGGCCGAGGAGCTGGATGTCCCCTTAAGCACCGTCGATATGATCATGGGGGACACGGCATTCTGCCCCTGGGACGCTGGAACCTTCGGTTCCCGAAGCACCAAATATTTTGGACCCCCTTTGCGTCAGGCCGCTGCAGAAGCCAGAGCGAT
>JABAOF010009077.1_pt1 | contig 10504 bp, 13 predicted proteins | sample 7062171 | NCBI WGS metagenome assembly JABAOF01 (sample SAMN14538628, study PRJNA623070) | marine sediment metagenome | biome: marine biome [ENVO:00000428]; feature: marine pelagic biome [ENVO:01000023]; material: deep marine sediment [ENVO:00002113] | place: India: Gulf of Khambhat ... | reverse complement strand
CCCTGTATTCAGACCCAAATTCCCATAAACGATGAGTCCGACCAGCCATGGTTGGTGGGATTGGGGAGAAGACAAGATTTCGGGAACCCTCGTCCCAATTTCAGCAGAGGCGGCTCCCACGCCGCCGTCCGGTCGGGCATGGGAGCCCGACCTCCTGCTTTGGGGTCACTGAGCCTGTCACACGATCCTGATTGTTTCATTCATCTGCAACATTTTCGCTCCTCCTTAGGTACTTCTCTATAGAACATAAGTTGATGGATTTGTTCACTTTCTGATGGAGGTCGTGCCATGCGGCGTATTTCTCCTGCTATCGCGCTCTTCTTCCTGTCGCCGGCAATCGCCGAGTTGCTCTCGGGATCTGCACCGCCGGCTGAATTTTTCCACCCGATTGGTTTTGTGGTGCTGCTCGCCTTGTACGGCAGTGGCGCAGTGTTGGTTCGTGAACTCGCTTTGCACTGGGGCAAGCGTTGGCCGACGATTATCGTCCTCGGCTTAGCTTATGGGATCCTCGAAGAGGGGTTGATGGTGAAGTCCTTTTTCGACCCGAACTGGATGGACCTGGGTGTCCTGGGCGTCTATGGTCGCTGGGCAGGTGTCAATTGGATCTGGAGCTTGTTGCTGATGATCTATCACAGCCTGGTGAGCATCGCCATTCCTATCTTCCTGGTGGAGTTGATGTACCCTGATCGGCGCGATGAGCAGTGGCTCGGGCGACGGGGAGTGGTGGGCCTCACGATGCTCCTGGCGGCTGACGTTCTCTTCGGCTTCTTCGCCCTGACACCGTACCGCCCGCCAGCGGGTCCTTATTTGCTGGCAATCGCAGCAACAACCGGGTTGGTAATTGCGGCGCGCGAGATGCCGACCGTATGGTTCACAACGCGCAGCGGCTCGCCACGACGACCGCGCACCTTCGGTTTGCTTGGCTTTGGCGTGATCGCAGTGTTCTATTTTGTACTGCTCTATGGTTTGCCTGCCCTTGGCGCGCCTGTGTTTTTCACTATTGGTGCGACGGTCGTTTTGGGAACACTGTTATTCTTTGCTTTGCAGCGCTGGTCAGGGGATGGGGCGTGGTCGGATGAGCACAAACTGGCCCTGGTGAGCGGAGCCTTGTTGTTCTTCACGCTGCTCGCACCGCTACAGGAATTGGATGCCACTCGTTCGGACAACACGGCCGGGATGACGTTGGTCGGCTTGGTAGTGATTGCATTTTTACTCTGGCTGCGCGCCCAGGTTCGTCAAAGGCAGTCCGTGGATGAGGCTGCGCAACCGGTGGCGTAGATTCTCAGCTTGTCAGGAAGGATGCTCGAAACGGGAGCAATGAGGTGCGGTCTCAAAAGTCGGGCGAGACACGCACCCACTCTCCGAAGGGGAGAGAGTTGGGTTGAGGGAGAATCAGGAAGGGTAGGGGCGCACGGCCGTGCGCTCTTAAATTTTAATAATTAAGACCGCGACTCTCTTTGCGATTCCCTGAAAGATGTTAAACTTGAACGGCACCATGATAACGGCGCATGTAGGGAGGCAGAGATGGATTTTATGTCGCTGATCCGGGCGCGCTACAGTGTGCGAGCCTATAAGACTGATCCTGTGGACGAGGAGACCTTGCATAAGGTTCTCGAGGCGGCGCGTCTAGCGCCTACGGCCGCCAACAACCAGCCGTTCCAATTCATTGTCATCCGCACAAAGGGACGGGAGGAAGAACTTCGTCGCATCTACAACCGCGATTGGTTCGTTCGGGCACCGCTCGTGATCTGCGGCTGTGGGATCCCCGCCGATGCATATGTGGGCAAGGACGGGACCAATTACGCCACCGTGGACGTGATCATCGCCATGGACCACCTGATCTTGGCGGCGACGGAGTTCGGGTTGGGCACCTGCTGGGTGGGTGCCTTCGAACCGGATGCTACACGTGAGGTCTTAGGACTGCCCGACGGCGTGGAGCCCGTCATATTCACACCATTGGGGTATCCAGCCGATGCGCCCGAACCGAAAGAGCGCCTACCCCTCGAAGCGCTGGTGCGCTATGATCGTTGGTGAGCGGAGACAGCGCGGGTGAAAAGTATCTAACAGCGGCGGCGATGGAGCTGCCGTGGCCATGGCGTGGAAGCCAGGGTCGTCTTGGGTCTCCGGTTTCAAGTTTGAAGGTCAGCGTTGGTTCGAAGTCAATGAACAGAAGGTATTCTTGAACGAATTATCTCCACAAGATATCGGCATCATTCTCACCTATCAATGTCACAGCGGGTGCAAGCATTGTCTTTATAATTGCGGCCCGCGCTGGGAACGCGAGCCCATGTCCCCCCAGACATTGGAAGAGGCATTGGACGCCGTGACCCTTTGGTCTCACCCACCGCAGGTACACCTCACGGGAGGGGAGCCCTTCCTGCACTTTGACCTGTTGTTGCAGGGCGTACAACAGGCGGTGGTGCGAAGGATTACTTGTTACGTCGAGACAAGTGCCAGCTGGTGTACCGATGAGAAGGAAGCCGTAGAGCGCTTTGCGAGGTTGCGAGATGCGGGGCTTCAAGCGGTGCTGATCAGTTGTTCTCCATTTCACGCTGAGAAAATTCCGCCCGCGCGCACATTGAAGGCCGTTCAGGCGGCGCTCGCAATCTTCGGGCCGCGAGGCGTGATCGTTTACCAGCCGGAATATCTGGAGTTGATCCAGCGCTTCGACCTCGATCGCCCAACACCGCTCACACGCTACGAAGAAGTCTTTGGGGACGCGGCTTTGCAAAGGATTCTGTGGCAGGGCTATGGCATCATCTCCGGCGGGAGGTCGGGGTATCAGCTGGGTCGTTATGTCCCGCGCAAACCGGCAGAATCCTTTCGCGGGATGGGATGCGCGGGTGCTATCCTATACGCTCACCATTCTCACTTCGATCTTTACGGTAACTACATCTCGGGATTCTGTGGAGGGTTATCAGTCGGTAGTTGGCGTGTTTTGTCGCAGGTTCTTGAGGATTTCCAGGCAGGTCGCTATCCTTCGCTAATCGAGGAACTGGTCGAACGTGGACCACACGGGTTGTATGAGATGGCTCAAAGGCGATTCGACTATAGACCGTTATCCGAAGGGTATGCGGGAAAATGTCACCTGTGTGTGGATGTGCGGCGTCATTTAGTTGAGGCGGAGGATTTCCCTGAATTGAAGCCGCGTGGTTTTTATGAACATGTTTGATCCCTCTTCCATGTAGGGGGGAGAGGGGGCGGTGCTTTCTAGGCTTCGGCCTAGTGCCACAGCAACAAAATCAGGCTTTAGAAGACCCACGCGATGCGCTTCGCGATTTGTATGCCCACCCGAATAGCAATACTCATTCTTTCGTGCTTGTATCCTCTGCTGCAGGGTTGCAACATTATAGGAACTCAGAGGCCAGATATTGTACCGGAGCTGGCCGAATGGCTTCCCACCGAGCAGTTGACATCAAGCTCCGACGCGTCGCGGCTGCAGTTCAACTGGGGCTGGGCGATTGCTGTAGATGGAGTAGGGACTATACACCAAGCCTGGCTGGAGATTTTCTCCGAGCCGGACCCGAATGAGCCTGCCGGCGTTTGTGGTCAGGTTTATTACCGGGGTTCTGTCGACGACGGCAAACTTTGGTCGCCCCCGGTTCCACTTAACGAGCCAAAGTGTGTTACGGGGCACCCCAAGATTGCTGCACATGGTAACCATGTCTACGTCGTGTGGCACCAACTTCTCTCCGATAACACGATATTAGGAATCCAACTCGTCCACTCGGGTGACAGAGGTCTCAATTGGGATCCCGCTATCATAGTTTCCGACAATCCGCCCGGTATCAGCACCGCCTGGCCGTCCGTCAACGCCTGGGGTGACTCGGTCCACGTTGTATGGGGCGACTCGCGAAGTGGCTCTGCCGAGATCCATCTACGCAGCTCAACCGATGGTGGCCGAACTTGGAACCCGGTACAAATGGTTTCGAAGCCCGATGGCATTTCTTCCTGGACGCCCTCAATCGCATCCTGGGGAGCGGTGGTTCACGTAGTCTGGACCGACGAGCGACATAATACCGATGCGGCCGGCGAACCCTTCGATTGTGCCAGCGTAGGCGCTGGTGAAAGCTGCCGGGAGGAGGAGTATTATCGGCGCTCACTGGATTTTGGCCTGACCTGGGAGGAAGAGATACGTCTCACAGTGGATCCTGCGGAAGCGCTCGCCTCTTCGTGGGCTCCCTCAATAGCGGTCTGGGAGAATGATGTCCATGTTGCCTTCTTTGACAGGCGCACAGGCGAGTTCGAGATCTACTACAAGCGCTCGCGTGAGGGGGGCTCGGCCGGCTCTTGGGAGGATGCAGTGCGTTTGAGCGAGGATGTTTCCATTCAACACGCTCGTCCCTCCATTGCCGTGAACGATAAGGACGTTCACATCGTCTACTGGGGACAGTCCCCCCATTCGTCCAACATCTACTACCTTTCTTCCCCTGATGGTGGAGATCATTTCCAACCACCGATCCTGCTATCATCGACGGGTCCCAGCGAGGTTCCCCACCCTTCCGTAGCCGTTTCGACTGGCGGATCCGTCCATGTCCTTTGGTATGCAAAAGACATGCTTGGCCTTGATCAGATCTTCTACCGGCGAAAGCCTTGAAGTTGAAGGAGCTGTATGTTTGCTCACAATTACTCTAGATGGAAGGATTCGATCTATATACCGTGTGGGAGCTTTGTTATGTAGGTCGAGTCCCGTAGAGCTGCGCTAATCGCTCACGAGAAATCCACAACTCGGCCCTGACCAACTTTATCAGGCTCTTCCCTCGCAAGGATCGTGGATTGAACGCCCACATCAACAAATAGGAATAGAGGTTTTCCCAGAACGCCTTTCGCCAAAAGCGTCCCCCTGGTCTTTCTAAAAGCACAACGTCGAAGCCACACCGAGACATAATGGTCTGTGCAGCTTTTAGGCCGACCAGGAAACCAAACTCGGCTCGAATGGCCGCGATATCATCTCCCCAAGGTTGATGTTTTATGTAGTCGCTCAGCATACCGAGAGAGGTTAGGAAAAGCCATAATAGATATCGGGTCCAACCCAAGGTTTCATATAGCGGTAGCATCTCCAGCACTCGCTCATTCCACAGGTGGAGGAGGACCACCGGCTCGCCGGGCTGCACTTCGATCCCGTCGGATATAAGAACTTTCCGTTGGCTTCGATCGATGGAGATGCGCAAGATGCAATCCGGCTCATCAGATAGGGGTGTGACTTTATAGAAAACACGAATGATCCAGTCGATGGCCTGGATCGCATGTCGGCCGACTCCTGCAAGGGGGTCTATCGCAGGGCTCAAGATCTACCCCAAATGAGTAGCATAAGGCCAAGAAATACAGTCCCGACGCCCAGCCATTGGATTCTCGTGAAAGGTTCGTGGAAGATTGCGTACGCGCTGAAAGCCTCGGCCGAGAGGAAGGCGAGCCCGATCCCAACCGCACTGGCAAGCTGGACTGACGAGAATCGCACCAGTCCGGCGAAGGTTAGCTGTGTGCCTAAACCGAAGACACTTCCGATGATTTGCCAGAGCAGGAAACCTCGGGGGTTTCGCTGCGCCCAGAGGTAGCGAAGCCGGTTGTCGCCCCGACGTTCATCACTTGATTGATCAACGCAAGTCCAAACGTGATTAGCAAGCCACGCGCTCCGTTGGTGGAGATCGGAGGAGCAGCGGGAACGGATTTATGGATTGGTCGAAAGCGGTGCATCGGATGGTTCCTCCTCACGCATAGGGTTCGTTGATTTTTATGAGAACCGTTGGTTCACAAGTGTGGATACATAGGGCATCTGCTTGTTTCGGACAATTAAGCCACAAATAGCGCAGCCGTTGGATTGCTTCTGACCCACATTCGGTCAGGGCAGCTTGTTTCCCCGGAGTCATCTACGTTGATATGAAGCTGTCGTTGGAGCCTTGTGGTTTTGCTCATTATACGTCGACTCGTCTTAACCCTGTCGAATCATGCACTCCTCACGCTGATGGTACGCTGTTTCGTTTGTCCAAATCAAACCTGCTCCAAGTATGATTTGTCCTTCCCAAGCTGAGTGTGGTGAGATTTTGTATGGTCGAAAGTCATCCCTTTGGTGTGAAAAAGTGCAGTGGATCAATCGGCTGAGGTATATATTATATATAGTGAATATTGAATATAGTGTGAGGGAAAGTGCGATGGATGGACACAAGCAAAGCTCGAAGATAGCGAAAGCGCTAGCCCACCCTATCCGACTGCAGATACTGGAAGTCTTGGATCGGGAGGGCGAATCCTGTGTGTGCCATCTCGAGCATCGCTTGGGGCAGCGGCAAGCATATATCTCCCAGCAGCTGGCTCGCCTTCGAGATGCTGGTTTGGTGACAGACAGGCGGGTGGGTCTGAACGTCTTTTACGACTTAATCGACGCCTCTATCGGCCGGCTATTGCCGGTAATCCGAGAGACAGCCTTTGCGCTTGCCCGAAAGGAGAGACAATCGCTAGTTTTCCAACCGGTCACGGGCGATTCATCAAAGTCCTGTTGTTGCCCTCGATGTCTCGAGAAGATAAATGCCCTTGCGGGCTAGTGAATATATCGTTTTCAATACTGATAAGGATATGATCGATGCCCGAAATGCTTGAAACCACCGTGGATAAATTCACTTTCAAGGTCACTTCCGATCGCTACTACAACCAAGAAGGGGTGTGGGCTTTGCCGGTAGAGAATCGCATCCGTATAGGTCTGTCCGATTTCTTACAACAGCGCAGCGGCGACGTAGCATTTGCGGAGGTGAAACCTGAGAGCACGCATCTCGTGGTCGGTGAAGAAGTGGCCGTCATTGAAACAATAAAGGTGGATATCAGCCTTTCTTCACCTCTTAGCGGTAAAGTGGTGGCGGTTAATCCGATGTTGATGACTTCTCCTGAGGTCATTAATTTGGACCCCTACGGGGAAGGTTGGGTTGCCGTGATTGAAGCTGCGGATTGGGAATCCGACCGAGTTGATTTGCTCGACCCGCAAGCCTATTTTGACTTGATGTTGGGTCAGATCGAAGAGGAAGGGAAGAGTTAGTGAGCGATCGCGAAAAAGTTGTGATCTTACCGTGCAGTGGTATTGGCAAGACCTACGGCACAGTGAGCCGGGAGGCGGCGTACGAAGTGGTTGAAGATGTTCGTCCTGATAAGGCGTTGCTCGTGCCCCTTTCCCTGTTGGTGTTGGGCGATGAGCAGGCGCGCGCTGCTATAGCCAGATTTCCAGCAGTGACAATCGACGGTTGTAAGCTGGGCTGCGCTACGAAGATGGTGCAGGAATGTGGAGGTATGGTTGCGAAAGAGTTTTCCGTATTAGATGTCTTCCGTCGCTATCGCCTGTTCAAGCCGCGAGGTATCACGAAGCTCAATGAGGGTGGGCAGAAGCTTGCCCACGCACTGGCTGAAGAGATTGTGGTCGTTGTGGATGACTTGCTTGATGAGACACAGGGAGTGGGCGATGCTTGAAATGCCTCAAGAGAAAGTTGGTATTGTCGCCTGCTCCGGGGAAGAATTGCCGGAAGGTACGGTCACTCGTCTGGCGGCGCTTCGAGTACTGCAAGAGTTGCGCCCAAAGGACACGGTCACAATCTGCCTGCCACTTTTCCTCGCAGGGGGTGAGGGAGATCGTGCCTTCGCTCGGCTTTTTCCCACCATCGCCATTGACGGTTGCGAGAAACGTTGCGCAGCCCGCGGGACGGAGATGTATTCCGGGGAACCCGCGGCAAGCGTAGTGGTCACCGAGTTGATCGCCAAGTATGCGCTTGAGCGACCAGAAGGCCTGCGTCAATTGAACAATGCTGGTCTTCAGGCGGTTGATGTAACAGCCAATGAGGTAGCGAGTTTGGTCGATCAAAGTTTGAAGAGGGAATTCAGCCATGCTGCAAGTGCGCCGTTAGAGCAAAGGCCGGCCTTGTCGAGCATTGAGGATGTGGTTGAAGCGGCCTGCTCCTGCGTTTCGGAAATCCCTACACAAGAGATCCTTGTTGATGGTCAGATCGTCGAGCTGGTGGCCTTACCCTTGATCTTTGAGCAATTTCGGGAAACTGGCAAGGCTGCTTCAGAACAGACAGCGTCCGAAATACTGGAAGTGGTCAAGGTTTACAACCCGATACTCGAGGGAGAAGAACGAGTCTATGTTGATGCTCTGCAGCGAGCGTATGCGGCTTTCTATAGCGATGAGGAGTCGGATAAATGAGCCGCACGGCCGTGTATCATACAACCGTTGTGTGGAAGGGTGAGCACTGGGGTCATATCGTCATGGGTAATGGTCCCAAGATGGACTTCTCCGCCCCACCTGATGCGTATGGTCATCCGAACGTGCTCACACCTGAGGACGCCTTTGTGGCGGCGGTGAACACCTGCATCATGATGATGTTCCTCTGGGCGGCTGAACGCTTCAGGCTCGATCTGCAATCATATGATTGCCGTTGCGAGGGCACAAAAAGCATCAAACTGGATCGGACGGAGATTTTTTCTGAGCTGCGTCTTTGGCCAATAATCCGTGTAAAGGCCGATGGCGAAAATCCGTCCCTCGTCGAATCTCGTGTGCAGCGTGCCCTCGAGTCAGCGCAGAAGTACAGCTTGGTCGCAAACTCGGTGAAACCTGAGATCATCCTCGATCCAAGGATCGAGGTGATTCCATGAAACAACCCAATATCACATAGGAGGGCATCATGCTTGAAATCAAGATTTTGGGTCCTGGATGCGCGAACTGCGTAAAGGTCGATGAGATTGCACACAGCGCAGTAATTAATCTAGGTGTTGAGGCCCAGATTATCAAGGTCACGGATTCTTCTGCAATTAGAAGTTACCAACTCCTGGCCACTCCGGGGCTGGTGGTCAACGAAAAGGTAGTTTGTGCCGGGAGGATACCAAGCGAGGGCGAAGTGATGAACTGGCTCGCTAGCGCGTCGGAGTCGGCTTGACATGCTTGTAGAAAACAAGCTGTCCTCCACTCAGACAGGTGTAGCCAGCGTCGTCGGCAGGCTTTCTCTCCTCGACCGCTTTCTCACCCTGTGGATTTTCCTGGCTATGGCTGTGGGGGTAGGTATGGGATACTTCTTCCCTGCAGTGACAAGCTGGATCGCGAGTCTTCAAGTTGGGACAACTTCCGTGCCCATCGCGATTGGTTTAATCCTGATGATGTATCCACCTCTGGCGAAAGTACGCTATGAAGAAGTCGGGCGTATCTTCATCAAGCGTAAGCTGCTGTCTTTCTCTCTCATCCAAAATTGGATCGTAGGACCGTTACTAATGTTTGTGCTTGCGATCCTTTTCCTGCGTGCCTATCCCGAGTACATGGTGGGGATCATCCTGGTGGGTCTGGCTCGGTGTATTGCCATGGTTATCGTATGGAACGAACTGGCCGACGGTGACAGGGAATTGGCCGTTGGCCTGGTGGGTTTCAACGCAGTGTTCCAGGTGCTCTTCTATGCTGTGTATATATGGTTCTTCATCACATTCTTGTTGAACCGGCTTGGATTGGTTGAAAATCTGGACGTGCAGATTTCCATGGCCGAAGCAGCTAAGACAGTCTTCTTCTACTTAGGTATCCCGTTCTTAGCTGGGATCATCACACGCTTCACGCTTTTGAGGCGGAAGGGAATTGAATGGTATGAAGGGACCTTTGCTCCGAAAATCGGACCTGTGACCCTGTTGGCCTTGTTGTTCACCATTGTTGTGATGTTTTCACTTAAAGGTGAGTACATTGTGCAATTACCCCTGAACGTGGCAAGGCTAGCCTTCCCTCTGCTGATCTATTTCCTTGTGATGTGGTCAGCGACCTTTATCATTGCTCGCTGGATGGGGGCATCGTATCCTGAAACAACGGCGGTTGCCTTTACTGCTGCGAGCAACGATTTTGAACTGGCTATCGCAGTGGCTGTGGCCATCTTCGGTATCAACTCCGATCAGGCGTTTGCTACGGTCATTGGCCCTTTGCTCGAGGTTCCGACGCTCATCATCCTGGTCAACGTGGCACTATGGATGAGAAAACGTTTTTATCTAGAAAAACGCGTAGCGGTTGTTGATTGAATGGGAGAAGATATAGATTTGCTTGAGATAATTTGCTGTAGGCTGCTCGGGATGTGGAACTGAGCGTTGAACCAACCGCCCGGCCAGACTCGGTGAAGGCACCTTCCAACGTGCATGAGGCAAGAGCCCATGGGCTTTATCCATGGGCGTTTAACTTCATGTCATCGTCAAGGGACTGATGCACACTACGAGAGTAGCGTCGTACCTATATTCGATCGCAGGCTGTTCATGGGAACCGCGAGAGTACCGTCGCCGGCGTGGGGATTGAGACCCGATCGCCGAAGGTCAGATCTGCCGGGGCTTTGCTCGCATCTTTCGGTGCGCTTTGGAAGATTGCGATCGGTGTACCTTCGAATGTGTATTTCATTTGAAGATAGGCCTGGCCTAACAAGTAGCCCTCGCGGTCTACCGCGCAGGAGGTTACCGTCCCGATCACCCGTCCGCGCCGGTCGACGACAGGATCGCCAGTGTGCGCCATGCGGACACCCTT
>JABAOF010013123.1_pt6 | contig 10505 bp, 11 predicted proteins | sample 7062171 | NCBI WGS metagenome assembly JABAOF01 (sample SAMN14538628, study PRJNA623070) | marine sediment metagenome | biome: marine biome [ENVO:00000428]; feature: marine pelagic biome [ENVO:01000023]; material: deep marine sediment [ENVO:00002113] | place: India: Gulf of Khambhat ... | reverse complement strand
CTTTTTAGCTTCCTGCAAAATGGGTTTTCCGTCCTCTTCTTCTAAAGTTCGTCTCGAAACAATTTTAATTTCTTTTCCAGCAATTTCTTCGAGTTTTTGAACAGACAGTCCGGGCATCATGCTCGTGTAAAACTCTGCAAAAACCGCGTCCGCCTTTCTCATCTCTTCGAGTCCACGGAGGGAAATGTCCTTCTCGTCATACAAACCCAAACCTACGAAGACAAGCTCGCCCAAAACCCTCAACTCCAAGTAACCTACAACACTTCGGCAACGAAAGATATTAGGGTAGCTATGCCTACAAAAGTAGAAGGATAATCGTTGGAGCGGGCCCGTAGCTCAGCAAGGTAGAGCGGCGGACTAGCCGCACGGGACTAGGTTGAGGCTCTTAACCCGTAGGTCCCGGGTTCAATTCCCGGCGGGCCCGCCATAAATTTTTGAGCTGCAAGTATGACCTCTAACGGCACGAATTTAAAATGTGGCCGTATTGAATATTTGAGGGGGTTAAAGTGTCCGAAACACCTTGCTTAACGGTTCCTAAAGCTTTGGGTGAAAAAGCGGTCCGCCTCGTTAGGAAGCTTAATCTCAATGATCGAGAACTGAAGGTTCAGCAGGTAGAAGACTATTTGTATATCCCCCTGAGCAGTGAACCACTCTCCTCAGACATTAAGGAACTCGAGAGGAATCTTCCAGAATTTGAAATCTCCGCCTACAAATTTCAAGAGCGCGCTAAACACCCTCTCAAACTCCTGGATGTGCTCGAGGACAAATTGCCTCCTCATCTTTTGGCGAGTGTCCCCCACGCTATCGATTTTGTTGGAGATATTGCTGTTATCGAGATTCCTCCAGAACTTATAGACCACAAAAGGATCATTGGCGAAGCCATACTAAAGACGCACAAGCGGGTGGACACTGTTCTAGCGAAGTCCGGCGCTGTTAGAGGCGTTTTCCGTTTGAGAGAGTTCGAGGTTATAGCTGGCGTTGAAAAAACGGCTACCATTCACAAGGAACACGGTTGCGTATATCACGTTGACCTTGCCAAAGCCTACTTTTCCCCCAGACTTTCTCACGAACACAGTCGTGTTGCTTCACAGGTGAAAGAAGGCGAAACAGTAGTTGATATGTTCGCTGGAGTCGGCCCCTTCTCCATCTTAATCGCGAAGAAGCATGAAAACGTGCAAGTCTACGCCATTGACGCAAACCCAGATGCCGTAGAGTTTTCAAGGAGAAACGTCGCCGTGAACCGTGTTGAAAAGAAAGTCATGCCAATTCTTGGCGACGTTAGGCAAGTGGTTAGAGAACAATTGATCGGAGTTGCAGATCGCGTGATCATGAACTTGCCCGAAAAGGCGATAGAATACGTCGATGTGGCCTGTGAAGCCATCAGGTTGGAAGGCGGTATTATGCATTATTATGAATTCACAAACGCGCTAGACCCCTTAGAAACCGCTAGAGTTCGGTTGACCGAAGCCATGAGCCAAACCAACCGAAATGTTAAGAAAATCCTGTTGGCGAGAGTGGTCCGGGCGACTGCACCTTTCACTTGGCAGGTGGTTGTGGACGCCGAAATTCAATAGCTTTCCACAGTTAGCGTTATTCTGATTCTTTGATTGGAGTCCTTTATTTTTTCAATAAGCTTTCTTGAAAGGTCGCTGGCAGCCTTGTCTGCCCTTATCGCCACTGTTCGACCACAAACGTAATCACTTTTTCTCACCACCAAATCCGTGGGATGGGCAAACAGTAACCGCGGGCTCCCCCTAGTCGTCACTATTTCCAGTAGTTCTCCAGCTTCGATTGTTATCGTTATTTGCGCGCCCTTTTTTCTCGCGGCTTCCTTAAATTCGAGAGGCAAATCAGCTGCACCTTTCGTTGCCTCCACGGCGATTATGCAATCGCCACGCTTGGTAAGAGTTGGCTCTTTCGTGATCTCGAATGTTGTCTTATGGGTTGCTTGAATGTTTTCGTGTCCGCGTGCAAAAATATAGATAATTACAGGTTTCATGGTTGGTCAGTGTGCCTATCTTATTGCGATTTCTGTCAATCGGGAAAACTATTCAAGAACCTCTATGGAATCTACCTTTCCATCTCCGTCTAGGTCGAATCCTTGAATTACGGCTGCGAATTTTTCTTCGCTTCCGAAGCTCTTAAGGGTCTCTTTCCAGAATTTTGCAAGGGCCAACACGCAGGCCTTGGTTCCAACAGCCTTGTTGCCAGCGAGGACAATTATCCTTTTTTCCTTGTTCCAGGGATTGGATATTCTTGCTATAACGCCTATGGTGTCGGCGGTGTAGACGTTTTTGGTTTTTTCAGAAACTAATCCGCCTAAGAGGAATCCATGTTTAGAGGGCATCATGTTGAAGCGTATTGGCAAAAACTCGTTGACCTCTTGAGTGATAAGGTTGGTTCCGGGTCCACCCACCAAGATCAAGTTGTTGTTTTCTTCCTTCTCAGCCTTTACGTCAACATCCAGCTTTATCGGAAAGTCCTCTGGTAAGTCAATGAATTGGCCGAGGAAGAGTGTTAAATAGGAGGCGTAGTGCCCGTCTCTGGCTCTAGCCTTGAAGGGACCGTGAGGGTCAGGGCTACCCACTATAATCTTTCCATCGAAAGTGCCGTCTTCCTTTAGAAGGGGGCTGAGGAACTGTTTCATTCTATCATCTATGCTGGGAACTGAGACGTTCTTGATCTTTTGGTAACCAAAGGGAAGCTCAACTCCTAGGGCTGGAAAAGAGGCTTTGTAATATTTTGCGACCGCTCCCTTCTTTTCTTCCTCCCTAACAACTTCCACTACGCCGACTCTCGCCAGCTTTCTGATATGATAATAGACTTTCTGCTCGTGCACCTCCAGTTTCTTCGCAACCTCCATGGGATACATTTCTTTTTCGCTAAGGAGTTGAAGAATTCTCCAGCTGAGTTTGTTTAAGACAGCCTTGAGTCTCTCAGGGTCGTCAAAAACGGCTATGTCTTTCACCATGTATTGCTTTCTTTCGCCCCTGAACAACAGTTTCTTCTTCATGGTTGCAACTAAGGACGGTTCCTTTATAAACATTTTTTTAACGGTTGGTTGCATAACGTCCTAGCTTTTGCGGCACATCTCATTCGTATGATATGGAGATAATGCGGTTGAAATAGTCTACAACTTTCTTCATCCGCTTCGGAGTTTCTTTGTGTGGAAGTTTCTTTAACATTTTGATAATCTGTTCAGATCGAACGAGGTCTGTTAAGGTTACTAAGCCAACGAGATGGTCGTTGTCGGCCACTGGAAGTTTCTTGATATTTCTTTTGAACATCAGTTTCACGGCGTCTTCTATGTCCATTTGAGGCTTTCCAACTACGAGGGGCTTAGACATTATTTCGCTAACTTTGATTTTTTCTGGATCTTTAGACTCAAGCAAAATTCTTTTTAGCATATCTCTTTCAGTCACGATTCCAGCAGGCTTTCCCCGCTTCACTACGATTAGACACCCTATCTCCTGTTTGTTCATGAGTTCCACAGCTTTCTTTGCGGTTGCCTTCTCTTCAACTGTTATAACGTCTTCAACCATAACGTCCTTAAGTTTCAACGACATAGACGCACCAAACTACCTCTTATCAGGTTTGGAGATTCAAGAGCCCCTCCGAAAACTGATATTTTTCGTGTTTCATTTATGTGTTGAGAAGAAGCAATATTTATTCTGGATTCAGAAAACCATCGCCCTTAACAGCTTTATTTGGGTTGATTAATGGTTAGTTTTATTAATTACGTAAAGTCTATGAAAAAAAGAAAGGTGTTTCTCAACAGGTTGTAGGGTGAATCTAGTAGTGAGTGAAGCCTTCGCCCCTATCCTTTTCCAACTTGGTATAGGTGGGATTGGTGGATTTTTCATAGGATATGCTATCAGGAAAGTTGTTAAAGTTGCGTTGATTCTCGGAATGGGTATCTTTTCTTTAATGTTTCTAGCGTATACAAACGTGATTGGTATAGATTACGGTGGATTAGTTGGAATGGTATCAACTTTTATTAACGCCATTAATCCAGCACTAGGTTTGCTCATTCCTCTCATGGCGCATTTGCCCTTTGTAGGCAGCCTCATCATTGGACTCATCATTGGATTCAAAAAGAAATGATGGTTGCCCGCTAGCAGCTGCGTTCTGATGAGCGGGGCAAAATAGGTTTCATTGGACTCAGAGTCGACAAGCTCTATCCTTCTCTTTTGATGTATTTTTGCAGCTCTTGCCAGATAGCCTTTATATCTGATACTTTACCCTCAATTGGTTCCATTTTCTTGCTCATGGTCTCAATACGTAAGACGCCTTTCTTTTTCACTATTCCTTTCTCGTCGTAATGTAATGTCTGAATGTCCTCTATTCTTTCGGCGATAACTCTGTCCTTCTTGAAGACAACTCCTCTACGTCTGTAAAGCAGTATTCTCTGATCCGTTATGTAAAAATCAAAACGATCGTTGAGGGTTTCAACCTTGCCGCTCTGGAATATTATAATTTCTCCAGGAAAGAGGAAATCTTCAAGAACCAAACTGCTCTCCTTCTTTCATGGTTGATTTTAGGATTCATATTTTTTGTGGTCAACACGCACGGAAAACGGAAGCTTTTCCGGAAGGACATAAACCCTTATAAAATCTCTTTTAACGATTACCCTCAACACGCATAAAAGCCTTGGAAACCTTTATGATTCCTCTTTTAATTTTAAAACCGTTTTCCTAAAAATGCTTATAGAAGCCTTTTTAGACTAAATAAAGCTTAGAGAAAGGAAATCGGGTTTAACGGTCACCACAAAAGCGAGGAAATTTGAGGAATCAACGGTGTGCGGAATATTTGGTTGCATCCTTAAAAACGGCAGGGCGGCACCCACAATTCATGTCGCCTTAAAGAGGCTTGAGTACAGAGGCTACGACTCTGTAGGAACAGCAACCCTTCATGAGAATAAGCTGTTTATCAAAAAGGATAGCGGAAAAATTGATGAGGTTCATGCGTTACATAACCTAGACGATCTTCCCGGCCGAATTGGAATAGGTCACACAAGATGGGCGACTCACGGAGCGCCCTATCAAGTGAACGCCCACCCACACACTGATTGCAATGAACAAATCGCGNNATCGAAAACTTTGCGGAGCTCAAGATGGAGCTTGAAGAGCGTGGACACACCTTTCGATCAAAAACCGACACTGAAGTTATTTCTCATCTGATTGAAGAAAAATTGAGGGAAGGCTTGACTCTCGTCGAAGCAGTACGCGAGACTGTAAAGCAGTTGGATGGCTCCTACGCCATCGCTGTTGTTTCAGTTAAAGAACCCGATAAGATTGTTTGTGCCCGAAAAGAAAGTCCCCTTGTTGTTGGAATCGCTGAAAACGCCGTTTACTGTGCATCTGACATTCCGGCTTTTCTCCCGATGACGAATAGGTCCGTTATCGTTCAGGATGGAGAAATGGTTGTTCTGAGTGATGAAGGATACGAAATCCGGAAGATTCTTGATTGGACGCAAGTTACTAGGGAACCCGAGATCATCGATTGGTCTTCTGAAATGGCTGAAAAACAGGGTTATTCTCATTTTATGCTAAAGGAGATTCATGAGCAACCTTCGTGCCTAAGAAACACGCTTAGATTGCAGGATCAATATTTAGAGCTAATGACCACCTTCCTTGATCGGGCTGGAGAAGTTTTCTTAGTGGCTTGCGGGACCTCTTACCATGCTTGCCTTGCAGCGTCCTATATGTTTTCTAAACTGGCGCTTTTGGCAACCCATCCTGTTATCGCGTCGGAGTTCGTTGAACAGCATGGGAAATCTGTGAACATTGACAGCACCCTTCTCGTTGTCAGTCAGTCTGGGGAGACTGCTGACACCTTAGCAGCAGTTGAAAGTGCGAGGCTACGTGCCGCTACGGTTCTAGGACTCACAAATGCTGTCGGATCTACCCTAACCCGTGTTGCTCGCGTCTACATCTGTCAACAATCAGGGCCAGAGATTGGAGTCGCGGCCACGAAAACCTTTACCTCTCAGCTTTCCGTGCTCTCTCAACTTGCTTTGCGGCTTGCCAAGAAAAGGGGGAAGGTATCCCATGTAGAAATTGAGAACCTTGAAAAGAACTTTGAACAAATACCAGACATCGTTGAGAGGATTATTCAAACTCACGAGGATAAGGTGAAACAACTCGCTAAGAAATACAGAGACAAACAATGTTTCTTCTTTTTGGGAAGAGGGATAAGCTCGGCTGTCGCCCTTGAGGGTAGACTGAAACTTATGGAGATAGCCTATGCTCCCTCCATAGCCTACCCCGCTGGAGAAAGCAAACACGGACCCATCAGCCTAATTGAGCCGGGCTTTCCAGTGATCTTCGTCTGTCCAAAGGATGACACTCACAAAACCATCGTGGGAAACATCATGGAAATGAAGGCTCGAGGAGCCTCCATCATTGTTGTAGTTGAAAAGGGAGACGAGGAAATTAAATCCTTGGCTGACGATTACATTGAGATAGAGACGGAGTTGCCTGAAGTTTTGTCACCAATCCCATACGTCACCCCGTTACAATTGTTCGCCTATTACATGGCAATTGAGAGAAAATGCGACCCGGACATGCCTAGAAATCTAGCCAAGTCGGTGACGGTTAAATAGAATCGTAAAGTCTTAAGGCATACGTTCGCAGTTATTATTGTGGATGAAAGATGGAGAAGCAGGCTTGGGAAGGGTTAGTCCAAAGATTGGTTAAAGGGGGAATTCTCCGGTCGCCTGAGGTTATTAGGGCGCTGCGTCGAGTTCCCCGTGACCCCTTTCTTCCCGAAAGGGTGGAGGCTCATGCGGCGGTGGATTCCCCGCTTCCCATAGGGTTTGGGCAAACTATTTCAGCGCCTCTCAGTTGATCCAAGGCGGTCAACTGGGCGAAACATGGTATCCATAATGGATGAAGCCCTCGAATTGGAAGTGGGACATAGAGTCTTAGAGATAGGAGCCGGTTCAGGTTGGCACGCCTCCACCATAGCTGAGATTGTGGCTCCGGCTGATGCGCCAAAAGAAGAGTGGGGACATGTTTACACCGTGGAAAGGGTTTCTCAATTGGCCGAGTTTGCGAGAAAAAACATTGAGAAGGCGGGATATGGGGATCGAATCACCGTGATTTGTGGAGACGGCTCCTTGGGATATCCAGAAGAGGCTCCATACGATCGCATCTTGGTCACGGCGGCTGCTCCAGACATTCCCAAGCCGTTGATTGAACAGTTAAAAAGCGGCGGAATTCTGGTTATTCCGGTTGGGGGCATCCGCTTCTACCAAACTCTGGTGCGCGTTAGAAAAAAAGACGAAAGGATCTTAGAGGAAAATTTAGGTGGAGTGGCGTTTGTGCCTCTGATTGGAAAACACGGATTTAAACTGTAACTTGCTAGTCAAGCGTCGAACCATGTTTCAAGGGTTACTTTTCCCCTGACTTTTCTTAGGCCTTCAGTCGTTTTTTTGAGGGCTTTTCGCACCCTTTTTTCGGAGAAGTCTCTTTCGCGGCAGAGGAAGTTTACTGCGCCCTCGATGTCGGGTTCTTTCCAAGTCAATTTGTAGTTGTCCGTAACCTTTGGGTTGAGGAAGATTTCCTGTATTCTTTGGGTTTCAACTGGAAACTCTGCCTCTTTCAGAGTAAGTAGCAGTTTCTTGAGGCTTCCGTGTTGTTTTATTAGTTTGAGGGCGGTTTTTGGTCCTATCCCTTTCACGCCTTCAGGGTTGAAGTCTGTTCCCACCAAGATGCCAATGTCTACGAGTTGTTCACGGGTGATGGTCAACTCTTTGAGAACTTGATCTAGTTCTATAATTTCAGGAACAACCTCGACGTAGACCGGTTTTCTTGGAAGTTTCCTTCTTCCGCTTATTGTTACGTTTCTCACGAGCATGGGTGCACCGAAAAGGAGGCTGTCGTAGTCTTGGCTGGCGCAGTAGTTGGTGTCGCCCTTTTTTGCCAGGTGGGCTGCTTGGGCTTCACCTTCGGATGGTGCTTGGACCCATGGCACACCCATCTGATTGAGGAGACGCTTTGAGTCTTCCGCCATGTAATCTTTGAGCCTTGAAGTCATTTGGGCATAAGCTCGGGCCTCTTCCATTCTGCCTTCTTGCAACGCTTGTTCATATTTGACGAGAGCTTCTGCCTTCACTTTGGCTCGGCGTTTGATTTCCACCTCTTTGAGAACTGGTGGAACTCCGTCAAAGACGTAGACAACTTTGACGCCCATCTCAAGAAGGTTGGCTGTTCGATAGAATAAGCCGCTTAGGTGGCTGGTTATCCTGCCGGTGCTGTCTTTTAGGGGTGTTCCGTCTGGTTGGCGGATGATGGCGAGAAACTGGTAAAGGGCGTTGTAGGCGTCGATGGCTATGGACTTTCCGCTCAAGCTTTTAAGGTCAACCTTTGTTTTGGGCACTAGTTCTCTCAAATTTACGCCCAAAGTTTTGCACCCCTATGTTAACGAAAGGTTAAAGGCTGATCCGTGTGAAGGCGGAAGAGCAGTTCTTAGCCTTTTTTCCTCTCGATTAGTTCAACTCTTCTTTTTCCTTTGGTGAGGGCTGAGACATAGATTTTGCCTTCGATTTCCATTCTCATCAAAGTTTTGTTCAGGTTTCCAAACCCTATGCCCTCATAACTGTCTTTCAACAAGTCATATAATTCGACATCGGTCAAAGGACCCTTTCTCTCCAGGATTTCCACTATCGTAGTGTAGAGAGGGTGAGGTTTCCAAGTTTTTATAGACATTTTTTGGCTCCTAAGGGCATAAGCCTACGCCACTGGTGTTGTGGGCTTCTTTAGTTGCCGAACCTGCTTCATGAAGCCCTTGTACCATGCCTCCATGTCCGGCCTTATGGTTGGTCCAATTTTTTCTGTGGCTTTTTTGAAATCATTGAGGGTAACTTCTTTGGCTTTTATGTCTCTCCTTAAGGCATTCAGTGCAGCTTCTCTGCAAAGCGCTTCGATGTCAGCTCCAGAATAGTTCTTCGTCATGGTGGCCAATTGGGATAAGTCCACATCTTTTGCCAAGGGCATGTCCTTGGTGTAAATTTTAAAGATTTCCAGCCTAGCCTTCTGTTCTGGCTCTGGAACGTAAATCAAACGGTCAAACCTTCCCGGTCGAAGAATTGCGGGGTCCACTATGTCAGGTCTGTTCGTTGCAGCGATGACAACTACGTTCTCTAGAGTGACTATTCCATCCATCTCTGTCAGGAGTTGACTGATGACGCGTTCAGTGACTCCGCTGTCGGCGTAGCCCATTCCCCTTCTAGGAACGAGGGAGTCAAATTCGTCGAAGAAAATAACAGCTGGAGCAGCCATCCTTGCCTTCCTAAACACCTCTCGAATAGCCTTCTCCGATTCGCCAACCCACTTGGAAAAGACTTCTGGACCTTTTATGGTGATGAAGTTTGCCTCGCTTTCGGTGGCCACAGCCCTTGCTAGCAAGGTTTTTCCACATCCTGGAGGTCCATAAAGCAGAATGCCTTTTGGCGGTCGTATGCCCATTCGCTTAAAGACGTCAGGGTTTTTGAGGGGTAATTCCACCGCCTCTCTGAGTTCTTCTTTCACGTTTTCCAAACCGCCTACGTCCGTCCAGTGAATCGTAGGCACTTCTATGTATACTTCTCTCATGGCGGTCGGCGTGATCTCCCTGTATGCGTTTAAGAAGTCTTCCATTCGAACCTCCATTTTCTCCAGAACGCTGGGTGGAACACGCTCTTCCTCTAAGTTTATTTCAGGCAGATACCTACGCAAAGCCTTCATGGCAGTTTCACGGCCCAACGCAGCCAGGTCTGCCCCTGTGTACCCGTGGGTCATTTCGGCAAGTTTCTTCAAATCAACGTCCTCAGCTAGCGGCATTCCTCTTGTGTGGATTTGCAGTATTTCATGTCGCGCTTGTTTGTCAGGCACTCCTATCTCTATTTCCCGGTCAAACCGTCCTGGCCTTCTCAGAGCGGGGTCAAGGGCTTCAGGTCTGTTGGTCGCGCCTATGACTATGAGGTTTCCTCTTCCCGCAAGTCCATCCATCAAAGCGAGGAGTTGAGCAACAACCCTCCTCTCAACCTCACCTGTCACTTCTTCTCTTTTAGGCGCGATGGCGTCAAGCTCGTCGATGAAAATAATGCTGGGAGAATTTTTCTGAGCTTGTTGGAATATCTGACGGAGTCTGGCCTCTGACTCACCGTAAAACTTGCTCATTATCTCTGGGCCGTTTATGGAGTAGAAGTTAGCTTCGGATTCGTTTGCAACGGCCCTAGCGAGAAGTGTTTTTCCGCAGCCTGGCGGGCCATGCAGCAAAACTCCTTTCGGGGGCTCTATCCCAAGCCTTTGGAAGAGTTCTGGGTGTCGCAGCGGAAGTTCAACCATCTCCCGTATTCGCTGAATCTCCTCGTGGAGTCCCCCTATGTCTTCGTAGGTGGTGCGGGGCATGCCTTTGGCTTCAGGGGTTGGCTCGGTTAAAATCTGAACGTTTGTCCCATGCGTGATTCTTACGATTCCATGAGGGCGCGCTTTGATCACTGTGAAGGGTATGGCGTGGCC
>JABAOF010003383.1_pt1 | contig 10508 bp, 7 predicted proteins | sample 7062171 | NCBI WGS metagenome assembly JABAOF01 (sample SAMN14538628, study PRJNA623070) | marine sediment metagenome | biome: marine biome [ENVO:00000428]; feature: marine pelagic biome [ENVO:01000023]; material: deep marine sediment [ENVO:00002113] | place: India: Gulf of Khambhat ... | reverse complement strand
TGACACCACAAATGTTAATTTTGCCTATATCAAGTCCGAATAAATGTCGATTTTTTGAGTAAATACAGATTTTTTTGATAATTTTTTATGTGTAATCGGATTAAGTATACGGTGAGAGTAAATGTATCGAACTACGGTGACAGAGAAATTAATTAAAAACACATGAATCTATCTGCCGAAGGAGTTTTCCATATGATAATTTCTTATTCTTGCTTTATCCCCGTGAACGGTGTTTTCAATCTTTCCTCGATCCATTTCGTGTCGATGACGATGCCCCAGTTGTCGTGCTGCACGGGGAATCCCGGATAGTGAGCGAGGGCTTTCTTATACCAGGAGATTGCCTCTTGTCTATGGTTAAGAATATCATTTATATGGCCGATCCAGGTCATCGATGCAAAACAGGCGATAAAATCGGGGTCTGTTGTCTTTTTGAACGAGTACATAGATTCTTCGTAGTGGGCACTACTGAATAAAACTAAACCCAACTTGAACCACGGGTCTTGCTCTTGATAGTTGGCGTCTTTGGCTTTGCGAAAGCACTCCAGGGCTTTTTCCGGAGCTCCGTCCTCCCAAGGCAACTCGTCTATTGCGCGGGCGATTTGGTCGACAGAAGCCTTCCAGTTCGCGATTATTTGCTTGTCTTGTTCATCGAGCACAAATGCTGCAGAGCGGTATCCTGAATCAATCCAGGCATCCATTATTGCAAACACATCGTATTTTCTATATTGGTGGACTTCACCTTCGATGACTTTGAAGGAGGCTTTTTTGAAGCCGTGTTGCTTCAGGTGCTTGTAGGTTCTTTCAGCCAAGACCATTGGCATAGCGCCATCGTTTTGGCCAATGCATATCAAGACAGGGACATTGGATGCGATCAGATTTGGAACAGGGTCATAATGGTGAAATTCCATAAGGCAGTTATATGACTCCCAGGGGGCAAAATCGACGGGATAGGCGCCCTTTTTCCACTGGTTTTCGAAGGTCTTTTCATCGATTGTCGGTAGTTCTTTGTCGATTTTCTTGAACAAGTTGAATACTTGCTGAATCTGTTCGTCGGACATGCCGGAAACTCTTCGCATATGATCTACAAAATACCAGTCCTCCCACGTTTGTTTTTTAAAGTCAAAGGCCAGTGAGCCTGAGCCGAGAAGGACACAGGCTGAGGGTTGCCTTTTCAGGAGGGGCAGCACCTTCGTTGCAACGATACTGCCTTCGCTGTGCCCGACAATAATGAGGTCGTCTTCACTGCGAAGCAGCTTTCTTTCTTTTAACTCTGCTATTAGCAAATGAATATCACGCGCGAAATCATCGAGGCAGGGGCGGGGGATGTTGCAGGGATACACGAAATTTCTCTTTGCCATGGTTGCAACGGCGTAACCCTTTGCTGGCATGGTTTTGAGGAACCGAATGTAAAAATCATATGGCTTGGCTTCACTGACACAGTTGGCATCCCAACTGCCGCCCATATTGCCCTTCTGATCACAGGGCGTGCCTCCCATGATAAACATCAGCACCTTCTTTGGCGGCTGCGAAGACCGGATCACTTGCGCAGGCAGCTCCAAGCCGTCGTATGTCTTGACGGTAAAGTCGGCTATGGATGGTAACAGGGGACTGGTATCGGCCCGCGTCTGAATTTGAGCACAAGTAATCATCATCGAGACGATGAGCCACTTGAGCACTTTTACGTGAATTGAGATATAATGTTTCATTTTTTTCCCTTTCAAATCTGATGATTGGGAGTAATGTTAATATTTCAATGTTACGCATTTGTTACTGATTTGTCCTTTTTTTATGAAATTTTTGCCTTTTGAAAAAACAGTTGGTATCGAAGCTGTAATTTAAGCGAATATGGAGAGTGGATGCTTATGATAGACAGAATGAGCAGAGGAGCCTATGTTCTAAATGACAATAATATTATTGCTTATTAAAATCCCAAATAACTCGTAAGCGGTTCAGTCCAATAGAGCATTTGTGTCGGCTACGCGACACAAAAACTCGTAATTGATTAAGTATACGATGGAAATGAAATGTATCGATCATGTAATTCTTTTGTGAATAAACCGAAATAAATGATATTTGTGGCACTTTACTAATTCTGCTGTCTGAGTTCATACATAAGCAATTTTCATAATCTTTGACAGAAAAAGTCATTGATAGGGCACATAAGTATTCGTCATTGTCCTCCAGCCTAAGCTTGAATTTAACATAGGGATAGGATAGTATTTAAATCGGAAGGAATTTTAGTTTGTCGATGAGAAATAGACAAATGGATCACTATGCATCTACTGGAGGTGAATTATGTGTAGTCCAACACGCGAGCCAAACATTCGGCCATGTTCAAGATTTTGTTCGTGTGATAGCCAAGGAAAGGAACTAAGTCGGCGGGAGTTCATGGCTGCAACGGGGCTAGCAACGGCAGTTGGCTTATCGCTGCCTGCTCTGGTCAATGCAGCATTTGCCGAGTCGAACAAGGCGGAGCACCAGCAGCCTATCTTTCGCCGCCTTAAGGTTCAACCAGTCTTCAATTGCGAAATCTACCATCGAAAGCCATTAACCAGTTGGCGCTGGACGGGGGCCATTCAGAACGAACAGGAACTCCGCGAGGAGGAACAGAGAATTCGGCGAGACTTAAAACAGATAGCATCTTCGGCCGATTTTGCCCTGGAAATCAATCCCCTGCTGACAGTGCGCAGTGTAGAGCAGGCCGCGGCTATAACCAAGAATGATTATGATGTCCTCATCATGTACGCCGCTCGGCGGACCCCGAAGGTCCTGGAAGCTATGGCTTCACCGGACAAGTGGAATCTAATGTTTGTGCGTCACCGCTCAGGCCCCCTCTACTATATGTATATTGGCGCACACACTCACTTCTTGCGTAAGACCCGTGACGAATTCGGCCAACTCGGTATGGATGTTCATGATATTGTCGTGGATGACCATGCTAAGCTCTTGTGGCGTCTGCGAGCATTTTATGGTTTGAAGAACATTCTCGGGAAGCGAATCGTCGCAGTAGGTGGCGCTGGTGCCTGGGGAGCAGGCGGCAGAGGAGCACAAGATCGTGCCCGCGAGACCTGGAAATTGGATATCGTTCCCGTTTCCTATTCCGAACTTGGTGAGCGGATCAAGAAAGCACGGCAGAACAACGTCCTTGTCGATCACTGTCAATACAAGGCAGAAGAGTATCTCAAACAGAGGAACGTATTTCTTGATACTTCGAAAGATTACGTATATAAGGCATTTGTTCTCTGCGAAGTCTTCCGTGATTTGCTCGATGAGGCCCAGACAGATGCGATTACGATCAATCACTGCATGTCAACAATTATGCCGATCTCTGAAACGACAGCGTGTTTGCCGCTTAGCCTGTTAAATGATGAGGGCTATATGGCCTTCTGTGAGTCAGACTTTGTCGTGATTCCTTCAGGAATCCTTCTGCGATACATCTCCGGCAAACCTGTTTTTCTATGCAATCCTTCGCTGCCTCACGAGGGTATGCTGACCGTCTCTCATTGTACAGCTCCCAGAAGGATGAACGGCAAGGAATTGGAGCCGGCGAGGATCCTGACGCACTACGAATCGGACTTTGGAGCGGCACCCAAGGTGGAAATGCATAAGGGGCAAGAGGTCACTGTGCTTAATCCAGATTTTGCGGGTCGGCGATGGCTGGGTTTCGCAGGAGAAATTCTTGATGCTCCCTTTTATGATATCTGCCGTACACAACTGGATGTAGCAGTCAAGTGCGATGTTGATCAACTGGCTGAAGAAATCCGAGGTTTTCATTGGATGGTGGCTTACGGCAATTATCTCCGTGAAGTGGGGTATGCTGTAGAGAAAGCAGGGCTTGATTGGCTAACATTGGCTTAGACCACCCGTATCACATGGCTAAATCAAAGGTTGCATTTCCTCCGCCATGATATTACTCCACATTAGATGCCTTTTTAAGGCGTAAGTCACTCTCGCCACGGGCTATGAAACATCAGAATTCTTTTGTCGTGCTTTAAAAGCATCCAAGTCTATTCTTGCTTCGCGACGAAATAAGTAGAACAATAAATCTAGTGAAAAGAACGGAAATTTATTATATAATTTGATAAAATGAAGAAGGAGATATTATGAGGCAGGATATTTCACGTCGTGAGTTTCTGGCGATGACAGCAGCGGCGGCGGCAACGGTGATGACGCCGACTTTTGCAAAGATGACAGCAGAACACCCTAATATTGTTCTTCTAATGGGTGATGATCATGGTTGGGATGAGGTGGCATACAACGGCCACCCGCATTTAAAGACACCGGTTTTAGATGAGATGGCTGCACAGGGATTGAGGCTAGACCGTTTTTATTCAGCACATCCCTCTTGTTCACCTACTCGCGGTAGTATCATTACGGGACGACATCCAAATCGATATGGTACGTTTGCACCCAATTGGTCGATTCGCCCCGAAGAAATTAGCATTGCTCAAATTCTCAAAAAAGCTGGGCATGCTTGTGGTCACTTTGGAAAATGGCACTTGGGTCCCGTAAAGGCTGAATCTCCTACAAATCCGGGAGCTTTGGGTTTTGACGAATGGCTTTCGCATGATAACTTTTTCGAGATCAATCCGACACTGTCACGCAACGGGGGACCTCCGGAGAAATTTCATGGTGAGAGTTCGCAAATTATCGTTGAGGAGACGATCCGGTTCATCAAAAAAGCAAAAGAGAAAAAGCAACCTTTTTTTGCAGTTGTTTGGTTTGGCTCCCCCCATGAGCCTTATAGTGGCTTAGCCGATGACCTTTCTCTGTACGACAACCTACCTAACGAATACAAAGAGCGTGTGGTCACACTCACCTCGAATGAAACAGGGCGTCCTGTGAAACGCCCTATGAAAGAAGTATTACGTGAGCGATATGCTGAAATTACCGCGATGGATCGCGCGATTGGCAATTTACGCGAATACCTCAAAGCGCAGAATCTGCGAGAAAATACTTTGGTTTGGTACTGTGGTGATAACGGTGTTCCGCCAAGCGGACGTATCACGACACCTTTCCGGGGACAAAAAGGTACGCTGTACGAAGGTGGTGTACGAGTCCCTGGTCTGATTGAATGGCCAGCTCGAATTCAAAAACCACGTGTCTCCAATGTTAACTCAGTTACTAGTGATATGTTTCCAACGCTATGTGAGTTAGCGGGTCAGCCTTTACCGAATCGACCTTTGGATGGGATCAGTTTGGTACCTTTGATCGACGGCGAAATGCGAAAGCGTCCCAGCCCTATTTTCTTCTGGAGCTTTAATACGGGTCGAGCATTTAGAGGTGATTCCAAACCTTATATTGATCTTAGGCTGCAGGAAGGCACAACTCCACTAGTTAAGATGATGGACGGTAAGTACACGCGTACTTTCCGTAATTTTCATTATCCAGAAATTTCCGAACAAGACTTTGGCGGGGCTCGGGCGGTATTGGACAATCGTTACAAGCTAGTCGTTGATGCTCAATCGGGAAACAAATTGACTATTGAATTATTTGATTTAACAAACGATCCAGCTGAAAAACAAAACCTGATTAGATCTCACAAAGTGATCGCTGAGAAAATGGAAAAGCAACTTCGTGATTGGCAGCAATCAGTGCTGGAGAGTTTGACGGGCGCAGATTATCGGTAGCCATCATTGGACTAGCTTCAGCTACACAGAAGCCTGGAAATAGTGAGTGAGGTTTCAGAAAACAGAGACTGTAGAACAGTGACAAGTCGTTTTTCCCCATGAGCTTAAAAACACCCTGATTTTCAGGTTACATCGTGTCTCCGAAATGTCTCCACAAATGTTGATTTTGCCTATATCGAGTCCGAAATAATGTCAATTTTTTGTGAAAATAGAAAGGTAGTCTGTCGTCTGTGGTTTTGGTGTAAGTATTTGACGAAAATGGCCTAAGAACTTGTATTATTAAAGGAAATTTGGTAACATAGGACAGTGAATATGGAGGATTGAATTATGAAAGTACGTATAACTCTCTTTTTCTTATATTTTTTCGCTCTGCAAGTGGGATTTATTCAAGCCGATGAACGGGATGAACGGGCGGACTATATCCGTGAAAATTACACGAAATATGAAAAACGAATTCCTGTGCGCGATGGGGTGAAACTCTTTACTACTATCTATACACCAAACGATACCTCGAAAGAATATCCGATATTGTTGTTACGCACTCCCTACAGCATTAGTCCTTATGGGCCCAACCGATACAGAAGACAGATCGGTCCTCATGAAGAATTCGAGAAAGAAGGATTTATCTTTGTTTATCAAGATGTGCGCGGCCGTTTTATGTCAGAAGGCAAGTTCGTTCATATGACTCCGCACATTGCAGATAAGAAAAGCAATTCTGATACGGATGAGAGTACAGATACCTATGATACGATTGAGTGGCTTTTGGAACACGTTCCCAACCACAACGGTAAGGTTGGCCAATGGGGAATCTCTTATCCCGGGTTTTACACGTCCGCCGGGTCTATAGATTCTCACCCCGCCTTAAAGGCAGTCTCTCCTCAAGCGCCAGTTTCCGATTTCTATTGGGATGATGTTTACCATCACGGTGCCTTTCTGTTGAATCATTGGTTTGGATTTCTAAATAATGTACAAAAAAGACGTAAAGGGCTTATTGATGAACGGCCAGATCCTATCTATGAGATTGAAACTACAGATGCATACAAATTCTTCATGGATGTGGGACCACTGAAAAATGTGAATAAATCATATTTCAAAAAGAAATCCAAATTCTGGAACTCTGTTACGCGCCACCCCAATTACGACAAGTTCTGGCAAAAACGTAATATCCTTCCCCATCTGAAGAATATCAAAGCAGCGGTAATGGTTGTCGGTGGTTGGTACGATCGGGAGGATTTGTTTGGACCGTTGAATACGTACAAAACGATTGAGAAACAGAATCCCGATACATTCAATGTATTGGTCATGGGGCCTTGGTATCACGGAGGTTGGCTTGGCAGTAAAGGCAGCGAGTTGGGAGATACTGATTTTGGTTTTGCCACCTCGGAATACTATCAAAAGAATGTCGATCTGCATTTCTTCAAGCACTTTTTGAAAGACGAAGAAAGTGAATTGAACCTGCCGGAAGCCTTGATATTTGAAACCGGGGCCAACCGCTGGCGAAGATTTGACCAATGGCCACCGGCATCCGCCGAGAAGACAAGTTTCTATTTCCACAAAGGCGGCAAACTATCATTTAATAAACCTAACGAAGACTATGATGCTTATGATTCCTATGTCAGCGATCCGAACAAACCGGTTCCTCATACAAGAGATAATTCGAGGTGGATCAATAACACGTTTTATTCAGAAGACCAACGATTTGCTTCCCGGAGGCCGGACGTTTTGATGTATCAAACAGATATTCTTGAAGAGGACGTCATGTTAGCGGGAACCATTCAGGCCAATCTGTTTGTCTCCACTACCGGAACGGATTCGGATTGGATTGTTAAGTTGATTGATGTCTATCCTGACGATTTGGAGGAAAAATCTGCCCAACAGACCTTGATTCGCGCTGAAGCGTTTCGAGGACGTTTCCGGGAAAGTTATACTAAACCTAAGCCTTTCAAACCCAATGAGATTGCCAAGATTTCATTTGAATTGTGGGATGTTTTACATACGTTTAAGCGGGGGCATCGGATGATGATACATGTGCAAAGCACATGGTTCCCATTTATCGACCGCAATCCGCAGAAATATGTGCCTAATATTTTTGAAGCGGATGAAGGCGATTTCATCAAAGTCACCAATCGGGTGTATCGCTCTAAAAGGTATCCCAGCCATATTGAGGTTGGTGTGTTAAAGCAAATATTTTGATGTAGAGGAAGGCCAATGAAGCTGTTTTGCTTTATTCTGCCAACTATACTCGACAGAGAAAAGAGCTTATCAAGCGCCCTAGCTCACATTTTCATGTCGGGACGTAAAGTAACCAATGGAGCGTATACCGCAAGAAATGTTTATCACTGGTATTCGCCAGTTTCTCTCACAATAGAAGGGGCATTCACATGAAGATACGCAAAATACGAGCAGTTGGTTTGCGAGGTGCAACACCTGAAGGTGGTTGGAGCGAAGAACTTAAGCCAGATGATAGTGTCCACACACTGGTTGCAGTGATTACTGACGAGGGATTGACGGGATTTGGCAGTGCTTTCACGAACGACGACCTTGTGCGCGCCGCACTAGCCATTTTGGAGCCTTTGTACAAAGGCGAGAATCCCCTGGAGCCCGAGCGCGTAACAGAGAAACTGCGCCAGAATTCCTTTTGGATGGGCAGAGGCGGGTCCATCACACACGCCATCAGTGGTGTGGACATTGCACTTTGGGATATCCTTGGTAAGGCAACAGGCCAACCCATAGGCCGTTTGCTTGGCGGCCGCTATAGAGACAAGGTGAGGCCCTATGCATCTGTATTGATGCGAGAACCGGCCGAAATGAAGGAAGTCCTGTCCAAGCTCAAACGTGAGAAGTTCTCAGCCTTCAAGATCGGTTGGGGACCATTCGGTGTGAGTAGTTTTCAGAAGGATCGCATCCTCATACAGGCTGCCCGTGAGGCTGTGGGTCCTGATTCGCTGCTGATGGTAGACGGCGGAGGTAGCAATGCCTTTTCCACACACACCTTCAAATGGGCTTTGCGCACTGCTCACATGCTAGCAGACTACAACGTGTACTGGTTTGAAGAGCCCATGAAGCCTGATGCTCTCGAGGATCACATCCTGCTTCGCCAACAGGTAGCAGTGCCAATAGCTGGCGGCGAGGTACTCACAAGACGCCAATCGTTCTTGCCGTGGCTCCAGGGCCATGCATACGACATTGTCCAGCCTGATGTGACCAAGGTCGGCGGCATAACCGAGTCGCGACGCATTGCATGGATGGCTCAAGACAATGGCGCGCGCATGATACCGCACGGCTGGAACACCGCCGTGGGCCTTGCAGCAGATTTGCAACTTGCTTCTGCGTTTTCTGACACTGACCTCGTAGAATACATAGCAGGCTCTGCATATGTGGATGAGATTCCCGCCAAGCCATGGGAGCTAGATGCTGACGGCATGCTGGACATTCCGGATGGTCCTGGCCTGGGTGTGGACTTCAACATGGATGCCATTGCCAAATACACCCCTGGCCAGAAGCTACTGTCTTAGTGTTGTTGACTGCTGGAACTCCGTGCTATCTCCCTTGTCGCTATCCCTATCTCTATCGTTATCGCTATCCTCATCGTATGACCGTGGACCCACTACGATTCCTGGTCTGATGGACATTTGGAGGCCTAATGAGATTGTCGATATTTGAGTATGAACTGTAAAATCCCAGAATTCTTAGAAAAGTCACCTATTTCACGAGCTGGAAAACACCCTGATTTTCAAGTGANNNTGATTTTGCCTATATCGAGTCCGAATAAACATCGATTTTTTGTGAAAATGCGAATATTTTCAAAAATTTTTAGTGTGATATCGGATTAATTAGACGACAGAAAAAATGTAGAATTCATGTTATTCTTTTGGGGATAAAAAAGAGCTGACAATTCTCTCAAAATGCCAGCCCTTTAAACAAATATGAAGGTGTGTGGTTGTTGCCCCCCAGCTTCGCTGGACTATCTCCCCCCAATCTCCAGATATAACAACATGGATGCGGCAATAACAGCTAAAGGTGATTTGTGGTTTTCCTCTAATGACGGGATAATCCAGACAGCCCCATTATTGATCACTTCAACTGAACCGACTATTTTTCCATCAATAAAAAATTCATATCCGGAAGGGGCACCTAAATCCCAGACATCTCCTGCTAATTTATGTGTTGCCTGAATCAAAAAAGAAGTTTCCCCGTCAGATAAAATGCCTTTCATGATACAGCTGGAATCGTAGTCTTCACTCATGGTCAAATGCCATACTTCAGGTTTTTTTTCGGCTCTAAAAGTACAGACAAAAGCTTTCTTAGTTATACCCATTCTTACACGTCTTTTTTTGTCCTTTGAAAAATCAATATAAGTTTCATCACAGGTGGTTCCACATTTACATTTCCATACATCCTCTTTTTCATCTTTTAATATAAATTCATACTTTTGTGTTGCTTTACTGCTTGAAAGGTTTTTTGACTTAGGTAAATCAATGGAGAAACCGGACGATTGAGTCCACCCACGCTTGACTTTTGTCACTTGATAAGAGCCGAAGGAAAAGGGTTTACTAAAACCTAAAGACCAGCGCCCTTTTACTTTCATCTCTTCTGCAGCAGAAACAAGTTGAGGACGCACTTTCATTCGGGCCACTCTACAGCCCATTAACAAAAAGGAAATGAAACTCACAAAAAGAATCGTTCTTCTTATGGAATAACTTAAAATTTTCAAAAAACATCTTTTTGGGAAATTCATATTGTGTCCTCCAATAAAACAAACTTCTTCATCTATTTCTTCTTTTTCGGCATGAAACGAAGGACTGTTTAGCAAATAAAACGCCCATGAGGTACTTGCGAAGTGTTTTTATAGTATAATAATAGCCAAACTCAAGCCGA
>JABAOF010013604.1_pt1 | contig 10509 bp, 13 predicted proteins | sample 7062171 | NCBI WGS metagenome assembly JABAOF01 (sample SAMN14538628, study PRJNA623070) | marine sediment metagenome | biome: marine biome [ENVO:00000428]; feature: marine pelagic biome [ENVO:01000023]; material: deep marine sediment [ENVO:00002113] | place: India: Gulf of Khambhat ... | reverse complement strand
ATGATCATGTCCGGAAATCCCTGCGGTGGGAGACGTAGGTCAAGGACCAACTTATCCCCCTCCTGCTTCACGTGGTGATCCAGCCCACCGCCAAAGGAGCCGTCAATCAGTTCGGTCGAAGCGGCTCCAGCGCCGACCCGTAGACGCCCAGCGCTAAACTTGAGACGGACCCTCGCTTGTTCTGCGCCCTCTAAAGGCAACGTCACTTGCTCGACCTCGATCGGCCTTCTACCGCGCATCGCTCCTAAAAGGACCCACAAACCCAGGATGATCAGGAGAGTAGGCCAGATCAGGTTCCAAACATTAATCCCCGCCATTAACCCCAACTGATCGAGCAACCATATGCCACCAACCACGATGAAAATAACTCCCCAGAATAACGAACCCCTTCTCATTTCCTCCTCCCTTCACCTTTCTCTTTATTAACCAAAAGACTCAATCCATCAACGCTGCTGGATTACGAATATCTTGCGACCCCGAGAAAGTTCATCCACCTTGGTCATTGTTAATAAGATCAAACGGATCTCCCCACGTTGATTTCAGGATAATAGAATCGAAATCTGATCGTGGGGGTTATGAAAGACAAGTTATGCGCACCCATCAGCAATAGAGAATGCAAAACTCTTCTACTTGAGGTCCCTCTGCCCAGCTCTTTCCCCAAAGAAGCGCCTTCAGCGTAAACGGAATACGCCTCGAATGAGGACCAGCACGCCTAATGCAATGAGTAAACTCGGCCATAGAATCCCTTGAAAGGCATCCCGGCCAAAGAAAAACCCGAAGATGGTGAACAGCACCAAGCTGATGAAGATAGACCCTCCGCCCTCGCGGATTGCTTTGCGTGGCTGCCCGCTCAATAAACCCGAAAGGATAACACCGATGCCGACGAAGCCGGGGATTAACGTCCAAACATAGGCCCAACTTTCCCAATTACCGGTTGCATTTTGCCAATACAGAAGGCCACCTATACCGCCCACGATGCAAGCCGGGACGGCCATCGCGGGAATGCCTGCCAGTAGACCGACCAACAAGAGGAGCACACCAATGCCTATAATGAATAATGGCCAATTGGTCGCAGGATCCAACCAGGCAAAGGCATCGGGGACCAGTTGGGCTACAAGAAATGCACCCCCGATCAGGATAAGTACCAAACCGGCGGCTAGATTAGTCCTTCGTTTGAGATCCATGATACCCTCCGTAATGTATCTACGTTGGAACCACAGGAATGTCGCGACCCTGGCTCCTGACCCGTCCAACGGACGAACACAATTTGTCTGCACACTTTTTATTCGGGAAAAGCATCAATTTTACCCTCACCGATGGGATCAAGCGAGCAGGACCCCAGGCAGGTACAAATTTCGCTAATTATAACCCGATAACGACTTGACATCTGGTACAATCATGATAAAATTATTTCGATAAGTATCTAATTAATTAGATGAGTGTTAAGATGAATGATCACCAACTGCTCGATTTCTTCAAGGCCCTAGCCGACGCTAATCGATTGAAGATCCTTGGGTTGCTCGCGCGAGAAGCCTTTACCGTTGAACAATTGGCTGCGATGTTGGAGCTTCGCCCCTCCACGGTCTCCCACCATCTTTCACGTCTTTCGAAAATCGGGTTGGTCAGTGCGCGAGCAGAAGGATATTATAACCTCTATCGGTTGGAGACATCGAAATTGGAAGACATGGCCCGCGAGATTTTCTCCCACGAGGCGATATCCGCGATCGCGGCTGACGTTGACCTTGAAGCCTATGACCGAAAGGTGTTGACCGATTTCTCCAACCCAGACGGTAGCTTGAAGATCATTCCCGCTCAGCGCAAGAAACTCATGGTCATCCTGCGCCATATCGCTAATTCCTTCGAACAGGAGGTACGCTATCCCGAGCCGGAGGTCAACCAGATCTTAGCCAAGTTCCATGAGGACACGGCCACACTTCGGCGCGAGCTTGTGGGAGCGGGATTGTTGGAGCGACACCGGGGGAAGTATTGGAGGCCTTAAGGACCGGCAGCTGGGCACTCACCCACTTCGTCACCATGGAAACGAATTCATCGAATATTTAGGAACCTAAGTGCCAAGGTGCCGGAGCACCCGGGTGCCCTAATACCTATCCTGCCAGTGGTTCCTTAAAATCGAATATCCCCTCACGCAGCGGCCACACGCGTTCACACCCTCCGCACCGTATGCCAACGCTGATGTTCTCGAGATCAAATGAACCGCAAACCGGACAGCGCCAAAAAACACCCGCGGGTGATGGCTCCCCCTCACCGACCGCCTCCGCACTCAGGAAGACGCTCGGTGTCAATTGGATCCAATTCCCGGTCCACTGGATCAAGGAGTCCAGCGCCACCAGCACCTCCAGCGGGATCACCTTTTTAAGCAGGTTCAGTCGGAAATGAGACACTGTTAGCTGTCGGACGACCTTGAAGCCCGCCCCCGACATCCAACCGCGCACGGCGACCGGATGGAAGTTGTAGTTCAACGCGACGAACTCCACCGGTTCTTCTCCGAAGGGATTCCATGCCTGGCGGCGCAGCGCCCAACGGGCGATGGCCTTCATGTTGCGCTTGTTTGCATACTCAAGCACGAAGACCCCACTCGTCACCATGGTGAATCGCACCTGACGCAACGCTGCCAGCGGATCGGTCATGTGGTGTAATGTACGGATCATGGTCGCGGCGTCGAACACTCCAGGAGCGAAGGGCAGGCGGTAGACATCTCCGGCGACATAGAGATATCGTTCGCTGATTCCCAATCGTGATTGGGCTTGTTCCAGTTGGGTGCGCGAGTAATCGAGCAAAACGATCTTTCGGAATCCCTGGTAACGAGGCGTATGACGACCTGCTCCTGCACCCACCTCAAGCAAGCGATCGCCAGTGTCCGGAAGGAGCCGACTCAAGGCCACCGCCTCGACGCGGTCCTCGTACTCCCGCTCACCGAGTTCCCAAAAACGCTCTTGATAATCGGAGCCTTCGTAATCGCAGATTGGGGGTCGGGTTTCGCTCATTTCAACTCGCCAGCTAAAAGCCGGGGCCTGCAGGCTCCGGCGAACGATTTCTTCCTCTGATTGTACTCGGAACATGGCCGTCATGCGAAGGCTTGGTGACGGAATATGCACCATGTTCCTTCAGCTCGGTAGCTATGAGGTAATCTTGCCCCTAACCAGGATCGCCTCGGTGTCGAAGCTCTCCACCAACATGGCGCTCGTTGCTATGATCAAGGTTCGAATCGCGAGTCCTCAATCATCCTCTGCAGTTTATCCTCTTCGCTCTCGAGATCCAACCCGCCACGTGCTTCCTCTTCGAGCAATCGTGCCTCCGCCTCCTCAAGAGCTTCTCGAGTCGCCCGACGCACGATCGCCCACCTTCCACAATGCGGACAGCGCTCCAGTTTCCCGATCAACAGGTTGGGGGACAAGACATGTCGACTGTAGGGCAATCCGCAACGCGGACAAAGCGCTCCTCCAGCCGAACTGTACTCCCCGATCCGTGGCCTTCCCCTTCGGCGCCCCATGAGCAGCGTGCTTACCGTGCCTATCACGATGAGCGCTATCACACCGATCAGGATCGGGACCACGATCCCCGCCGCACCACGTAATCCTTCTTCGAGACTCACGAACTCATACCTACGGACCGAACTGGGAAATACCTCCCCTGACGCGCTGTATCCCACACCTGAGATACGGTGCACGCCAAAATTATAATCACCCGTATTGAAGGAGTAGCGAAAAGGGGGTTCTCTATCCGTACTCACCACCACGTCATCGATCAAGAACTCCACTTGGATTAGGTCCTGTGGCCCCGTTACCGTAAGGGTGAACTTGCCTTGAATTCGCCCTCCCATACTGAAGCCGAAGTCCCTCTCCACTGTCAGTTGGAGATATGCGTCGGTTTCCTGCGCCGTAACTTGGAGGAAGTTCAGGCCAAGCATCAGCCCGAGAAGAACGAGCCATAAGCGGTTCATCGAGTTCACTTCCAACGTGTGAGGATGGTCTCGCGTTGAAATAGCTGAGTCGCGAAGGCGAGCAGCCCGATATCAATCAGGGCGAGAACTGCCGCCATCCACAGAATGAGCCTCTCATTGATGAAGAAAAATCCTGCGATCTGACCAAAGAAAACAGCGAGCAACGGCAAGATGACGAGCATCGAGAGTTGTTCAGCGACCCTTGGGTCGTTGGCCCTCGAGGATACCATCACTGCGACGCTCACGGAGGCGATCGCCAGCAGCGGTCCGACGACGAAGATCGCCATCAGCCAGAGAGGATCGGTTAACCTAGCGACCACAACAGGGCTCGTAGCGATGAGCCGTGCACCAAATGCGAAGATGATGAAACCAATCCAAGTCACCCCCACGCCAGGTATCGCAGCAGCCAATGCCTTCCCGGCCAACAACTCCAGGGTGGTCACGGGTGTAGCCAAAACTGGCTCCAGCGTTCGTGTGGTCTTTTCCCCGACGATGCTGTAGGAGGCGATCGTGACCGGTATCGCCAGCGGCATCAACATAAAGAACAACATGAACTGGCTGACCAAGAAGTATTGACCGCATTCACCCTCACTCATCTCCCCACAGAGCACCGTAAACCTGCCCGGTATGTCGGTGGCGGATAAGCCGCTCAGATCCCCCGAGGAACTTGTGGCGTAGAGCATGATTAAGGGCAAAGCGGTGAGAACCAGAGGCAGGAAGGCCACGGTAAAGTATACGAATCGGTTCTTAAAGACCTCCGCCCACTCTTTGCGCATGATAATCCAGATCTTATCCATAGCGAACCTTTTCGAGGTAAAGGGATCAGGGGATGAGAGGATTAGGAAATTAAGGATTGGGTAGATCTTTAATCAAAAATCTGATCCTCAATCCTTGGTTCCGCTTCCTCATCCTCCTTGATTAACCTCAGGTAGACGTCCTCCAACGATCGCCTCAACTCCCCCACAAATTGAATATCCGCCCCCGCTTCGACCAAGGCTCGAACGATCGCTGGATTGTCACCCTCCGGGTCGTCAAGGGCGACCAACAATTTACCATCCGTCTCCCTTACCGTGCGGATGAAGGGCAGCTCCCTCACGCGCTCCACAAACCGGGGGGCAACCTGGCTTAAATGGAAAACCACTGTCCGTTGATAGAGCTGACGTCGCAAAGCGGTCGGCGTATCAAGCGCAAGTAGGTGCGTGTTGAAGACCGCGATGCGATCGCAAAGCCGGTCCGCTTCATCAAGATTATGCGTGCAGAGAAAGATCGTTCTCCCCTCTTGCTTCAGGCTCGCGATGAAGTCGCGCACCATGTGCGCCGCTTCTGGGTCAAGACCGGCGGTCGGTTCGTCAAGGAACAACGCCTGAGGTTCGTGAAGCAACGCCCGGGCGATGGCTAATTTCTGGCGCATGCCCTTCGAGAATGTACCCACCGCCTCGGCACGCCGATCCCATAAGCCAAGCATACGCAAATAGCGCTCCACTTGCCCGGGGATATCCTCGACCTCATAAAGGTGTGCGAAAAATTCGAGGTTGCGTTCGGCGCTCAAACCATCATACAGACCCGGGGATTCGGTCAAGATTCCCACTCGACGGCGAATCTGGCCGTCCTCGCGTCCGATCTCCCGGCCCAACACCGTGGCCCCTCCAGACGTCGGGGAGATCAAAGCGGTGAGCATGCGGATGGTCGTGGTTTTCCCGGCCCCATTGGGTCCCAGGAAACCGAACACCTCACCCGCCTCCACTTTCAAGGTCAACCGATCGACAGCCAAGATGTCGCCAAAACGTTTGGTCAGGTTTTCCGTCTGTATCATCCCTTCAATCCCAAATATTCCTACTTGGTGAACGATTGGTGCGGACGTTTCCAAAGCAGCGCTCGGAAGCTCTTAAGAATTATAACGGCTATCCTCTAGGCGCCCCTCAGGCAACTCCTCATGCTCAAGATCCGGCTCGCGCGCCCGTATTTTGCGACCGATGGAGGGCAAAGACGACACTTCCTGCTCTTCCCCATCCTGTCTCCACAAGACGTAGACGATCCCCAGGCTTAGAAGCGCGATCAACCCGATGAAACCTTCCGACGCATAGGCGCCCCATGTCACCATGGTGAACACCGCCACCGTGTCTAGAATCACATGCCAACCAATGGCCGCCGCTAGCCAGGTGGGATTTCGACGAACGAAGGTTTGTAAAACCAGCAAGGAAGCGCTGAGGTGAAAACAGATCGCGAAGATCCTTTCCACAGCACTCAGCAACACGGCATACCACGGGGCAGCCCAATACGCCTCAATTTGGGCGCGGGCGAGCTCCAGTTGCTCCGCCGGCACCACGACGCTCAGATCAGCATTGCGATAGGTGATCATTTGGAACAGGAAAAGGCCTGCAATACCGCCGAACAAGATTGACTCGAGCCCGCCATGCCCGGCACCGAACATCAGCCCGTCCCACTTCGTCAGCGACTCGCGCAACCAAATCCGGTAGACCAGGTAGCGCGCCACCTCCTCGAAAACCCCCGCCGAGAGGCCAAATAAGAGTGCGACCAACAAGAGAGACAGTCCCCCACCTAAGTCCGGTAGTCCAAGTGGCTCGGTGAGAGGCGAGAGCACATATCTGTTGAACGGTAATTGGACAATCTGCGATCCAATAAAAGCCCCGGCGCCAAAGAGGAAGATGCGCCACTCAACTTGAAACCGCCGCGCCAGGATCACACCCAACGCCAGCGGGATCGCAACCATCAGCAGAACATTGAAGAGACGAATGAAGGTATCCATGGGGGGATCCAATGACTGAGACTGCGAAACATACGAGCTAAGTTTATCACTTTTCTATCTTAAGGCTAGAATTCTTGACGCTGGAAGGTGAGACCAGCAGAGAGACAAGCGAGCGCGACGGTCGCCAATGTGATCGAAAGGGCCTCCCAGGCCGGTTCGGATTTTAACCCTAACGCTAAATCTCGCCCCCAAGATATCAATGAGGAAGGCAAATACGGCGTCAATGAGGGGATCGTACCGAGGAGACTGAGGAACACCATGAACCCAAAAGCGATCCCGGCCGCAGCCAATTGTGACCGGCTGATTGTACTTGCAAGCAAGGTGATCGCCAAGAACACTGACAGGTAGATGAGGATTAATAGGTTGAGCGCCAAGAAACCTGCCGGGGGCAACCATTGAAACAGGATCCCCAGATAATAATAGCCACCCACTCCCGCGAACAAGATGCTGGCCGTGAAAACCAATTCATGGGCGATAAATTTGGCTCCCAAGAAGGCCACTCTCGACACTGGTTTACTCAGGACCATCGCAGCCGTACCCCTTGATTTCTCACCAACTACGGCAGCCATGGGCACCAAGATCGCCAGAATTACGCCAATTTGTGTGAGATTCTGAAGGTATTCGTCAACCGCCATGTGCATATCAGGAGCCGGCATGACCTCCGCCAAACCCTCTGGTACACCAGGTATCCGGGTTAGAATCAGCGGCATATACTTGACAGAGAGCGGTCCGAACAATCCAACCACAAACAACGCACTAGCCACGATGAGGAACCGATTCGTCCGCCATTGCTCGCGCAGTTCTTTATGTAGCAACGCTCGCATAGGTCACCTTACAAGCTGCATGAAGACATCCTCGAGCTGGGGACGGACATGCTGATAACTGAGGATCGGTAATCCAGCCTTGAACGTCATGTTCTGTACGGCTTCGCTCGATTTCTCTGAACCATCAAGCCTGATCCGGACGGTATTTTCGGAGAGTTCCACATCATGTACAAGCGGCTGCTCCCGCAACGATTCTGCCCATCGGCCGATGTCCTCCAGCGCAGCGCTGAATGTCACCTCGATCAGAGGTACCGCATAACGTCGTAGAAGCGCCTCCCTTGAATCGAGTGCGACCAAGCGACCGCGATCGAGGATGCCCACAACATCACATATCCTTTCCACATCGCTTAAAATGTGGGTGCTCATAAAAATCGTTGTCCCCTCTCGCAATGCATCGACTAAGGCAAGAATGTTGTGTCGACCCGCTGGATCAAGCCCGCTAACCGGTTCATCAAGCAGGAGCACCTGTGGCCGATTCATCAGTGCCTGAGCCAGCCCAAGCCGCTGACGCATCCCACGGCTGAACCCTGCGATACGTCGCTCGGCAACCTCTTCTAGACCCACCGTGGTCAGGATTTCATTCGCCCGATCTTGAGCTACCTCTCGCGCTATCCCACAAAGTCCCCCCACCAGATCGACCAAGAACTCACGCGCACGCATCCAGGGATAAAACCGAGGTTCCTCGGGGAGATACCCCATCCATTGCCGTGCTGGACTTTGAGGGCCCACAGGCATCCCCATTATCCAAGCCTGACCGGACGTGGGACGTGCCAAACCGGCCAAGATTCGCAAGGTGGTGGTTTTTCCTGCACCGTTAGGCCCCAGGAAGCCAAACACAGACCCTGGTTCGACGCTCAGATCCAATCCGTCGAGTGCTTTTATCGCCCCATAGGTCTTGCATAGCCCTTTGATGACGATCGCGCTCACGCCTCCTCCCGCCCAAAGAGGAAGTAAGCCACCGGACCGATGATGCTAAACAAAATCACCACCCCGAACCAGAGCCATTTGGGCCCGCGCGTTTGTTGACGTGGAACAAGATCGATCAGACCAGCGATCAACAACGCGAGCCAAACCATCAAAAGGGGCGCAAAGCGTAAGATCATTTCAATCCAGCTCTTGTTTTCCATCAAATCTCCTGCAGAATTTACGACCGTTCGGCGTAACACATGTTTCACGTGAAACATGGCTTCTACGTACATTGTGCGGGATGGCGACCCGATAGACGCTCACAATCTCTCAATGGAACAGAAAGCTCACTTGAAGTTGGTGATCGTCGCAAAACCATCGCGGTTCTTTCTTACGGCCACGATGGGGCTCGCGCGCGCGATCTCCGCCTCCTTTCGCGTCGCAGGATGACCAACATTTGGTTGCTGCCACCTCGCGCGGTCAGGTGCAATAGCTCCCATCCATCCGCGGCAACCTCATTGAGCAGCGACTCGAGTTCCACGGCTTTTGGACCGCTGAACGTACCACCCAAAGCCTCGACCCGGTATTCCCATTCAGGCTTCACTCAATCACTCTCCAAGGATCGGTCATCCCCTTGCGAGACGTCCGCGGCCATCCCCGCCAAGGAGGTGATACCCGCCAATCCGCCCAGGTTCATGGTATCCACCGCGGTGGAAGGGACGATGACCAGAGCGCCTTTTTCCTTCAGACCTTCGAAGAGCATGTTCATCGCCCGCAGGTGCAGGGCGGTCGGATTGTCTTTGTAGGCCAGCGAAGCATCTGAGAAAGAGTGCGCAATTTGTTTCTCCGATTCTCCGAGGATGACCCTTGCCTGACGCTCACGCTCCGCCTGTGCCTGACGGCTCATGGCGTCCTCCAATTCCTGTGGGATGACAATGTCACGGATCTCCACCGATTGGACCGTCACTCCCCAGGGGGTTGTTCGCTCATCGATGATCTTCTGCAAGTCGCGATCCATGCGCGCACGCCCGACCAGGATATCAGCGAGATCCATCTGGCCGATCACCTCCCGCAATGCGGTCTGCGCCGCCCAGGCGATCGCCACCTGGTAATCCTCGACCTCGAGAGCGGCTTTCTCGGCGTCCCACACCAGCCAGAAGAGGACCGCATCGACATCGACCGGTACCGTGTCCTTGGTGAGTGTCTTCTCAGCGCTGAAGGGCGTCACCATCACGCGGTGATCGATCCACGCTGGGACGCGGTCAACTATAGGCACGATCCAGAAAAGGCCAGGACCGCGCAAGGCAATGAAACGACCCAAACGCAAGACGATCGCTTTTTCCCATTGGTCGGCGATCTTTAAGGCAAAGAGCACGTACAGGCCAACGAGGTTGATTCCCACGATCTGCAGACCAATTAACTCGCTCCTCACGCCGCGGGCTTGCAACCAGAGCGTGGTCACGACCGAGACCGTCATCAGAACAAACCACACGACGAATGCAACACCAGGGACGCGAAGATTGACGGTCGGAGACGCCCGATTTTTTTTGTCTCGTTCAAAGGTCCAACTTCTTGTTCTCATCTTTCACCTTCCTCAACGCTTGGGATGATGTTACCCACCCGCTCACTCCCCATCTTCTGGCGGAACCCCCTCCTGCCGCCAACGCTCGATCAAGGATTCGACATCCGAGGCGAACTCATCCGGCTCGAACCCCAGCCGGTCGGCCTCCACCAGGAAGGATCGGACCAAAGCTTCGAGAGCCGCTCGGCGAAGGCGCGTGGCCCGTTCGGGCGGCAAAGGTTCCAAGACATAGGTACCCCGCCCCTGCTGGGTCGAGATTACACCCGCTTCGTCCAGGAGGCGGTAAGCCCGCGCGATGGTGTTGAAGTTCACCCGAAGATCGGCCGCCAACTGCCGCACGGTGGGCAATTGATCTCCCGGCTTGAGCGCCTCCGTCGCCACTAAATGCTTGATCCGCTCTACGATCTGCACGTAGATCGGTACATGGCTGCGGAAATCGAGTTCAACAAACATCGCTTAATTGACCTAA
>JABAOF010005701.1_pt4 | contig 10510 bp, 8 predicted proteins | sample 7062171 | NCBI WGS metagenome assembly JABAOF01 (sample SAMN14538628, study PRJNA623070) | marine sediment metagenome | biome: marine biome [ENVO:00000428]; feature: marine pelagic biome [ENVO:01000023]; material: deep marine sediment [ENVO:00002113] | place: India: Gulf of Khambhat ... | reverse complement strand
TGGCTGGTGGGGAACGCGGTGTCACGGTGCTGTTGACCCAAACCCTGAGGGAGAGATATGTTACAACGACCTCGATGATAATTGTGACGGACGGACAGATGAGGATTGTATAATCAGAGTTACATGCGAGAATAATGAATGGGATCTGAATGAGGATGGAGTGGATTGCGGAGGTGACTGTCCGGACCCATGTGAATACCCAATCCCATGGATAATATTTTCTATTGTTATTATAGCCTTTATCGTTACCTTCATAATATTAGAAGTAAAGGGAAAGATCCCTGCTTAATTTTTAGATTATTTCAGAAACCCCTCTAGACTACCTCCTCCTTTCCCGCCAGACTTTCTGATCTCTATTTTCTCATTCTCTGTTTCCAGTACCATCCCGTCCCTTGCAGCTATTGTTCTGATTCCAGTTTCCTTTTCTATCCACGCTGCCTCCTTCTCTGCGACACCGCGCAGCATCTTGGTTCCAAAATGCTTTAACACAGCGATCTTTGGTCTGGCCTTGGTAATCAGCTCCTTAGCCTGCCCAGAGTCCATGTGCTCAGGCCAGCTATCATTCCTCGGCCTAAGGCAGTTTATCATCAAAACATCACAACCTGTGAAATACTTTTCCTGACCCTCGAAATATTCACCATCAGAGGTATATCCTACCCTGTTTTTCTCTCCCTCAAAAACAAACCCCACTCCCTTAGAATCTCCATGCTTGACCGGCGTTGCCCTTATCTTGATGTTACTGATTTTTGTCTCCTTACCGGGTACTAGAATCTCATATCTCTCCACAGCGTTTAAATGGTAGGGTGAAAAAACAGCTCGATGTTTTTCTCCTCCCTTAATCACATTCTTGCTCCCTATTATGACTCCTCTCTTTTTATTTGCCCCAACGGTCATTGCCTCCACGACCATCTCAGCATCTGCGTAGTGATCAGGGTGTGGGTGGGAAATAATAACCCCTGTAACCTTTCTCAAGGCGACTCTGTACTCCTTTGCCCTGGCCAGTGCCCCAGGGCCAGGATCTATATGAAACATCTGATCATCTATTTCCAGGATCCAGCCCCCAGTAGCTCTCAACTGGTTGATTACAACTATCCTGCCACCACCGGTTCCAAGAAACGTTATCTTTACCATCTTCCCACTTTTCATCCCAACTTTTCAACACTACGGAATAATATATAGATAATTCGTTATATAAAATTAGCCAATTGACTTATCTCTTTCTCGAGAAAATACTTTTGAATAACCCTACTCTCGGTTTAGGTTCTGAGCTAAAATTAAAACTTCTCTCAAGGTCTACCATTCTCCCACGATAATTAGATTTAGCGAATTGAACCTTGAAATCTAAATCTTCACTACGATTTTTAAGATTCTTCATCTCAATCTCATCACATATATCGCTTTCAGTTAACCTCATAATATCACGATTCAGTTCTGATAGCTTTCCTCCCAGATTCTTCATAGCCTCTACATAATCACCTAAAACATCTTCCTTAAGCACCTCGAAAATATTCGATTCATAGAACATTTTAATCCTAAGATATTTCCCGTTCCCGGTGAATCTGTAAAGGTCATCCAGATGGCTTATTATTTCCTTTGGTCTTAATTCCAGTTTATTGAAAATTTCGTTTGCAGCATCAAAATTCCCCCTATATAAAAGACTGAATGCTATTTTCTCAGCATCCTTCCTGGATCCGTTTTGATTAAAATCTACATATTTAACCCCAAGTTCAAGGAGTTGAGAATCATTCAGGCAAATTCCATATTCATTAGTATCATGTGTACCCAAACCGTAAAGTTCTTTTGCTGCCTTATATGATGGTGCTATAATTTCGATTTTTCCATTCATTTAACCACAAGGAGTTCTTGATGCAAAATTTTAAATTCTTTAAATCACACCAGAAACCCAAAAAGCAGCAATTTTTAAAAAAACTAGGCCTTCTTTACCCTGACTCCTGTCTCTGTGTCCTCAAGAATGTAACCCATTTTCCTGATTTTGTTCCTTATTTTATCTGCTTCCTTCCAGTTCTTTTCCTTCCTAAATTCCTCTCTTTTCTTGATGAGTTTCTCTACCTCAGCAGAGGGCTTGACATTTTGCCAATTTATTATGAAGACACTTTCTCCAATCCTGATCTTCTCTGCTTTCTCAACTCTTACCTCATCCAGTTCCAATCCAAGAACCTTATCAAATCTCAGAATAGTTTCGTACGCAAGCTTTGCATCATCCTTTCCGATCCCTCCAGAAACCACTTTGTTCATCTCTCTCACGAAATCAAACACCTTTCCCAGCGCTAACGATATGTTCAAATCATCATCCATCGCTTTCTCAAAATCGTTCTCCACCTTTTTAACGAGTTTCTTAACTTTGGGATTTCTTTTCTTCCCCACCCCTATTCCCTTGAGATTGGAGACGAATTCCTGCAACCTTCTGACCGTCTCCTCTGCTGATTTCAATCCATTTTCTGTGAAATTAAGCCTGATTCTGTAATGCCCGGATAGGAGGAGATACCTTATAGCCTTCATGTCATATCTTTTCTCCTCTAAATCCCGGAGGGTATAAAAATTCCCCTTGGACTTGGACATCTTCTCCCCGTTAACAAGAAGATGCCTTGTGTGCAACCAGTAACGCACGAATCTCTTTCCAGTTGATCCCTCTGCCTGGGCGATCTCGCATTCATGATGAGGGAAGATGTTGTCCTCACCACCTGTATGTATATCAAGAGTATCCCCCAGGTACTTCATGCCCATTACAGAGCATTCGATGTGCCATCCCGGGAACCCCCTTCCCCATGGGGAGTCCCACTGCATTATGTGTTTCGGGTCTTTCTTCCACAGCGCGAAATCGAACCAGTTCCTTTTCTCGGGTAGAATCTCTATCCTCTTGCCTGCTTTTAGTTTATCTATGGTGTTTCCGGAAAGCTTCCCGTAATCCTTGAATCTTGTTATGTCATAATAAACAGAACCATTAGCTTCGTAGGCGCAACCCTTCTTTATCAGGATTTCTATTGTCTTGATCATTTCCTTTATATGATCTGTTGCTCTTGGATACTTCATCGCTTTCTTTATGTTCAACTTTTTGATGTCCTCGAAGAACGCCTTTTCGTACTCCCTTGCTATCTGAAATGGGTCCTTCTTCTCCTCCTTTGCCTTCATCTCGATTTTGTCTTCACCCTTTCCGTCAACCTCCTCATCTACTGTCATATGCCCAACATCGGTTATGTTCATAATCTGCCTGACTTTGAATCCCTTATACTCCAGATATCTTCTGAGTACATCAGCAAAGATATACGCACGGAAGTTTCCTATGTGCGCGTAATCATAAACAGTGGGACCACAGTTATACATACTCACCACTCCCCTTTTCAGTGGCTTGAAAACCTCCTTCTTATTGCTCAGGGTGTTGTAGAACTTCAAAACCATGGACATCACTGTTTAATATCTATGAAGCTTTATTTAAAATAATTATAAGCCGCTCAAACAATATTAAATATGGCGATTTTTGGTGGCAAGAAACCCAAAAAGAAGAGGCGAAAAATTCCCATCAGGCGCAGGAGGGTTTACCTGCCCCCAAGCAAAAGGAAACTCATACTAACCTCCAGGGAATACAGACTCTTCAAGAAACAGGAGAAAAAAAAGACAAACTGGTACGAAAGATTTGCTATAGCTGCTGAGAAATTCATAAAAATCAGCCCTGACAAAAGGAGCAGGCAGGATCTGGAGAACGCCATCGCTTTTACCGGAATGAAAATAACCCCGGATTCCGTGATGTCCCTTTTCGTCAGCACTGTTCTTATTTTTGTAATCATAGCGATGGCATTCCTGTTAAGCCAGGTAGTCATGGGAACCCTAACAATGAACCTGATAACAATAGGCATAGCGATAATAATGCTTGGGGTTTTGCTTGGATACTACTTCTTCACCTACCCCAAGACTTTGGTAAAATCCATCCGAGTGAAGGCCTCGTCACAGGTTGTTATCGCTGTCCTCTACATGGTCATATCCATGAGGGCGTCACCGAACCTTGAGAAAGCACTGAGGTTTTCAGCAGCCAACGTTTCTGGTGAGCTTGCATGGGATATGCGTCGGCTTCTCTGGGACATAGAGATGAGGAAGTATTACTCTGCGTCTGATGCTCTGACTGATTACATAGCCAAATGGAAGCCAGAGAATGAGGAGTTTGCAGAGGCCCTGAGGCTCATAAGGGATTCCCAGAGCCACACCCCAGACAGGGCAAGGATAGTTTTGGACGAGGCCTTGGATGTCATACTGAGTGGTACAAAAACGAGAATGAAACACTATGCACAGGAGATGAGAATGCCTGTTATGATTATACATATGATGGGGATTGTCTTGCCAATATTGGGAACAATTATGGCGCCATTGGCAGCTGTTTTCATGTCAGATCTGGTGAGTCCTGTTCACTTCATCATAGGCTACGATGTTGTGCTACCCATCCTAATCCTCTGGTTCATAAACTACACTTTGAGCAAAAGGCCAGTAACCTTCTCCCAGGTTGATATATCAACCCACCCGGATATTCCAAAAGAAGGAAGCTTTTCCGTAGCTGGTAGATCATTCCCTGCTCTACCCGTAGCATTACTGGTTTTGATAATATTAATTGCATACCCTGTGATTTTCTTTGTCCAGAGCCCAGATCTTATATTTTCAGGCATCAAAGGTGATCACAGCATATACTCACTTCTCTACTCCCTAATGATAATACTGGGTGTTGGTTTATCTCTTGCAACCTATTTCCTTCTTTCCAATTTCCAGAGGTCAAGGATGCAGAGCGATATTCAGAGCACTGAGGGGGATTTCGAGCTCGCCCTTTTCCAGTTAGGCAACAGAATCTCAGGTGGAACCCCAACAGAGCTTGCGATACAAAAATCAATAGATGATGTGAAGGACCTGAAGATCGCCGACCTGTTCAGGTTGACGCTCAGGAATATCCGGAACCTGGGTATGACCTTTGAGGAGGCTTTGTTTAACAAGAAGTGGGGGGCCCTCAGATATTATCCATCCAAGCTGATAAGAAACATAATGTACGTGATAGTTGATACTGCGAAAACAGGAGTTCGCTACGCCTCGGAGTCCATGCTCAGGATTGCAAGATACCTCAAGAATGTCAGGGAGACGCAGGAGTACATAAGGGAACTGCTCTCTGAGACAGCGTCCTCAATGAAGTTCCAGGCATACTTCCTAACACCTCTCATCACCGGACTGATAGTCTCCATGACCGACATAATAGTCAAGGTCCTGGCAACCCTGGGCGAGTATCTGGAGGGAGCGGGTTTCGGGACAGCAATGGGGCTTGAAAGTATATCAGGTATCTTTGGCAACATGGAAAGCTCCACGTCCCCCGAGATGTTCCAGTTCGTTGTAGGGATCTACCTTCTAGAAGTTGTGATAATCCTCGGCATATTCACCACAAGGATAATGCATGGCGAAAACAAGGTAACCCAGTGGTACTCAATAGGCAAAATACTTGTGGTGGCGTTGATAATCTACTTCCTTGTTGCAATGTTCTCGAGCTCACTGTTCGGAGAACTCATCGAAAACGCGCTCTCAGGCCTGGGAATAATAGGCTAGCGATAGATTTAGCGGGTCTCCTTCTCAATATTAACTTTATAAATGCTAAGACCAAAATCTAACCCCTATGAGCGATAAAAACGGCACTGTAAATTGTGAAAGACCCGGTTGCAACAAAGAGATTCCTGCAGATTTAGCTGTATACGTAAAAAAAGGATCATATTGTCCTGGTGAATGTGCAGAGTGGATAATGAAATTCTACAAGAAGATGGCATCAATATCCAACTCCTCAGGACAATCATCCGTAAACGATCCTAATATGTTCAAAAGCAAGAAATTGAATAGCGCACTGGGTTTAAAACCAACAAAGTATCGAACTCACTTATGAGCAAACACTATCTGTATTCCCTTCGTTTTCTTATCAACCTTTCCGAAGCCTATCCTTAGCATCTGAATTACGTCTCCTACCCTCAGGTTTTTCATGGAGGGTTCTCCAATTCCCTCCAGAATCCCATCGGGTTTCACTACTTTAATCAGGATTCCTTTCTCCGGAACCCATTGCAGTTTCTGGATTTTCTCACCGATTTCCTGGGATCTGCTGGGCTTAGGCTTCTTCCTGAGTTTGACGTTGAACAAATCTAGAAGTCTTACCTCCTTTCCTGAGAATTTCCTGAAATCCTGTCTGGATATATGGATTTTTGATGTAACATGTATCTCCCTTGTATCTCTCCTGTCCGGATGCTTCTGAACAGAAACGGTTTTTCCAACCCCAAGTTCCTTTATACAATCACCCACATCTATTTCCACAGGATCGATCACAACCCTGTACCTCTCAGCCTCGGGGTCGATAACCTTCCTGTTGATTCCGTACAGGGTTTCCCACTCTATATTGATATCATGTTTTGTCAGGCTGCACTGCATTGCGAAAAGCCTGAAGGCCTCTGGACTGAATCCCCTCCTCAGCAAGGCCCTGACTGTTGGAAGACTCGGGTCATCCCAACCAGATATCTTCCCTGATTTTATCCTCTCAACAACGTCTCTTGTGTGGAGTTTCTCTCCTGGCAGATAGATCATTCCGAAGTTTATGGTTACTGGCGAATCCCAGTCCAGTGCCTCGTATATTCTTTTCTGTACAGCAGTGTTGTGCTCATGTTCCTTCCCTCGGAAAACATGNNCTTGTACTTGTTTCCCTTGCGAGGATGTTTCGCCTTGTTCACCCTCAGAAGCGGTGGATCCCTGAGAACAGGGTTTGGGTCCTGCATTGATGTCTTCAACCTGAACACAACTTCCCCGTCCTTATAGTTCCCTCTTTGTGCCTTATTCCAGAAACCCAAGTTTTCTTTTGGTGAATAATCTCTACATTCACAGTTCTGGTTCTTGAGCTTTAGTTTTCTAAACCTTTCAGCAGGGCAGAAGCATGCATAAATCTTCGAGTCCTTGATGAGCTTCTCTGCATACTTGTAGTATGTTGGGATATGATCCGACTGCATGACAAGCCTGTTCCACTTAACCCCCACATCCCTAAGGTCTTCCTTTATCATGTCATAGTATTTCTTTTCCACCTTCCTGGGGTCTGTGTCCTCAATCCTTACGATGAATCTGCCCTTGTACATCTTCGCATAAAGATACGAAAGCATCACAGCCCTGGAGAGCTGGAATATGCTCAATGGACCAGTAGGAGAGGGAGCAAACCTTGTAACCACCCTTCCCTTGACAGCGTCCCTGAGCGGGGGCAAACCCTCCTGAACCCTGACCTCCCGCTCCAGCATATCAGGAGCAAGAGATTCTAGGCGTTTTTTCTGCTCCTTAAGGGAAAGGGAGTTAACGGTCTTGACTATACTGGTAACGTCTTCTCTCACATCTTCTGCCATTGACCTTAGTTCCGGTTCCGATGCCATCACCTTTCCCACAACGGATCCTATATTGGCTTTACCGCCATAAAAAACAGCATTCTGAAGCGCATACTTCATTATTATGCCCCTTCTATCCTCTGATGTCATAATAATATTTTAACCAGGGGTATTAAAAAACAGAGAGTATTCTAACACCTAACAGAAATATAAAAACAAAAAGAGAGGTTTTTGGCCATCTCTTTTCAAATCAATTCAGCTAGGTTTTGAAGAAACCCTGCTCTTACATTTCACCTATTTTCTTTGAAACGAAATCCTTTATTGTCGCATCGTCAGGGATTGCGAGAGATTTCTTGAATCTCTTGCTTCCGTCAGGAAGGAAGAATCCTCTTGATATTGCTATGAATTCATTCTCACCTTCTTCTGATTTTGCCTTCTTTCTTGCGACCTCAAGGAAGTTGTTCTTCCCGAACTTTATTTCTTCTGCCTTGATTGTCTCGAATTCTACCATTGTATGACCTCCGTTTTTTATTTCTCACTGCCCAAAAAAAACAAGAGCAATGCAGTGCATGTTCGCTTTTTCAGAATAGTATTGGGTATTTATAAAGCTTTCGGTGACGCTTAGAGGACTTATATAATTTCAAAACCAAATATATAGTATGGTAAAGCGTTCCATAAAGAAGCGGACCACTTTTTCTTATCCTTACAATCTAATTGCTATACTTATTGTTGGTATCGTTGTTGGGTTTTTAATTGGCTTGGTATCTACACTTGATATATATGAATATGAACCCCCAGTTTTCGCATTCTCGAGTGGGGATAACACGACATATTTGGATATTTATGAAGGAGAGAGATTAACGATATCATTCCCAAACGAAGATAACATCTCAATTGGAAATCTGGATGATACCACCTTCTTTGTTAATCCAGAAGAGGAGATAGCATCCATAACAGAAGAGAATATAATTGACGAGAGGATACAGGATATTGCCGGGGAACCTACTGTCTTCATCATTCTGAGCGGAAATAACATAACATATCTGGAATTGTATGAAGGAAAAAAGGCAATAGTGGGTTTTTCGAGTGGAGAGAACCTGACGATAGCAAACATCGATGGTGTTAATTACTTTATCGAATACGGAGAGAAGGGAACAGAATCCATAACAGAAGAGGAGATGGATGACGAGGAAATAGAAAACCTAGTCGGAGAGGCGAGGAGGAGACCAAGGAGAAGAAGACCAAGACCAAGACCAAGGTGTGATGATTCTGGTGATGGTGGGAAAAACTACTATGAAAAAGGAACCACGAAAAAGGGGACAAGGAGCAAAACCGATTTCTGTATAAACAGTAAAAAACTCAGGGAATATTACTGTAAAGGTAACAGGATTGCCTCAGTACGTTATGATTGCAGTAAAAAAGGAATGGTTTGCAGAAAAGGCAGGTGCGTTGAAGATACCATAACTTGTTCTTCTTGTTCAGACTGCACATCAAAGCTGGACGGCACTTACAGAGTTGTAAAGCTAAGTAAAAACATCAATGTTCCCTCCGGAGCCAGTTACTGCGTTAAATTCGGTGCCAACAACGTTGTTTTCAATTGCCAGGGAAATCGGATTAATGGTAACGGAAAGAAAGGTGTTAGCGGAATAGTGGCTGAAAATAAGCGAGGAATCAAAATCAGGAACTGTGTTTTGAGTGACTTCGGTGATACATGGGGTTATAGTGAGAGCGCGATCCGTTTAATCAGAACCACGGGAAGCTTAGTTATAGGAAACACCATTCGTGGTGGGAACGATGGAATATATTTGGACAGCTCCCCTGGAAACAAAATCAAAAACAATATTGTGACAGACAGTGGCTGGATGGGAATAGCTGTCCTTTTCGGTTCCAATAATAACATCATTGAGAAAAACGATATTAAGAGAGCGAGACACTGTGGAATAACATCCTGTATTAATGTTAACGGTAACATACTCCATAATAACTCTATAACCGTGTCTGAAGAAGGGATATGTCTCTGCGCCGGTTCTTACAACAACATACTGACCGATAACTATGTCTGCTTTAATGGTCTTGACATTGGTGCCATAGGCGGGGACGGATACGGTCATGGCAACATATGTGACACAACACAGAACTGGCGCGATTCAGGATATAATGTAACAAATGGTTGCACACATCCTTGTCCTAGATAAACCAGGCAGTTTCTAGCAATTGAAAACATTTAAAAACAAGCGCTGTAAGTATTGAGTATGAAATGCGTGGTTCTTGCTGGTGGGTTTGCGAAGAGGATGTGGCCACTCACAATGGATTTTCCCAAGTCACTTCTCCCGGTTGCAGGAAAACCCGTGATCGATCACATAATTGAGAAAATAGACAAAATCCATGATTTGGATGAGATATATGTATCCACCAACAAGAGGTTCGAGGATATATTCAATAAGTGGATCAAGGATTACGATTCAAAGAAGAAGTCCAAAAAGAAAATAATCCTTGTAGTCGAACCCGCCCTCAAAGAGGAGGAGAAATTTGGTTCCATAAAGGCGATTGATTATTTCATAAAACAAAACAAGCTAAACGAAGATGTCCTGATAATAGGTGGGGACAACCTATTCCACTTCGATCTGAAGGACTTTCTGGATTTCTCAATAGAAAAGAAAGCCCCCACGGTTGCCTTTTACGATATGAGGGACATTGAGAAGGTCAGGAGAAGATTCGGGGTCTGCGTCCTAGATGGAAACGCAAGAATAAAGGAGTTCCAGGAAAAACCCGATAAACCGAAATCCACTCTCGTTTCCACATGTATCTACTACTTCCCAAAAAACAGCCTTAAAATGATATCCAAGTATCTGAAGGATAAGAACAATCCTGACGCTCCTGGATACTTCATAACCTGGATGAGCGAGCGAATTCCTGTGTATGGTTTTGTATCCAAGGAGAAATGGTATGACATAGGTTCTCAGGAAACCTATAAGCAAGCGGACAGGGACCTAAGAAGCGAAAAATGATTCTGGTGATATTATGACAGAATGTGTCAACAAGGAGAAGAACCTGGAAAGCTGCACCTGCACGTATCCGGGCTGTTCGAGAAAGGGAATCTGCTGTGAGTGCATACGCCATCACAGGGAAGCAGG
>JABAOF010012110.1_pt2 | contig 10511 bp, 7 predicted proteins | sample 7062171 | NCBI WGS metagenome assembly JABAOF01 (sample SAMN14538628, study PRJNA623070) | marine sediment metagenome | biome: marine biome [ENVO:00000428]; feature: marine pelagic biome [ENVO:01000023]; material: deep marine sediment [ENVO:00002113] | place: India: Gulf of Khambhat ... | reverse complement strand
GTATCTTTCCCCTTTGCGGACTCCAGATATTGGCAACAGATATTGAGTTCGGGCTCGAGTACAGGGCACCTAGGTTATCCCATCGGATACCGGCGGAGATTTGAGGGTTCACGGCCGAGGCAGTACGTCAGTGGCTAGTCCGTATAGAGTTCAAGGCCTCTACATTGAAGAACCATTTAATCCCAGGGAGAATGGCTGAAACTAGCGATTCAAAGTTGAACTGAAAGACGACCTGCTTAACTGAGGAATATTCCATGCGCTGAAGAAGGCCAAAGTGATGATCAAAAGGTGGCATTAGTAAAACACCGTCAGGCGCCATGCGCCATGGTGCCGTGGAATACCTTCCAGCGGCGCCAGAGGCGATATTACCATTACTAATACGTCGCTAGCACCCACCTGGGACCAAGTTACTTCTCATGTGCAAAAAAAGAGAACTCTAACTTGGGAGGTGATACAAATTACCGGCGTAGGTCATGAAAAGGCGCTAATGTTCTTACAGATTTCAATGCACTCGTTTACGCATCCCGTTCCAGTAAGGTTCCCGCAAAATCCGTTTTAAAACCTTACCAGCGAGATTGCGTGGCAAAGTTTCAATGAAGCTTACGGATTTTGGAATTTTGAAACGTGCCAGTTTGTTCTGGAGAAAATTGATTATGTCTTTTTCGGTAAGTATCTCGCCGGGTTTTGAGCAGACTACAGCATGACCGACTTCACCCCACTTTTCGTGTGGCACGCCAAAAACGGCCACCTCGGCCACTTTAGGGTGTTTGTAAATAACCTTTTCAATTTCAACTGGATATACATTTTCGCCCCCGCTGATGAACATGTCTTTCTTCCGATCAACGATGAACGCGTAGCCATCCTCATCCATAAAGGCGAGATCTCCAGTGTGGAACCAACCACCAAAAAGTGCCTCCGCTGTGGCCTTAGGGTTTTTCCAGTACCCGGATGTGACGGTGGGACCGCGAAAAATAAGTTCCCCGACCTCTCCCGAGGGGACGTCAACCTCGTCCTCGTTGACGATTCTCATGGCCGCGTGGAAAGGCGGTTTGCCTATGGATCCGGCTTTTGCAACAGCATCTTCAGCCGGCAGAATCATAGCATCCGGTCCCACCTCGGTGAGACCATACCCTTGCCTCATAGATAGGCCTTTCTTCTGATATGCCTCTATGACTGACATGGGACAAGGGGCTCCACCGGTCCAAGCGAGACGTAGACCCGAAAAATCTGTCTTTTGGAAATTTTCGTGCTGGCACATGAAAAGCCACATGGTCGAAACGAAAAAGACCGTATTTACCCTTTTTTCATCGATCAGTTGTAAGGCCTCTTCTGCGTCAAACGACCTCTGGATGACAACTGTGCCTCCTGCATGGAGAGTAGGTGTAGTCATAACATGTAACCCGCCAGTGTGAAACAGAGGCAAACCACAGAGAGTGACATCCGTGGAGACAATATCGAGAGCAAGGTTAGCGTTCAGGGAGTTAAAGAGGATGTTGCCATGGGTTTGTATCGCGCCCTTTGGATATCCCGTTGTGCCTGACGTATAGAGGATGACCTGCGGGTCGTCTAAGGTATTGGGTTCTTCAAGATGCGGTGTCCGATCATCGGCGGAGTCGAGAAAACTCTCGTAAGGTGTCATACCGGTGGCTTCTGCTCCATCCAAGAGAAGACAATTCGATAAATTGATCTGATCCTTCACATCGGATATTACGCCTAGAAAATCTTCTCCAAGAATAAGGCCTTTCGGCTCACAATTGATAAAGATATAGGCTAATTCCTGCCCTATGAGGCGAATATTGAGCGGTACCAAGATGGCTCCTATCTTGGCTGCAGCGAAGAGCGCTTCTAAATATTCTGGGCAGTTCTTGGCCAAAATGGCGATTCTGTCGCCTTTTTTAATGTTCCACGTTTGGCGCCAACCATTTGCCAACTGATTGGCCTTCTTGTTCAACTCGCGAAAGGTGAGATGTCGCCCCGTAAAAACGTCTACTATGGCCTCTTTATTTGGAGATAGGGTATTTCGGCGCTCAAGCCAATCGAATGAAATTCGCGACATATTAAGCATGGGAACCTCCTTCTGCTGAAGCGCTAAGTAAGCCCTATTCACATGGAGGTAATTAAGAAGCCCTGACCGTGTCCACGGGAGCAATTCGCCTAGGATTTGAATTATTGAGGTCGCACACTTAATTAGGTTTCGATCTTTTCTAGGGAGCTTTATCAGGTGGTTTGACGTACAGAGCGTCAGTAAAGAGATCAGTAAGTTCATTTATTTCTTGCATCTTATCAACCGCTACCTCTTTTCCTAGGAAAAACCATCTCAATACCATGTGGGTAAAGGTCCCTAAGAACATGTTTCGAAAAATCCTGACATTAGCATCGGACGCAAAGCTCCTATCATCGATCCCCCCTTGGACCAGATCTTCCAAAACTTGTATGTATCGACGCAAGCTTTGGTAAGCTCGAGACTCATAGAATCGTCGGCTAAGAAGAATGAGAATCAAATAGACTCTAAGAAAATCCCTATCGATTAGAAAAAGATTAAAATGGTATCTTATAAAACGCCGCAGCTTTCTCACAGGATCACGGAAACTGAAAGCTTCCTTTATCCGACCTAGGTGGTGCTGGAAACGCTCCTCCGGGATGGAAAGTAAAAGATCTTCCTTATTCTTGAAGTATTCATAAACAGTCCCGTCTGCCACGTCGGCCTGCCTAGCAATCTCTGAAATAGTGGCATTCTTATATCCCTTCTCCGCAAACGCTTTGATGCCTGCCATCAGAATACGGTACCTTTTCTCCTTTGGAGAGACATGGTGCCTTGGACTCTGATTGCAAAGGAGTATTCGTTCCAGTAGCCGCATGCAATCTTCGTGATCTGGGGTAGCCTCGCTTATTTCTTTAGTTATGAGACAGGTGATGGCTTCAAAATCAATAAGACCGAAAATTATGTCACGAACCAGCGCGAGATTGATGTCTGACCGAAAGACATTCTCTTGAACGCCTTCCTCAAGGATACGAATAAGGATCCCTGCATAATGACGGATTAATTGATAAGCCCTTGTTTTGTAAAAGTTAGGATTTGAGCGGCATTCTAGGAGTACTAATGTTATATATTCCCTGTTTATGTCGTTGAAGCGCAAATGAGCCCAAATGAGTTTCCTTAGTTTGTTGTGTGCTCCGCTGATACCTTGGAGGTGGTCGTCCAGAAATTCCAAATATTTTTCCATTTGTTCTTCGACGATCGTAAATAAGAGATCTTCTTTCCCTTTAAAGTATTGATATATGACAGGATCTTTGACCCCAGCTTCCAAGGCTATCTCACTAATGTTCGATTCAGTGAAACCTTTCCGATTCATGATCTTGGAAGCGGTCTTCAGGATAATCTCTCTGTTCTGGGTATTATCCCTTGAGACTTTTCTTTGTGACTGATTTTCACTCTTCATTCTCAACTTCTGACCACTCATAGTAAAACGCCTTAACCGAATTCAATTTCTAAACATTTTGTAACAGCATTAGGGCTTTGTCAAGCCTTTTTTGCTACCGCCAAGGTATTAGTTTCTGTCGAGCAAGGAAACGTGGTGCGCACTTTGGGTGGCAACCGAACCAGAGAAAGGGAGTACCCGGTGGAAAAGAGTTTGATAATAAGGATTTTGCCAAAGGCTTTTCAAATCGTGAAGCACTTAGGGTTTTGATTAGGTTTTGGCTGGATGATTAATCAGGACGGCTAGCCTAACACCAATTAACTGTCCGCTATTTGGCGTTTTAAATTCTGATTGAAGATGACCTAAAGGATTGGAAGCTTAAGAGGCATTCAAGCTAAACCACCTTGAAATGTTGACCTGGAACTCTTGAACGGAGCTAGCCCACTATACTGCATTTTACCCCGTACGATTCTACTAGGCACTGCATGTCTTGCATCGTGTGGCGGTCAATTAGGGGGACTTCTTCCATTGGGTAAGGACGGTCCAGGATTTGGTATCTTCGTTTTCCCAAATGATGAAAGGGCAGAAGGTGGACCTCAATCAATGAGGACAAATTGCTAGCAAAATGAGAGATAGCTCTAATATTACAGTCCGAATCAGTATAGCCTGGGATCACGGGTACCCTCACATAGATTGGAATTCCTTTTTCGGAGATAGATCGGGCATTTTTCAGGATAAGCCCATTCGGAACACCAGTGATTCGGCGATGTTTCTTTGAGTTCATTTGCTTTATATCAAAGAGAAAAAAGTCGACGTATGGCAGCGCGTGTTCAATATTGGACCATGGGACGTAACCGCAGGTATCGATTCCTACATTGATGCCTTCTTCCTTACAGACTTTGAGAAGTTTTCTCGTGAAGTTGGGCTGAATTAAGGGTTCTCCCCCCGAGAATGTAACTCCGCCACCAGAATGTCTATAGAAAACTATGTCCTTTCTCACCTCCTGAAGCAAATCCTCAACGGTCATGTACCGTCCCAAAAGCCTTATGGCTTCAGGATAACAGACCTCCACACATTCACCACAATGCTGACACTGTGCCCGGTCAATCCTGATGGTGCCTCCATGTAGGTTGATACCATTCAAAGGGCAGACAGGAACACAACTACCACAGTTCGTACATCTTTGGGGTTCGATGGCGATCTCAGGTTCAGGCAATTGCGATTCGGGTGTGGAACACCACACGCAACGCAGCGGGCACCCTTTAAATAGGACCAAGGTACGGATCCCAGGTCCATTGTGTGTGGTCATCCCCATGATACTCAGCACGGCCCGCTTCTCTTCAGAAAAATCGCTGGAAATTACCGTCATGTTCGCCCCGTACCGTCTTCTTGCCAAAATTTATGTTTACTTTATAAATCGGTAACATACAAGATGTCTAGAGTTTTCGCACGCTAATTCTGAAATAATGCAGCATGGGTTTGATTGCTTAGAATCAAGACGAGAAAATCACTCGAGTCTCCCCTCCTGGAATTGGCAGAAAAGCGCCTGAAAGGCCACCCAAAGGCTGACCCCAATAATTATTTCAGCAGGTTAGCATATCACAAATAAAGTCTCTCAGAACCCAACGCCACCAACACAAGTGTGTCGTCACACATCACATAGAATTTAGCCTCGTGAGGCCTTAGAAGGAAGGTTTGAGCTAGATTCTATCACACTTGAGATAAAGAAAGGCTAGGCCCATATACTTCACCCTGCCACTCTCCCCTTCTCACATCTTGTTTCACCTCCAAGTAGGAAGTGTATCCATACCCATCTAGTGGTTCTTCCCAAAAAAAAGCTTGACAAGAATGGGGAGATGAATATAATTCAGAAAAAAACTGTTATTGAATTGCATTAATGGACTAACTGGTAAGGATTGGGTTTCCGTGTCACTTGTCAGTCTTCTTAAGTTCAAGGAGATTCAGTTTCTCTGCCAGGAGCGTCCAATCAAATTCTAACGACTCAAAAGATATCAAAATTGGTTCGAATTAGCTGATCTAAGGACTGGTTTTATGGAGACTTGAGATTCATTGATTAGCCGCTTGAGGCTTTGCGCGAAGGAGGAAGGTTCGAAAACTAACCGAAGGAAGGAGGTGAAGATAAGGATTATTGAGGAGAACTAACCAATAAGGGGGTAAGGATATGGCTATTCTATTTATCGAGAGGAAGGGTTTTGTATGGTCTCTTGGCGGGATGATGGTATTGATCATGTCGACAGTCTTGCTATTGGCGGGCGTCAGTGCAGAAGCTGCGGATATGCCCAAGGTCTTTAAGTTTGGAACACTCCAATCAATGACGGGGTTTGGGGCGTACTACGGTAGAGTAGAGACAGACGGTCAAATCTTGGCACTGGAGCAAATCAACTCTTCAGGCGAATTTCCATTTAAACTGGAAATAGTTGTTGGGGACCATAAGAGCGATGATCCCGTAGCTGGACTCAATGCCGCTCGGAAACAGATTACCATCGACAAAGTTCCTTGGATCAATAGTTCCTGGGTTGCCACAACCATCGCCGTGAACCCGATTTGTCAGGAAAACAAGGTTGTCGAGATGAACGCTGGTGGGATTGGTGAAGAGTTGATAGGACTACCGTGGCTCCATAACACTCGGTTGGGCAGTAGCCAGGTCGTTCCGAGTCTCCTCGATTATATGCACAATGAGCTCGGTGTCAAAAAGCTCGCAATGATTTATTGGAACGATGCCAGTGGGAGGGGCTTTGCTCGCATCGCAAAAGATGTAGCACAGGAAAAGGGGATGCAATTGGTATTTTCGGAGCCTCACGAGCGAGGCGTGAAGGATTACAGAAGCCTCATCGCAAAAATCAAGGCAGCAAATCCCGATGGTATGGCCTCATGGACATGGGGTGTCGACCTTGGCTATATTGTCAAACAGTCAAGAGAGGCTCGGCTTGACATTCCCATCGTGTCTCAGGACGCTGCGCCTCCGGCCCTTGAAATTGGAGGCGATTCGATGGAAGGCCTAATTTTCGGTGGTGACATGTGGTACCCAGAGATCGATAATCTTTTCAACAACCAGTTTACGCAGGCCTACTCAAAAAGGTTTAACATCGAGCCCAAAAAGATTGATGTGTATGCTGCGTACTATTATGAACTGGTCTATGTTATGAGAGACGTACTCCGTTATGTCTTGGATAAAGGAGGCGATCCATTTGATGGCGAGCAGTTGGAAAAAGCCATCAACGAGATAAAGCTCTTCAAAACTTTACTCGCAGACAGCAAAATGGAGCTCCTGCCTAACGGCATGGCCATCAAGCCCCTATTCATACTTAAGGTTGGCAAAGGTGCCAAGTTCGACCGCGTCAAAACGGTGGAGCGTCCTATGCCTTGGGCGAAGTAGATTGAGAGGAAGGGGGCCTTTGGTGCCCCCTTTTTCGCCGCCGCGTTTCTTTCCCGATCGGTGATTTCTTCAAGATGATTTAGAAGCTATCGGGCGGTAAACAAACGTGCCTTAGATTTGCATAGATAGTCAAGCGGTCGAGGCAGGGAGGGACCAGTTTATGGATTTTTGCGCGTCACCTCCTCGTGCCAACGAAGTCCAACCAGGCCTCTTCGATTCGTCCATAAAAGGTAGTTGCGGAGTCTGCAAGGAGAGCATATGTCCTTGGCTTTGATCCTACAGCTGTTGGTTAATGGCATCATTACTGGGATCTACTATGCAATTCTGGGAGTAAGCTGGAGCATAATCTACAGTACAACGCGTGTGTTCCACTTTGCCCATGGTTTAGTTTTTACAGTTGCAGCTTATACCGCTGTCATTTTCACAATGAACGTGGGTCTCCCGTTAGTGGTGGGTTCTGTGCTGGCTGTTATGATGGCTGTTTTGGTAGGATGTGGCACTGATCTCGCCATCTATCGTCCCCTCAGGAGACTGGGAGCTAGCCCGTTTGTGATCTTTACCGCTTCGCTCGGGCTTTTGATTTTAGGTCAGAATGTGATCCAGATCCTCTTTACTCCTAATTTCCGTTCCCTAACGGGCTTTCCATATTCGTCACTATTTGTAGGTCCTGTTTCATTTACTACTGTTCGTGTCCTGATGGTAGTAGTAAGCGTGCTTGCCATCTATGGATTGAAGGCTTATTTGACAAGAAGCAAGTTTGGCAAAGCTATACGGGCTGTAACCTGCAACCCGGATATGGCAGAAATTGTGGGTATCGATAAAGAAAGGGTATCCCTGCTGGTTTTTGGCTTGGGATCAGCGGCTGCCGCCTTGGCCGCAGTTCCCTTTACCCTTGACACCGTTGCCACGCCTTATATGGGTATGGAACCGCTTTTTATAGGTTTCATTGTCACATTCATTGGTGGCATTGGTAGCATTTCCGGGGCGGTGGTAGGGGGACTGCTGCTGGGAGTAGTTGAGAACCTGTCATTGCTGGCCTTTTCGTCGGAATGGAGAGTTGTCGTGACCTTTGCCTTTCTCCTCGTGGGTATCATCCTGAGGCCGACGGGGCTTGCCGCATTTGCTAAGTAGAGAATAGGGATTCAGCTTCTCAACGGAGCGTGGATGTGGATTACGTTGCTCATGTAGTAATAGTATTTTTGATATACGCGATCCTGGCAATATCTTTGAACCTCCTTTTGGGCTATAGCGGCCTCTTGTCCCTGGCTCATGCCGCCTTTTTTGGCGTCGGCGCCTATGCCTCAGCACTAATGGTCATACATCTGGGGGTGAATTTCTTCGTTGCTATGTTTGTCGGGATCTTGATTGCAGCAATAATGGGTGCCATAGTGTCGATCCCGGCGCTTCGGGTTAGGGCTGAATACCTTATCCTTCTCACACTCGGTTTTCAAAAGGTAATCTATGGATTAATGGTAACCTTAGAGGACCTCACCAAAGGTACCACGGGGCTCAGCAATATCGCTAGACCTAAGATTTTCGAATTAGGTTTTGTCAGCCCTCCCTCATATTTGCCACTGGTATTTGCGTTATCAGGCTTATCCTTCGCCATCGTGTGGCGGATAACTCACTCACCTTTCGGTCGTGTGCTCAAGGCGATGCGAGAGGATGAAGAACTAGCTGTTTCTTTCGGTAAAGATGTCTTATGGTTTAAGGTCTTGGCATTCATAGTCGCTGGCAGTATTGCAGCCGTATCAGGCAGCTTATTTGCCAGCTACACCACTTTTATCAGTCCCCAATATTTCACCGTTGACGTATCGATCTTTATCATCGCAATAGTGGCTCTGGGTGGGCGCGCTAACCTTTGGGGTTCAGTAGTAGGGGCCTTTCTTTTGATAACAATCCCCGAGGGTCTCACGTTTGTTGGTGGAGAGCACGAGTTGGTGGACTCGGTTCGAGCCGCTAGCTATGGGGCGTTACTGGTCCTTTTTATGAGATTTCGGCCTCAGGGCATGGTTCCAGAACATGCCGGGGTTCGTCGGGGTAGTAGTTCGGCACATGATTCCCTGTCACCCGGGGAAAAGGATAAGATACTGTCGTGCCGAGACGGCACCGATCGAAAGTCGAAGGAGAATGGGAAGGACCAGGACTTACCCATAGAAATTAAAGGGCTTTGCAAGAACTTTGGAGGACTTAGGGCAGTGGATAACCTTACGCTGAGCTTGCCAGAGCACAGGATCACTGCTCTCATTGGCCCCAATGGTGCCGGTAAAACCACTGCTTTCAATCTCATCACAAACTTTTTGAAAGCCGATAAGGGCTCTGTTTATTATCGAGGTCTGGATATCACAAACGTCTCGCCACACCGGATTGCTCGCCTCGGAGTGGTTCGTTCATTTCAGGGCTCCCGGGTCTTTAATGGCATGTCAGTTCTGGATTGTGTTCTGCTAGCCTGCCCTAAACAGAGCGGAGAAAGCTTGAGGAGTCTCCTCTTCTTACCATGGAAGATAGCACGGGAGGAAAATGAGAACAGAAAGTCCGCCATGGTATGTCTTAAGTTCGTGGGTCTTGGGGAAAAGGCCCAAGAACTGGCTGGAGAGCTGTCTTATGCCGAACAAAAGATGTTACAGCTTGCATGCTTATTAGCCACGAAACCTGAAGTTCTGCTCTTAGACGAGCCTGTATCAGGTGTTGACCCGAGGTCGATAGATCACGTACTGACATTGATTCGCCAGCTGATAGACCACGGTAAGACAGTTTGTATTATTGAACATAACCTGGATGTGGTCAAGAATCTTGCTGATTCTGCCTATTTCCTAGACCAAGGACAGGTTGTGACTGAAGGGACTCCATTGGACCTTATGAATGCAAGCAACCTGGTGGAAAGATATTTCGGGGTCTAACGTTGAGGAGGCATTATGATGTTGATGGAAATCAAGGACCTCGAGGTTGGATACTCGAAAAAAAAAGTTGTTCATGGTATCTCTATGGCGGTGGACAAAGTGGAGGTCGTGGCCCTTATTGGACACAACGGTGCGGGCAAGACCACGACTTTGAAGGGCATAGTCGGAATCTTGAAACCAAGTTGTGGAGAGATAATTTACAAGGGGGCCGCGATCACTGGACGATCACCCGGAAATAACGTTAGGGACGGGGTGACCTTCATACCACAGGAACGATGTATTTTCCCGGATCTTAACGTGAGGGAGAATCTTGAATTGGGCGCGTACACGGTTGAGAGCCGGGTCGATGTGGACTTGAGGCTAGAGATAATTCATCAATTGTTCCCCGTCTTAAAAAATCGGGAACGACAGAGGGCGAAGACTCTGAGCGGGGGGGAACAGCGGATGTTGGCATTAGGGATGGCGACGATGATGCGGCCCGAGTTACTCCTGCTCGATGAGCCTTCTCTGGGATTGTCCCCACTCTTGGTACAGAGGCTGATGGCAATGGTTAGGGAAATCCAGCAGAACCTGGGAACAGCGGTCATCCTGGTGGAACAGAATGTGAAGCAGGCCCTGACGGTGGCTAACCGAGTATATGTTATGAAAATGGGGCGGATTATCCTGGAGGAGACTGCACGAGAGATCCTTACACGGGATCGATTATGGGACCTCTTCTAGCAACGATCAGGGACAGCGCTGCCACGTATATGTGGCTAATAATCCACCGGCAAAAGTGCCAAAAAGTATAAGGAC
>JABAOF010028374.1_pt11 | contig 10513 bp, 8 predicted proteins | sample 7062171 | NCBI WGS metagenome assembly JABAOF01 (sample SAMN14538628, study PRJNA623070) | marine sediment metagenome | biome: marine biome [ENVO:00000428]; feature: marine pelagic biome [ENVO:01000023]; material: deep marine sediment [ENVO:00002113] | place: India: Gulf of Khambhat ... | reverse complement strand
CCGAGGATGAAGACGGCAAAGACAGCGAGAGGGACGTTGGTACCCGTTTCCAGGCTGTAGGGCGCGTAAAAGGTCCAGCCCGTATCGGGCGGCCCTCCTCCCGTGAAGAGGGATGTGATCGCCAGGGAGGCCCCGGCAATGTAGAGCCACCACGAGAGCAGGTTTATTCTCGGGAAGGCCACGTCTTTCGCGCCTATCTGGAGGGGGAGGAAAAAATTGCCCAGCGCGGCGGGAATCCCGGGAATGATGAAGAGGAAGATCATGATCACCCCGTGGAGGGTGAACGTGGCGTTGTAAGTCTGTGCGTTCATTATGGTCTTCCCCGGGCTGATCAGTTCGAGCCGCATGGCGAGTCCCAGGAACACTCCCACGGAGAAGAAGATCATGAGTGAAGTCAGGTAGAGGATCCCGATCCTCTTGTGGTCGGTAGAAAATATCCAGGAGTAGATCCCCCGGTATTTTCCCTTCACGTCCAGGTAACTTTCCCGTCCGTCCGTGGATTTTTTTTCCCCTTCCGACACCTTTCGGTTACCTCGTTTCGCTTCTGTGTTTTTTTCCCGTTACTATGAGATATGCGATGAAGGAGCCTACAAAGATAAGGGTAACGGTACCGAACACTTTCAGAACATTGAACACATATCTCCTGCTCGCGGGGTCATAGCTGAAACAGTACAGGAATGCTCTCTTCAGGACCGCCCCGACCCTGCCTTCCGAGGCTTCCGTCACGGCCATTTTGAGGTCGAAGGGCAAATAGGTGGTTCCGCTCAGGTACCGTGTTACCTTGCCTTCCTTCGAGAGGACGATGAGCGTGACAGGGTGGGTGAACATTCCGTTTGCTTCCCTTTTGAACGAAAAACCGACCGCTTCGGTTAATTTTGTGATATTTTCCTTCGTACCGGTGAGAAACTTCCACTCATTTGCGGGGAATGGCTTTCCGATGGCCTGGATATAGTTTCTCTTCGTCTCCGCCGCAACGGCGGCGGTGTCATTCACGTCGAAGCTCACCGTGATGAGGTTGAAGTCTTTCCCTGCGGTCAGGTCGGTCTTTCTGAGCACTTCTGCGATGCCGTTCAACAGCATAGGGCAGGCGTGCCTGCAGCTCAGATAGATCAGTGATATGACGGTCGGTTTGTCGACGAGGTCGCGCAGGATGACGTTATTCCCCTCATCGCTGACAAATTCCAGGCCGAGGGGAACGTGATCCCCGAGCTTCTCGAATACGGCAACGTTGCCCCCGGTTTCCGTTGCACGTTTTGCATCGTCTGCCCATAAATCTTTTTGCCCGGAAGTGACGAGAAGCAAGATTGTCAGATTCAGGTATATTTTTCCGCGCAGGTTCACGAAGTCCATTTTACTTATTTAGATGCGCGAAAGAAATATTCGATTTTTCAGTTTTTTCTTTCGGCGTGGGGGTATTTTGCATCCTACAAAGTTCAAAATAATTTTCACTTTTGTAGAATTGTATCGGGCACCCCCGAATGCATCGTCTGCCGGGAAGGCGCTTTCGGGGAACCCCCGTTCAGGACGAGCCTTTTTCCTCTTTCCCTGATTTGCCCTTCTTCAGTTCACGTTCGATTTTTGCTTTTTCATCCGGCGTGAGACCGTAGACCTCTTCGGGAGTGGGCACGGGTATTGCCGGCCACTCAAGAACTTTGATCCTGGGCTTTTTCTTTTTCATCCGCATGCTCAACCCATCCGAAATTCCTGTTTTTATCATAAACGACGAAAAGCAAGGTGACAACGGTATTTCTGCGGGGGAAAATATATTGTTCCGTGCCGGCAGCCCTGATGGGGAGAAGCCGGCCAAGAGGAATGTCCGCCGGGCCGGGATCGATCGATTGGGTGTGAGAAGACACATTTTTTTTGTCGCGTCCCTCCTCTTTTAATACAATTTACGGTATCAGACCGTTGCTACCCGGGCTCTTGAAGCATCGTCCCGGGGGAAAATAATATTTCGCATTTTCCTGCAGGAAGCCCCGTGATTACCTGGAAGGGGGATTGCTGCATAGGAAAGGAGCGCTATTTTTGAAGGGAATGGGGAAGCACTCGATTTCACTTCTTGCCGTCGCGCTGATCCTGGCCTGGCAGCCTGGCTGTGCCAGGAAACAGGCAGGCTACGAAGAGCCCCCCGAGACACTTCGGGCGGTCGTCGAGGGGGAGATCGAGTCACTTCGCTCACCTGACCCGGGGATACGGGCGATGGCGGCCCTCCGGCTTGGTGAAATGAGAGAGGGCGCGGCTCTTGCCATCCCTCACATGATCCCGCTGCTTTCCGACGCCAGAGAAGTCCCTGCCGGGGCGGGAATAAAGGGGGGGAGGGTCCAGGATGTGATGAAAGAGGCCCTCGTCGGAATAGGGAATCCTTCTGTGATCCCTCTCATTCAGGCACTCCAGGACGATAACATTGCTGTCCGCGGGAAGGCTGCGGCCGCCCTCGGTGATATCAAAGACAGCCGGGCCGTGGCGCCATTGATGGTTGCTGCAACTTACGAAGACCCGGTTGTGCGGGAAGAGGCTGTGAGGGCCCTTGGTAAGATTGAAGATCAGCGCGGGGCGGAATCCCTCGCCGCGGCGCTGGGAGATGAAGATGCAAACGTGCGAAGAGCGGCTGCGGAGGCACTGGGGAGAATGGGTGGCNNCCCTCGTTTTTGCTCTCAAAGACAGTGAGAGAGAGGTACGCCTGGGCGCAGCGAGAGCCCTGCAGGAAATAGACGACGACCGCACGATGAGTCATATAAGAAATATGCTCGAGGGTGGTAACCCCGACGCGCTGTGGAAAGTGGCCGAGTCGCTCGCCATCATCAGGGGCCCGGAGGCAGCGGAGCTGCTCGTGTCCCTTCTCAAGGATGAACATCCGAGAACCCGGGAGATGGCGGCTGCTGCCATGGGAGAAATTGGGGAACCCCGTTTTGCACGCTTTCTCATAGAATCACTCAAGGATGAGGATGCAAACGTCCGGTTGAGCTCGATTCGGGCGCTCGGCCAGTTTTGGGAGCGGGGCTCGATCGATCTCTACATCGGCGCGCTAGCGGATGAGGACCATCGCGTCAGAGAAGCTGCCTCGGGAATCGTCCGAAATTACGGAGAGAGCGCCGTTTCACGTCTCGTCTCCGCTCTCGGTTCGGGGGACAGCGATGTGAGGAGAGATGTGGCGCGTTCTCTGGGTACGCTCGGAGACAGCGCCGTGATCCCCCTTTTACAATCAATGGGGAGTGACGATTGGAAAATGAGGGAGGGTGCAGCGTTTGCGCTGGGGATGATCGGCGACCCCCGGGGAGTTGCCCCCCTTATAGCCGCTTTGGAAGATGAGAGCGCCGATGTGAGGAACCGAGCGGCTGAGGCGCTCGGTTCCCTGAAGGATACGAGGGCGGTAGAGCCTCTGGCTGATGTTCTCACCCACGACGAAGACCTGAGGGTGCGCAGGGCCGCTGCCGAGTCTCTCGGCGCCATCGGTGATCATCGCTCCGTGCCCCCCTTACTGGCAGCCCTTGAGGACGCAGACGAATATATCAGGACGGGAGCGGTGCGTGCCCTCGGGGAATCGGGTCAGGTGGAACCCCTGGTGGGANNCTTGCTGGTTAAGATCGGGGAGCCTGCCGTAGAGCCTCTCATTCGGGCTCTTTTTCACGAGAACTGGAAGATACGGATTAACGCCATCGTTCCTCTGGGGAAGATCAAAGATCCCCGGGCGGTCCTGCCTCTTGCAGTGGTCCTGCAGGATGAAGTGTGGGGCGCCCGGAGAAATGCCGTCGCTGCATTGGGAGAGATCGGAGACAGACGTGCCCTGCCGTTTCTCACACAAGCGCTGGGCGATGAGGACCCTGTCGTACGTGCAGGTGCGGCCTCTGCCCTTGGCGCTCTGGCAGACGAGAGGGCGCTGGGAACTCTCGCCGAAGCGCTCACCGATGGCGACGCTGACGTTCGGGTCAACGCTGCCGTCTCGCTGGGTTTGATCGGAGATCCGCGCGGGACAGCCCCGCTCATCGACGCCCTGCGCGATCAAGAGGGGCGCGTCCGGAGGGGGGCGGCCGAATCACTGGGGAAGTTGGGCAGCAGGGATGGCGTCCCAGCCTTAATCGACGCGCTGAAAGACGAGGACCTCCAGACACGAGAGGCGGCGGAGAGGTCGCTGAAGAAGATAAGCGGCACAGATCTGGGCCCCGACTTAGCCGCCTGGCAAAGTTGGTGGGAAGAAAGCAGTGAGTCTATGGAGAGCGGCAAATAGTGTTCAATCTCCCAATTTTGTATAGGGGTAACTTTGCGGCAAAAACCCGGGTTCCGGGAGTCAAGGAAAACCCAGAATAAGAGATGCTCCGAAGTTTCACTCTCCTCTGATTTGTAAAAGATTCCAGTTTTCCTTTTCATCCGCCGGGAATAACAGGAGAAAATCCCCCCTTCCGAGAAGAATGAGCGTGCTTCACGCTCAAGTCATCCCTCCGTTTTGTCGATCTAGCAGGAGGAAAGATTATTAATCGTAATATCCTCAATCAGTTGGGACACCATGTTTTCCCGAAAATGGCGGAAGTGGTTGAAAAAACTGATTGATGCAGGGAGGTGGCTATCAGATGAAAAAATATATTATCCCGATTTTGCTTATTTTTCTCCTTGTTCGTCCCACGGTGGCGTCGGAGCCTATAAGGATCGGTCTTACACTGGGCCTGACGGGGAAGTACGCCAAGTTGGGAGACATGCAAAAAAAAAAGGGTTTCAAGCTCTGGGAAAATCATATCAACGAGAAGGGCGGAATCCTGGGTAGACAGGTTGAGGTGGTAATCTACGACGACGAAAGCGATCCGGTAACTGCTCGGATGCTCTACCGGAAATTGATAAAAAAGGACGGGGTGGATCTTCTCCAGGGACCCTATTCGAGCGGGATAGCCGAGGCCGTAGCGCCGATAACGGAAAAAGAGAAGTTCCCCCTTCTCGTTTCCGGGGCAGCAGCCGACAGTTTATGGCAGAAAGGGTACCGGTATCTTTTCGGCGTCTCCACCCCGGCGAGCAAATATGCCGTCGGTTTCCTCGAGCTGCTCGTCTTGCAGGGATTTCGATCGTTGGCCATAGTCTCTGCCGATGACTCATTCTCAAAGTCCATTTCTGACGGAACGAAAAAATGGGCCGAGAGGTTCGGCCTCGATATCCTCGTATTCGAGCGATTTAAAAAAGGGAAAACGGATCTCGATGAGTTTGCCAGAATGGCGAAGTCTTCCGGTGCGGAGGTCCTCATCGTGTGCGGTCACTTCAACGAATCGGTAAACATGAAGGAGTCTCTGAGACGAGTCAGATGGGATCCAAAAGCCTACTTTGCATCGGTCGGACCAGTGGTTAACGCGTTTTATGAAAAGCTCGGGGAGGACTCGGAGAGAGTATTTTCGTCATCCCAGTGGGAATTTCACGAATTGTCGAGCTTTCCCGGTTCAAAGCATTTCTACGATGCTTTCTATGAAACCTACGGCGTAAGACCTTCCTATCATGCGGCTACAGCTTATGCTGCCGGAGGTATTCTCGCTGCTGCGGTTGAGAAGGCCAAGAGTCTCGTTCGCAATGATATCAGGGATATTCTGTCCAATATGGACATTACGAGCATCATCGGCCGTTACGGGGTGGATGAGACAGGGATGCAGATCCGGCACTTTCCCGTCATCGTCCAGTGGCAGGCAGGGAAGAAGGAAATTGTCTGGCCGAAAGAGCTCAGAACTGCAGAGCCAGTCTTTCAAGTAGCAGTGAAATAGGTGAAACCCCTTCCTCCGGAGGGGGCGCGGAGCTCGTGATGAAGGAAAACAGTCAGAAGATATACAACAGCCTTACCTTTCGTGCCGTTACTCCTATCATCGTCATCCTCTTTTTATTAGGGATAGGGCTCTATTTCTTTTTGCTCAGTTCGGTTTCCGATTTTGTAGAGGAGCGGATCAAAGAAAATATAAAGGGGGCTTCTCACGACATTTACGACAATTTGAACAATAGCCTGGATCAACTGATGAAGTCCGGCCAGATGGGGGACGAAAGGGCGGTGAGAATCAGGAAGGGACTCACCATCGGCCTGATCGAAGACTATATGCGGAACAATAAGTTCGTGGGATACGTGTATGACGGCCGGAGTCAGAAAATGGTCTTCGGGGGAGACAAATCCGTCGACCTCTTCGAAACAATAGATTATGGGTCCAAGGAAAACGTCGTCAANNCGTCAATCGCATGACGTATGGAAAAAAGGAGTACTACACCTACCACTTCCATTTTCACCCGTGGGACTGGCACATCGTCCTGGCGGAAGATGCATCGGTCTACGCGGGGCTCGTTAACAAGCTTAGGCGGATATATCTATCGATGGGAAGTGTTATCGTCGTAGCCGCCTTCATCCTCTTCTATTACTTAAGGAGCTCGATCAGGGGTGCGACGAAAGGTATCATCACCCCCATCACGAGAGGCCAACTGCCCGAATACAAAGGCATCAATGAGTTCGCATTTATGAGCGACAGTATCAGGCGGATGATGGTGTCGCTTCGTGAAAATGAGGCGAAGACCCTGGCACTGATCGATGCCATCCCGGATTTGATATTTTCCCTCCAAGGTGACGGAACCGTCACCGATTACAAGCCATCGAAGTCGGTTGATCTTCAGACTGTTTATGGGAACCCGATAGGAAGGAGGGTTTTTGAAGTTTTGCCCCGTGATGCAGCGCTAAAGTTCATGCACTGCATCGCCTGCGCACTGAGTTCCGGTGACGTTCAGATAGCTGAGTTTCAGCTGACGGCAAACGGGATCTTGCGCGATTACGAGGCCCGATTCGTGACTGGCAAGGAAGACGAGGTTATCGCCATCGTGCGTGAGGTCACGGAGCAAAAGCGCGCTATAGAAGGCCTCGTGGCTGCGGAAGAAAAGTTCAGGAAACTGGTTGAGCAGTCTCTCGTGGGCATTTACATCATTCAGGATGGAAAGTTTCCCTACGTGAACCCCACGCTTGCAGAAATATGCGGCTACACGCAGGAGGAGATGATCTCTTCGAAGCCTGTTGTCGATCTTGTGGCGGACGAAGACCAGGCAATGGTCCTCGAGAATTTGAGGAAACGGATCGATGGAGAAGCACAGAGCATGCGGTACGGTTTCCGGTTAAAACGCAGTGATGGGGAGCTGCGGGATGTAGAGGTCCAGGGCTCACGGACCATGCTCAACGGGAAACCGGCAGTCATCGGTATATTGCTCGATATAACTGAGGGAAAGAAAGCGATGGAACTGCTCAGGTATTCGGAGGAAAAATACCGGCGTCTCTTCATGGAATCGAAAGATGTCATTTACATCACGACAACGGACGGGAAGTTTGCGGACGTTAACCCTGCTGGGGTGGAGCTCTTCGGCTACGCAACGAGGGAAGAGCTGATGGAAATCGACATAACCAAGGAGATCTACGTTCATCCCTCGGACAGGGAAGAGTTCACAAAAGCCATAGAAACAAATGGGTTTGTAAAAGATTATGAGCTTACCCTGCGGAGGAAAAACGGCCAGGAGGTAATCGTCCTGGTTACCGGCAACCTGGTCATAGACGGCGACGGGAAGGTCATCGGTTACCGGGGAATCATGCGCAACGTCACCGAGCAGAAAGCCCTCGAAAGGCAATTTCTCTATGCCCAGAAGATGGAGGCGGTGGGGAGGCTCGCCGGCGGGATCGCCCATGATATCAACAACTATCTCGGGGCTGTCACGGGATTTTGCGATATCGTCAGGATCAAGCACGCGCACAGCGACGAGATAGTGGAAAAGATGGATTCGGCCGTCGATAGCATTGATAAGGCCGCCACCCTTATAAAGCAGCTTCTCGCTTTCAGCAGGATGCAGCCCATCAAACCGTTGGTAGTGAGGCTGAACGACGTGGTGATGAAAATGGAAAAGATGTTGAAGCAGATCATCGGCGAGGACGTCGAGCTGGTGACGGAACTCGATGAGGATCTGTGGAACGTGGAGATCGACCCCTCTCAGGTGGAGCAGATCCTCGCTAACCTCCTGGTCAACTCACGGGACGCCATGCCTCACGGCGGGCGGGCGATCATAAAAACGGAAAACACGGATGTTGACGCGGATCTCCTGAAGAAGTATCCGAAGCAGAAGACGGGCCGCTATGTCCATCTGTCCGTTTCCGATTCGGGGATCGGGATACCGGATAAAATAAAAGATAATATTTTCGAGCCTTTTTTCACCACGAAAGGCAGGAGCAAGGGGAGCGGGCTGGGACTTTCCACGGTTTACGGTATCGTCAAGCAAAACGACGGGTATATCTGGGTCGACAGTGAACCGGAGAAGGGCGCCAGTTTTCATATCTACTTGCCCGTCTGTGATAAAGCTGCTGCCGATTTCGAAGAGAAGCCTGAGGAGCCGACTTCGATGAGCGGAGGTTCGGGAAGGATTCTCTTGGCCGAGGACAACCCCGACGTCCGGGAATCGTTGAAGGCCATGCTCGAAATGATGGGATACACGGTTACAACAGCCTCAAGCGGTGAAGAGGCCATATCACTTTTCGAAGAGATGGGAGGGGATATCGATCTGCTCGTTGCCGATGTGATAATGCCCGGCATGAGCGGCAAGGATGTTGCCAAGCAGATAAGGCAGAAAAATCAGGCTATCAAGGTTCTCTTCATTTCGGGGTATGACGACAGCGTCATCCATGACCACGATATAGAGAGAGAGGGGGTAGTTCTCCTTCAGAAACCTTTTCCGGCGAAAGAGCTGGCCAAAACGATTCAAAATATTTTGATCTGAAAAAAATAAATGCCGAAATGGCACCGTTCAGTATTCCCTTCCTTTGACATCATCATGAAAGTGTTTTTCCAGCTCGATGATTCTTTCACAGGCATACTCTCAGCAGATCCCATACCCGGGGCCCTCCGGGGCGCTCCATAGAAAGCCCCGGAAACTCTCGGTAGCCTCGCTCCGCTTTCCGGCTTTTTCACAGGCAAGAGCCCTGGTGAAATGAGCCTCGGCATCTTTTGGGTTTGACGCGAGTGCGTTTTCGTAATCGGTTTTGGTCTGCATATTGATGAAACTGCGAAATACTCTCCTATATCTCATTTATATGAAGAANNCTCGTTTATCTCAATTATATGAGCAAAAACTGTATTATCCTAATTGATCTGTGGGGTAAAGAAATGGGGGATTTAAGATGAAGAGGGAGTGTAACCCCGGCGGGAATGAAAAGGGCTCATCGACAAAGCGGGAAAAATTGGCTACACCGGGCAGAGCAGTTTCCCTCGTAATCGTTTTAGTATTGGCGGCGATGAGCTTTACACCGTCTGTTTTGAGCATCGGTGCCCAAGGTCCCGGGGGGGGAATATTCAAACTGGAAATGAGCTTTCTTGAAGTGGACGAGAGCACGCCGAAGGTATACGAGGTTGTCAGGGAAATGATCAGGGAGGTCACCGCCTACAACGTGGGTATTTTAGAGCAGACGGACGATAATCCATGCGTTGGCGCAACGGGAGAAAATCTCTGCGAAAAGGTCGCTCAGGGAGAGAGGATCTGTGCCACAAATAGCTTCCCCTTCGGAACGCGGTTGCACATCGAGAATTACGGCGAATGCGTCGTTTTGGACAGGATGAACAGACGCTATAAGAACAGGGTGGATATCGCCATGGGCCCCGGAGAGAGAGACAGGGCGCTCGCTTTCGGCATTCAAAAGCTCACTATCTCAATTCTCAAAGAGATCGATTGAGAAGGCTGGATACTACCTTGCTTCATGCTGATGAAAATCAGCTTTATTTTCGTTCAGTCAACACCCGGTTGATGTGAACCGATGCTTATGAATACCGAGACCCGTAGGGAGAATATAAAAAGCCTGTGAATTTCAAGGGATTTTATACGTTTCTCGGGGAATTTGACCGTAGAGAATTTTCGTTTCATTTACAGCCTGAGGCCCTTTCGGTCCCCAGGTTGTTATAAGCTAAGCCGTATTTTCTTCTTCCAAGCTCCTGAACAGATTCATATCGAAGAAAATTGACGAAAACGTTCGGTCCGTCTTCCTGTTCAATGAAATCGTAACCTTTGCCGTCATTGAACCATGAGATGCGACCTTCTGGCATCTCTGCATACCTGATCTGCTGTGGTGTGTTACGCTGCGCGGCTGCATTCGGGCAGACAGGGGGTAAATGGCAGCGGAATACCGGAGTGGTCAACTGATATCGTCGGGTTGATCCGGTGCTTCGGTAAGGGGTTTCCAGGGAAAATTCGTGTGTCGGTGGGGGCTAAAGCTTGAGAAAAATATTCCGATCATACAGAGAGGAAGAAAAGGGGAAAGGATTCCAAATATGCAATATACTTACTGCCACCACTGTGGAAAGAGACTCGTGGCCGGTGCTATGAAGTGCATCTCATGCGGGAAAATCCTGAAAACTGCCGAGGAACAGCTCGAGTCGATCGAAAGGGTCAAAAAGAAAGAGAAAAAAATCAATGTCTGGCCCATCGTCAAGATCGTGCTGTTCGTGATTCTCGTTGTTGTCGTATACAACAAATACTCGGATCAGATACTCTCTTT
>JABAOF010020599.1_pt5 | contig 10513 bp, 7 predicted proteins | sample 7062171 | NCBI WGS metagenome assembly JABAOF01 (sample SAMN14538628, study PRJNA623070) | marine sediment metagenome | biome: marine biome [ENVO:00000428]; feature: marine pelagic biome [ENVO:01000023]; material: deep marine sediment [ENVO:00002113] | place: India: Gulf of Khambhat ... | reverse complement strand
TCAACTCCGAGAATGATAGTCAACGATCCCGATCTGGTCTGATTCTCCCTGGAAGCTGATTTTTTCTTTGTTAAGGATATATCGTTGCCATGATTCGAGGCCACGAGGGATCCTATGGTGAATCGTCCGGAGCCTAAGGAGATAATTCGTGAGGATGTCCCGACACCTCCTTTCCAAGTATAAGCTCTCAGGCCCAAGCCAATCCCAACAGAACCTTCTTCCACCTTGTTTTCGGTTGCTGTGTGGAAGACCTTAAGAATATTCTGCTCCTCTAAGAATCCCAACCTGATATCGTTTAAATAGGAGTCGTCAATCCCGATGACAAAGGGCGGCCAGATTTCCACTCTATTAAGTGAAAAGCCGTAAGACAGTATGGCATCGTACACTCTTCCGACATTGAAAGAATTGGTGATAACTATCGGAGAATTCAAATAACAGAAATCATCCATCACCTCAAAGCCGGTGATTTCATCTTTTCCCCTGATTCGAGAGCAACTCAGGAATAATCGCATCTCTTTATCCATCGGGTAGGGGAGGACAGCGGTTAAGCCAGTCCGAACAGAAGCCATTCTCCCAGCTTTATCTTGGATATCTTTATTCAGACTTAAATGTCCCACTTTCACTCCTTTAACATCTGTTATGGAGTTTTTATCCCCATGTTGATATTTATTTTTTTTGAGTATTGTTCCTTCCGCTATTTTTGCTTCATTCATGTTTGTCAGCTCCTATCCTCAAATATTTCTTCATAATCTTTTTAACCTGATCCAACGGAATGCCGTAGGCCGCGTTGCCATCACGGCCGATGATAGTGCTAGCAGAAGTTATAGCGTTGACAATGGCTTCATGTGTGGCTTCGACAGTCGCTTGATACAGAGGTGTTATCCAGAAATCACTTACGGATTTTATGTTAAGGTAGAGATGAGATTGACTCCTCGGAATTTTATTGGCTGTGGAGAAGGCAATAATAATGTCACCGCTTCCTGTGTGAGAAATAGCTCCAGTCTGGGCCAACCCCATGGCCACTCTTTTGGCTATTTTCTTCAGTTGAAAAGGCAAAAGAGGAATATCGGTGGCTGCAACGAGGATGATTGACTTTGTCTTTCCTGATTTATACTTAAAACCTTGGATTTCTTTCCCGACCGGCACTCCATCTATGCGGAATTCGTCCCGGCCCCCTGTATTTGCCATCACCAGGACTCCGACAGTGTATTTTTCGCCGATTTTCCGGGAAGAAGTCCCTATGCCTCCTTTGAACCCAAAAGAAGTCATCCCTGTACCGCCCCCTACCGCGCCCTCATCAACTTGACCGCTTTGTGCATTTTCGATAGCTTTGAAAACATCCTCCTCTGAAATCTGACGGCTTTGGGTATCGCTTAGAAAATCATCAAAGCACTCGGCCACAACTGGGTAAAAAATATCCTCCGAAACCTCCGGATCCAGATGGTTTTTTAAGAAATATTTAACGGCCGCATCATAAACAATTCCTACGTTGTATGTACCAGTCAGAAAAATGGGCGTCTTCAGTTTTCCTGTCGTCACCAGAGATGCAATACCTGTCATCTCTCCCCAGCCGTTCAAGTTAAAATAAGAGGCGAACACGTTTTCATCAAGAATATTCCCAGGATGGGGAAGGATAACCGTCACTCCAGTTCTTACAGCTCCTTGGCCTTCTCCCTTGATAATAGTCTTCTGCCCGACTTTCACACCCGCCACATCTGTGATGGCATTAAAAGGCCCTGGCTTCATGGCGCCTAGCTTAATCCCAAGCTCACGTATCCTTTGTCTCGGAGAAGGGGAGGGGTGATCCCCAGGTCGGGAATCCGAAAGCACTGATTCAAAACTTCGCATTGATAATAATGGTAATCCACCTAGCGAGGTTTTTATGAAGTGACGACGATCCATATTCCCTCTCCTATAAAAGTAAAATTTGTCTTGATCTTTATTCTTTCTCAATTCTTAATATTTCTGATATTTTATCAAGCTTGATGACTGCATTCTTTATAGCCTCTTCGAGATCCCTTAGCGATCGTCTAACACCCTCTTCGTCTCCGGCTTCGGCTGCTTCTGTCAAGGCAGGGAGAAGGAGCACTGCATAAGTATATCGAGCACCGAAGATGAGATGTTTGAACCAAGGACGATGGGGAATTCCTCGGGGAAGGATGAAGTCTCTTTCGATTTCTATCAGGAGTCGATTGATTTCATGGATTTTGGAGGAATCTTGGCTTTCTTTCCATGCTTCTGTCCCTAATAAATATGAAGTCACAAAAGAAGCTTTCTTCTCCATCTTGCTGATAAGGTCGAAAAGAGTCCGGGATTTCTTTTTTGAAAAGTCGAATCGTTTGGCCCATTCATCGAGGTAATTTTTGAGCCTTTGGGCATAGCATTCATAATCTAATGGAAGTAGAGATTTGTTAACAAGATCGATAACCATATGAGCCCAGATCCGAGCCAAAGCGGCCGTGTAAAGCATCCCCGGATCCCCGAAATGGCTCATCCAGTAGTAATTGTCATACATGGAGTGGTAGACTCCATAGTCTCCTGAAAAGGTCATATCTAGGGCTGGAACACCGATATGATTGAGGAAGACAGTATGATCTGTCCCGCTGCCGATAGGGTTTATCTTTCCACTTCCTCCCGCTATAACGATTGCTCCTTTTTCTCCAGTCCCCTCTCTCCATCGTTCATAGACGGATTTCTGAGACAATGGATCTTTGACTTCTTTCAAAGCTCGAATGATCATTGGAGAAAGACAGGGAACAGCTTGGACACTGAACTTTTTTCCAGAAGCAGCGCTGTCCACGTTGAGATAGGCAATCAGATCTCTCCTCAGCTTCTCCCGGTTTTCTTCTCCCCATTCTGTGGACCCGGTCAAGGTGAATTCTTCCGCATCCCAGCTGGCAAAACAAATCGTCCGTTTTGGCTGAAAATCCTTTTTCCTTGCTTCCGCCAAAACCCTAACCAACTCCATAAGACAAGCCGTACCGCTAGAGGGATCATATCCTCCAAAAACCCAAGCGTCTCGGTGATTCCCGACCAAAACAAAGCCTTCCTGGTCTGTACTTCCTATCAGGTATCCGATGACATTGGTGATTCGTTTGATCGATGTCTCGATCTGAACATCCACTCGAACCTGAGCCTCTGCTCCCCCTAACCTGTAGGTTACAGGAAGAGCCCCTTTCCATTCTTCGGGTGCTTCTTCTCCTCCCATGGACTCTAAAAGAGGTCGGGCATCTTGGGCTGAAATGGGAACACTAATGATTTCGGGAAGGGTGCGCGCCTCTTCAAGAGAGATTCTTTTACAGTGAGGTACTGAAGCCCAGCCTGGAGTCAACGGATCGCCAGGATAAATAAAATCATAGGGGATTCCACCTCTCTGGATATGGCTCATCGGACCCCAAGGGCCATCGGGAAAGACAGGCCCTCGGGAGAAGCCATCTTCCATCGGATCAGAATAGATCAAGAGAGCTGCCAGCCCTCTCTTCTCTGCTGTATAGGCCTTGAATCCTCTATAACTATAAGGCGAGGAGTATCGGACTAAAGCGATCTTCCCTTTGAGGTCTATGCCTCTCTTCTCGAGAAACTCATAATCCTCAGGATTACCGCCGTGGGCATAGACAAGAGGGGCGGTCACCACACCAGACCTTGAATACGCGTTGTAGGGAATACCGACATCTGATCTTGAAGTATCCGGATCTTCCTTGTAACTCGCTTCCTTGAGTTTCAGGCGGTATTTTTTAGGTGAGATCATCTCGACAAGAATCTTCCTGGGAAATGAAAGGAGAACGTCATAATGAACATGATGAACATTCTCCAATCCGTAGGATTTCCATTCCTTTAGAATAAATTGAGCTAATTCGTTGTTTCTGGGAGAGGAAGCCACATGGGGAATCTCGGTGAAACGTCTCAAGTATCTGTCTATTTTTTGGGGAGAGATGATGCCATCAACGAATCTTTTATAGGCCAGATGACTTTCTGTCTCTTGGCGGGAATTTTGGCTAATGGCGAACGGAAAAACGAGAAGAATCATTCCTATAAGTGTGAGCACAAAAGCAATATTTTTTAAGGACAGCAAAGGATTCATGCTGAGTTCACATTTCTTAATAATATGTCTTTCTCGATTGAAAATGTCAAAAAAATTAATTTTTGTCTTAAGCACCCTTATTTCCGTGATATGAATACAAAAATAGTATGGATAGGCGTAATGAAGGCGAGATCCTATCCGTTGGAGCCGTATAGTGGAGTGTGGGGGGCTTCGGCGTAAACGGATTGGGTCTCGCATTTAAGGGCCTCATCCAACGACACCTTAATCACGGTTTTGGGGATGCTTCCATTTTTGTCTAAGTATGGATTAGAACGGAGGTACCAAAACAAACTATTTTTTCGAAAAAGCTTGACAAAGGAAAATCATTATATTTATATATGTTCCGTTATATGAAATATTATTTTATATAGCGGAACATCTATTGAGGCATCCACAAGACGAGAGAGATTTTATCAATTCTCTAGCACGAGGATTGACCATCCTGGAGTCTTTTGATCCAACCAATCCCAAATTAGGTATCACTGACTTAGCCCGAAAAACCGGCCTGTCCAAGAGCACGGTTTTCCGACTCGTTCATACCCTTCGCTCTCTGGGATACATCACTCTAGTACCTGGAGAGAACAAATACTCGCTAGCACCAAAGGTCTTAGGATTAGGTTTTGCTGTCCTCTCCAGCCTCGAATTAAGAGAGGTGGCTCAGCCTTATCTCATGGAACTGTCACATCAAGTTGAAGAAACTGTCAACCTAGCCGTACTCGATGGCTGGAGGTTGATCTATCTAGAAAGGATTAAAACTCATCAGATCGTGAACATCAACCTTCATGTTGGCTCTCGCCTTGAGCTCTATAATACGGCCATGGGGCGGGTGCTGGCCGCTTTCCAGAATAAGAATTGGAAAGCTCAGTACTTGGAATATCTGAAACAAATTCTTGAGGCAAAAGACTACTGGAAAAATGGGGGAGCGAAGTTGTTAACGACGCTAGAGGAAGTCAGGAATGACGGCTTTGCTATTAACAACGAGGAGCTAGTTCCAGGACTGCGGTCAGTAGCCTCTCCTGTGAGAAACAGGGAAGGGAAAGTGGTGGGAGCGGTCAATATCGCTGTCAGTTCCAGCCTCTATTCCTTGCAAAAGCTCAAAAGAGAATTAATCCCTCCTTTACAAAAGACCACAGAAAATATCTCTCTGGCTCTTGGTTACGAACCTGAGAATAAAAAGAAAAAATGACACCACGTTATCCATATGGACATATCTTCTACCGAAACCTTCATCATTCCTATCCTTTGATTGAGTCCGGAAGGGGAATATACCTTTACGATTTTAATGGCAAAGAATACTTGGATGCCAGTGGAGGAGCCGCTGTCGTCAACATCGGACATGGAGTCAAAGAAGTAGCTGAAGCGATCACTTCACAGGCCAATAAAGTGGGCTACCTGAGTGGCCTTCAGTTCAGCCATAACGCCGCAGAAGCTTTAGCTGAGAGGATCGCTGAATTCCTTCCGGCCGCTGATGGAAAGGTCTACTTTCTGTCAAGTGGCTCTGAAGCGATCGAGGCCTCAATTAAGCTTGCGCGGCAATACTGGGTTGAAAAAGGTCAAAGCAAAAAGTTTCAGGTCATCTCCCGGAAGCCAAGCTATCACGGGAATACTCTATTATCCCTTTCCGTTTCTGCCAGAGAGCATTATAAGGACATTTTTCATCCCTTGCTTATAGAAAGCCATATGATCCCAGCTCCTTATTGTTATCGATGCTTTTGTGGAGAAAAGTATCCAGAATGCAGTTTGAAATGTGCTTATGAGCTTGAAAAGAAGATCTGTGAGTTGGGTAAAGAGAATGTCTCTGCGTTCTTAACTGAGGTCATAGGTGGAGCCTCCACAGGTGCTGCTGTACCACCTCCAGAGTATTTCCATATAATTCGCAAAATATGCGATGAATACGAGGTTATCCTCATCGCCGATGAAATCATGACCGGGACCGGCCGGACCGGTAAATGGCTCGCAAGTCATCATTTCGACCTGGCCGCAGAAATCATCGTCATGGGAAAAGGTCTGACAGGTGGATATTTCCCGTTAAGTGCTTTGGGAGTTGAGAGAAGTATGGTCGATACCATCTATGAAAAGGGAAAAAGCTTTCTCCATGCCCAAACCTTCTCCCATCATCCGGTGGGGTGTGCGGCAGGTCTGGCCGTCCTGAATTACTTACAGAAGAACGACCTCGTGAAGAAATGCTCTGATAGGGGAGAGTCCCTTATAGAAAAGCTGTCGTCTCTTCTCGATCATCCTCATGTGGGTGATATTCGAGGAAAGGGCCTGCTCATAGGGATTGAATTTGTCGAGGATAAAAAGGAACAAAAACCATTCTTAAGGCAGAAAAAATATGTAGAACAGTTTATCTCGAAGGCAATGGAGAAAGGTTTAGTGGTCTGGCCTAACGTGGGGCATGCCGATGGAGCAAACGGTGATCTCATCTTGCTGGCTCCTCCTTTTATTATCACCTCCGAAGAAATCAATCGAATTATTGAAGTATTAAATGAATCCCTCTCTGAAATGAAGAATTTTCAATAAAAGGAGGAAGGAAAAGATGGAAAAAAATAAGGAGTTTAAGGTCACCTACACCACCTTAGATCCAGAGGGCTTGGAAGCTTTCCATCTATCCTATGATCAAGCTGTTAAAGATATCAAGAGCCAGTTCGGAAAGTCCCATCCCTTGTTTATCGCAGGAAGGGAGATAAAAGCAGAGGAAGAATTCGAGGATAGCAGTCCGATCAACACCGATCTCCTGATCGGTAAGTTTCAAAAAGGAAAACCTGAGGATCTCGATAAGGCTGTGGATGCGGCTTTTTCGGCTTTTAAAGGATGGCGGGACACTGACTATGAGGAACGCTGCCGAAAGATGCGGAAAGCCGCAGAGCTCATGAGTGAACAAAAATATGAGCTAGCAGCCATCATGAGCTACGAGGCGGGCAAGAACCGCTTGGAAGCCATGGGAGATGTCGAGGAGGCTGCAGATCTCATCCGTTATTACTGCGCCCAGATGGAAGAAGCCAAAGGATTCCACCGCCCTATGGGAAGATTGAGCCCTAGAGAAGAGGCCACGAGTGTTCTCAGGCCATACGGAGTGTGGATGGTTATTTCTCCGTTTAATTTCCCTTTAGCTCTGGCTACAGGCATGAGTGCGGGTGTTTTAATCTCAGGAAACACGGCTGTTTTTAAACCTTCTTCAGATACACCTTTTATCGGACTCAAACTCTACGAGATCTACAAAAAAGCGGGCCTCCCCGAAGGTGTCTTTAATTTCATCACAGGTCCGGGAGGGAAGTTAGAAGAGCCCATCTTCCAAAACAAGAAGTTATCCGGAATCGTTTTCACTGGCTCGTCTGAAGTGGGGATGAGGCTTTATAAAGGTTTCAGCCGTGATTATCCCCGCCCCTGTTTCCTGGAGATGGGCGGTAAAAATCCAGCTATAATCACAGAGAATGCGGATCTGAATCAAGCAGCCGAAGGGGTGATGAAATCTGCTTACGGCTTAGGGGGACAAAAGTGCAGCGCCTGTTCAAGGATTTATGTCCATAGGAAAGTCGAAGAAGAATTCCTGGAGAAGTTGCTGAATCACATCCGGTTGATAACGATAGGCGACCCGACAGAGCGGGATATCTACCTCGGACCGATCATCAACCAAAGAGCCATGGATACATTCAGATCAGCATCTGATATATGCCAGAATGAAGGAAAGATCCTTCACGGAGGGCATGTTCTCACAGGAGGAATTTTCGATAACGGTTTTTATGTGGAGCCAACCCTTGTGACTGGACTGCCCAAGGATCACAGGTTTTTTTATGAGGAACTCTTCCTTCCTTTCCTGGTAGAGGCTCCGGTTGATTCCCTCGAGGAGGGGATTGAAGAAGGCAACAAAGTGAACTATGGTCTGACGGCCGGAATATTCAGCCAAGAAGAGAGGGAGATCGAGTATTTCTTCAATGAGATCGAATCAGGAGTGCTGTACGCCAACAGACGAACTGGGGCGACCACGGGGGCCTGGCCTGGAGTCCAGCCCTTTTGCGGTTGGAAAAACTCCGGATCAACAGGAAAAGGGGGCTGTGGGCCCTATTACGTCCAGCAGTTCATGAGGGAACAGAGTCGCACCTTAATGAAATAAGACAACGAAGACATATGAAAAGGAGATTGAAGATTGAATTCACCGAATGAAAGAGTCGTTATTTTAAGTGCCGTGAGAACGCCGGTGGGAAGGTTTGGAGGTAGTCTAAAAAACACAAGCGCTGTCACTCTTGGGACAATAGCCTCCCAGGAAGCATTAAGAAGGGCGGAAATCTCTCCAGATCAGGTGGACGAAGTTATTTTCGGCCAAGCACGCCAGGCAGGAAACAGGCCAAACCCGGCGCGGCAGATCCTGTATAGAACAGGGATTCCGATCGAGAGAACAGCCTTCACAGTGAATAAAGCCTGCGCATCGGGGATTAAAGCCATTAGCCTTGGATATCAGTCTCTACTTCTCGGTGAGAATAATGTTGTTTTGGTCGGCGGGATAGAAAATATGTCACAAATTCCCTATTTCCTTGAAGGCGCAAGGTGGGGCTACCGTCTTGGCGATGGAGTTGTCGTGGATGGGATGTACAGGGATGGTCTGTTCTGTCCTCTGGCCGATATGATCATGGGAGAGACAGCTGAACTTCTGGCGGAAAAGTACAGCATCTCACGACTTGAACAGGATGATTATGCTTACGAGAGCCAAATGAAGGCAAAGGAAGCCATGGAAGGAGGGAAATTTGAGGATGAGATCATTCCAGTTAAAATACTGGACAAGAAGGGAAGAGACATACTCGTCGCAGCTGACGAACATCCCCGCCCTGATACAACTCCAGAAAAATTAGCCAAGCTTCCTCCAGTCTTTAAGGAAGGAGGGACGATCACCGCAGGAAATTCTTCCGGCCTCACGGATGGCGCTGCAGCACTGGTATTGACGACCAAAGCTATGGCTGAAGAAATGGATTTAAATCCTCTGGGAGAGATTCTAGGGGCATGTTCGGCTGGAGTCCACCCCAAAGAAATGGGACTGGGCCCTGTACCATCAACTCATAAGATACTGAAAAAGCTGAATTTAGAGCTATCAGACATCGATCTCATCGAGATCAATGAGGCTTTTGCTGCCCAGGTCCTGGCTGTTGAACGGGAGCTCGATTGGGATAAAGAAAAAAGAAACATAAAAGGCGGAGCTATAGCCTTAGGTCATCCCATAGGATGTACAGGAGCCAAGATCACTGTCACCCTGTTACACAGCTTAATCCAGGAGAAAAAGCACCTGGGCTTAGCCACACTGTGCGTGAGCGGGGGACTGGGAATGTCACTCATTATAAAAAGAATATAAGAAAGAGGAAAACATGGGCTTAACATACCCTGAAATAAAAACAGAATTGCCCGGGAAAAAAGCCAGAATGATTATCGCCAAAGACAAGCGTTATTGCTCCAGCTCCTACATAAAGGAGTACCCTTTAGTCATCGATAGGGGAGAGGGCGCCGTGGTGGTGGATGTGGATGGCAACAGGTTTCTGGACTTCATGGCTGGGATAGCTGTGAACGTGACCGGATACAGTCATCCGAGAGTTGTCGAGGCCGTCAAAAAACAGAGCGGGAAGTTTTTCCATATCTGTTCTACAGATTTCTATTATGACTCTTTTTCTAACCTGGCTGAACGCCTAGCACGAATAGCCCCTATATCCGGAGAAAAGAGCGTCTTTTTGACAAACTCTGGCTCTGAAGCCGTGGATACAGCCATAAAACTTGCCCGGTATCACACCAGAAAGCCCTATATCATCGCCTTTCTGGGGGCATTCCACGGCAGGACCATGGGTGCAATGAGTCTAAACGCCAGTAAGGCTAAACAGAGAAGTTATTTTGCCCCTCTTGTACCCGGGATTTTCCATATCCCCTTTGGGTATTGCTATCGATGTGCCTATCATCTTAAATATCCATCCTGTCAAATCTTCTGTGCTGATGCCATCGAGAACATTCTCTGCGAGTCACTGATGAGCCCGGATGAAATCGCCGCTGTCTTTGTTGAACCCATGCAGGGTGAAGGAGGATACATAGTTCCTCCTCCTGAATTCCATCTAAAGATGCGAGAATTCACGAGGAAACACGATATTCTTCTTGTCATCGACGAAATCCAATCAGGCATGGGACGAACAGGGAAATTTTTTGCCATCGAAAATTTTAAAGTCGAACCTGATGTTATCCTTCTTGCCAAGGGTTTGGCCTCTGGTCTTCCTTTAGGCGCTGTCATCGCCAAGAAGAAAATCATGAGCTGGACATCCGGCAGCCACGGCAGTACTTTTGGGGGAAATCCTGTAGCCTGTGAGGCTGCCCTTGCCACGATCGATCTAGTCGAGAAAGAATTGATGGCTAATGCCGCCAAGATGGGAGGTCGTCTTTTTCATAAATTAAAAAAACTCAAAAAAG